>Ga0210387_10001191_pt1 | contig 19446 bp, 17 predicted proteins | sample IncBWC7OmetaG_FD_160108 | JGI IMG/M metagenome (GOLD analysis project Ga0210387, IMG submission 160108) | Forest soil microbial communities from Barre Woods Harvard Forest LTER site, Petersham, Massachusetts, United States - Inc-BW-C-7-O ...
TCGACCCCGGCAGCCTTGAACCAGCCTTTTTGGACGGCGACTTCGAAGACGGTGTAACCAGGCCAGTCGCTATAACCGATTTTAAGCGTGGCGGCGGACAAAGCCGGCCGGAGTGCGGTCAGCGAGGCAAAAACAAGGAAACAGGCAATCCAACGGGAGAATTTCATGGAGAAGAGTGTTACGATTTGATGTTAGCGTATTACGCTACAAATTAAGCACGTCCTATGCCACTCGACGGCCAGAGCGGCTGCTTGTAGGGGGGACTTCACTTGTTCGCCATAGCCCGTTCGACAAGCTCAGGGCGAAGGCGGATGCCCGACATCTGGTGCAGGCAGGCCGAAGCAACAGGTAACAGGTGGGCAAGTATCAGGTGCCAACGACCAATTACGAATTACCAACTTCAGTTTTCTAACCACGACTTCTAACTAGTTTTAACCATCCTTCGCCAAGGCTACGGATGGCACGGCCGCAGATAGACCTGCCTTCGCAAAAGCTACGGCGCGGCAGGCGCGGATGAACGCGGATTCGGATGAACTTGGTATGTCCGGGATCATTCGCGTCCATTCGCGGTTAAGATCGGTTCGAATCTCCGGAGAAAACAACAAGTGCAGTCCTTGTGCAATTGCCTGATAGCTATTGACAAAAAAGTCCCAGGGCAAACGATCAGAGATACTGAATCCTATTTTTTAACCATCTTTAATCATGCAAAACACGATATCCACCCCGAACATTTGGACGACCCCGAGCTTTGAAGAAATTTCCGTCAGCATGGAATGCACCGCTTATTCAGGCGGCGATGGCGACGGCGACGAATTTGCCCTTTGAATCGCCAAGAGGCGCTTTAGCTTTCCCTTCGATGGCCGCAATTTTATGCGGCCATTTTTTTTGGCTATTCGCGGTTTCCCACCGCCTTAGGGTGTCTTTTGGAAATAAAACGCGTGTCGCTATCGGCTGCAGAAGCGCAGGGCAAGGCGGTGGTGCTGTGGCCGTGAGGGGCCCGCGCACCCAGTCGAGGAGCCAATGCCCAGCGGGCCTTGGCCCTCGACGACATCACGTTTTAATTCCAAAACACACCCTAGCACGGTCAAGGCCGTCCTACTTTGGATTTTGCCGGTAACTTAACCGGCTTGATGCTTCCGCCGGTGAGTTGGTGCGCACGTCCTGGATCGACTCGACGAAAGCGATCAATTTTTGGCGGAAGGGGGACAGGGAACAGGCTGGGTCGGTGTTTGCGGCGTCGGCCGTGAGCAGGGCGGCCTGGCAGCGGCAACCGCCAAAATCGATCTCGCGGAATTCGCAGCTTTGGCACGGCTCGGGCATCCATTCGGTTCCGCGGAACCGATTGAAGGCGGATGATTCCGTCCAGATCCAGCGGAGTGAATTCTCCCTCACGTTATCGAACTGCAGGGATTTGATTTCCCCCGCGGTCGGGCAGGGGAGCACGTCGCCCCGTGGGTTCACCGTCAAATGGCGCCGACCCCAGCCATGCATGCAGGGTTTTGGCCGGTCGCCGTAATAATCGGGTGCGACGAAGATGATTTCCATCTTTCCCTGAAGGCGTTGCCTGGCTGCAAACGCCGCCGCCGTGGCTGCATCAATCTGGATTCTGGTGGGCAGCAGCTCTTGCCGGTTTTGAAAGGCCCAGCCATAAAATTGGGTATTCGCCAGTTCAAGGCGTTCGGCCCCCAAACGCTCGGCGAGTGCGACGATTTCTGGCAGCCGGCCGATATTCAGCCGGTGCAGCACGACATTGATGGTCAGAGGAAACCCGAGTTCGCGAACCATCCGGGCGGCTTCAAGCTTTGTGGCGTGGGCGTTGGTGCCAGCAATTTTATCCGCGAGGGGGGCTTCGTCTGACTGGACACTGATTTGGATGCTGTCCAAGCCTGCCGACTTCAAGGCCGCAGCTTTCGGTCGGCTTAGCCCGATCGCGCTTGTAATCAGGTTCGAATACAGACCCGCCGCGCGTGCGGCCGCCACCAACCCGACCAGATCCGGGCGCGCGAGCGGTTCTCCCCCGGACAAGCCGACGTGGAGGGCGCCCAATTCCGCCGCTTCATTGAAAACACGGGTCCATTCATCCAGCCGCAGTTCTTCCCTGGCCGGCGGAAGGCTCACCGGGTTCGAGCAATAGGGGCAATGCAGCGGGCACCGATGGGTGAGCTCTGCAAGCAAACTGAAGGGGCGTGGGGTCGCGCTAACCATCAGCTTTCTTCCTTCCCCTGGCTCGCGATGGCCAAGAGATTTTTCGAACGCAACCGATCGAGAAAGTCGGTTACCTGGGGGAGGAGCGTTGCGGGAGAAACGCCAAATTGGACCGACAACTTGGCGACGATTTCGGCCAAGGTGTCGTTCCCGGTGCAAAGGGTGGCAATCGCGTGTCCACTCGGATTCAGCACGAGGACGCCTTCGGGGTAAAGCACGATGGGCTTGCCTGTCACCCGGTCCGTTTGCAGGCGGGCGCGCGGGGATAGCCGCGGGCGTTCGGCCGGTAAGATCGGTGTCATTTAAAACTCCTGCTCATTACGGGGTTTGGTGAGCGGCTTGGATCGCGTCGAGCATGGCCCACAGCACATCGCATTTGAATGACAAAGCCTGGACCGCCTCGGCCTGTAACTCCGGCGTATTGCAATATTTCAAGGTCAGTTGCAGTCCTTCATCCGAATCGAGGCGGGCCTGGACCACCCGGCTTTTGAAATAATCGAAGCCCCATGGCTTGACCCATTTATAATGAGTGCGAAACGCGGCCAGGCGCTCGGCCATCAAGTCGGGCGCAAATAATTCGGTGAGGGACGAGGAAATTGCGACGGGCCAGGGTTTGGAGCGCGCAAAGCTGACGTAAGCATCCACGGCGAAACGGACGCCGGGGAGGATGTTCCGGTCATCCCAGAGGTCATCCGGCGACATCTGGCAGGCCTGGGCCAATCTCAACCAGGCTTCAATGCCGCCCTTGCCTGGTTCGGTGCCATCGTGGTCGCTGATGCGATGGAGCCAAATCCGCCGCACTTCGCGGATGGGACAATTCGAAATTATGGCTGCATCCTTGATGGGGATGTTGCGTTGGTAATAAAAACGGTTCGCCACCCATCCGCGAATGGCGTCGGGCGAAAGCTGGCCCGAGTTCATCAGCCGGTGGAAAGGGTGCTTGTCGTGATAGTTTTGGCTGCCGACCACGCGCAGTTTACGGATGAACGTTTTGTTGTCCCAGGCTTTCATAATCGTGTTCAGATTTTTAATTTCATGCCGTCCCGCCCGATGGTCACGCCCGCCCTGCGCACGGCCCGGTGTTCGGCGGAGTTTTCGAGGAGGACGGGATTGGTGTTGTTGAGGTGAACGTAGACCTTATGCCGCACGGGCAATGTCGCGAGCAACTTCAAGCTCCCGTTGGGGCCAGCCATGGGCCAGTGCCCCATGGCCGCCGCGGTGGCTTGCCCGACGCCGCTTTTGCGCATCTCGTCTTCCGACCAAAACGTTCCATCGAAAAGCAGCACGTCACAGTCCGACATCGATTTGATGAGCGGCGGCTCGATGCCGGCGACATCGGGGAGAAAAAGCAAACGCCCGCCGGTGCGCTGGTCCTGGATGCGGAAGCCGATGCTGTGCCCCGGGGAAAACGTTTTCGCCCCCGGCACAAAGCGGGGCGGTTTCCCCCGGAGGCCAACGGCCTGGTACAGCAAGCCGCTCTCCGTCCCATCGCGCCGGCGAAGCGGGGACAGCCGGCGCGGCGGGCGAATCCATTTCACGCCACAAAATGCTTCCAGGACCGGCCCGATGGAAATCGCATGGACCAAGGCATCGCGGACTTTCGAGGTGGCATGCACCGGGATTCTCCCTCCCTCCCTCATCAAGAGCAGGCCCAGCGTATGGTCGAGATCCGCGTTGGTGAGAAGCACGCCCTCGATCCGGCTGTCACGTTTGGTGGCTTTGCCGGGATGCAGGGGCGCAAATCGTTCGAGTTGCCCGCGCAAATCGGGTGACGCATTCAGCAAAAACCAATTGTGCCCGTCTGCGCTGATGGCGACCGACGACTGGGTGCGGAAGACGGTGCCCGCCGCGTGCGCGCGAACGGAGGCGCAGACCGAACAATTACAGTTCCATTGCGGTGAACCACCGCCCGCGGCGGTGCCTAGTAGGACGATCTGCATTCCGGCTTCATCTCATGGATTGGACCCTGACAGCAATCCCAGCCAGCGACGCCAGTTTGCCGTGCGGAACAACGGCAGCATGGCAAACAAACCGGCGACGGTCAGCCCGAGTACGGCGAAGCCGGTCGCGTCGTGCAACCGGCCTTCGATGGCATCGCTGCCGTAGGCATAGGCCCACGCGGTCAGGAAGAGGCTGCGCAGGAGATTGGTCAGGAAAGCAAAACCCATGGCCAGGACGATCAGCAGGATTTTTTTCCAGAATTTGTCGAGAAACACGGCGGCGAGAAACGACCCGGCAAAAAGACAGCCGGTCAGCGAGCGAATGCCGGAGCAGGCATCGGCCACGCCGACCTGGCCGTGGGGCAGGATGAGGACGTTGCCTTCCTGCAGCAGGGGGTATCCGAGCAGGTTGAAAACGGTGAACACCACGGTGACCACTTTTCTCAGCAGAAAGAGACTGACCGCATTCTCCATCGCCGTGGCCAGCGGTGCCGAGAGCATCCAGATGAGCGCGGGAAACAAAAACAATGCCGCCGCCCGCAGCCGCGCGTCGGCCCGCAGCGCGCGCCAGCCGGTTGCCGGCGGTCCTGCTCCCACCCGGCCATCCGGGACATTGAAGTAAATCATGCCAAGGAGCACACCGGAAAAGCCGATCGCGAGCGCCAGCGAACCGGGTTGGGTGACCCCGGCCCCCGCCCGGTAAAACGCGCCCAGCAAAAAAACTGCGAGGCCCAGGCCCAAGGTCACGCCGGCCGCAACGGACGCAGCGCCCCGCTGCAGGCGGGGCAACGGGCTCGGGTCGGTTGCGCGAAAAACTTCCCGCAATTTCGGCCAGCGATCACTGACGACATAGAGGACAAACGTCGGCACCAGCCAGCCGAAGGCATAGTCCGGTTTCAACTGCCACCAATGGACCTGGTCCACCGTCAGGAATACCATGAAGGCCAAAGCGACCGCGAGCGCCGCGAGAAAGCGGTCAGGGATGCCCGTACGAAACTGGCTCAAGGTTTTCTGCATGGCGTGAGTCAATATTATCATCCGTGTCTTTTTTCGGTCGCAAGAGGAATTCACCAGAAAGCTACATATCTCTATCGACCCTGGTCGTGGCGGGCGATTCTGATGGTGGGGTGACGCCTTCTTCCCGCTCGTCCAATCCTGCGTTGGCCCCGTCCCCCGGCGGCCCTTGGGCAGAGGCGGGGAGACCCCCGCTGCATCCGCTGGAGATTGCGCTGGTGGGTGTCACGGCGCTGCATTTATGTTTCCTGCCGTGGGCCCTTGGCACCATGCACGCGTGGAGCCAGCTGACGAGCCTGGGCTTCGCGATCGTGGGTTTTGTCCTGGCCGCGCTGCCTCGGACCGGGACCGAAGATTTCGTCGAACCGCCCGGTGCCGCCCCATGGCCGGCGGCGAGGCTCCTGCGCTTTCCGGTCTTCTGGGCCGGCCTGGCCTTGCTGGGTTACATTGCCGTGCAGGGATTCAACCCGGCGTGGCGTTTCATCAGCGTCGACCATGAGTGGTGGATCGAGCCGATCGCCCACGTTTCCTGGCTGCCATCCGGTGTCGACGCGCCGTTTATCCGCGCGAACCCATGGCGTGCGCTCACCGTGGATGGATCGCTGTGGCTGCTCGTTTGCTCGGTGTGGGCGGGTTTTCTCCGCCGGAAGAGCTACCGTGCACTTTTCTTCATCCTCGCCTGCAACGCCTTTTTCCTGGCCCTGCTCGGCGTGCTGCAGAAGTTGAGCGGAACGGACCGGATCTTTTGGTCTTACCTGCCGAGCAACGCTTCGTTTGTCTCGAGTTTTATCTACCCCAACCATGCCGGCCCGTATTTCAACCTGATGGTGGCGCTGGCCGCCGGCCTGGCGTGGTGGCATCGCCAGCGTGCGCGACGCCATCTCGAAAACCCGGGGCAGGCCTTTTTTTTCCTGTTCCTGGCGGTTTTCACCGGCCTGGCGGTGATCTCCTCGTATTCGCGGATGTCGGTCGTTTTGCTGCTGGTTTTGACGGTATTTGCCGGCGGCGTCTTCGTGCTCGGCCGGTTCCGGCGGTCGGGCCGGATTCATGGCCGCCTGGCCTTCCTGCTCCTGGCCCTTGCGCTCGGCGGCTTTGTCGGCACCGGCCTGGTGGTGCTGCGGGCGGCGAAGGTGTGGGAGCGCCTGGCCGACCAGCTGGCCCATCCGGTGGCCTTTGACCGCGACCGGACCCTCGCGCGCCAGGCCTCCCGGGACATGCTGTGCGACCGCTGGCTGCTCGGGTGGGGCGCAGGCTGCTTCCGCTATAATTTCCAGGACTACGTCGCCAAGTATCCGGAAATCTATTACGGCGCAAACTACCGGCAGTACTGGGAGCATGCCCACGACGATCTGCTGGAGTTTCCCGTCGAGCTGGGCGCCGCGGGCATGCTGCCGCTGGCCGGCATCCTTGGCTATGGCGTGTGGCAGCTTGGGCGCCGCCGGTTCTGGCGCAATGCCGTCTCATTCTGCATTGTCCTCGGCTGCGCGCTCGTCCTGCTGCACGCGTGGGTCGATTTTGTTTTCCAGAATCCCGCCGTGCTCCTGACTTGGGGCGTGCTGCTGGTCGGGGCTGCGCGCTGGCCGGAACTCGAGCAGGCCGGCAGCCGCCTTGTTCGCTAGGATATTTTCTGTCGAGCAACCCACCCAATGAGGTCGCCACAAAAGGTCACGAAGAGCGCATGGAAAAAACTGACCGGCCATAACCCGGGCATCGGCCAGATTGATTTTTAAGGCTGGGTTGTTCCCTGAGGTCTTTGTGCTCCTTCGTGGCAAAAAAATCCGGCCTCACTCCGCAAACGGCGTGTACTCGGGCACCAGCCGCTTCATGGCCTGCTTGCTCGCCTGCGGGGTTCCGGCCGCGGCGGCGCGCAACTCGGCCAGCCACGTTTCGGCATTTTCCGGCCCGGGCTCGCTCCTGAGTTTGAAAATCCGCGGATGATCCGTCGGCTCGTGGCTCTCGTCGGTGTGGCGGAGCTCCTCGAAAAGTTTTTCGCCAGGGCGCAGCCCGGTGATTTTGATCTCGATGTCGATGTCGGGTTTGTACCCGCTCAGCTCGATCATCTGCCGGGCCATATCGATGATTTTCACGGGCTGGCCCATATCGAGGATGAAGATCTCCCCGCCGCGGCCGAGCGTGCCCGTTTGCAACACCAGCCCCACCGCCTCGGGAATGGTCATGAAATAACGGGTCATGTCCTGGTGGGTGACGGTCACCGGGCCGCCTTGTGCGATCTGCCGTTTGAAGACCGGGATCACGCTGCCGCTCGAGCCCAGGACATTGCCGAACCTGACCGCGAGAAAGGCCGTCCGGTTGCCCGGGGCGTGTTGCCGCGCCAGGAGCGTCTTTTCCGCCAGCCGCTTGCTGCAGCCCATCACGCTCGTGGGGTTGATGGCCTTGTCGGTCGAGATGAACACGAAGCGCTCGACGCCGTGCTCGCTGGCCAGCCGCGTCAAATCCGCCGTCGCGAGGGTATTGTTTTTCAAAGCTTCGCCCGGCTGCCGCTCCATCAGCGGCACGTGCTTGTGCGCGGCCGCATGGAAAACGATCGCGGGACGGTGCTGGGCAAACACGGCCCGGATCGCCGGTTCGTCCGCCACATCGGCGATCAAAGGCAGGATGCGCCCGCGGTGGGCCGCACCGTCCAGCTCCTGTTCAATCTCAAAGAGGGCGATTTCGGTTTGCTCCACCATCACCAGTTTCCTCGGCCCGTGGCCCAGGATCTGGCGGCACAGCTCGCTGCCGATGCTGCCGCCGGCGCCGGTCACCATCACGACGCGATCATGCAGCAGGCGGGCGATGCCGGCGGAGTCGAGGTTGACCTGCTCGCGACCGAGCAAATCCTCGATCGCCACCGGCCGGGACCGCTCGACCTTCACTTCGCCCGAGGCCAGCTGCTTGAACGATGGGACGATTTGGGTCGTCGCCCCGATTTGCCGGCCGAACTCGACGATCTCCTTCACCCGTTTGGGTGTCGCATCCGTCAACGTGATGACGAGTTCGTTCACCCGGGCGGCCGGGGCCAGCTTAAGCAGGCTCTCGAGCGGCCCATAGACCGGCAGCCCGTGGATGCTGCGGCCGATTTTATGGGGATCGTCATCGATAAAGAAAATCGGATACAGCCCGCTCCCGCGCCGTTGGAGCAGGTCCTTCGCCAGCACCTCGCCGACGTCGCCGGCCCCGACAATGGCCACGCGTCGCCCCTCCAGCGCGGACCCGGCCTGCCCGGAGAAGGACCAGGTTCGCGCGACCCGGAGAAACAGGCGGAAGGCCGAGATGACCGCCACGCTGAGCACGAAATCCATCAGGATGACCCCGCGTGGTGGTGCGGCCGTGACGGCCGATCCATACGAGAGCCCCAGCATCATCCCGGACACGGTGATCATCGCCAGCGACACCCCGCCGAAATCGGTGAGGCCGAAATAGCTCAAGATGCTGCGAAACTGCCCAAACGAATATAAAAGGAGCAGTTTGCAGAGCACGACGGGAAGGACCAGGGCCATGCATTGTTTCTGGAAATCCGCGGGCGTTGCAAAATCCCAGCGCAGTTCGTACGCGAGGTAGAACGCCGCCCCGAGCTCAAGCGTGTACACCAGCATGATGGCGGAAAACCGCGTGGCGCGGTGGCTGCCAATGCAGCGGTCAAAAAATCCCAGCAGCCGGCGCATGCCGCTCGTGAACCGTTCGCGCAATAACATGCCCGCAACGGCAAGGAGCGAACTTTCAGCCTGGCTGGAGGTGGTGGACATGGGAACGGGTGAATGCCGGAATTATTTATCGCCTGGAAAAAACGCCGCGCACGATCCCGATGACCCGCTGCAAGTCGTCTTCGGTCATGGCCGAACCCGAAGGCAAGCAAAGCCCCTGGTCGAAAAGCCGCGCTGACACCGCCCCGCCCACGGCCTCGTAACCGGCGAACACCGGCTGCAAATGCAGCGGTTTCCACACCGGCCGCGCCTCGATGTTTTCCGCCTCAAGCGCCTGGCGCACCTGTTCACGGTCCGCCCCGGCTTTCGTTGGGTCGATGGCCAGGCAGGTGAGCCAGCGATTGCACCGGCCGAAAGCCGCCTCGGGCATGAACGCCACACCCGGCAGATCCTGCAACGCGGCAACATAATGGGCAAAGATGCGGCGACGGGCCTCGACCCGCTCATCGAGCACCTGCAGCTGGCCGCGGCCGATCCCGGCGAGCACATTGCTCAATCGGTAGTTGAAGCCGAGCTGGGAGTGCTGGTAGTGCGGCGCAGGATCGCGGGCTTGGGTTGCCAGGAACCGGGCCCGGGCAATCAGGCCGGCGTCTTCCGACACCAGCATGCCGCCGCCCGAGGTCGTGATGATTTTGTTTCCGTTGAACGAAAAGACCCCCATTCGTCCGAATGCGCCGGCGGGCCGCCTGGCGCACGTGGCACCCAAGGCCTCGGCGGCGTCTTCGATCAGCGGCACGCCATGCCGGGCACAGGACGCGGAGATGCGCTCGAGATCCGCGCACTGGCCATAAAGGTCGACGACAATCACCGCCCGCGGCAGGCGGCCGGCCCGGGCCCGCAACGTCAGCCATTCCGCGAGCAAGGAAGCGTCCATGTTCCATGTCGCCTTGTCGCAATCGATGAACACCGGGCGGGCCTGTTCATACAGGATTGGGTTGGCCGAGGCGGCGAAGGTCAGCGTCGAGCACACGACTTCATCGCCGGGCCTCACGCCGGCCAGTCGTATGGCCAGGTGCAGCGCCGCGGTGCCCGACGATACGGCCACCGCATGGGCGAACCCGAACCGCGCGCAGAACTCGCGCTCGAACGCGTCCAGGTGCGGACCGACCGGGGCAATCCAGTTGGTCCGAAAGGCCTCCTCGACAAAAGCGAACTCGGCCCCGCCCATATGCGGAGGAGAGAGGAACAGGCGGGGCTTGGCTGGAGCTTGTACCATCATGGCTTGGACTAATTGCTTGCGGTGACCGGCTGTTTCACGACGAGGCCGAGCCGCCCCAGGCCGCGCAGGACCTCGGCGAAGCCCGGATCGTCCCATAAGTTTTCCAGCGGTTCATTGCTCGTGAGCCGGATGAAATATTGCTCGCGACTGCCGAGGACCGCCTGTTGCACGGCATCCTTCCACCACAAGACGGGGCTGGGCACGCTGTTGAAGCGGTCACCGTAGTCGTACGCGTGCCCCTCGACCAAGTGCCAGTAAAGGACATAGGTTGGGCTGCCGCCGAGCGGCGGTTCAAAAATCCGCCATTCAGCCGGTTGCATCACCGAGCCTTCGAAAATCTCGGGTTGCTTGAACTTCATGGCGAGGCATCGCCAGCCGTTCTCTGTCCAACAGCGGTCCGGCGTGTGCGAAGCGACGAGCCGGGTGGGCATTTTGCCTGCGCCCCAATAGGCGACATACACGCCGAAACTCTCCCCGCCGCGGCTGAACGCGCGATTCAAGACCGCATCGTAGTTAAGGACTTTTTCGACCTCGTTGGACAAAAACTCGTTTGCGCCCAAGGGCACATCGGCGCCAGTCCAGCCGCCCGGGAGCCCCAAGGGAACCGCCTGGGCAAGGTGCGGATCGTGCGGTTGGGGCGTTTCGCGAAAAAATTTCACGCCCTGCATGCCCATGGCCACCACCAGCACGAGCGAGGGCAGCACCAACGACCACCGCCACCAGACTTTTGGCGTTTCATTCATTCACCACCCCCTTCGCCACATACGGTCGCGCCGGGACGCCGAAAACGGTTGCGCCCGCCGGGACATCGCGCATCACGACCGCACCGGCCCCAATGGTGGCGCCGTCGCCGACTTTCACGCCGGGCAGGATCGAGGCATGGCTGCCCGCCAGCACGCTTTCGCCCAGCCTGACTCCGCCGGTGACATCAACGTGGCAGTGAAGCTGGGTCCACCGGCCGACGACGGCATCATGCGCCACGGTCGAATGCAGGTTGAGCGTCACAAAATCGTCCAGCTTCGCATCCGATCCCACCACCGTGTGCGGGCAAAGGATCACGCCCTGGCCCAGGACCACATTTTCGCCGATGACTGCAGTCGAATGGATGACGGAGGCGAAGACCCCGCCGCGGGCCAGGATCTGTCCTACGCATCGGCGTTTGAATTCCACGATGCCGATGGCGCAAACAAAAACATCGTTCGATTCCGGCACATAGTCGGCGACCCGGCCAAGAATCGGCACATCTTTTTTAAAACCATCGAGGGCCCGGGGATTGTCGTCGAGAAATCCCTTCACCGGCAAGGCGGCCACCGACTGGCGCGCCCAGGCCAGCATTTCGCGGCCAAACCCGCCTGCACCGATGATGATAAGCTGCTTCATGGGTGAACGGTCCTGAACTTTTTTAGATTCCGGGTGGAATCGATGGCCTCGACCAGCCGGATCACGACCGGAAGTTTCTGGCGGGAGATCAGTCCCGAAACAAAAGCGTGTAGCAGGCGTTTTACCGTTACGGCATCGCGTTCCGGGCCGCGCCAGACGATTTCAGCCGCCACGACCTGCCCGAGCACCGCGTTTGGTTCCGGGCTCACCCGGCAGTCCGCGACCAACGGATGCGTGAGCAGCACGCTCTCAACCTCGCCGGGCAGAACTTTTTCCCCGCCGACGTTGATCAACTGCTCCCGTCGTCCCAGCACGCGAACCGTCCCGTCGGCCAGCCGCTCCGCGAGATCGCCGGTCCGGAACCAGCCGGACACATCGAATCCGCCGGCATTGCCCGAGAGGTAGCCGAGCGCCCGGGAAGGACTCTGGATCCACAGTTCATCATCGACAACCTTCCAGGCGAACCCGGCCTGGCCTTCGCGGAGCACGAGGCCGTCGCCGATATTACGCACCGGCAGCGCGCCGGTTTCACTCGTGCCGAACCGCTGGATAAATTCCACCTTGGGCAGCGCCGTGCGCAACCGTTCGAGCAAACCTGCCGGCATGGGCTCGGCGCCATAGGGCACAACGCGCAGGGAACCCAGGTCGTGCGTCCGGTGGATTTCCGCCATCAGCAGCAGGTTTAAAAAACTGGGTGTTGCCGGCATGACTTCCACCCGATGGCGCGCAATGGTGGTCGCCACCGCTTCCGGCGTGAGCTCCGTCGGCGGTGCCACCAGCACTTGCCTGCCCGCCAGGGCCCGCCAGGCCATGTCGAGCCCGCCGATGTGGTCGAACCGCATCAACGGCAGGGTTCGTCGCGCCCGGCCTGTCCTGATCGGCACCGTGGCCAGCAGGGCGGCGAGATCGTGGAGCACGAGCTTCGGCGTCCCGGTCGTCCCGCCCGTGGCCAGGATGAGCCCGGGGTGGTTGCGTGCGCGCAGCTGGTCGAACAAAGGCGCGGCCATCGCCGACGCCGTTCCTTCGCCCACTCGCACCAGTCGGCCATCCTGCACCTGCCAACCGATCGCGATGGAATTTTTCCAAACCTGGGTTTCCCCGGCTCGTTCCGACCGGAGCGGCGCCACCACCGCACCGACCGCCGCCGCGCCGAACAGCCAGGGCAGGGACTCGAAGCTCGCTTCGCCGGGCGTGACGACGACGGAGCCGGGAGATACGCCGGCGTCGATGCATTGCCGACGGGCCGTTTCGACGGCGGCGCCAAACTTTGGCCACGACCGCGCACCGAAATCGTCCAGCCACAGTTCGCAACCGGCGCGCTGCCGGGCCAGCGGCACGATGTTCTCCACGGCAAGATGGATGGGTTCGTCGTTCATATGCGTCGGAAGGCTTTTGCTTCGCCGGCCGCTGTTCCCGTGGATCAGTTGTTCACTCCCCCGAGGTAGATAACCTGGCCCGTGATGAAGTCGCTGCGTGGAGAGAGAAAAAAATCGATGACGTTGATGACATCGTTGATGGCCCCAAACCGCCGGATCGCCTGACGCGCCAGCAGCGCATCCATTTTCGCCTTGGGCACGCTTTTGATAAGGTCGGTGGGCACCGGGGTTGGGCCGACCGCATTCACGGTCACGCCCGTCGGGCCGAGTTCGCGGGCGAGCACCTGGGTGAACGATTCGACGGCGGCCTTGCTCGCGGCGTAAAGCGATTCACCCTCCAGCCGGAGGGGAGTGGCCACGGTGGCGAAGTTCACGATCCGGCCGGCTTTGTGGCGCACCATCGTCTTGGCGACTTCCCGGCAAAAAAGAAAAGTGCCGTGGAAATTGGTCGCAAAGATCGCCTGCGCGGTGGCCGCGGTCGAAAGCAGGGCGTGGTTCATCGACGCGATGCCGGCGTTGTTCAGCAAGCCGTCGATCCGGCCGTGCTGGCGCACCGCTGCGCGGACCATCGCGACGACGGCTTTCTCGTCGGAAACATCGAGTTCAAAATGGGCATAGCGCGGATGCTTGAACGACGCCGGGGCGCGGCTGCAGCCACAGACGACGTGGCCTTCCGCCAGGTAGTGCTCCGCCAGCCCGAGCCCGATGCCGCGGCTGGTTCCGGTGATGAGGAGAACGCGGGGGGGATTCATTTGGCGAGCAGCTCGATAATGTAATCCGTGAGCGCGGACGCATCCCGGAAGGGCGACCGGCTGCGGCTCATCGCCTGTTCGCTGGCCAGCACCACTTCGCGGCCAAATTCCTCCGCCAGCCGGTATTCGAGGTCGGCGAGGAAACTCACCAAGGAGAGGCTGTCGAGAACTCCTCCTGGCCCAAAAATCAGTTCGCCGTTGGTGCTCGAAACCGGCTGGGGCAGGGTGTCGATCACGAGCTGGTGGACCTTTTCAAAACTGGCCGGGCTTTGGATATTCATATGCCTCCAAGGTTGGCTCCGCCTTTTGGCGAGTCGAGAACCCGAAGGTTACATTACTGTGACTGTTGCAACCAAAGGCTGAAAAACTGAAGGGCTGAAAAATCAAAGTGCCAAGTATCAGGTATCAAGGACCAAGATAAGCTTATGGACCTCTTCTTGCTTGTTCCCTGATGCTTTCGTCGTTCAGGCCTTCAGTCTTTCAGTTTTTCAGCCTTTTCCGTCACCGGGGTGCCGGTGAATCGCGGCATCGTCGCTTCACCCGCCGCCGAAATGCCTTCGCGGCGGAAAACCCGGGCCACTGTCAATCCAATGATTTTCAGGTCGAGCCAGAACGTACGATGATCGACATACCAGACATCGAAGCGGAACTTCTCGTCCCAAGTCAGGGCGTTGCGCCCATTGACTTGCGCCCACCCCGTGAGTCCCGGACGCAATTCATGCCGGCGCGCCTGTTCCACGGAATAGAGCGGCAGGTACTCGACCAGCAGGGGCCGGGGGCCCACCAGGCTCATCTCGCCGCGGAGCACATTCCACAACTCAGGCAGCTCATCGAGGCTCGTCGCCCGCAGCCAGCGCCCGAAAGGAGGCAGGCGCTGGGCGTCAGACAGCAGCCGGCCGTCGCCGTCGCGCGCATCGGTCATGGTGCGGAATTTCCACACTTTGAATACGCGACCGTTGCGGCCCGGCCGATGCTGACGGAAAATCACTGGCCGGCCCAGTTTCCATCGCACGAGGATGGCCAGCACGAGCAACCCGGGCGACAGCGCGACCAGCGCCGCCGCCGAGGCCAGAAAATCGAACAGCCGTTTCACAGAATCACTTGGCTTTGTACGCGGGGCAATTTCACGGTGTTTATCCCGGGCAGGTTGCTGCTTTGTAGTTCTTTAAACAGCTTAATCCAGGTTTCTGCCACGACGCCCGTGTCGTAGTGCTGATGCCCGGCCTCAAATGCGTTACGGCGTTTCGCCCACAACTCCTGGGGGTTTTGGGCGATGCCGTTTAGTACCTGCTTCAATCCGGCAAGATCGCCCGGCTCCACGACCCAACCGCAGTCATGCTGGATGATCAGGTCGGCCAGGTCGGAGGCTCGACGGCAGATGGCCAGGATCGCCTGGCCCGCCACGAGCGCACTGTAAGTCTTGCTCGGCATGACCACCCGTTCTGCCCCGGGTGCGATCGTGACGAGAGCCACCTGTGCCTGCTTCATCGCTTGCTGCCACGCAACCTCGGGCAAAGCCGCGCCCCACGTCACTTCCGCGCGCATGCCGGAGGGTTGGCGCAACCGGGCATAACCGGCCCCACTTGCATGAAAAGCCCAGTTGACACCGTTGGGCTCCTTCTCCGCCCATAAAGCTGCGATCGTATCCGTGTCATGCATACGCCCCATCAGTCCGGAGTAAAGGATTTGCGGCCGAACTTCTGTCGGCAGCAGCCCCGGGGGTGTGTCTTTGAATGGCCGTCCATCGGCGCCCACGGGGATGACCACGGCGCGCCGGGCCGGGCCATAGGTGGCCTCGGCGTATACGCGCAAGCGATCGCCCAGGAACACGGTGGCGGTGCATTCTCGCAAAGCAGAACGCGTGAGGGCGGCGCAACGCCGGGCCACCCAGGAGTCGGGGGCAATTTTTCCCGCTTGGATCAACGCCTCAGGATACAAATCGTAGAGAAGGTTGATCGTGGCGCCGTGCCCCCGCGTTGCGCGGGCCACGAGGGCGGGTGTAAAAAACGGATTGGTGGTCACCACGCGCACCGGCGATCGGGCCCGGCGCTTGCGCGCGCCACGCCAGCATGTCCACGTATAACCCACGTACATGTGCCAGCGCAGGGCGATGCATCCCAGCATTCCGCGGTGTTTCCGGTAAGCAGATTCTGAAAGCACCTGGTAGGGAATCACCTCTGACCCGGCGGTTGCCCACTCGTGCAGAAGCCGCTGAAAAAATGCGGCTCCGCCCACGGAATTATAAACTTCAATCGTCAAGGGATGGTTGGGGTTGCTCACAAGGCGCCTTTCGCCGTGGAGCTGGACGATCCCAACAATGTTTCCCATTGGTTCAAATGGTGCTCGATCTGATAACACTCCATGAAGCGGGTGTGCGCCGCGTGGGCGATCCGGGCCCTGGCTCCTGCATCCGCCACCAGTGTCTCCAGTGCTGTTGTCAGGGCGTCGGTTGAAGCCGTCGTCAGAAAAAGTGCGCTGCGATCATCGAGGATCGTGGGGATTTCGCCCGCCCTCGTCGTGATAATGGCACAGCCAGAAGCCATGGCCTCCAGTAACACCAGCGGCTGGGCTTCCACTGCATAGCGGGTGGGCAGCACAAATACTTCCGCCTCGCGAAAGAGCCCGGCCTTGTCTGCGCCGGCCGCGCCCTTGACCCAGCGCACATGCACCCGAGCGCTGCGATTGATCCCGGCAATTTGTTGCTCGATCCATGCCTCGGCCGAAGCGGCATCATGAAAACGGGTGGAGAATTCGCTGGCGACCAGCCGGCCGCATATGACCGCGTCGACCGGTGGCCCGGCGAGGGCGGCCAGCCGGTGCAACGACTCCAGATATTCGGGGAAGCCCTTGGGGTCGATCAGGCTGCTCAAATAAAGACAGCGCACCGCCCGCCCGGGATCGGCGGTCAACGAATGTTTTGCCGCCAGCATTTCGGTCGAGGCCGGTTCCTGGTCGCAAGAGTTGACGACGATCATGAGCCGGTTCGTGGGAATACCGAGCGCGAGCAACCGTGCCCGCTGCTGTTCACCCAGCACGGTAATGGTTCCTGCGTTGTTGAGGAGAAACTGGAAAGCCCGGGTTTCCAGCGAACGGTCCGGCCAGTGCATGAACAGGCTGCCGTGCAGCGAGATGATCACCCTCGCGCGCCCCAGGCCGGCCCGGCCCAGCAACAGCGGGACGGCATCGCGCACAAAAGCGGCGCGGGTCTGCCCCATGTTCACGCACAGCCAGCCACCGTGGGCACCCAGCAGGCGGAAAAAACGTATCCACGATCTGATTACGCGAGAGATGTAATGGACCCGCGCAAACCGACCCCCGGTTTCGCGGTCCAAAACCGGTTGGGGCAGCCGGCGGCATTTCCATCCCCTTTGGGCCAGGCCTTTGATGACGAGCTCGGTCGCCGCCTTTTGCCCGGAGAAACCGGTCGGGTCGGCGTAGCAAAAATAGATGGGGTCGTGCATTACGATCCCAAACGGGAGTTCGGGTTTTTACACCAAGGTCGCAAAGAACGCGAAGATCGATTCAGGAGTTTAGCCACTGATAGTCACTTATGATCACTGATAGATACAGAAAAACTTTTTTCAAACCGCAGATGGACGCGAATTAACGCGAATATTTCGGATCGGATTTTTAACCACTGATGGCACTGATTATCACTGATAGAAATATTTCCTGTTGATGGCGCGGATATTCGGAGGCGGTGGAAAAACTTTGCTGGCCGTCGTTGCGGGAAGAAAGCGCTGTGGCCGCGTTTTCCTGCTCGCAACCCAACGGCCAACACGGCCTTGGCCGTGTGCTGCGTTCGCAGCACAGTTTTCATCAACCATCTGCGCCTGCCCTTCGTAGCTTTAGCGAAGTAGGGTGCCTTCGCGTTCATCTGCGGTTTAAACTGGTTCGAATCCGTGTGATTCGTGGTAGAAATTAATCAGTGCGCATCAGTGTTAATCAGTGGTTCAACTTGGCGCCCGTCGCGCCAGCAGGTTGACCAGGACGTGGGTGAGCCATGGTTTGCGTGCCCGGGGCCGGTCCAGTGCGCAGGCAATGGCGGCTTCAAGGCCGGCGGCAAATGCCTCGGGCGAAAATGCCTTTATTATCTCCCGGGATCGTTGCCCCATGGCGGCGCGACGGCCTTCGCCCGGTTGCGTGAGCCGGGTCAAGAGTTCGGCCAACTGCGGGACGTTCTTCGGATCAAACGTGAAGCCATTCTCACCTTCGCGCACGAGGTCGGGCGCGCACCCGCAACGCGATGACACCAACACGGGCAGCCCGGCGGCCATGGCTTCATTTACGACCAGCCCCCATTGGTCCGACACGCTCGGCAACACAAAGGCACCCGCGAGACCGTAATAGGCTGGCAGATCATGGTACTGCAGTACGCCGGGAAAATGCACCTGGGGCTTGAGCCCGGCGGCGGCGACCGAGGCACGCAGCTCCGGCTCCAGCGGGCCCGCGCCGGCGACCACCAATGACCACGCCTCATGGCCGGCCTGCATGGCATAGCGGGCATAGGCTTCGACCAGGCGCAGCAAATTCTTTTTGGGAACGAAGCGGGCCACGCAAAGAAAGTAGCGATGCGGTAGTTTCAGCCTCCCTCGTGAAGCCGGCTCATTGGCCAGCGCCAGGTCGGCGCCGCGTTCAAAGTGTGCATTGTCCACGACATCCCAGGGTTGGAACCGGCGATCCATGGGCAGGCCGAGACTTTCCAAATAATCGTGGGCGCGGCTGCCGGCCACGAGCGCGGCGTCGAAAGCGGCGACGATCCGGCACTTGAATGCTTCCTTGGCCCAGAACCGCGGCTCGTCATCATGCGTGCTGTCGCTGCAGGTGACGAGCGGCACCCGTCGGCGAAGAGCCCACGCCATGGCCCGGTGAATTTCAGGGTCGGCGTAGCCCACGCAAACAACGGCCTGCGGCTGCAGTTCGTCGAGCGTACGGCAAAGTTCCTCGCCAGAGTGGGTCTCTTGACGCAGGTCGGCACCTTCTGCTTTTACCGAAGTCCACGCATAGACGGCATCGGTTGGGCGGAACTCGATCACTTTGGCGGCACCCGGTCTTAAGGCTGCCCACGTGCAGAGCCGGGCGTGATGATAGGGCCCGACGCGTTGAACAAGGAAAGCGACGGTTTCCATCAATGCATCATCGTATTCAAGTGGTAATCGCTGTATAAAATGCGTCTGCCGCTGTCCGGCGGAAGAATTGGGGCAAAAGGCGCCGCTGTTCAGCCACACAACGTCTCCGCAAGTTGTGATCGACCACCAGGGAAAGCCACTTGGCGGCTATTTCACCGGTATCATCCGGATCCGCTTTGCACTCGGACAATGATACAAGCTCCCCACACGCCGCCCGGTTGGAAACCAGCACTGGAACATCCGCCGCGAATGATTCAATGATGGGCAAGCCAAAGCCTTCATCGTAAGAAAGCAAGAGAAGCAGGGTGGCCCCCCTGAAAAGATCCGCCATCGCCTCTTCGTCCAAATGTCGGTCGATAAATTCCACTTGGTTGCCAAGGCCCAATTGATCGATTTGGGCGCGATCTTCGGGATAACACCCCGTCTTCAATCGCAGCTTGTAACGCCCGCGAATTTCCGCAGGCAGGCGGGCAAATCCCGCGATGCACTGGCGGATATTTTTTTTGGGCAGGTTGCTTCCGACAAATAGGAAATAAAGTTCGTTATGGTCCAAGACCGCGCTTGGAGCCAGCGCGCCAGGACGGTCGGATGCTGCAATCTCCAGCCCGTGGTAGCAGACCCTGATTTTTCGGAGCGGAATCCCGAGATGCCGATGCAGCATCGCCTTCGAAAAATTTGAAACCGTGATCGTTGCGTGAGCGCGCCGATTCGTCCAGCGCATGGCCCG
>Ga0210387_10001193_pt1 | contig 19428 bp, 20 predicted proteins | sample IncBWC7OmetaG_FD_160108 | JGI IMG/M metagenome (GOLD analysis project Ga0210387, IMG submission 160108) | Forest soil microbial communities from Barre Woods Harvard Forest LTER site, Petersham, Massachusetts, United States - Inc-BW-C-7-O ...
CGGGCTAGGCTATGCTTCGAGCGCAGGGCTATAAGCCGCCTCGCTTTGCGATTGCGCAGTGAAGCAGTTGCAGTGAAGCAGTTTGAGGCTCCCCACCCTAATGACCAGTGATGTTGTAGCTCCCGCCTCGGAAACGACGGCGGCCAACGGGCATGGCGGGGTCCATTCGACGGCCAGCCTGAAAGCCCTGCTGATCGGCAGCATCGGCGTCGTTTACGGGGATATCGGCACCAGCCCGCTTTACGCGCTGCGTGAGGCAGTGGTCGCCGCCAGCGGGCCCACGGGCACCGTTGATCCCGCCGCGGTGCTCGGCGTCGTCTCGCTGATCCTGTGGGCGCTGATCATCGTCGTGACGATGAAATATGTGGTCATTCTGCTTCGCGCCGACAACCACGGCGAAGGCGGTACGCTGGCCTTGATGGCGCTCGCGCAGCGCGCGGTCAGCCGTGGCGCGTCCACGATCGTCCTGCTCGGCATTATCAGCGGTGCTCTATTTTACGGTGACGCGGTGATCACCCCGGCATTGTCGGTGCTCTCGGCCATCGAAGGCATCAAGCTCGTCACGTCGGCTCTCGACCCGTATGTGGTGCCGCTCACCGTTCTTATTCTCCTGGTGCTGTTTGCGGCGCAGTCACGCGGTACTGCCCATGTCGCGGCCTTTTTCGGGCCGATCATGTGCGTCTGGTTCGGCGTCATCGCGATCGGGGCGATCATCCCGATCATGAGGCATCCGGAAGTGTTTCTGGCACTCAATCCCGTGCTGGCCGTCTCCTTCATGCTTCATCACGGCTTGATCGGTTTTGTGACGCTGGGCGCGGTGTTTCTGGCGGTCACCGGGGCGGAAGCGCTCTACGCCGACCTCGGTCATTTCGGCAAACGGCCGATTCAGGTGGCATGGCTTTCCATCGTATTGCCGTCCCTGGCGCTGAATTATCTGGGGCAGGCCGCGCTCGTCATCGCCGATCCCAAGGCGATTGAAAATCCGTTCTTCCTGATGTTCCCGGACTGGGCGCTGATCCCGATGGTTGCGCTTGCGACCGTTGCCACCGTGATCGCAAGTCAGGCGGTGATCACCGGCGCCTATTCGCTGACGCAACAGGCGATCCAGCTTGGTCTGTTGCCGAGATTTGAGATCAGGCACACGTCCGAATCGCAGTTTGGGCAGATCTACATTCCGCGCATCAACATGCTGCTTTTTATCGCGGTGGTGCTGCTGGTCGTCATGTTCCGCTCGTCGAGTGCGCTCGCCTCGGCCTATGGCATCTCGGTGACCGGCACCATGGTGGTGACCGGAATGATGGGATTCGTCGTGGTGTGGAAAGTATGGAAGTGGTCACCGATCGCGGCCGCCGCACTGATTGCACCATTTCTGTTTCTCGATTTGACGTTCCTTGCCGCAAATCTTCTCAAGGTGCTGGAAGGCGGCTGGGTTCCGTTGGCGCTCGGCTCGATCGTCATGCTGCTGATGTATACGTGGCGTCGCGGCAGCCGGCTGTTGTTCGAGAAATCTCGCAAGCTTGAATTCCCGCTGGCCGACCTGGTGGCGATGCTGGAGAAGCGGCCGCCGCAGCGCGTTCCCGGCACCGCCGTTTTCCTCACCAGCGACCCGATCAGCGCGCCGACCGCGCTGATGCATAGTTTAAAACACTACAAGGTGCTGCACGAGAAGAACGTCATTCTCACCATCGAGGCTGCGCCGACCCCGCGCGTCGATCCGTCGGAACGTGTGAGACTGGAGCAGGTGAGCAATACCTTTACCAAGGTCACGCTGCGGTTCGGCTTCATGGAGTCGCCGAATGTGCCGAAGGCGCTGGCGATTGCGCGCAAGCTCGGCTGGCAATTCGACATCATGTCGACGTCGTTCTTCCTGTCCCGCCGCGCGCTCAAACCCGCCGCGCATTCGGGAATGCCGCGCTGGCAGGATCATCTTTTCATCGCGCTGAGCCGCACCGCCAACGATGCGACCGACTATTTCCAGATTCCGAGCGGTCGCGTGGTCGAGGTTGGAACACAGGTCACCATTTGAGCCGGCGCAGTCGGCAATTTGTGTTGCCGAACGCTTGATTTTCGTTTTGCTAGTGTGGTGGATTAACGGGCAAGCAGGCGTTCGAGTGGAGGAAGTGGGTGACGGAACAAGGGCATCAGGTTCACGATTTGACGGCCGAAGAGGTATCGCGCGGCATGGCCGAGGGGCGCTATCTCCTGGTCGATGTGCGTGAGCCCAATGAAGTCGCGGTCGATGCCTATCCCGGCGCGGTCGTGGTGTCGTTGTCGAGTTTCGATCCGCAGGCCATTCCCGATCCGAAAGGCAAAGAGGTGGTGTTTGCCTGCCGGTCCGGCAAACGATCGGTGACCGCGTCGCTGGCGGCGCAGGCTGCCGGGTTTCCTCACGACAAGCATCTCGCAGGCGGGATGCTGGCCTGGAAAGGCGCAGGTTTGCCGACGAACTCGGGCGGCTGATTATTCCCATGATTTCCCTGAACAAGGTTTTTGGCGACCTGCCGGTCACCGTCTTCGAGGCGATGTCGCAAGCCGCCCGCGACAACAACGCCATCAATCTCGGTCAGGGCTTCCCCGACGATCCCGGGCCAGAGGACATCCGCAAGGCCGCAGCTGACGCGGTCATGAACGGCAATAACCAATACCCCTCGATGATGGGTATTCCGGAGTTGCGGCAGGCGATAGCAGCCCATTACCAACGCTGGCACGGCCTCGATCTCGATCCCATGACCGAGGTGATGGTGACATCGGGCGGCACCGAGGCGTTGACCTCGGCTATCCTGGCGGTAGTCGAGCCCGGCGACGAAGTGGTGGTCTTCCAGCCGGTCTATGATTCCTACCTTCCGATCATCCGCCAGGCCGGCGGCATTCCGCGTCTGGTTCGGCTTGAACCGCCGCATTGGCGGTTGAGCGAGGAAGCGCTTCGCAGCGTCTTTACCCACAAGACCAAGGCGGTTCTGTTCAACAATCCGCTCAACCCGGCAGCCGTCGTATACCCGCGCGAAGACCTCGAACTGCTGGCGCGCTTCTGTCAGGAGTTCGATGCGGTTGCGATCTGTGACGAGGTCTGGGAGCACGTGATCTTCGACGGGCGGGCGCACATTCCGCTGATCACGATTCCCGGCATGCGCGATCGCACGATCAAGGTCGGCTCCGCGGGCAAGATATTTTCGCTCACGGGCTGGAAGATCGGCTTCGTCTGCGCCGCGCCGCCGCTGTTGCGGGTATCGGCGAAGGTGCATCAGTTTCTCACTTTCACCACCGCGCCGAACCTTCAGGTCGCGGTCGCTTACGGTCTCGGCAAGCCGGAAGAGTATTTCCATCAGATGCGCAAGGATCTCGCGCGCAGCCGCGACCGGCTGACTAGCGGGTTAGAAAGCCTCGGCTTTCCGGTGCTGCCTTCGCAGGGCACCTATTTCCTCACCGTCGATTTGTCACCGCTCGGTTTGAACGAAACCGATGAGGCCTTCTGCAGGCGCATCGTCTCCGACTACAAGGTTGCGGCCATTCCGGTGTCGGCTTTCTACGAACAGGACCCTGTGACCACGGTGGTGCGCTTCTGTTTTGCCAAGCGGGACGCCACGCTCGATACCGCGCTGGAGCGTTTGTCCGACGCGGTGCATCGGCGGTAGCATGCCGTTCAGCCCGTGCGCCGTGTCCCGAATCCAACTGGTTATGGTGACCGCGCTGCTGGCCTTGCCGATTGCCGCGAAAGCGGAGGAACGCACGGTCAATTTCTACAACTGGTCGAGCTATGTGGCGCCGGGCGTCCTGGAGGACTTCACCCGCGAGACAGGCATCAAGGTCGTATACGACACCTTCGATGCCAATGAGACGCTGGAAACGCGGCTTCTGGCCGGCAAATCGGGCTATGACGTGGTGGTACCGACCGCCTATTTCCTGCAGCGCCAGATCAAGGCCAGCGTTTTTCAGAAGCTCGACAAGTCGAAACTGCCGAACCTTGCCAATGCGTGGGCCGTCGTGACCGCGCGGTTGTCCACTTACGATCCGGGCAATCAATACGCCGCCAACTACATGTGGGGCACCACCGGTATCGGCTATAACGTCAAGATGGTCGAGACCATCCTCGGTCCCGGCGCGGTGATCGATAGCTGGGATATGGTTTTCAAGCCGGAGAATCTCGCCCGGTTCAAGGATTGCGGCGTCCACATGCTGGACTCGCCAGACGATATTTTCCCGGCGGCGCTCAATTATCTCGGGCTCGATCCGAACTCGACGAAACAGGCCGACCTGGAGAAGGCCGCGGATCTTGTCGGGAAAATCCGTCCCTTTGTTCGCAAGTTTCACTCTTCCGAATATCTGAGTGCGCTCGCGACCGGTGAAATCTGCCTGGTGGTCGGCTGGTCGGGCGATATCTTGCAAGCCCGAAGCCGCGCGGCGGAAGCCAAGAACGGAGTTGCGGTTGGCTATGCGATCCCGAAAGAGGGCGCGCAAATGTTCTTCGACAATCTTTCGATTCCCGCCGACGCCAAGAACGTCAAGGAAGCCTATGAGTTGATCAACTTCCTCTACCGGCCCGACATCGCCGCAAGGAATACGAATTTTCTATCTTACGCGAATGGAAATCTCGCCAGCCAGAAACTGCTCGACCCGAAAATTCTCGGCGACAAGAATATCTATCCGGACGAGGTGATGCTCGCAAAGCTCTTTGTGATCACCGCGCGCGACCCGGCGACACAGCGCATCATCAACCGTCTCTGGACCAAGGTGAAGACGGGGCGGTAGTCCAGCAGCGTCAAACCCCTCATGGTGAGGAGGCGCGTGCCCGAACAGGCAGCGTGTAAGTGAGGCCGTTAGCGAACGGCACGAGATAATAGCACGCCGTCGCTGGACGATGCTTCGCATCGCCAGGAGAACCATGAGGCCCCGATATCAGCCTCACCCTTCGAGACGCCGCTTGCGCGGCTCCTCAGGACGAGGAGAGGCAGCCCATTAATCGACAGGACTAGCCTCTTGCTCTCTACCGCCAGCGGCGGTGCAGCCACAGCCATTGATCCGGATATTCGCGAATCCATCCCTCGATCACCGAGGTGATCGCCTGCATGGTCTGCGGTACGTCGATTTGCCCCGACGCATCACGCACTGGCGCAATCTCCTCCGAAAGCTCGGCGCGGAAGCGATCATTGGGCAGGCGGATGATGCGCGTGCCGTGAATCGGACAGTCGATTTGCCGCAACAAACGCGCCAGCGTCGGGTTGGCTTTGGTCTTTCGGCCGAAGAACGTCACTTCCACGCCATTGGTGAAATATTGGTCTACCAGCATCGCCACATGCTGGCCTTTGCGCAGTGCTTCCGCCATTTTCAACGGTGCGTCACGGCCGGCGGGAATAAGCGTTCCCATCTTTACCGCGCGCAACTCCTCGATAATGCGGTTGGCGGAGGCGCTGTTCGGGCGGCGAAACAGCACGGCTGCGTCCAGTCCATGCGCCACCGCCGCCACGGCCGGCAATTCCCAATTGCCGAGGTGAGCCGCGAAGATCAACGCGGGTTTGCCGGACAGGCGGAGCTGGGCGAACAGCTCATGCGTACGCGGCCCGATTTCGATCCGGCTTTTTTCCGGAAAAGCAGGGTCGTGTTCCCAGATATGATCGAGATGGGCAAACTCGGCACCTAAGCGCCCGAGATTATCCCAGACGCCGGTCAAAATGGTCTCGATCTCTTCCGGCGATTTTTCCGGAAAGGCTGCCGTCAGGTTGGCGCGGCCGATCCGCTGTTCGCGGGTCAAGGGACCGATCAGGCGGGTGACGCGGCCGAGAAAGTTGGCGGTCTTGACCGGATCGAAATAGCGCGCGGTGCGCAGCAGGACGATGGTCGTGGCTCCTACCAATCCATCGACGACGGACCTGGTCGCGTCGCGAATTCTGGCTTTGGCGCGAAGCAGCAGAGGGTGCATTGGGGTCAACGATGATCAGGCCGGAAGCGTGCCGGCCGCAGCGTCCAGCGCTGGACGGAAGCGTTTCAGGCTAGGCTCGAGCTAAGCCGGTTCACGGGTCAGAATAAGCGAGGCGTTCTGACCACCGAAGCCGAAAGAATTCGACATCACGGTGCTGATACGCGCATCGCGGGCTGTGTTCGGGACGACATCGAAGGGAATGGCGGGATCCGGAATGTCGTAGTTGATGGTCGGTGGAATTCTCTGGTGCTCAAGCGTCAGAAGCGAGAACACGGCTTCCACCGCGCCTGCGGCCGACAGCGTATGCCCGACCATCGACTTGTTCGACGACACCGGGATTTGTTTGGCGCGCTCGCCGAACACGGTCGATATGCCCAGATATTCCATCTTGTCGTTCTCGGGCGTTCCGGTGCCGTGCGCGTTGATATAGTCGATCTGCTCGGACCCAATGCCGGCATCGGCCAAGGCGTTGCGGACGCATCCGATGATCGGCTTGCCGTCGGGACTTGATCGGGTGCGATGGAATGAGTCGGCCAGCTCGCCGCAGCCGGCGACGATGCCGAGGATAGTCGCGCCACGTGCGGTAGCCGCCTCAAGGCTCTCCAGGACCAGAGCGCCGGCGCCTTCGGCCATCACGAAGCCGTCGCGATTCTTTGAAAATGGCCGGGCAGCGGCGTGCGGCGGTTCGTTGTGGGTCGACAGCGCCGAGAGCAGGGAAAAGCGTACCAGGGCCTCCGGATTGACCGAGCCATCGGTGGCGACGCAAAGCGTCGCATCGGCCTCACCACGCCGGATCGCCTCGACGCCAAGCTGGATCGCGGTTGCGCCCGAAGCGCAGGCCGTGGACAGCGAGATCGGCGAACCCTTGGTGCCGAATTCCTCGGCCAAATGGTCGGCGACTGAGCCGAACAGGAAGCGCCGGTGATAGTCGGTGTAACGGCCGCCGCCACTGACCCGCAGCATGGCGTCGTAGTCGATTTCGGTCGCGGAGCCGATCGCCCGTCCGAGTTCCTGGCGTTGCGGCCACTCGACCTCGACGGGGGCGACGGCGAGGAACAACGGCCCGGGAAAATCGCCCTTGGTGCCGATCCCGGACTGCGCGACGGCTTCTTCGGCGGCGAGTTCGCCAAGCCGCTCGGAAAGATCAGTGGATGAAAACGGCTCGACCGGAACGAAATCGACCGTTCCAGCCATCGTCGTCTTCAGTCCGTCGGTGGGAAAACGGGTGATGGTGCGAATACCTGACTCGCCCGCCGTGAGCTTTTTCCAGTTGTCGGTCTTGCCCGCGCCGAGCGAGGTGACAACGCCCATGCCGGTAACGACGACGATCGGCCTGCCGAACTTATCGTGCGTGGCTGCCATGTTTCCCCCGTAAGCTCACTTAATCGCTTCGACCAGCGCCATGCCTTCGCCGCGCCAATGACCCGTCCCGATCACGACAATCTGGGACGGGCTTCCCGACATTTCAACCTCGACAGGGGAGGTGCCATCGGGCGGAAACAATGCACCGCGCGACAATGACAGGGCTGCGAGCGCCAATCCCAGCGGAAATTGCGCTTCCATCGTGTGGCCGAACGCCGTCCCGCTCGCTCGCACTGGAAGTTCATGGGACTTCAGGAAGGCGCGTTCTTCGGACGTTACCGGCTCGACGCCGGTCGCGCCGGTGATGATCGCGGCTTTGTCGCCGACTTTGCCGAGCTTGGTCCACAGTTTCTCGAGTGTCGATGTCACGTCGCCGGGGTGTTTGCGGCGCGCCATGTCGGCGACGACGTTGACGAGGCGTGCAAACGGCTTGGCGCCGCGCGCCTCCGCGTGCGCTCTCGACTCGATGACCAGGAACGCGCCGCCCGATCCCAGCGCAAATCCGCCGGCTTCGCCGCGCGCCCAGACGGATGCGAACTTGTCCTTGAGATTGAAGTCGCCGAATTCGTAGAGAACGAGCAAATCCTTGCGTTCGCCGTTCTGGGAACCGCCGATCAACGCGATGTCGCTTTGGCCGGCGGCGATACGGGCAAGCGCGATCCTTACGGCGTCAACGCCGGCTGCTTCCTCGCCCATGAAGGTGCGGGAGGAACCGGTGACGCCGTGCACGATGGCAATATTTCCGGCCAACAGATTAGAGAGCTGCGCGAGGAAAAGCGTCGGGCGCAGATCGCTCATCAGCCGTTCGTTGAGAAAGCCGGGGGCCGAATTGCCCTTCGCTTCCAGGTTCAGGATATTCGAATCGACCGCCAGATCACGCTCGCCGCCGCCGGCGGCGACGACCATGTCCATGCGCGCCAGGATCTCGGCGTTGCCCTTGACGCCGGCCGACTCCAGCGCCAGTCCCGCGGCGTAGGTGCCGATCCGCTGCCAGGCTTCCATCTGGCGTTGATCGCCTTTTTTCGGAATCTGGGCGTCGAGGTTGAGCTGAGCCAGGGGATGCACGATGCAGGGTGCAAAGCCCTTCTCGTCAACATTGATGCGGCGCTGATTGAGCGCGTCCCAATGGGCGTCGAGACCTTCGCCAAGTGACGTCGCAAGACCTATGCCGGTGATCCAGACCTCGGTCGAAGGCTTCGTTTGAGTCATGGGGTAATGGCCTGATGCGGAAATCCGATGCGCTGGGCCATCGCTTCCATGTGCCCACGCATATCCGCATTGGGGAAGGGGATCAGCGTGAAGGTCAGTGTCGAGTTTGCGCGCAGCTTGCCGCCAACCCGGATCTTTGCTTCGGTCATCGCGTAACCCGAGCCTTCATGGGCGAGACCCGCCTCGATGGTGATGAGATCGTCCGGGAAAACCGAGCCGCGCACTTTGGCTTCCTTGACGGCCGCGAGAATCGGCATGCGCTCGAATTTGAGCAGACCGAGCAGAAGCCAGCCGGACGCCTGCGCCATGGTTTCGATCAGCAGCACGCCCGGCATCAGCGGGTAGCCGGGAAAGTGTCCCTCGAAGATCGTGCTTTGCTTTGGGACCTGCGCTTCGACAACAATCTTCTTCTCGTCGACCTTGAGGTCGACGATGCGATCGATCATGTGGAAGTATTCGAGTTGCATCGTCGCGCGACTAGTGTCCCGATTCCGAAGTTGCGGACTTGTGAACCGCCACGCTAGGCGCTGGCGCCCTTGGCCGCGACCAATTCGTCGATCCGGGCGCTCAGATTCTTGAGGACGAAGTACTGTTCGGTGGTCGCCTTGCCGTCGTTGACTTCCTGGGTCCACTTTTCCAGCGGCAGCTTGATTCCGAACGCCTTGTCGATTGCAAAGGCGATGTCCAGGAAATCGAGACTGTCGATCCCCAGATCGTCGATCGCGTGGCTTTCCGGCGTGATCGTGTCACGCGGTATGTCGCAGGTTTCAGCGATAATCGTTGCCACCTGATCGAATGTAGAAGACATCACTAAACCTTTGATATATTGAGAGTAAATCCCACGAAGGTGAGGGTGATGGCCGCAGGGCCAATGGTGGGCTCATCCACCACCCGGAGTCGAAAGCCCGTATATCGGAGCGCCGCCCCGAGTTCAATGGAGAGAGGCAGGCCTGGAGTGGTCGCCCCTGGGGCCAAAACACCGTTTTGCTGGATATTGCTGGCTGAACGGACCTTTGGCCGTCCGGACAAGGCCTAATTATGTGGCACGACAATCTGGACGCAATCGTGACGTCCCATCAGGACACAGTCCTGGGTTCGCCGGAGCTGGGCAATGCTCATGGTCAGCCATATGCCGATCGCCAGCAGCGCAACCGTAAAGGCGAAAGCGGCCACGTTTGCCAGCATTCGTTGCCGATAGTCGCCGGCGTCTTCGCGGTCGCGTTCATAGCGTGAGAGATCGTTGGCCACCTCGAGCCGATGGACAAACGGAGGGTGATTGCCGCGCTGCGCAAGCGGCGATCCCGGACGCGGCCGAAACTGGAGCACGCGGTGCTCTTCTTCCGGTGGGTCCGATACTATAGGTCGCTGGGGTTTCACGGATGCCAGCTCCGGGGCAACTCAGCTCCTTTAGCACGCCCGCGTTGCGTCCCGAAGTAAAAATAAAAAGACCAAAGTAGGGGGAATTCATTCGTCCACGGTGTCGTGGAACTTGCCGTAGTCGATTCGAATCCGGCCATCGTCGAGGTTTTCGAGAATATCGGCATAGCGCTGGCCAAAACGGATGTCTTTATAATCGTAACTTTTGCGGGCATGGATGGTTTGCGCCGCAACAACGTCATAGCCGGACACCACGACCGCGATTGCAATGCTGGCCGCTCCCATCTCATCGGCATCGAGATTGTGGAGCGGGCTTGTTTCGTCGAGAGTGTGATAAAGCGTCCAGCTCAATGCGAGCGCCGGGTGCTCGTTCTTCAGCAGCGAAAGTTCGCTGAAGCGCCGGACAGGCTGGCCTTCCTTGCTGATCGTATTCTTGAGGACCCACAGCCGCGCGGTCGCATTGCCGATGATGTTGTGACGCTCGTTGGCAAAGCGAACCATCAGCGTCGGCTCTCCGTCCTGAATTGCAATCACCGGATTGTTGGCGAACAGAAGCCGGGCACGGGGTCGGGAAAACCGGGAAAAGATCATCCCGGTCATCAGTGACATCGAAAAGATGCCCGTGAACAGTTCGACCGCGGCGATGAAGTGGCCGTAGTGGGTTTGCGGATGCATGTCGCCGTAACCGGCGGTCGAGAGCGTTTCGATGCTGAAATAGAGATAATCGAGATAGTCGTTGCGCGCGACGTTCGAGATCGGTTGATCGCCGAGCCAGTAAAGCAGGCCGAAGCCGGCGTTGAAGACGACAAAGACGAACACCGCGCCGGCGATGAACGATGGCCACGACGCGGTCATCGAGCGGTGGCTGATATCGGCCCAAAAACTAAGACGAAGCCCTTCAGTGATGATTTCGCGGTCGCCAAACCGAACGATAGTCGACTTCGATACCCGCTCCTTCAGCTTTTCCAGCATCTATCCTCATGCCATAATCGAACGAAATAAGGCACATATTTCACAATCCGGCAGGGGAATGTCCAGTCATGTCGAACGTGCGTGAACCACTCATCAAGCCGATCCCGATCCTGTCGCTTCGCCCGACCCAGATGACCGTCGGAATGAGGGAGGTAAAGGAGAAGCGCAAGCGCTGGCGCGAGCAAAAAAAGAAGAAGCAGGCGGAGGCGCTCGGCAAGCACATGATCCCGGTTGTCAAAGGGCCAGACAAGCGATTCTATGTAGTCGATCATCACCATCTGGCGCGTGCGCTTCATGAGGAAGGCATCACGGATATCCTCGTCACCGTGATTGGCGATCTCAGCATGGTCGAGAAGGACGCATTCTGGGGCGTGATGGACAACAAGCGGTGGGTCTATCCCTACGATGCCAAAGGCGAGCGCCGGCATTTCAAGGATCTGCCGAAGTCGATCACCGAGCTGAAGGACGATCCCTTCCGCAGCCTCGCCGGTGAATTGCGGCGTGTCGGCGGTTTTGCCAAGGATACCACGCCATTCAGCGAGTTTTTGTGGGCCGACTTCCTGCGCCGGAAAATGTCGAGCAAGGCCGTCGATGAAAACTTCGAAAAGGCGATAGAAAAGAGCCTGGCGCTGGCAAAAAGCCAGGATGCGGTCTATTTGCCCGGTTGGTGCGGCCCGGCCTCCGACGGTTAGTTGTTGTTCTATGCCTTCGGCAGTCGCCCCATCAGATAAAACTCGTCGTTGGGCCGCATCGCGCTGACATTGGCGATCCGGTTCGACAGCGCGAAGAATGCCGAGATAGCGGCGATGTCCCAGATATCGTCCTGGCTGAAGCCGTGGGCCGCCAGTTCGGTGAAATCCGCTTCTGAAACCAGTTGTGCCTCCTGGCTCACCTTCATGGCGAAATCGAGCATTGCGCGTTGGCGCGGCATGATATCCGCCTTTCGATAGTTGACCGCGATCTGATCGGCGATGTGCGGGTTCTTCGCCCGAATCCGCAAGATCGCGCCATGCGCGATCACGCAATACTGGCATTGATTGGCGCTGGATGTTGCCACCACGATCATCTCGCGCTCGGCCTTGGTCAGGCCGCCGTCTTTGTCCATCAGCGCATCGTGATAGGCGAAGAACGCGCGGAACTCATCCGGTCGGAAGGCCAACGTCAGAAAGACGTTCGGAATGAAACCCGATTTTTCCTGCACCGCGAGCAGGCGGCTGCGGATATCCTCCGGCAGGGTTTCGATGGCGGGAACGGGGAATCGTGAGGCTGTCGGCTGCGTCATGGCGAGGCTTCCGGTTCAGTGGAGACGCCGACCATAGTCTTTAGGTCGCGGCCGCGCAAAGCCGGATCAACGGCTTGGATCTCGCAGCGGAGACGGATTTTCAGCGCAGCGGCTTCTTCAGGAGCGTGAAGCGGTCGGGGTCAAGCCCCAACGAGGGTTGCAGCATTGGCGCTTCGACGGCGCCTACCGTTCGCGACATCGTGCGATCGTTGAACGTGGGATCGTTCGGAGCAGTAACGTCACGGTTCGAAGTCGCGCCGCGCCAGCGTTCCAGCACCGCGCTGACGAAGTGCATGTCGTGACCGGAGGTGGCCGACGGCACCGTCGATATGGTGGCCTCGCCTCGCGGTAGCTGATGAACCGGCACTTCCTTGAAGCGCAAGCGGGTCGGCAGCGCCACGCCTTCGCCGAACGCGAGCACTTCTCGCGTTCCGAGCGAGGGAACGAAGGACAACAGGTTTGCCGCGGCGTCCGAGACCGCCGAGCGCAGCAGCGCCTGGTCGCGCTCGTTGGCCAGGCGCATCGTGAACAGCGTGTTGCACTGGGAAATGATAGTGGCGTCGAGTTCGGCCGGACGCTGCGTGACAAGTCCGAGATACACGCCGTATTTACGGCCTTCTTTGGCGATCCGCGACACCGCCTTGCGGGTCGGGCCAAAGCCGACATTGCGGTCTGCCGAGGCGTAGCGATGGGCTTCTTCGCAGACAAACAACAGCGGCGACACACCGTCGCTCCAGAGCCCGAAATCGAACGCCATGCGGCACAGCACCGACACCACGGAATCGATGACTTCGGCCGGGAAGCCCGCGAGCTGCATCACGGTCATCGGCCGGCCGTTGGACGGAAGGCGGAACAGATGGCTGATCACTTCGGCCATGGTGTCGCCGCCGACATTGGCGTTGTCGAACATGAAGGCATAACGCGGATCGTTACGCACGGTTTCGATGCGCGAGATCAGCTTGTGATAGATGATGCGCGAGGAACGGTTCTCGAGTTTGCCCATGCGCTCGTCGATCAGCGAGATCAGATCGACCAGGCGGTAGGGAACGGGCGTATCGAGCGTATAGCCGACCGCCTTGGGATCGCTGCGTTTCAGTCCCACCCGATCGGCGTTCTGATACTGCGTATAAAGGGCCTTTGCGACCGGAATGACCTCGGCGAGAATGTCGAGCTCTTCGGGCACCCCGGGCCGGCCGGCGAACAGCACGTCGACGATCTCTTCGAAATTGAACAGCCAGAACGGAAGCTTCAGGTTACGCGGATTGAGCACCAGCGCCCGGTCGCCGAAGCAGCGGCCATACTCGTTGTGAACGTCGAGCAGGAATATCCGCAAGTTCGGCCGCGATTTGAGAATCTCGTTCAGGAGCAGCGAGACGCCGGTGGATTTGCCGACGCCGGTCGATCCGAGAACCGCGAAATGCTTGGAGAGCATTTCCTCGATATCGACATAGGCGATGACCGAGGAATCCTGCTGCAGCGTTCCGATATTGATCTGATCCGAACCGCTCGGCGCGTAGATCGTGCGCAATTCCTGGCTGTTGATCAGTTCAACCGCATCGCCAATGGTCGGATAGTTGGTGACGCCGCGCTGGAATTTCTGGCGGTCCGAAGCCCCGAGGATTTCGCCGAGCAAATCGACCGAAGCGCTGGCGATGAAGTTGTCGGATTTCGGCAAGTCTTCGCACGACACTTCGGTGATCATGGCCACGATGACAGACGTGCCGCAACGGATGCTGACAAAACGGCCGACCGTCGCCCGGACCTCGGAGAGGCCCATTTTACCGGTGGCCATCAGACCGACCCGCGCATGCGAGCCGCGCACCAAAATTACGCGTCCAAACGATGTCACGATAGCCGAACCCGATTTGTCACGAATTACGCATCCTGGGCGTTATTATGAGGTCTGTCGCTGCACAAACGGTTAAGCCGCGCCGGTCAAAACAGCGACGGTTCGCCGCGAAATGGAGTTTTGGCCTCATCCGGGCTTGGTCCGCTGCGCATTCCTTGGGCGGAATAGGGGAATCCGTGGGGCCGTCATCAGCCGCGCCCCCGGCAGGGTATTCATAATTGATTTACCAACTCATGAGGTGTCGCACCCATGAGGTCCGGCTGACGAAAAAGCCCTCGGCGAGAAGGGCGGGCCGACCAGCCGACTTGCCGGACGCAGGGCGGGCACGAGGTATCCGTGAAACGGGCGGCTTGTCGGCAGATATTCGTTGACTTGACCGAATGATTTGTACATTTGTACAAATCAAAATGGTCCTTCCAACCGACAGTGATGATGCCACGCCGCGCAAGGCAAATCTGCGCGAAGCCATTCTATGCGCCGCCGAGGATTTGTTTTCGACCAACGGGTTCAACGCCGTTTCGGTACGCGACATCGCGCAGGCAGCCGGCGCCAATCCTGGCAGCGTGACCTACCACTTCAAGACCAAGGACGGGCTGCTTCTCGAAATCTACCGCCGGCACTGCGGGCCGATGAACTTAAGGCGATCGGAATTGCTGGCGGCGGCGCAGCGTGTGCGCGATCTCAACGATCGGCTCGAGGCGATCGTACGCGCCTATGTGCTGCCGGCTTTCTCCTCAGGCAGCGATCTCGCCGGCGGAGGCGCGCGCTTTACCCGATTGCGCGCGGTGATGTCGGCGGAAGGCAATGCGGTGGCGGGCAAGATCATCGCGCAGACCTTCGACGACACCAGCCATGCTTTCATCGATGCAATCTGCGAAAGCCTGCCGCAGATTCCGCGCACCGAGATCGTGTGGCGCAGCCACTTTTTGCTCGGCGCGCTTTACTACACATTGGTGACGCCCGAGCGCGTATCGCGGCTGTCGCGGGGCGAGGCCGATGGCGCCGATGCCGCCAATGCCATCGAGCAACTGGTCAGGGCAACGGTCGCTTCGCTACAGGCGCCGGCGCTCGACGAGCGAACGTCCGCATCGCGGCGGTCGACGATGCCGCTTTCGCGCCGCTGACCGCAACGATTGAAGATGCCAAATGGGAGGATGGCCATGGCTACGTCGACGACCGTGTCGGTAACTGCAAGTCATGTGGAATTTGGTGAGACGATCCGCGCCGGCCTTCTCGGAGGCTTGGTCGGCGGTGTGGTGATCTGGATTTACGAGGCGATCGTCTGGGTCGGTGTGCAGCATCTGATGCCGTTGGCGGGTATCCCCCGCAACGCGACCGGGCTGGTCTTCGGCAAGGACGTGCAGGATTCGCTCGGAGCGGTGGCCAATGTGGTCGGCACCGGCATTCATTTCTTTTTCGTATTCGCCTGGGGGGTGGTCTTTGCGTGGGTATGGCCCGCCTTTGCGCGCCGCGGCTATGAAGCGACGCTCGTCGCCATGTTCTTCGCCGCGATCGTCTGGATCGTGATGCATGTCGCGATCGCGCTGGTCTCGTGGAACCACCCGAATTACCTTGATCCCAACGTAATCATTGGCGGCTTCGTGTCTCACCTTTTCTATGCGGTACCGCTGGCCTTGATCGTGAAGCATCGCCTGGCAGCGAATGGTTGAGTAACACGAGACCCGCCAAGTCATAGGCTGCGCCAACAGGCTTGGTCGGCACACCGGAGGAAACAAGAATGGCAAAAACAGGTTTGGTGGTATCAGCCCATCCGGGCGATTTCGTCTGGCGGGCAGGGGGCGCGATCGCGCTTCACGCCAAGAAAGGCTACCGCGTCAAGATCGTTTGCCTGGCGTTCGGCGAACGCGGGGAATCCCAATTCGCCTGGAAGCAGCCGGGCATGACGCTTGAAAAGGTCAAGGCCGGCCGCAAGGACGAGGCCGAGCGCGCCGCAGCCTCGCTTGGCGCCGAAATCGAATTTTTTGATGCCGGCGACTATCCGTTACGGCTGACGGATGCGCATATGGAACGGCTGATCGACATCTACCGCGAACTCAATCCGAGCTTTGTGCTGACGCACTCGCTCGAAGACCCTTACAATGTCGACCACCCGGCAGCGACGGCTTACGCCCAGGAGGCGCGCATCGTCGCCCAGGCCATGGGTCACAAGCCGCAAGCCGATTACAGCTATGCTGCGCCGCCCGTATTCCTGTTTGAGCCGCACCAGCCGGAGATGTGCAACTTCAAGCCGCAGGTGATCCTCAACATCGACGAGGTCTGGGAGATCAAGCGCAAGACGTTCGAGATTCTCGCCGCGCAAAAACATCTCTGGGCTTATTACGAGCGCGTCGCGTTGCAGCGGGGCATGCAGGGCGGCCGTAATTCCGGTAAGGCCATGACCTATGGCGAGGCCTATCAGCGGCTGTTTCCGATGGCACTGGAGGAATTGGTATGAAGACGATCGTTGTCCGAAATATCGCGCGCGCTGACGCCGATGTCGTCAAACGGCTCGGCGCACTTGGCGCGTCCACCGTGCACGAGGCCTATGGCCGTTTCGGCCTGATGAAGCCGTATATACGGCCCGTGTGGGCAGGCGGCGAAGCCGCCGGCACCGCAGTCACTGTGCTGGCGCAGCCCGGCGACAACTGGATGCTTCATGTTGCGGTCGAGCAGTGCCGTCCCGGCGACATGCTGGTCGTGGGCTGTACCACCGACAATACCGACGGCATGTTCGGCGATCTGCTCGCGACCTCGCTGATGGCGCGCGGCGTGGTCGGCCTCATCATCGATGCCGGTTGCCGCGACGTGAAATCGCTCAAGGAGATGGGCTTTCCGGTGTGGTCGAAGGCGATCTCTGCCAAAGGCACCGTGAAGGCGACGCTGGGTGCGGTCAATGTTGCCGTGGTCTGCGCGGGCATCAATGTTCATCCGGGCGATGCCATCGTGGCCGACGACGATGGCGTCGTGGTGGTCCGGAAAAAGGATGCCGCCGAGGTCGCGATCAAGGGCGAGAAGCGCCAGGCGGACGAGGAGGGCAAGCGCAAGCAACTCGCTTCCGGCGTGCTTGGGCTCGACATGTACAAGATGCGTGAGCCGCTGGCCAAGGCCGGGCTCGTCTACGTCGACGAGCCGGAGGCCGAGTGAGATGGCGATGCGCCTGCGCACTTTGCTCGGCGACCATCCGTGCACGGCGGCGCTGAAGAACGGTTCGATCAGGTCGGACCTGGTCGAGTTCGATTTCGTCGAATATACGCCAACCAATAAAGGCTTCAAGCCGATGGTCCGCGAGGGCGCCTTTGACGTCTCCGAGATGGCGATCGTCACCTACTTGATGGCGAAGAATTTCAACAAGCCGATGGTGCTGTTGCCTGACGTCGTGATGGCGCGGCCTCAACTCGGCCACGCTTTTTATAACGCCAGGCGCGGCGTCCTGGCGCCCGCCGATCTTGCCGGCAAGCGCGTCGGCATCCGTTCCTTTACCACCACGACCGGCGCCTGGCTGCGGGGCATTCTCGCCAATGACTACGGCGTCGATCTCAACTCGATCGACTGGGTCACCTTCGAGGATGCCCATGTCGCTGAGTTCGTCGATACGACGAGGCGCGCGCCTGCGGGAAAACAGATCGTCCAGATGCTTCTCGACAGCGAACTCGATGCGATCCTCGGCGAGAAGGTCGAACATCCCGACCTCAAACCGCTGTTTGCGGACGTCAAAGCGGAAGAAGCGCGCTGGTTTGCCAAGCATGGCGTCAAGCCGATCAATCACATGGTCGTCGTCAGCCAGGAGTTGTCCGACCGCCATCCTGATGCCGTCCGCGAAGTTCATCGCTTGTTGTCGGAAGCGGCCAGCGCGGCAAAGTCGCGATTCCAAGCGGCCGAGATGCGGCGTTCGCTGGAATGCATCACCGGATATACGGCGGAGCAGGGCCTGATTGCGCGACGGTTTGCGGTCGATGAATTGTTCAACAACGTGACGCGAGCGTTGATTGAGGAGGTTCACTAAGATGCAGCCTGAGCCGATTTTTGATCTGGCCCACCTCGGTCACCTCGAATTGCTGACGCCGAAGCCGGACGAGAGCCTGAAATTCTTCGTCGATGTGATGGGCATGACCATCAGCGGCCGTCAGGGCGAGTCCGTCTATTTGCGCGGCTGGGACGATTACGAGCGCTATTCGCTGAAGCTGACGGCTTCCAAAACCTCAGGGATGGAGCATATGGCGCTGCGAGCGCGAAGTCCGCAGGCGTTGGAGCGACGGGTTGCGGCGCTGAAAGGATCCGGCTTCGATATCGGCTGGACCGACGGCGATCTCGGCCATGGCCCGGCGTTTCGCTGCCGCGATCCAGACGGCCATATCGTCGAACTTTATTATGAGACCGAGTGGTATCAGCCGCCGGCCGAATTGAAACCCGCCTTGAAGAACCAGGCGCAGCGTTTTCCAGCGCGCGGCGTCAACGTCCGCCGCCTCGATCACCTCAATTGTCTTGCGGTCGATATCAAGGCCAACCGGATCTTCTTCGAGACCTATCTGGGCTGCCGGCTGACCGAGCAGATCGTGCTCAACGACGGCACGGAAGCGGCGATGTGGATGACGGTTACGAACAAGAGCTACGACTTCGCCTATTCGCGGGATCATTCCGGCACACCAGGCCGTTTCCACCATCTCACCTATGCGCTCGACAGCCGTGAAGACATCCTGCGTGCCGCGGATATCTTCCTGGAGAACGGGGTCTACATCGAGACCGGCCCGCACAAGCACGCCATCCAGCAGACGTTCTTCCTTTACGTCTATGAACCCGGCGGTAACAGGGTCGAGGTCGCCAACGCCGGGGCGCGTCTGATTCTGGCGCCGGACTGGAAGCCGATCGTCTGGACCGAGGAAGAACGCAAGAAGGGGCAGGCGTGGGGGCTGAAAACGATCGAGTCCTTCCACACCCACGGCACGCCGCCGGTCGAAGGACATTAGAGCGTTTTCAAGCGAAGCGGGTTCCGGTTCGCGTGAAGAAAAGGCGTCAAAGCAAAAAAGCCGTTCACACCGTGTTGACCCGAGAGGGTGCGTCACACGATAGGCGCAGCCTCCCGCCTGGCTTCCCGGAGGATTTGTCTCCTGCTATCGTCGGCGCGATCCAAATCTATCGGCCCATTCGGGCCAATATCAAAAACAACATCAAAGGGAGTAATTGCATGAAACGCCGCTCTGCCATCGTGTTGCTTGTTGCAGGCTTCGCCACACTCGCCTATGCGCCACAGGCCTCAAGCGAAACCGGATGGACCACGCTGTTCGACGGCAAAAGTCTCGAAGGCTTCGCCAAGGTCGGTGACGCCAACTGGCGCGTCGAGGACGGGATGATCGTGGCCGACAAGGGCAACGGCTTCCTCGTCACCAAGACCGACTACAAAGATTATGAGATCAGGGCGGAGTTCTGGGTCGAGGCAGATTCCAACAGCGGCATTTTCATTCGCTG
>Ga0210387_10001194_pt1 | contig 19412 bp, 17 predicted proteins | sample IncBWC7OmetaG_FD_160108 | JGI IMG/M metagenome (GOLD analysis project Ga0210387, IMG submission 160108) | Forest soil microbial communities from Barre Woods Harvard Forest LTER site, Petersham, Massachusetts, United States - Inc-BW-C-7-O ...
CCACTCACTGCCGGTAACCGCAAACCAGCCCAAAAAGATTGCGCCTCCGCTCGTTCTCTGTTAGCCTTTTACGGACCGCAAAACAAACGCATTTTGTGTGGCCGTTGTGCGCCTGATCAACCCCCACCAGACGTGAACGCCCAGATCGTTAAGGAGAAGAAGCTTGTCGAAGAATCGCCATCTGTTTACTTCCGAATCCGTGACCGAAGGACATCCCGACAAAATCGCCGATCAGGTTTCCGACGCTATCCTCGACGCCTGCCTGAGCGATGACCCCACCAGCCGCGTAGCCTGCGAGACTTTAACCGCAACCGGCTTGGTAGTAATCGCCGGCGAAATCACAACCAAGGCCTACGTAGATTTCCAGAACCTCGTCCGCGGAACGATTGCCTCCATCGGCTACAACAACGCCCTCTACGGCTTCGACTCCAACACCTGCGCCGTAATCTCCAGCATCAACAAACAGTCCGGCGACATAGCCATGGGCGTAGACACCGGCGGCGCCGGCGACCAGGGAATGATGTTTGGGTTCGCGTGTAATGAGACTGCGGAGCTTATGCCTGCGCCTATTTCTTTTGCGCACAAGCTCACTATGCGGTTGTCCGAGGTTCGTAAGCATGGGAAGCTTCCTTATTTGCGGCCGGATGGGAAGTCGCAAGTTACCGTGGAATACGATGCGCATCACAAGCCGGTGCGCGTCGATGCCGTCGTAATTTCTACGCAGCACTCCGAGACGGTCGGGAATGACGAACTCCGGAGCGACATTCTCCGGCACGTGATTCAGGCTACGATTCCGGCTCATCTCCTCGACGAAGACACGAAGTATCACATCAATCCCACAGGTCGGTTCGTGATTGGCGGGCCCATGGGCGATACCGGGTTGACCGGCCGCAAGATTATTGTGGACACCTACGGCGGCATGGGGAGGCACGGTGGCGGGGCTTTCAGCGGCAAGGATCCGACCAAGGTGGACCGCTCGGCGGCGTATATGGCGCGGCACATCGCGAAGAACATTGTGGCGGCTGGGTTGGCGGACCGCTGCGAAGTGCAACTGGCATATGCCATCGGCGTGGCCGATCCGGTGAGCGTGCTGGTGGATACATTCGGGACGGGCAAGGTGGAAACCCCGATTATTTCAGATCTGATACGCGCTCATTTCAAGCTGACTCCGAAGGGAATCATTGAGTCGCTCAATCTGCGGCGGCCGATCTATTGCAAGACCGCAGCTTATGGACATTTCGGACGTAACGATCCCGACTTCACGTGGGAGTCAACCGATAAGGCTGCGAAGCTGGCCAGCGATGCTGGGCTGCGGCAGCCGGTTGCGGTCCACAAGTAGATTTGTGTTGGTTCCACTTTTCGCAAAGAGCGCGCCAAGGGTGGGGCACCAGCATCTAAAATTTCCAAAGTTTAGAATCAAGATCAATTCAGCGCCACAGGAGAAGTATGTCGACCACACCAACGCAAGTGCATTCTGACATCAAAGGCATTGAGTTTGCCGATCTGGGCAAGAAACGCATCGAGTGGGCCAACCAGTCGATGAAAGTTCTGCAGATCATTCGCAAGGAATTCATCAAGAACCAGCCGCTGCAGGGCATCCGCATTTCGGCCTGCCTGCACGTCACCGCGGAGACGGCGAATCTGGCCATCACCCTTCGCGACGGCGGCGCTGACGTTGTGCTGTGTGCCTCGAACCCGCTTTCCACGCAGGATGACGTTGCTGCCAGTCTGGTGCGCGACCACAACATTCCGGTCTTCGCCATCAAGGGCGAGGACAACGACACCTACTACAGCCATATTCTAGCGGCCATCGATCACCGGCCGCACATTACCATGGATGACGGCGCCGACCTCGTGACCATCCTCCACACCAAGCGGCAGGATGCGCTTGACGAAGTGATTGGCGGCACCGAAGAGACCACGACCGGCGTGATCCGATTGCGAGCCATGGCGAAAGAAGGCGTGTTGCGCTTTCCCATCGTCGCGGTGAACGACGCCGACACCAAACATCTTTTCGACAACCGTTATGGAACCGGGCAGTCGACTATCGATGGCATTATCCGTGCCACCAACTTCTTGCTGGCAGGATCGAAGTTCGTGGTCGCTGGCTACGGCTGGTGCGGACGCGGGCTGGCCAGCCGCGCTCGCGGCAACGGAGCCGAGGTAATTATCACCGAAATCGATCCCACGAAAGCTCTGGAAGCGGTGATGGACGGCTTCCGCGTAATGTCGATGACCGAAGCGGCCAAGATCGGAGACGTTTTCTGCACCGTCACCGGGAACAAGAGCGTCCTCACCAAGGACCACTTCGAGTTGATGAAAGACGGGGCCATCATTTCAAACTCCGGACACTTCAACGTCGAGATCGACATCCCGGCATTGGAGAAACTGTCCTCTTCGAAGCGCACAACACGCAATTCCGTCGAAGAATACTCGTTGAAAGACGGACGCAAGATCAACCTCCTGGGCGAAGGCCGCCTGATCAATCTGGCCGCCGCCGAAGGGCATCCCGCATCGGTGATGGACATGAGCTTTGCCGACCAGGCGCTCTCGGTCGATTACATGGTGAAGAACCACAAGTCGCTCGAGAAGAAGGTTTACCGCGTGCCAGATGACCTGGATAAGCGCGTAGCCAAGTTGAAGCTCGAGTCCATGGGAATCAAAATCGACAAACTCACGCCAGAGCAGGAAGAGTATCTGGCGGGTTGGAGTGAAGGAACATAGGGCGGCAGTCGTCTGTCGTTGGTCTTTGGTCGTTCGCGGGGCGGCGCAAGCCGCCTCGTGGATTTTTGGGCCTACTTTGATGTGTTTAAGAGTATGGTCGCGCCACCCGCGGTGATAACAACCACATCCGGCTTACCGTCTCCGTTGAAGTCGCCGTTTGCCATCCATTCACCGGCTAGACCTGTTTCCAACTGGGTTGCGGGTTTCAGAGTGCCGTCGCCATTGCCAAAAAGAACATAGGTGTTGGTCGTAGTGGACACGGCGACATCCACCTTGCCGTCGAGGTTGAAGTCTCCAATCACCATCGACCCACCAAAAGCCGCATTCACATTGCGCTTCGAAGGCTTTCCAAATGTGCCGTCGCCGTTGCCCAGGAGTACGTTTACGGAAAGGCCGAAGTTTATAGCTCCCGCAACTGCCACGTCCAGCTTTCCGTCGCCGTTGAAGTCGCCCACTGCAATGGCGTCGGCACCGTCCGCATTGAAATTATGCGGTTTGCCAAACGTGCCGTCGCCGTTACCAAGCAGGATAGTGACGTCGCTGCCGCCGAAAGTGGTCACTGCCAAATCGAGCTTGCCGTCGCCATTGAAGTCACCGACGGCCAATTCCCAGGTAGCGGGAAGAACTGTGTATTTCGGAGACTGAAATGTGCCATCGCCGTTCCCCAGGAGCACAGCGACGAACTGGTTGGCACAGACGACCAGGTCGAGTGGGTGAATGTTTTTTCTTGACGCGCGGTCTTTCGGGTGTGCGGTGTGGCATAGTTAGAATCGAGTCGAAAAAACTCAGCGCGGCCTTTGCGGGCCGCGTTTTTATTTGGGGACAATTTCTTAGCACGGGGAAGGGTTGGGTAGCGATCGCGAATATCTTATGAAGAATAACGGAATGAAGATCAAGCATCCCAAGTTGCGGGGGGAATGGGCGGCACCATACGTTAGCCGAAGGTGAGGCCATCGGGCTCGCCCAGCAGGTGCCAGGCCTCGCGGTAGCGCGCATACTTGTCCGGTCGATGGTATCCCTTGGGACGAAACAGCAATGTCTGACGTTTCACCACTTCGCGCACCGGCAGAATGTACCAGGTGTCCTCCGGGATAATGTAGACCGCTACAAAATCAACTTCGGACTTGCGGTAACCTACTGGCCCTCCACCTGTGTTCCGCTGAACGCGCAGGGAATACAAACCTTTCCTCACGTAGGCGACGCTCTTTATCTGCATGCGCCACAGCTTCTGCCCGCCCTGCAGGATGAAGTCAAAGGGGTAGATGGTGCCATACGGCTTGGCCACCATGAAACCGAGCCTTGTCGCCTTGTGCAGAAAGGCCACTTCACCAAGGTCGCCGTGCTGGCGAATTACGAGCCCGCGTTTCCGTGCAGCCCTCCGGGCACAGCTCTCCTCGGACGCTGGAATGCGTCCGCGTGAAGCGCCCCTGAGCTTGCGCATTGGTCCCGAAAGATATCGTTGTAGGAAACTGGTCGGAAAAAGAAAAGGCGCAAGCCGGAGAGCTTGCGCCAAAACTTATCTCTACTTCCAGCGTAGCAGATCCGGAGGGGTAAACCCGCCAATTTTTCAGATTTATTTCCGCCGTCGAATCAGGGAGTTGAAGGGAATTGGGTGGCTTAGGGGGCTTGACAAGATTTTGGGAAAATCAACTTTGGGCGTTTTTGGAGTGAAAGTGAGCTATCCGAGTCATGACGACCCGTGCCACAAGAGATAAGAAACCACGACCGCACGAGCGAGGACGCTCGCGCCTACATTTAGGAGAGGTTTTCCGGCGTATCTGGGATTGGGGGTGCGATCCCTGCTCCGCCGTTGTGGGGTGAGGGTTCGGGGACGGTCGGCTTGGGTGGGGCATCCTTTACTGGGGGCTCCTTGACTGCGCCATCGAGGATGCGGCTGTTCAGGCAATAAAGCGCAAGCTCCAGGCGATCGGCGACACCCAGCTTGTCGTACACTTTGCGAAGATAATTCTTGACCACCTGCTCGGTAGTTCCGACGCGCAGGGCAATTTCCTTGTTCTTCATGCCCTGAGTCACGCAGGAAACGATGAGGGTCTCTTTGGGGGTTAGCTGCACCTTGGGTCTGGGGGCTCCGGCGCGCGAGCCCTGGGTGCGATAGGCTTCGAGCACCCACTGGGTAGCGCGGCCGTCTAACCATGGCTCACCCTTCGATACCTTGCGCAGACAGTCGACCAGCAATTCCGGCTCGACCTCGCGGGAGACGATAGCGTGCACGCCGCGGCGAAACAGCTCCAGAGTGAGATCCTGATCAGGCTCGGTGGTTATTACGACGAGCTTCAGGAGCGGGTTCTGGCGCAGGAGGTCGGCGACCGCTTCGATTGGGTTGGAGGCGATGGCGGCTTCGAAAAGCAGGACATCGGCGGTAAACTTTTTGGCCGCGGTTAAAGTCTGGGCCAGGGTTTCGGCCTGTCCGACCACGCGAACGTCGTCTTCCAGAGCAAAAATCTTGCGCAGTCCGGCGCGAAAGATGGCCTGCGTGTCAGCTACGATCACGCGGATGAACTGGCCGTTGCCGTCACCCTCGTGCAGCTGTTCGACGTCGACTCTCGCGGTAGCTGGAGTGCTTGCCATCAGTCTCCTCGCCGGTCGAAACGATACTCATCGATGACCACGCCTACACCGCGTCGGCCACTGTCTTCAAAACTGCGAACTACCCGGCCGCGGCAATCGAGCCGCACATCGGCCTCGGCTCCTACAACGTCGGCGGGGAGTGAAATAGTGAAGTCTACCATCGAGCCGACCGGCATTTCGGAATCGACCATCTGAAACAGAACGCCATTGGCGGAGATGTTCTGGGTTTCAGTATGACGATCGCCTGTCTTCGATTTTACAGAAATAGGCAGCTTGATCGGGAAACGCATCGCGCTCTGCACCTCGGGATAGCGAGCGCGGCCGGCTTTGGGATCGGCGGTTTCTTCTTTGGCGGACGCCTGGGCCTTCGGCGGGGCGTCTTTTTCTTCCGGGGACCGATCCGAGTCCTCGTTCTTCGCGAATGGGCCAATGTTATGCATTACGAGCGAAGACTACACCCCGGAACCAGACGTGCAAAGTTACCGAAGTCATGGACCTATTAGAGCTAAATTCTTGCGGGTCATGAACTTGCGGGGGAGTTGTGGATGCTTTGCGAGGGCTGTCACAGAGCAATTAGCGCTTGGCAGTTAGCATTTGGTCCTGGTGCCGAGTTGCCTGATGAAGGACTTCAGAAATTTGAAAGTTCGGGAGAAGCCCATGCGCTTGACGCTGGCGGTCTATAAGGCGAGCAGTGGATTCCCACGGCAGGAACCCTTTGGGTTAACCAGCCAGATGCTGAGCTGCTGGGTTCAGAATTTTGTTACTTCCGTGAAATTGAAATCACGTACCTTCATCGCTGGGACTACCATGTCGAAGGATTCTTCGCCGCTGGCGCGGACTGGAGTTCCCATGGCTTCCACGTTGGACAGCATTTGAATCAGGCTTTGGTTGAAACGGAAGTTACGCAGCCCGTGGCGGACTTTGCCGTCCTCAATGTAGAAGGTGCCGTCGCGGGTCATGCCGGTGAGAATTTTTTCGTAGGGATCGACTTCGCGGATGTACCAGAGGCGCGTCACCCAGACGCCGCGCTCGGTCGAAGCAATCATCTGCTCCACGGAAGTGGGCTTGGGCGATGCGCCGAATACGATGTTCATGGGGGCTTCGCCGATTTCGTTGGGGAGCGGGAAGCCGTGCCCCGTAGGCTCGACGGGACCAACCTTGTCTTTGTGTTCCGAGCGCTTCATCTTCTCGGCGGTCGCGCGGGCATACACCAGGCGCTTGACCACGCCGCGCTCAACCAGTTGCACCTTCTGACGGCAGACCCCTTCACTATCGAATGGAACGCCCGATTGCCGGGGGTGGGCCACGTCGTCCCAGATGTTGATGTTCTCGCCGAAGAGCTTGACTCCGACGCGGTTGTTCAGGAAAGAGCGCTGGTCCAGGATGGACAGCCCTCCAAAGTCGAAGAACATGAAGCCAACGATGTCGAGCACGGCGGCCGGCTCGAGAATGACAGTGTACTTCCCGGCGGGAATCTCGCGCGGGCTTGCGGACTCGAATGCCTTGCGGGCAGCGGTTTCTGCCAGAACGAAGGCGTCGAGGTTCGCGACGTTGGGAGAGTTGGCTTTCTGCCATCCCGAGGAATCGAGGGCCAGCATGGTGATGGAGATTTCAGAGGAAGTCTGCGTGTGCCAGTCGGTCAAGCCGCGAGAATTGAAAATAGCTTCGACCGATTCCGAGGTTGAGACGATGCCGGCCGTGGTGAGTTTATGCTCGTCCGCGATCGCAACAATCTTCTCGACGGTTTCCGCACGTTGCTGGGGCATGACGGCCGCGGTTTCTGCAAAATGACGGGTGGGCAACCCTTCGCGGGCGGTGGCGCCCGTGCCGCACGACTCAGGGACTGGCAACAGATCCGGATCCGGATGTTGAACTTTTGCCAGCCTCTCCGACGATTGAACGACTCGTTTCAAGCTTTCGTCGTCAAACTTGTTCGTCGTTGACCGGGCAGTACGGCCGCCGAATACGGTTCGCACGGAAACCACGTAGTTCTCTTCAGCGACATTCTGATGGATTATGTTGTTGGCAAAGCGAGTGAGGGCGCTCTTTCCGCCGGAGAAGAGGACTTCGACTTCGTCGGCAGTCGAATGCTCCTTTATGCGTTCGAAGATGTCTGCGGCTTTATCGCGAGTAAGCATTCAGCACTCAGCATTCAGCACTTCGCAATTGGCACTTAGCCTGAAACGGAAAATTCCAAGACTGAATGCTGAGTGCTTATTGCTTGTTTTCGATCATGTTCCCTTATATGCGCTTCCGACCTTAATACTGCGAAACCTTGCTGGCGCCGCGCCGTGCCCCGTGCCCATAACCTGCTGGGGCTGGCCTTTGCCGCAATGCGGGGTGCCCCACACTACCCATTCGTCACGAGAGCAAATCGCGTCCATGGAGTTCCAAAATTCTGTCGTGATTCCCGAGTAGGAGGGGTTTTTCAGCATGCGGGTGCGCTTGCCGTTTTTGATCTCCCATCCCATTTCGCAGCTGAACTGGAAGTTGTAGCGCTTGTCATCAATCGACCACGACTTGTTGGTTTCCATGTAGACGCCGTTACTGGTATCGGCGATGAGTTGCTCGCGAGTCAGGGGCTTCTCACCGGGAAGAATGCTGATGTTGGTCATTCGAATGATCGGCAGCCGGTTCCAACACTCGGCCCGCAGAGTGCCGCCAGATCGATTCATGCCTATCGTGTGCGCAGTTTCACGCGAACTCAGATATCCGGTGAACAAGCCATTGGTGATGATTGGGGTGCATTGTGCGGGCACTCCTTCTTCGTCGAACCCGAAGGTTCCGAGTCCAGGTCCGTGCTCCTGACGCGCGTCGGCCACGACGTTGACCAAGTCGCTGCCATAGCGCAGGGTGCGGAGTTTGTCCAAGGTTAGAAAGGAGGTGCCGGCGAAATTCGCCTCCATGCCCAGCACTCGGTCGAGTTCGATAGGATGGCCCACTGATTCGTGAATTTGCAACCCGAGTTGCGAACCGTCGAGAATGATGTCGAACACGCCCTCCGGACACTGTTCCGCTTTGAGCAGCGCAACAGCTTCTTCGCCCACACGGTGGGCATTCTCCAATAGCTTCAGCTCGCCAATCAGTTCATATCCTTTATTCTGCCACTGTCCGCCGTAGGAATTAGGATACGAGCGCTTCTGAATCTCGCTTCCAGCGAAGGCGTAGGCGGCGTAGCCAACGCCCGTGGTGTATTTCGTCTGATGAATGTTGGCGCCTTCCGACGAAACAAACCACTGTTCCTCGCGGCGGAAATTCATGTTGGTCTCAGCCAGCGTCACTCCGGCAACCGAGCGGAGTTCGGAATCAATCTTCAGGAGCAGATCGATGTTCTGCTCGACCGAGGTTGTAAAAGGATCGATCTGGAAAGGAGTGTGCCACTGCGCACTGACCGGTTTTTCCGGAGCAAGCCGGATGTCGTGTTGCTTCACTCGCGAAGACGCCTTGGCGATTTCAACGGCGCTTGCGGCCGTGGCCTCAACGGCCGCCCGGCTCAAATCGTCGGATGCGGCAAATCCCCAGGCGCCGTCGGCAATCACGCGGACGCCGATGCCGGACGACTCGGAGTCCGAAGCGCCACCAACCTTGCCATTCTTGGTCGAGAGCGCGCGGCTGCGGTCGTCGGCAATGCGGGCGTCGGCGTAGGAGGCTCCGCGCTGCGCGGCGACGTTCAGGGCCCAGGAAGAAATATCTTTCATGGTGAAGCATTAAATTTACCACGGAGACTCCAAAGCACGGAGAAACGACCAGTCTGCTCTTAATTCTGTGTGGGTTGTTACGGAATTTGATCTGAGGGCGTGAAGCAAATTCATTGATTCTTCTTAGGGAGCGTTCGCTTGGTGAAAAGTCCAATTCCTGAGGTTGAGCATTCCACGTTGTGGCCTTGCTGTTTTGGCGGCTGTGGCCATAAAATCGAAGAGGACTCGATGGCGGCATTCGGTCGTCGGTTGAAGGTCCCTGCAATAGCTTCCCACCAAAGCGCAATCTTGCAGTAGATTTGTCGCGGGAGAGATGGCCGAGTGGCTGAAGGCGCACGCTTGGAAAGCGTGTTTACTCGAAAGGGTAACGTGGGTTCGAATCCCACTCTCTCCGCCATTCCTTTAGTTATCTAGCACTTGTAGGTCGGTGATACCTAGACTGATACCAGAATCGGGGGTCATCGATGAACAGGGAAGTGCGTTGACATCAACGATGGCCTTGGCGAAGGCTTCCGGAGCCTCCTGCGGCAGATTGTGCCCGATGCGGCCGGTGATGTTGCGATGCTCGTACCTGCCGACGTACTTCTTGGCATAGACGCTGGGTTCAGCATGCGCTGCGCCGTTCGCGTCGCCTTCCAACGTGATTGTCGGACAAGCGATAGTTGGAAATGTCGCGATCTTCTTCTCCAGTTCATCGTATTTTCGCTCGCCGGACTCCAGGCCTAAATACCAGCGGTAGTTGGAGAGAGAGATACGAACGAAATCCGGATTTTCAAACGCCGTTGCAGAGCGCTCGAACGTTTCATCGTCAAACGTCCACTTCGGAGAGGCTTGCTGCCAGATGAACCGGTTGAAGTCCTTGGTGTACTTGGCGTAACCGGCTTGACCGCGGTCTGTGGCGAAATAGAACAGATACCACCATTTGTTCTCACCGCTTGGCGGAAGTGGCATCTGGACGGCAGCCTGGCTACCGACGACATAGCCGCTCACCGAGACCAGGGCCTTGACGAGCTCGGGCCAGAGAAAAGCCAGAAGGTTCACGTTTCTGGCACCCTAGTCAAATCCACCCACGACCGCTTTATCGATCTTGAGTGCATCCATGAAGCTGATGGCATCGGCTCGACGGCTGCCGGCTGAGCGTTGCGAGGCGTCGCGGAGGAGAGAAACCGCGTTTCGCCGTAGCCTCGTAAATATGGCACGAGAACACGGTAGCCGGCCGCTGCGAGTATAGGAGCGACATCCACGAAGCTGTGAATATCGTAAGGCCAGCCGCGGAAAAGCAGCACCGGGGGCCGTCCGGCGGCCCGACTTCTGCATAGGCGATGCTGAGTTCGCGGGCGTTGACGCGCTTTAGCGGGCCGAATGCTGCGTTTGTGCCTGGCTTAGTCGGGGGCGCACCGGCGGCGGTCGTTGTTGACTTGGTCAGACATTTCATTTCTCCAATTTGGATTAATCGCAGCTTGCTCAGTTATTTCCTCAGGAATAATTCCATGTACACATCGGCTCGCGCGTATTGGGAGGGGATTATTCGGTTCGGATCGATGTGCTTAAATCCCACGGATTCATACAGCCGAATCGCAGGCGTCAGCACGTGATTGGTCTCCAGATATAGTCTGTGCGCGCCTGCATTTCGACCCTCTTCGATCGCTGCAACCAGCAGCCTGCGACCGATGCCGGCTCCCTGGTAGGATGGCTCGACAGCCATCTTGGCGACCTCAAATTCCCGGTCCGCGATGCGAATCAGCGCGCAGCAGCCGACGCATCGTTCCCCGGCCGTCGCGAAGAATATCCTGCCGCCCGAGTCCAGGATCATTGACTGCGGATCGGCGAGCACGGGCTCCTCCTTCGGCTCGATACGAAAAAAACGTGTGATCCATTCCTCGTTGAGCCTTCGGAACGCAGCCGCGTCCCCTTCCTGAAATCGGCGGATGCCGATTTCGGCGACTCGTGAGGGCTGTTCCTTGGCAAAACTCATATGCATAACCCTCCTTAAATTATTCAATGACGATGATTCGACGATAAAATCTGAATGGAGATATGTCCAATATCTTAATTATCTCGATTAGGACGAATCGAATATGAAACAAGAAATCGAGTTCAGGCATTTACGTTACTTTCTTGCCGTCGCCGAAACTCTGCACTTCAGCAAGGCTGCAGCGCAGTTGAGGATGGCGCAACCGCCGCTCAGCCAGCAGATCAAGAGCCTTGAACGGATACTGGGGTATCCCTTGTTCCACCGCACAACCCGCGGTGTCCGGCTGACCAAGGTCGGTGAGTATTTCAGGGAGCGTGCGCGGAATACCATCACAAAGATGCAAGATGATGTAGAGATCGCGCGGCGGTTGGGGAGTGGCCAGGAAGGAGTTCTAACCGTGGGATTCAGCGGCTCGGTTATGCTGACCACACTGCCCAAAGCAATCGAACGCTACCGCCGCTTGTATCCGAAGGTTGAATTACGGTTGCGAGAACTGGTCACAGCTGAACAACTTTCAGCTCTGCTGGATGGAACGCTAGACTTGGGCTTCCTTCGCGACGGCGAACAGCGAAATGGGCTCTCGATTGAACCCATTCTGCGAGAGCGATTCATCGCGGTACTCCCGGCTCGTCACAGACTTGCCCGCAATGCCACAATTCGTCCCGGAGATTTGCGAAATGATCCGTTTGTACTTTTCGCGCGACGGATGGGGCCCCTTGCTTTTGATCGCACTATCGCATGTTGTGAAGCGGAAGGGTTCCGGCCAAATGTTGTGCAAGACGCTCCACAGTGGCCGACCGTCGTGCGCCTGGTGGCCGCCGGGTCCGGTGTATCGTTAACTCCTGCCTGCGTTGCAAACTTCGCGATGCCGGGTGTCGTCTACAAGAAGGTGCGTTCTCAACATTGGACATCGATTGACATTGGGTTGAAGCCTGACCTCGACAATCCCGCGGTCGAAGCTTTGCTGAGCATCGTGCGCCGGCAATTCTCGAAGAACAGGCCGGGTTCTGCGCCCGGGCCGGACCGGGGCGTAAGAGACTAAAGTTGACCATCCGAGCACTAGTCAAGTTTGTCTGATAACTCCATTGAGGAGCGATTGCAGAAGCGTTACTACGTCTGGACATTGGGCAAGTCCAGCACTTTGGCCGGCCCATAAGGCTAGGAATTCGCGCCGTCCGGCCTGCTGCGCTGGCATTGTGTAAGCGAAGTTCGGCTCGCCTTTCCGTTCAGGACCGCCTCGCGCCGCCCGCTCGGAAAGCCAGCAACCATCTCCGCATAAACGGCCGCAACCATCGCACTCAGGCGCGGGTCCGCAAACTTGCGGGGAGCGCGCAGTTCTACCTCGCCGTAAGCTCCATCAGAACAGCAGCTGCGATACGTTCATGAGTCCAACCCACTCACCCACATGACGATCGCACAGTGCTAAATCGCCCGCCCTGTAGTCGAACGTTTCGAGCGCGCAACGCTTCGAGCCCCACTCAATTGAGCCGGGCCGCAACATCATTGCGAAAGCCTGATCATGCCGCACCCAATGACGCGGCTCTGTGTCAGGGTCGGGGGAAAGCGTTCAACTCCCATTCTTTTACTGAATGCCTTGTGTTGTGAATACGGCCGAGGGTTCTCCAGACCCTATAAAATCGCCTGGTTTGATGTAGCTCTGCGGCAGGGCGATTCATCCAACGGAGCGGCACGTGACAGACAGGGCATCGAAATTACAAACTATCCTCTCGAAGAAGATACATTGTGGTCGTGCTTCTTTGAGTCCCCATCAGCGCGTAGCCTTCGTCCCACGACATTACGCAGTAGGGTCACGATCGCAACTACAGCCACAATCCACAGGTCGAACCTCGCGCGCTCGATCGCGAACTCGATGAGCGCGGCAAAGAAGATTGAAAGAGAAGCTATCCGTTTCATAGGTATTCCGAATTAGTCGATCACAACCCGTGGCTCAATGAACCTCCAGGATGCTGCTAGCCACGTGTTGTGAAAGATCGTGGGTCGTGTGGTTCCATAGGCGGCTGAATAGCCCGTAACGCCGAGGTATACCCAATACCAAAAGATCAGTCCGAGTCCTCTGCACACATTCCACAATCGCCTTTACTTCATCCCCTTCGACAAGTTCAGTGTTCAGGGCAATGCCTTGCTGACGAGCAGCTTCTTGAGCATTCACCTGCAGTTTTCGGTAGTACTGGGAGACTTGCCGGGGTAGCACGACTGTAGCGCCGGTAACCCCGATGTCCATATACCCAACAGCGTAGGCGGGCAGCTTTTCGAATACGTAGACTGTGCTCAGGTCAGCCTTCAAGCTCTTGGCAAGCTCAACGCCGACAATCAATGCACGTCCAGATTCAGGAGATCCGTCGTACGCAACCAGAATTTTCTTAAACATCTTTGTTCCTTTTACCTATTGCTGCCACCCGCCTCCCAGCGCCTGATAGAGCTGAACGAGCGCTAATCGCTCGTTGAGTTGGGCTTGCACCAGGTTGAGTTCCGCTGAGAAGTAATTTGTTTCGCTGGTCAGTACTTGGAGGTAACTCGCGCCGCCGTTCGTATAAAGGACCTCGGACAGTTGGTCGGTCTGCTGGGCCGCTTGGGTGAGCAATGCCTGTTGCTCGCGGAACTCACGGTCTTTTTGAGAAGCGATGAGGGAATTGGAAACCTGTTCAAGGGCGTTCTGAACGGTTTGCTGGTAAGACAGCACTGCTTCTTGCCAGTTCGCTCGGGAGAGCCTGAGCTGAGACCGGAGTGCCCCTCCTTGGAAGACAGGCTGACTTACATTGAAGGCCGCGTACCAAGTCTCGGAGGGGGTTGTAATGAACTGGTGCAACGCATTGCTTTCCAGTCCTCCCAGTCCGGTGAGCGACAAGTTAGGAAAGAATGAGGCTTTGGCGACTCCGATCTGCGCGTTGGCTGCGACCATGTTCTGTTCCGCTTGGCGGACGTCCGGCCGGCGCTCGAGTAGTTCCGAGGGAAGGCCGGCCGGAACGTTCTGGGGAGCGGGCTGTTCGGTGAGCGTGCGTCCGCGGGGTATGGATTGGGGATTTTCGCCAAGTAGAACGCTAAGGAGGTTTTCCTGCTGCTCGATTTGCCGTTCGAGATCGGGGATCGTTTCCGAAGCGGTGTACACAAGCTGCTCTGCTTGACTCACGTCTAGCCCCGAGGCTCCGCCATGGCTCTCAAGCGTGTGAGTTAGTTGCAGCGATTGTTGACGCGACCCCAGCGTGCGCTTCGAGATCTCGAGTTCACTGTCAAGGGCGCGAAGCTGGAAATAAGCCGTCGCTACATTAGCGACCAGCGAAGAAATTACCGCTCGCTGCCCCCACTCGGTTGCGAGTAATTGGGCGCGAGCCGCCTCAGTTTGCCGGCGGTATTTTCCCCAGAAGTCCAGATTCCAGATCACCGACAGGTTCAGTTCGCCACCATTGACCTGGTAAGCGGGAAAGAGGTTCGTAACCTTGGCATTTTGCTCACTGAAAACGTCCGCACCTATGCTCGCGGAGGGGAGCTGATTGGCGCGGGTGATGCCGACTTGTGCTTGGGCTTCGAGCACGCGTGCGGCGGCGATGCGCACATCATAATTTTGTGCAATGGCGGTATGGATCAACTGCGTGAGCACCGGATCCTGATACACCTGCCACCATTGTTCGTTGCCCAGCGACGAGGCTTGGGAGGCCTGTTGTGGAGCGGGTGCACGGTATTCCTGTGGTACATCTACAGCAGGCCGCTTGTATTTCGGCCCCATCATGCAGCCGGCTTCCAAAACCAGTACGGCTAGAATTCCTAAAAGTGTAGTGTTCTTCATAATTCAGTTCCCCTGACTGGGCGCCTCGGCGGGCGTGAGTGGCAGTGTTTTCCGTCTCTCAGCACCTGAGAATTTCTCAACGACGTAGAAGATCGCCGGAACAAAGAACCTGCCGATAAAGGTTTCGGCAATCATTCCTCCGATTACCGCCGTTCCCATAATCTGGCGTGCCACCGAACCTGCTCCGGATGCAGTCCAGAGCGGTACGCAGCCGAGAATAAAGGCGAGCGCGGTCATCATGAGGGGCCGGAAGCGAAGCCTCGCCGCGGAAAGTGCGGCATCCACCAGGGACATGCCGCGTTTTTCATAGTCTTCCTTTGCAAATGCGACGATTAGAATCGAGTTTTTCGCAGCCAGGCCGATGAGCATCACAAAGCCGATCTGGGCGTAGACATCGTTCTCGATTTGAACCATGTACTGTGGCAGGTAAAGACCGACTACGACACGACGCAGCCAGAGCGCAGCGAGAGCGCCGAAGACTGCGACTGGCGTACTGAGCAGCACGCTGAAAGGCACTGTCCAGCTTTCATAAAGAGCTGCCAGAATTAGGAAAACGAACAGAACCGAGAATCCGAAGATGACAGACGGTGGTACTCCCTGCCGCGCTTTTTGTTCCTGGTAAGACATGCCCAGGTAGTCGAAGCCCATTTCTGGAGGCATGGTTTGCTTGAAAACATCTTCCAGAGCGGCCGATGCCTGATCCGAGCTGTAACCGGGCGCGGCAGCAGCGTTGATCTGTGCGGACCGGTACTCGTTGTAGCGCATGGTGAACTCGGGACCCGAACGGGTCTCGAACTTTGCCAGCGCAGTAAGCGGCACCGTCTGCCCTTGTTCGTTGCGGACGTAGAATTGTCCGAGATCGTTGGTCGTCGAACGGTACGGCGCTTCGGCCTCTACATACACCTGCCAGGTACGACCAAAATCGTTGTAGTAGTTGACGAACAAACCGCCCATGTACGCTTGAATGGTGTTGTAGACATCCGTCAAAGCCACGCCCTGCTTCAACACCTTCTCACGATCCACATTGATGAACTCCTCCGGCACACTTGGGATAAAGGTGGTGCTGACGTTGGCAAGTTCAGGGCGCTTACGGGCGGCTGCCAGGAACTTGGAGAGATTGTCTGCAAGAAACTTGACATCCTTCCCCGCACGGTCCTCCAGGACAAACGTGACGCCGCCAGCAGTTCCGACGCCTGGGATCGCGGGTGGTGAGAAACTGAAGACCGTCCCTTCCGGCATCTGCTTGAGTTCCCGGTTCAAACGCGCCTTAATGGCTTGATATTGCGCACTCCGGTTTTGGCGCTCATCCCACGGTTTCAGCGATACCCAGAAGAAGGCGTTATAGGAGGTCCGGACGTAGCTGAGCAGACTGAAGCCGATGACGCTCGTGGTGTACTGAACCCCGGGCGTGTTTGCGAGAACATCCTCGACCTGTTTCGCAGCCGCGCTCGTGCGTTCCATGGAAGCGGCTTTAGGAAGCTGCATGTTGATATAGAGGTAGCCTTGGTCTTCATCGGGCAGGAAGCTCGTGGGAAGATGTTTGCTGAAGAACCAAGCTGCAACACCTGCAACTACGAGCAACACCATCACCACGCCGGCCTTCCGAATCAGGTCTCCCGACCAGCGGACAAAGCTGTCGGTGGAGCGATCAAAGTAGGCGTTGAACCAGCCAAAGAATTTTCCCAGCGGTCCGCGAGTCTGCTTCTTGGGTTTGAGCAGAAGCGCCGAAAGTGCGGGGCTCAAGGTAAGAGCGTTAAACGCAGAGAGCATTACCGAGATAGCGATCGTTATGGCAAACTGCTGATACAGCCTGCCTGTGATGCCAGGTATGAAAGCCGTCGGCACAAACACCGACGCTAAAACTAGGGCAATTCCCACCACCGGGCCGGAAAGTTCTTCCATCGCCTTGATCGAGGCATCCTTCGGACTCAGTCCTTCCTCGATATGGTGCTGCACTCCTTCAACAACCACGATGGCGTCATCAACCACCAGTCCAATCGCGAGCACCAATCCGAACATCGAAAGCGTATTGATCGAGAAGCCGAACAACGGGAAGATAACGAACGTTCCAACTAGCGAGACAGGCACGGCCAGCATGGGAATCAGGGTCGCGCGCCAATCTTGCAGGAAGAGGTAGACCACAAAGATGACCAGCACAATCGCAATCACGAGGGTCTCGATGATTTCTTTCATGCCTTCTGTGACCGGGAGTGTTTGGTCGAGCGAAACGGTGTAATCCATGTCCTGCGGGAAACGCTGCTTCATTTGCGCGAGGAGCTTGCGGACGCCCGCAACGGTTTGAACAGCATTGCTTCCGGGCAATTGGTAGACGGCAACGGCAGCGCTGGGCTTGCCATTGAGTCGAGACATCAGGCTGTAATCCTGCGTTCCCAGCTCGACCCGAGCGACATCTCTAACGCGAACGGTCCCGCCATTTGGTGCCTCGCGCACGACAATATCGCCGAACTGTTCAGGCGATGTCAGGCGGCCTTGAGCCAGCACGGCATACGTGAACTGCTGATTGCTTTGGGCTGGCTCGCCCCCGATCTGGCCCGCCGGATTGACGGTGTTCTGAGCCCTCAGAGCATTCGCGATATCGGTGACCGTGATGCCTAGCTTGGCCATCTGATCGGGCTTCACCCATAGCCGCATGGCATATTGCCCCGAGCCGAACACCTGGGTCTGACCAACTCCGTATGAGCGCGCGATCGGATCGTTGAGGTTGATGTAAGCGTAATTAGCCAGATAGTTCGAATCATAAGTGGCCCGCGGCGAATACAGGGCAACCAGCATGAGCGGTGCAGTGGTCGACTTCTTCAACGTGATTCCATAGTTGTTTACCTCGGGCGGCAGCTGACCGTTGGCCAACTGCTGGCGCGACTGCGTGAGCAGCAGATCCGTGTTGGGATCAGTTTTGAGGTCGAAATCGACAAGCAACTGCGTTTGCTGGTTCGCCGTGGCGTTCAGCGAGTACATATAGCTCATGTTGTCCACGCCACTCACTTGCTGCTCGATGGGTGTAGCAACTGCTTGCTCGAGAGTCTGCGCATCTGCACCTGGATAGTTGGCTTGCAGCCTGATCTCAGGCGGAGCGATCTGCGGGAACTGCGCTACCGGCAAGGTGACGATTGTGACTACGCCAACTATGACTGTAAGGATCGCAATCACGATCGCGACGATGGGCCGTCGAATGAAAAAGTTCGCCATGATTAGCGTCCCTCCGTTTCTTTGTAGGGCGTGGGATTCACCAGTTCGCCTTCTTTTGCCTTGTCTGCCCCAACCGCCACGACGCGTTCTCCCGGCTTCAGGCCCGTCGTGATCACCCAAAGCGTGCCCACTCTCGGCCCGACCTCTACGGTACGTAGCTGCGCCCGATTATCGGCGCCGACCACCGTGACCTGATACGTTCCTTGCTGCTGATTCACTGCCGTCTGCGGCACCAGGAGCGCTCCCGTGATGTTTCCGGTGGGCGTCTGAATACGTGCATATTGGCCCGGTCGCAACAGATTCCTGGAGTTGGGAAACTCACCCACGATCTGGATGGTTCCGGTCTGCGTGTTTACCTGGCGGTCCGCGAAGATGATTCTGCCCGGATGCGGGTAGGCACTCCCGTCGGCCAAAGTTAACTGCAACGGGATTCGTGAGGCGTGCGTCAGAAAGTCCACGCTCCCCGGACCGCCGCCGTCCGCCATCCGCAGGTATTCCTGTTCACTGATGGGGAAATAGACTTTGATCGGACTTACCTGCGAAACCGCGGTGAGGACCGTAGACGGCCCCACCAGGTTGCCCACCTGCACAGTGTTGATGCCGGCGATTCCATCGATTAACGACACGACTCTGGTGTAGCCCAAATTCAGCTGGGCCTGTTCGACGGCTGCCTGGCCAGTCTCAACTGCCGCCTTCGCCCCGCGGAGCGACTGTGTGTCGGTATCCAACTGACTTTGGGGAATGGCGTGAGCTTCTGCTTCGGGAATATCGCGCTTCACGTTGAGCTCGGCGTTCGCCATCTGCGCCTCAGCCTGCGCCAGCTGTCCTTTAGCTTGATCCAGCACGGCTTGAAAGGGACGGGGATCGATTTCAAAAAGCAGCTGACCCTTTTTGACGAATGCGCCTTCTTGATAATCCTGTCGAATCAGGTAACCACTTACCTGAGGCTGAATCTGCGCATTGACGTATCCTTCGAGCGTTCCTACCCACTCGCCTTGAACCGGCACATCCTTTTGAATGACCAGCGCGACTTCTACAACCGGTGGTGGAGGCGGGGCTGCGGCCCGAACGTTGCCATTGCTGCAGCCAAGTGCATGGAGCAGGAGAACCGCACTAACTAAAGCTGTAGATATTTGCTTCATCATTTCTTTCCCCTCAATCGAGCTAATGAACTTCCGCTTGAATCGCGTCACTGGCGCGCCTGATTCGGGACGCTGCTCGGTTGGGGGGAAATGTGGCCCGGGAGTCGTCTTGTCGATTCAGGCGCGTCAGTCACGCGATCGCACTCTTTTCCAAAAGCAAATCGCATGCCAAAGCCGACACCAAGCTAAGTAACGGCAATTGAAGGAAGTTTTCAGACAGTGCAACACGGGAGCTGTCGAAGAGGTCGAAAGTGTCGAGAAAGCCGGGACGCGAC
>Ga0210387_10001197_pt1 | contig 19398 bp, 14 predicted proteins | sample IncBWC7OmetaG_FD_160108 | JGI IMG/M metagenome (GOLD analysis project Ga0210387, IMG submission 160108) | Forest soil microbial communities from Barre Woods Harvard Forest LTER site, Petersham, Massachusetts, United States - Inc-BW-C-7-O ...
AGCTTTGGTACAAAAGAGTGGAGGCTCGAGTTCGCCTGCTTCGGATCTCTACCTATTTGTCTATCGGCTGGCTTATTTTTTGTGCGGCACTTATGGCTGTTAATTGGCCGATCATCGGGCAGGACTTTAGGGCTCATCCCAGGGGCTGGATCGCATTGCTGATTGTCTGCGTGCTGATGCAGCCGGTGATGCTGTGGTATGGGGCGGGCTGGCTCCGGCGCAGCAAACTGGCGGAACTGAATGAAGTGAAAAAAATTCTGGATGAAATGGACGGGGAAAGTGTGTCGTCGTGAAGGCGGCTCGATTAAACCTTTCGGGCAGGCGTTGCGAAATCCTCTTTGATTGCCCGTGCAGTCGAGCCATTGAATTCGCTCGTGAGTCCAATAAATCCGTCCCGCTGTCCCAAAGCCCGCGTCTGGGACACTGGGACAAGACTTCGAAACCGCTCGAGGCGCTATTTCTGCGGTATCATGCGAGTCCGCATCCGGATAATGTGAGAGCACATGCTGATCACAAGGGGTCGCCAATTCTTTACCGCGTTCGCGTTCGTGCCGCCGCTACTATTGCTGTCCGCGTTTCCGCTTCATTCGCGAAATACGCCGGCGACGAAAAGCAGCGCTCAATCGAGCCAATCAGCTCAGGCGCCTCCGCCGAGTCAATCACCTCAGGCATCTCCATCGCGTCAACCAACTGAGGCACTTTCACCCAAAGCGAAGGACGAGGCCGAAATCCGGCACGAGCAGCGGTTTCTCGAGCCTGATACTCCGGAGCGGCAATACTCGATCATCAACAGCGAGACGCCGGGGACGAACGGGAAGACTAGCGATAGCACTCCGAAGGAACGCGCTGCCGCGACTGCAGGGTACATTGGGTGCTGTTTGACTTTCACTCGCAACGGCAAACGCGAGAGTCACCACGTTCTGCGGCCGACCCGGTTCCCTGAGAGTTATTTTGTGAAAGTAAACAATTCGATCGGCATGTGGGAAGAGATGAAAGACGGAATGGTTCAGTACTTCACTCTTCACACAGACGGCCGCGTGGAGATCGGTGCGAAAGTACGGAGTCCGCATTCGGTTCAGTAGCGATTCCTCGAAACTGGCTTCGCATCATCCAGCTCAAAACAAAACAGGGAGAGATGATGACCGAATCGAACCGGTCATTTCTTCGGGTGAGAAACAACGGATGGGAACGCCGCTACCTGGTAGCGCCCTTCGTCGTCATTCAGGGGCTCCAGATCGAGCCGCAGTGCCCCTCGGATCGAAGCACGCGATCTGAAGTAGTAAGTTTTTCCGGCTTCAGCGGTGAAGCTGGCCACTGAATACAGGGAAGAGTACATCTTCAATTTAGACTGCCAATTTGAGCAGAGATGATGTTCCCCCGGTGATACAGCGAAGGAAAAATAGCTGTTGCCGTGGGTCGCTCCCATCCACGATCCGTCGACGCCGGACTTGATCGTTACCCATCCGTAGTCACCCTCGCCGACATCCCCGATCAGGTAAACGAGCGCCTTGCCGGATCCAGGTCCGGGATTTGGCTGGGTTTGGCCGGGCTTCACGTCGAATTTGACGTCGGCCGGTCCGCACGCAGAGGGGGGTGAGATTGACGCTGGTGCGTTTTGCGCAAACGCGGGCGAAGCCAAAAGCAAGAAAACGAGGGCAGTTTTCATTTTTTTCTCCTGTCGAAAGACACGAGTGGGGCTTTACTCTCCTTCGACCCGCCGCTTGCCCGTCTCCCTTTTCCTGCCGGCCGGCGGGGTAACCGTGTTGCGAAGCGCTCATTTATACGACGGGGATAACTAGCGCGGGGGTACCGGGGTCAGCAACAATTTACGAGCGGGTCTAGGGATCAATTGTCGGACGCAATTGGTGGTTGAAAAGCACCACCCCCGCTCGAAAAGCACCAGAATTCTCAGCACTACCTACCATTACAATTTGAAGACTCAAAGCCGATTCACAGTCAGAAATAGACTTAGCCTCACGGTGTTCCCGCAACGAAGTTTGGAACTAGTCCTGCACTGATACTGAACAGGGTAAGGTTTTTGTGGGCCCTGCTCGAACGCTTTCAACGATATTCAGCGCTGTATAACCGGCGCGGCACACAAAGTGGTGGGGGTGTGGAAATGCCCGATCTGCGAGAAGACTTCCGCTCCGCCGTTTGTCACTGTGGCCATTCTTCAGCTAAATTCCCGGCGCGACGACCTTGCGTAGAAGTTATCCGACCCCACGCGAGCAAGATCGCGCCAAGTAACACCTTTCGAGCCCAGTCATGAAATTGAATGACCGCGAACAAGCGAAGCCCAACTTTGCTGGACTCGTCTATCCAGTTCAACACGCAGAAATGAAATTAATCCTGGCCGATTTGTGGCCAGCGCTTAAGCCGTTGCCCGTATTCAAATATGTGACGGATGAATATCGCGCCGAGATTCATTTCGACAGGGCGCACGGAGAATGGGTCTGTCGGAAAACTTCCTTGGCGGCCAACAAGGTTCAGGAATTGCGCGGCGGATTGACAGAAATGACGCTGGCTTTGCCGCACTGTGAAACAGACGTGCCAACCGAATGTGTCGCAGCAGAACCCCGAGAGCGAGATTCGGAGAACAGGAGAAATCAGCGTCTCCAGGCCATTCGCGAATGGGGGGAGAATTTCGAGAACGGCGCACTCTATTCTGGATTGCAGGATTATCTCTCCGAAAGTCAGCAGCATGAAATCTACGACAGCGTCCGAATGACGCTTACGGCTCGCCAGCTTCAGTTCAACCCAAAGAATGTTGAGTTCGTCTTCGACGCACTTTGGAAAGCGGGCGGCCGGCTGGCGACACTCATTGAAATCGCGGAGCGGAATAAGGCTGAGAGGACAGCGGGCGCGTCCGAGCAATCGCTGCCCAAGATTGAACAACTGCCGATTCTCGCTGGCCCCGAGGTGCAACCTTCGCAAATCAGCGCGCCCAAGAAGAGGGTTATCTTTAGCAACCCGTCCGTTTGCGACGACGAAACGGCGGCGCGCTTTGAGAAAATGTTCCCGTCTGAAAGCACTCTTACCAAGCCGACCGCTTTGGAACATGAAATCAAACCAGAGCAGAACCCGGTCGAGGCCCCTGGGGAATCTGACAACGTCACAGGTGATTCGGTAGTCGTCTCCGCTGCGGAAACCTCCCGCGGCGCTCTATCTTTTGAAGAAGATCTCCATGAAAGGGTCTTCAGGCGCACAGCAGTGGCCGGGCTTCGACCTCGAGTTAGACCAGACAAAGCCGGATCGCGAGCGAATCATTTGGATGACCCGACCTCACCTTTTCGTATTTTTGAAATATCCGGATTTCAGGCTGCAGCGTTCGTGTTTTTGATCGCGACGATCTGTTTGACTGCAGGCACATTGGGACACAGCTTGCTCGGGAGACGCGTACAGGAGACTCAGAAATCAACCGGCGCTGGGGGTGCTACTTCGTCCGCGACTTCTAATCGTGTTGGGCAAACGCCTTCGCCAGTTTCCGGTGCGCCGCCTTCCGAGAAGTTCGAGACGCCTCCTGTGAATCCGCCGGCGCCGGAAACGCAAGGATTGCGCGCAGAAAATGCGGTCACTCAACCTTCCGTGGACGGGCGATCAACGGATTCATCCGGCCGCGCGACGCTCACCGGACCATCTTCAGCGGTAGCGAGCCGGCCACACATCGATTTCGATGGCGCCTCGGCCGCCAATAAACTCGATAACACTTCGCCCGGCGAAGGAAAGACCAAAGAGAACGCGCGGGACTCTGAATCCTTCGCGAGAGCATCCTCCGCGTCGTCAAAGTCATCCGCGACAATACAATCGAATCCTGCTGCACATCATGATGTCACTTCAGAGCCCGATCGCTCGAGCGCGCTATTCGCCCGAAACGCGTCGCCCGCGCTTCCTGAAGTTGCGCATTCGCCCAGTGACGTGGGATCGATTGGTGGCGCGGTCAGACATTCAACTCCTCGGAAGGTAACGCCCGCGATGAGTGCGGTGCCGCACCGGTCACGGCCTTCCGTGCTCCTTGTTACTGCACCGTCCCAGAGCAGCAAGCCGTTCAAGGTGACGTTCCCGCAAAAAGCGATTGCCGCTTCGTCCACGTTCGCGATCGCCTCGCAGCTTTCTGTTGTGATTCCGCCTGAGCCCGGCGCTGCGAGTGCTCGCCGTCCCGCTCGACTGCAGGCTGGTGACTTGATCTCCTACGTTTGGCCACGCTATCCAACGCCCGGGGATCGTGATATATCGACCGAAACTGTAAAGGTTCGCGTCACAATCGGAAAGCTCGGTCAAATAATGGATATAAAACTTTTGAGCGGCTCGACCTCTCTTCTTCCTGCTGCAAAGGGCGCCATTCGGCAGTGGCGTTACAAGCCCACTCTCTTGAACCAAAGACCTGTCCGAGCGCAACAGGACGTCACGATCGAATTCCGCCCGCCACAACATTTGTCTCACGTAGGTGCTCAGCGGATCTCGCACAACTAGCGGTGGGCTCCGCGCCCTTCCGTCGAACGCATTGAAAAGACCATTCCGTCGCTAAGGATGGCCCTCGACCGCCTTCTTTCTCTCTGCTTCACGATCCGCGACCAGCTTGTAGGCGACGTAATATTTGTAGATATTCGCGACGTAGGTGACCGTCTCCATCCCGATCCTTTCCGCGGCAATCAATTCCACATTGTCGAACCACACATTGGGATCCAGGCCCTTCTTCGCCGCTTCCTCGCGGAGGGAGTGAACGCGTCCTGGGCCCGAGTTGTAAGCAGCGAACGCAAACAGGATTTTGTTCGTGTCGTCCATCGGCTCATTGGCGAAATATTTATCCACCATGAACCGGATGTACTTCACCCCCGCATGTATATTCGCTTCTTCCTGATGAATGTCGCCGACTTTCATCTGTTCGCCCGTCGGTGGCATCAGCTGCATCACGCCGATTGCGCCGACCGCGCTTTTCGCATTTTGATTGAGCGTGGATTCCTGAAAGCCTTGCGCCATCATAAGCAAGTAATCAACGTTGTATTGGGATGCGTACTTTTGAAAGAGTGCAGCGGTTTCCTGGAATTTCTTCAGTTCGGCGGGCGCAACCGCATTTTTGAGCATCTTGGGGCTTTGTGCGTAGCGCGCGATCACGCCATTTCCAAAGAGAGTGCCTTGCTTGTGTGTTTTCACAAATTCGTTCACTACCGCCATTAATTTGGGGCTGTTCTTGCGCATTGCCCAGGCAATCTGGCCGGAGTCATCGAGGACCACGTCGGGATTCGGCTTGATGTTGGTGTAAAACGGCGCCCAGAGTTTCGGCAAATAGGCCTTGGTGACTACGATCGGAACTAGCCCGGCATTCAACATTTCCAGCAGATCTTCGTCTTCCAGAACTTCAGGCGCGGCACGCAACTTTACGGGCGCTTTGCCGCTGCTCTGGAATTTCGCGTTCAGCGCTTCCAAATGCTCCCAGGAGCTCGAGCTTTTGCGAATGAACACTTCCTGGCCTGAGAGATCGTCGAGCGAATGAAGCTCCGGAGAATGCGGGCCGGTCACCGCAATTTCTTTCGCTCCGGTGACGAGTGGATCTGAAAAATCGACGATCTTCTGCCGATCGGGTGTGATGGTGAGTGTGCCTACTGCAAGATCTCCTCGGCCCGCAGCAAGCCTTGCAAAGATCTGGTCGCGGGAGACCGGAACGAACACGACGTGAAACCGAATATTTTTCGCTTTCGGAGGGTATTTGTGATTGACCCAATCTTCGAAGGCCTTCAAAAATTCGTACGAGCTTCCGTGCTGAACACCATTGATGACGTAATACTGAGTTTTGGAAGACGCGACGAGCACTCGCAGAAAGCCGCGCTTCAGGATTCCGTCGAAATCGCCGGTCCATGGAGGGGCTTGAAGGGCAGGGGCGACTGTCGACTTGGACTGGTTTTGCGGATTCTGCGCCCTCGCGGGTGGCGAGACGAGCGCTGCCGCCGCAACGAACAATAATGTCCAAAGAAGATCGCCGCGGAGCCTCGACCTCGTTGTGATTCCTCGCTGATCCTTCCGCATATCGATACTCCCGCTCAGGTTGCCGTGGCTCATCCCGCTTCATTTCGTAGTTTCGCAGGGCCGGAGGTCATCGTCGGCGTCAGAAGCAACACAGCTCTTCGGAGCCGTCGCCGTGACCGTGATCGGAAACGGCTCGAAAAATTCGGCGAGAGCTAATCTTTCTGCATTTGCATTTGCTGATGCTGAAGCATCTTCAGAACGGCCTCGGGATCCACAGTAAAGCTTGCGGGCGCCTGGCTCGGCGGATATTCCTTGAACGTCTCCATGAAATCTATAGCGAGAATATTCGCCTGAACGTTTAAATAGACGTTGTGAACCAGCCAGTCGTTATATTGATCGGACGTGATGTCCGCCCGCTCGTATGGATCCATGCGCAGGTTATACATCTTAGGTAGTCTCAGACACGTGAAGGGGTTCATCCAGATGTTGAGATTGCCGGGCGCGCGCTGCTCGCAGAACACGAACTTCCAGTTGTCGTGCCGCATTGCAACGAGTTGGCCATCGTCGTCGAAATAGAAAAAGTTTCTGCGCGGCGACTTTGCCTCTTTACCCTCGAGGTAGGGAAGGATGTTGTACCCATCGAGGTGGACTTTGAACGTTTGGCCGCCAGGCGTCGGCGTCCAACCCTGCAAGAGCTGTTCTTTAACGTTAGGATCTCCCGCCGCGGCGAGTAGCGTGGGAAACCAGTCCAGCCCCGAAACGATCTCGTTGGACCATGTATTCGCTTTGATATTCCCGGGCCAGCGGATTACTGCCGGGACGCGGAACGCGCCTTCCCAGTTTGAATCTTTCTCGCTGCGGAACGGAGTCATCGCCGCGTCAGGCCAGCTGAACATGTTCGGGCCGTTGTCGGTGGTGTAAATCACGATCGTATTCTTGGTGATGCCGAGATCGTCGAGTTGCTTGAGAAGCTTTCCAACGTCCTGATCGTGTTCCCACATTCCATCCGCATAGTCGTTGCCAGGCATTCCGCTCTTCTCGTGAAACTCCGGACGAATGTGAGTGAAGATATGCATCCTCGTAAAATTCATCCAGACGAAAAACGGCTTTCCTCCCTTCGCTTGCTTGTCGATGAAGGCCATCGCGGCGTTCGAGGTTTCGTCGTCGATGGTTTCCATCCGTTTAATCGTCAGCGGGCCGGTGTCTTCCACCTTTTGCTTACCGTCGGGCAGCGCCCAAGAGTGGACAACGCCACGAACGTTGTAGACCTTTAGGAACGTGGGATCGTCTTTCGGCCAGTAAGGCATCTCAGGCTCTTGCTCTGCATTCAAGTGGTAAAGGTTGCCGAAAAATTCGTCAAATCCGTGATTGGTCGGCAGGTACTCGTCGCGGTCGCCGAGATGATTCTTGCCAAATTGGCCAGTTGAGTAGCCTCGCGATTTGAGCGCCTGAGCGATAGTGATATCGCGTTTTTGAAGTCCGACCGGTGCTCCCGGAGCGCCAACTTTGGTGAGCCCGGTCCGCATTGGGGACTGCCCCGTAATGAAAGAAGAGCGGCCCGCCGTGCAACTGTTCTCAGCGTAGTAATCGGTGAAGGTCATGCCTTCTTCACCAATCCGATCGATATTCGGCGTCATATAGCCAACCACACCATGCGTATACCGGCTGATGTTTGCCTGTCCAATGTCGTCGCCAAAGATAACCAGAATATTCGGCTTCTCCTGGGCGTGGGCGAGTGCCGGGGTCAACACAAACATTAGGACGAGTGCAGAGACCTGACAGAAAAGTACCTTTCTATCAATCCGCTCCATTGTTCGCTCCCTCTTCGCGGCGCGCTAATATAGCGCCGGAATTGCACGTCGTTGACCATGGAACGCACGCCATCCGACTAAATCACGAACTCCTAAGCTCTGGGTGGCTGAAGCTAATTTGTAGGACGCGCCGAATCGCCCCGCGAGTAGAAGGGAATCGACGGCACGGTTGGCTTCCGCATTGGGCTAGAACGATTCGGAAGCCGGATGGGCTCGACAGCAGCGCGATTTAAGTCCGGAACGTTATTAAAGTCAACAGGTTTTCAGACACACTCGTCCGCCAACTTGATTCAGGGACGAGTGTGGAGCGCTAGTTCGACGACTTGTTTACGGGCGACGCTCGCATGAGGTTGGAGATCAGTAGTTTTGCCGATGGAGGCGCGGGTACAGCGTGATTGAAGACAATCGCGCTTCCGCTCACGTCTTTTCCGTATAGGTTTTTGTTCGCACTATTGTCGACACGCAAAGTGGATCCTTCGAGCGATACTCCCGCAAACAATCCTCGCGAACGGGAATACGAAAGAATCTCAGCCCGCATTGTGACGTCGGTTTCGGCCGAAGCAGTTCGTCCCACCGGCCCGGCTGCAGCGGAGACATCACCGCCGAGCTTGACTTTGCTCGCTAGAATGCTGGTAGCCGAGCGCGGGCTCATAAGTAGAAGGACGAAGTCCGTCGCCTGCCCACCCAACTGAAGTCCGAAACTCCCGCCTTCGAGAGCCATCATCGAGGGCGCTCCCCAGTGGCCTTTGAAACTCTTGCCGCCGCGGCAGGTCATCACGCCCCGGCCGTAACTGCCGCCGATTCCGATCGCAAACTTAAGAACCGACGGAAGAATGACGATACAGTCCGCTTTATCAAGCACGCTTTGCGGGATGCTATCCGGCGCGTTCAGAATTTCCTTCAATACTTTTCCGGCATTCTCAACGCGATCTGCCTCTTTGTCCTGCGCGAGCCCGGGCAAAGCAAATCCGAGAACCAAGCTTACAATCAGCAGCACTCTTTTCATCGCTGTCTCCTCGCTGGAATGGCACGATTCTCAACTGAATGATTCTGTCGCACCAAAATTAACTCAATGGGTCGTGCGGCGGTCGAACCCACTCGGGATTACTCACCCCGTGTCTGCTGAGGATACCGCATCCCGAACCGATTGGAACCGTCAAAAATAACGGCGTAGAGAAGCCGCTTGTCGCACATGTCTGACGGGGGCCTTTGCCGTAGCCTCTTCATCTGAAATTTCCAATTGCGATAATGGGCGTGCGGGGCGAAAGAAGGATGTCCCGCCAGCCACCCCTCTCGAATAACAGGCAGTCCACCCTGTATTGTCACATTCCTGAAGCCTTACCTGAGCGATACTCGTCCAATCCCAAGGGAGGATGATGACGATGCATCACGTGCGGCAAGAGAACCTTCCTTTTGTTGGTAGTTCGCATGAGTTCGTTGGAGCGGTACAGGGTGACACGAGTGTTTCGGTGTTCCTGTTCCATGGAAAGCCCGGGTCCGGACCGGGTCCGCATCGCCATCCTTATGACGAGATCCAGTTCATTCGCGAAGGCCGCGGCGTGTGGACGGTCAACGGCCAGACTTTCGAAGGCGGTGCTGGAGATATCTTTGTCATCAAGGCGGGCGAGATCCACAGCTTCAAGACAGTTGGTGATTCTCCGCTGATACAAGTCGACGTGCACCTAAGTCCCCGCTTCATCCAAGAAAACCTATAATCAGTAGCTCGGTGAAATGGATTTTGTAAGTGAGACATCACTGGAATCAAAATTAAGTAGGAGGCAGCCAACAGATGTTCGTAGTCACTGGAATTACTGGCAATGTGGGCGGCGAGGTGGCGCGCCGACTCTTGGCCGCTCATTTACCCGTCCGCGGGGTAGTGCGCGACGTTGGCAAGGGCGCTACTTGGGCAGCGCGCAGCTGTGAACTTTGCGCTGCGGATATCAACGATCCTGCGGCCCTCTCGAATGCGTTCAAAGGGGCGGACGGAGTGTTCATTCTCGTGCCGCCTAACTTCGATCCGTCGCCAGATTTTCGTGAAGCGATCGCGACGGCGGCAGCTTTGAGTTCAGCTCTCGAAGCGGCGCGTCCGAAAAATGTGGTGTACCTTTCCACAATTGGCGCGCAGGCAAGCCGTTCGAACCTGCTTTCGCAACACACCATCATCGAGCAAGCGCTCAGAAAGTTGCCGGTGCCGATCGCTTTTCTGCGGCCCGCGTGGTTCATGGAAAATTCGAGCTGGGAAGTTGCCCCGGCGAGGAATGGCGTGATTCCGTGTTTCCTGCAGCCCCTCGACAAGTCTTTCCCCATGGTCGCCACCAGCGATGTGGGCCGCGTCGCCGCGGAACTGCTCCAAGAAACCTCGAACGGCCACAGTGTCGTCGAGTTGGAAGGGCCGCATCGCGTATCCCCAAACGAAATTGCCGCCACGTTTGCGATGCTACTCGGCCATCCAGTGAAAGCGGAGGTCGTGCCCCGTGACACCTGGGAGTCGCTGTTCAAATCCCAAGGAATGAAGAATCCCACGCCGCGTATTCAGATGCTCGACGGTTTTAATGAAGGATGGATCGAATTCGAGCATGGTGAAACTGGCTCTCGAAAAGGAAATGTGGCGCTAGAAGCCGTCCTTCGCAACCTAACCGAACGCGAGGGCGCATCCGCCAGTTGATCATTCCGGGTGGCGCACTTCAGAGATCGTGATCCAATTGGAGACGCCGTCGCTTACGAGCGTTCTCGATCCGTGCTTACCAATATGGACGGGATTTGAATCCCCATCGATCGTGTCGCCCTGAGCCGGCCGAACCTTCAGCTTTGATCCCCCCACTACCTCCGCCACGACCACTTCCTGACCACCGGTATAAAGAGCTACTGTGCTGGTCCCGATATTGAATCCATCGGCAATCGAGGGAAGGTCCTGTGTAAATCCAGGGTGGGTGCCATCGCACCGAACGAGAACGTTCGGCGTGGTGAAAACTTGTCTAGCGGTTGCGGGAGACAACGAGGGCCGAGGGATCACGAGGCGTTGGATTCGCCCCTGCGGCCCAAAACTGTACGTCCCGCCCTGACTCGTAATGCTCGTCTGATCGAATGCGACTTGAGCCGAACTGCTGAGCGCACCGAAGAGAACCGTGGCGCCGGTTGCGCTAGACACGAGGTTCGGGCCGGTCTGGTTCTGCCCTAACAGATCGAGTGTGAGCTGGCTCGGAGCTTCGTGTCGGATGAGCGGGAAAGTGCTTGGAATGCCCGGCGTCGGCATTCCAAAGAGGCTGTTCTGCACCAAGAACAACGCCGACTGGCCTTTCAGATCGAAAATCGGAACGTTGCCTTGGTTCACAATCTGAGTGTTCCCACAATCGTCCCGAAGCCCGATTTGTAATTGGTCGCGGACGCCAAAATCGGACACCGGAGGAGGGGCAGGCTTGTTCACCAAATTTATGATGGTGATCTGGCCGCCGATCATGCGAAGGTTCGTGAACTCGGCGCCACTCAGGATGGCAACCGTGGTGCGGGGTACGCTCGGCCGCGGCCCAAATCCGGCCCACATCACATCCTTCATTGCCCACACACCTAACGGGATGCTGCAGGGCAAGGGTGCAACGAGCGAGTCGTCGAACTCGAGAATCTTGCGTCCCTCCACGGTGGACATGGCGTTGATGAGTGATTGCCAATCGTTGAAGACGTTTCCTGCCGCTGGTCCCCCGGGCCGGAACACGAAAACGTTTCCATTCATCGCGCTTTCCTCCGAGTTGGATTTATCCGCACGCGGTCATATTTGATCTGTGGCCGCACGGAATTGTCTGGTGAGTAGTGCGCAATCTCAGCATACCGTTACAACATTCTTAGGAATTGAAACCGGCGTGCGGAGGGTTGTCGAAGCGCTTGTCGGGAAAGAGGCGCTCAAAGACTCTGCCGCGGCCTCCCTGCGGCCGGGGTATATGTCACATCGCACGCGGCATGACGAGCATCAGGTCTCGCGTGGAATGATGTGTCTTCGTTGACTTGACTCCTCGTGCGCCCGTTGCTTGCCTCCACAAAGAGAATCCATCCAAGAACGTTCTGCCATAAAATCAAAAGGTAGGGCAGAGAAGGAGGCAATCATGAAGAGCGAACGAGAAGGAATCAATTTGAACGCGAAACCAAGCGGTACAGGTTGCGTCGAATGCCTGGCAACCGACGGATGGTGGCTGCATCTCCGACGATGCGCCGAATGCGGTCACATCGGCTGCTGCGATAGTTCGCCAAACCAGCATGCGTCAAAGCATAACGCGACCACGGGCCATCCGATCATCAACAGTTTCGAGCCCGGCGAGGATTGGTTCTACGATTACCGAACGCGAGAAACTTTTGAGGGTCCTAAGCTCCCCAGCCCTCATTCGCATCCGGCGAGTCAACCTGTGCCGGGACCCGAGGGCCGGGTACCCTCGGGATGGCAAAGTCTCCTGCACGAGTAAACTCGCTGCCGGACTTGGCGGATCAACTTGCGGCTTAGGCTGATGTCGAGCGAGCGCCGATTTGCTGGAGGATTCCCAACTGGTCCGAGCTACCCCAGCGCTCGACCATTTTGCCGTCCTTAAATCGCGCGATTTGAACCCCGCGAGCGCGAATCTTCCGTCCCGTGGGAGCGACGCCCAAAAATTCGCCCTTTTGCGTGCCGGTCATCGTATACGCGATGGCTATCTTGTCGTCGTCGATTACCAGCTGATCTCCGGAGATTTCCAAATCAGGGAACGATGTTCGCAGGGCGGCGAACATGCGAATGTAGCCTTCTGGGCCCGCACCTTGATCGGGCGCCGGGTCGTGATCCACCACATCCGAGGCGATCACATCGCGCAACAGTTCCAATTGTCCGCTGTTTACGGCGCTGCCAAACTTTTGCTGTACCGCTAGATTGTCTTCCTTGGTCATCACGTTCTCCCTTGTCGCATAAGATTGTCGCATAAGCTGATTGCATGAGATCGCTGGATTGGATGCCCCGGCAGGCACTTCGACTCCGCGTAGTTCCCTCAGCGCCGAATCATACCATCGGACTGTTTTTGCGCCGGGGCAGCCGCGCCGAAGAAGCTCTCCCGCGATTAGCGTCTCCCGCCGCGTGCTCGCCCACCACCACCACCGCCAAATCCTCCGCCGCTGCGGTTTTGGTGTTCGAAATTCTGAGTTCGCTGAGATCCGGTTTGCCTCGCTTGCGCTTCGCGGTTCAAATCTTGAACCTGGCTCGATTGACCTCCAGATTGGCCCGCGCCGCCAGTTCTCTGACTCGCACTCGGTTGGGTGTTACGCTGCGCTCCGGAATTCGCAGGTGTTGTTGCAGGTTGAGTGCTCGGCTGCCGGCCTGCGGCGGCCGACTGCGCGTTCTGGGCTCGCTGATTCTGCGTGCCGGTAGTCTGGGATTGCGCGGCGGATTTCGCGCCCGACGAGTTCACTGAATTCCAGCTGCCATTGTTGTACTGTTGCCAGCCGTTGTCGGTTTTCTTATAGACGTTTCCGTCTTTCCCCGCGTATACGTCACCACTGCCAGTCTGTCCGACGAAGCCGCTGCCGTTCTGTCCGCTCCCGCCGACCACTCGACCGCCTTCGGACGTGCGTCCACCTGCGACGGTGCCGCGCGAATCGGTGTAGTGTCCGGTCTGCGCCCACTTGTCGCCCTTCGTTACCACCGAGCTGCCCCATTGGCTGTATGCGTTCGAGCCTTGCCGTGTGGCGCCGTACGCTCCGGTGTAGGGATTGTAAGCACGCGCTCCACCCGCGCAACCGTACGCGGTACAACCGCCCGCTGCACGGCCGTAAGTTCCTGTCGACGGGTTGTACCACGCAGCTCCCGCCACTCCTCCATACGGACCATACGCGCCGCGCGCGTAACCGTAAGCTCCGTTGTACGGATTGTAGAAAGCGCCCACTCCGTAGGTGACCGGATAGGGCCGATAGATCGGATAAGGATAGCGGCCGTAATAGTAATACGGCGGGTAGTAGTAACCGCTGCCATAAGCCACCGTGGCTCCGATCGCCGCGCCGATGATGAACATGCCGAGATATCCCGCGGTGCTGCTCGCTTCCGTCTCACCGCTGGGAGTCGTGGTCTGCGTCACATAAGTAATGTTGTAGACGGGAGAGCTCGCGGGGATTGTGTAAATTTCCTGCGGAACGGAATCGGCAGTCTTCCACGGGCCATCTGGCTTAGTGGACATGAACCACACGCCCTGGAAGCACAAATAATATAGATCGCCAACCTTGACGATCTTGTCGTCGGTATTCGTCGCATACGACATCGAGGTTGACTCGATCGGCTTGAATTCAGGCGCGCCGTCATACTCTACCTTCACTTCCGCTTCCGCTTTTGCGCGGTCCACAATCACGGTAGTCGGCACTTGTGCCAGCAGCACCGCGTCTTCGGCTTCGTCCGTTCCCGGTACTGACACGAGCACGCGCGCGGCCGGGCTGTTCGCAGGAATGTGGGCAAAGTCAGCGGGTAAGTCAGTGGTGGCGTAAGTCCACGGACCATCCAAACTCTTCGCGCGGAACCACCGGCCCGCCACCAGGAAGTAGTATTGCTTCTCTCCGCTCTGGAGGAAAAGATTGCTCTCTGTATTCGTTGCGTAGGAAAGTTGTGTGCCGGGAATTTCTGCGTATTTCGGCTGCCCCTTGAACGAAATGATCTCCGCAGGTGTAGTGCTGTAGAAAACTTTCGGAACAGGTCCGGCGGCCGCCACCGGTGGAATCGCTTTTTTCACGTCCGCCCAATTGGGCTGATCAGGCAGTTTAGACATCTCCGCCGGCACTTTCGTGGTGGCGGTCCACGGCCCATCGAGCGCGGCTGCCGTGAGCCATTGCTTTTCGTTGAGCAGGTAGAATTTCGAAGCTGACTTGTCGAAAAATAATCCCCAGTTCGTGTTCACAACGAATTCGAGATTCGTTTTTTCAATCGGAACGCGTACTGGCTCGCCTTCCACCAGCAACAGAATCGAAGTCTGGTAGCTTACGAAGATTTTTGGCGGGTCATTTTTGACTGCCGCAATGGACGGCGGGGGATTCTTGATCGCTTCCATATCAGCGAGCAAACGATCGAGCGAGATGTTGATAGATGCTCCGGGCGTCAAAAAAGTTCTCACGAGTTTATCCATCGCTGCGGAATCGGCCGCATCCAGCGACGGAAATTTCGTCTCACTAATCTGCACATTGCTCAGAATCACGTTGCGAGTTTCGGTGTTTGCGTCAGTGGTAGCGTGGACGTAAATCACGCCAACCGTGGGCTGGCCATCCTTCGGCCGGATCGAGACCGCCATGCGCGCGTAGAGCTCTTTGAAGTCCTTCCACTCATCGAGCTGCGGCTGGTAATAGATGATCGAGCCACCCGCATTGCTCTTTTCACGCGGCCATCCGGGATCCTGTGCGAAAGCCGGGCAAATCAGGCTGCAGATTAAGAGAACTGTAATCGCGTACTTCATTCCAAATTCAACTCGAAAAGGCCTAACGCTGTTCATCTCATTCCTCCGAATATGATCGCGGAACCAAATATACTTTGAAAAACGACTCGCGCACTGGAAATTCTCCTCAAAAATATAATCCATGCTCGTGGTTTGTGGGTGGCTTTTCCCTGTTCGCTCTGATATTTTTCTTCAACCGAAGTACGAGCAGGTGCATTTGTGTATTCGGGCAGGCTGAACAGGCAGTGATTTTGGAATCGGGAAAAGAGCAATCGGGAGGGTCACAAGTGGTGAGAACGGACGGTTGGAAGATCGGTAGCTTAGTGATCGCAAGTCTTATAGTCGTAGGATTAACTTATGCACGGGAATCGAGAACAGCCGCCGCGGCTGACTCTTTGTCTCCTGCCGAAGTCCGAGCCATCGCGAAGGAGGCTTATATCTACGGCTTTCCCTTGGTGGATAGCTACCGCATCGAATATGGATATTTCGTTGACAGCCAGAACTCCGAATTTAAGGGCGCGTGGAATCAGGTGCACAACACGCCTCGCGTTTACACGCCTGCGGACACCGCAATCCAAACACCCAACTCAGACACGCCATATTCATGGCTGGGCCTCGATCTGCGTGCCGAACCAGTCGTCATAACGGTGCCTGTCATTGAAAAAGACCGCTACTTCAGCGTTCAACTCATCGACGCTTATACGTTCAACTTCGCCTACATTGGCAGCCGCGCAACCGGCAACGGTGGAGGCAGTTTCCTCATTGCGGGGCCTGGTTGGAAAGGCGAGAAGCCCAGCGGCGTGAAGGAAGTGATTCACTCTGAGACGGAATTTGTGTTCGCCGTGTTTCGCACTCAGTTGTTCAATCCCGGCGACCTGGACAACGTGAAGAAGGTGCAAGCCGGATATAAAGCGCAGACGTTATCGGCGTTCCTTGGAAAACCGGCACCAGCCGCCGCGCCCGTCATTGATTTCGTGAAGCCTTTAACGCCGGAGGAACAGAAGAAATCGTTACAATTTTTCAATATTCTGAACTTCGTTCTGCAATTCTGCCCAACGGACCCCTCTGAGACGCAACTGATGGCTCGATTTGCCAAGATCGGTATTGGCGCAGGAAAGACCATTGACGTTGAGAAGTTGTCTCCAGAAATGAAAACCGCGATGGAACAAGGCATCAGTGATGCCTGGGCTGATTTCGGCGGATTGATAAAACAATTTGATTCGGGAACGGTGAAATCGGGCGACGTTTTCGGCACAAGAAAATACATGAAGAACAATTATTTGTACCGCATGGGTGCCGCCGTGATGGGCATCTACGGTAACTCCAAACAGGAAGCGATGTATCCGATCTATGGCGTGGACTCTACAGGGGAAAAGTTGAATGGTGCTAACGCGTACACCCTTCACTTTGCACCGGGCCAATTGCCGCCCGTCAACGCCTTCTGGTCTCTGACAATGTATGAGTTGCCGGCAAGCCTGCTCGTCGCAAATCCAATCAACCGTTACCTGATCAACTCACCGATGCTGCCGCAGCTTAAGCGCGACGCTGATGGCGGCCTCACCCTGCTCATTCAAAACGACTCTCCGGGGAAAGACAAGGAATCCAATTGGCTCCCTGCGCCGAAAGGTCCATTCATCATGTATCTGCGTCTTTATTGGCCAAAGAATGAAGCGTTAGACGGTCAATGGACTGCGCCAAAAGTGAAGCGGGATTAGAAGCGAAGTTGAAGGCATTGTTCGACAGATCGCGACCAAACAACACCTGGAGGAATGAATGAAGCTCGGAAAATACTTGGCTGCAATTGTGTTCGTCGGCACCCTCGGTTCGGGCACGAGCTACGCCCAGACCTCGCCGAAGACCGCGGATATTCCGCCGTCAACCTTGAAGTCGATCTCTACCCCCGACAAACTCGACACGCCGATTGGAAAGCTGACTTTCTCGGACGGCGTGCCGACTGGGGACACCGTCAAAACCCTCTATGACAATCTCGACCGCACGCGCGGCGTCACGGTGTATCTCGATAACCTTGGTGCCGTGGCGATACGCGCTTTTCTCACAAGCCTTGCCGCGCAAGGTGCCGACGCTCCTAACAAGATCGCCATCTTTGAGCAGCTGATGGATTCGAATGCCGTCGTTTTGACCGCCAACACCTCAACTCTCTACGCTTTCTCGCGCACCGACCTCGCAAACGACGGGCCAACCGTCATCGAAGTGCCGCCAGGTATGCTCGGCTTTCTCGATGACGATTGGGAGCGGTTCGTCGGCGACATCGGAGTCACCGGGCCGGACAAGGGCAAAGGCGGCAAGTATCTGGTGTTGCCCGCCGGCTACGATGGCCAGATTCCTGATGGATATTTCCTGCTGAAGCCTCGAACCAACAAAAACTTTCTTTTCTTGCGCGGCTCGATTGCGAATGGCCTGCAAGCTGGCGCCGACAACATGACCTCAGGGATCAAGATCTATCCTCTGAGGGACGCAGCCAAGCCCGCTCCGACCACCTTTACCAACCTGTCTGGCAAATCGGTAAACACACTTTTCCCAAACACGCTCGACTACTTCGAGTACCTGAACGCGGTCGTTCAGGACGAGCCTATCGACGCGATTGACCCGACGCAGCGTGGAGCCATCGCCACTATAGGCATCGTCAAGGGCAAGCCTTTCGCTCCCGATGATCGGATGAAAAAGCTGCTCACCGAAGCCGCCACGCTGGGAAGCGCCACCGCTCGCGCCATCACTTTCGAGCCACGCTTGGACGGAGTGTATTTCTATCCCGGCACCGGCAGCGTCTGGTCGGCGTTCTTCGCGAACAGGAACGCTAAGTTCGAATCGGACGGAACAATGCAGCTTGAAGCGGCTGCACTGTATTACTTCAATGCCGGCGGCGTAACTCCATCCATGGCGAACACGGCTGTCGGGGTCGGCTCCGATTACGCGGGGGCTTACGTTGACTCCAAGAAGCAGCCGTTCGATGGCTCCAAAACCTACAAGGTCCATCTGCCGCCCAATGTGCCGGTGAACAATTTCTGGGCCGTCACGATCTACGATACGCAGACACGCTCGATGTTGCAGACCGGCCAGAAATTCCCAACAGTCGGAAGCCAGACCAAGGGGATCGAGAAGAACGCAGACGGGTCTTACGACGTCTACTTCGCGCCGAAAGCACCTGCAGGCAAGGAGAACAACTGGCTGCAGACAGTTCCGGGCAAGAGCTGGTTTGTGATCCTGCGCATGTACGGCCCGCTGGAACCGTGGTTGGACAAGACTTGGCGGCCGAGTGAAATTGAATTAATGAAGTAGCAACCGCAGTAGTTGCTATTGCGCCCGGAGTGCTTGGGCGATGCTTTCCAAAGTTACCGGATGCACGCGGACTACACCGCCGCGCCCTGGGGCTCGAAGAGCAGCCGTGCCGAAAAACTCCCCGGCGATTCCCGGTACCGCTCGGCGGCTGTCTCGCCGAGCCTTGCGCGGCGCTTTGTGCGCTCCTCGGGCAAAGCTTCTTCGTATCGCAGCGATCGCTTAACAGACCAACATTAGCTTACATGCAGCATTTCAAATCCTCGGCGCCAAATGCGCTCGCCTCGGGCAACCCCGCCCGTATCTGATTATCGGAAAACGGTGTATCCGGCAACAGATCGGTGGGCAGGCTGCTGCAAACAGGAAGTGCCTCGATGATCCCTTCGGAAAGAATGCGAACTTGCGCGCGAGAGACGAGTGGAATTTTCATCGTCGCTTCCAGTACCACCGCCAGAGCGTAATGGAACCAAACGGGCGTTGGCATAATCAACGGACGCTTTCCAATAGCGCTGCCAACGCGCCGTGCGGCTTCACCCAGCGGAATCGCCTCTGGGCCCATCACACCCACAGTTTCGCGTGAAAGCCGTCCACCAATCAAAACGGCCTCGAGTATTTTCACCAGATCTTCGATCGCCAGCGGCCGAACCAGTTTGTCCTTGAAGCCTACCGTGGCAAATACTGGAAACGTGAAGAGTGCGTGGCTCAAATGATCGAGCATATGATCGCCGCGCCCGTAAATCACCCCAGCCTTCAATATCGTGTAGTCGAGCCCCGATCCACGTACGATTTCTTCCGCCGCCCATTTCGATTCGTGGTAACCAGAGCCGCAGTTCGGTCGCGCCCGCAGGAAACTGAGAAGCGCCACCTTACCAACTCCCGCAATCCGTGCTGCTTCCACCACATTTTGCGTACCTGCG
>Ga0210387_10001198_pt1 | contig 19394 bp, 21 predicted proteins | sample IncBWC7OmetaG_FD_160108 | JGI IMG/M metagenome (GOLD analysis project Ga0210387, IMG submission 160108) | Forest soil microbial communities from Barre Woods Harvard Forest LTER site, Petersham, Massachusetts, United States - Inc-BW-C-7-O ...
CGACGTCACGACCAGATCGATGCTCTCGGGCGCGATTCCGGCCCGACGCAGGTTCGCCTGGAGCCCGGGAAAGCTGCCGAAGGATGGGCCGATTTTCTCACCAAAGCCGGTGTCTACAAGAATAAGCTCCTCTCCTGTGTCGACTACCAGCACGTTGTTGGTGACTTGGACCATCGGCCGCATGAAGTTTGCGTTCAACACTGGGGCGAGTTCGCCTTCAGAGACGTTCATGGCGAAGACGGGCCCGACTGGAAGCTCACCGTAGCCATCCGAGATCACGGTCGCCTGGAAGTCGCCGATCTTGAAGCGATAGAAGCCGTTGCCGTTCAGGGATTCCGCGCCGGGTTGACGGTCGTCCTCCGCTCGGGCGGACGCTGGGGTAAACGGAGCTGCCGTTGCAGCGACAGCCGGCGCGGCGTCGTCACGAAATATGCTGCGAACGTTAGGATCGTCGGGGGACCTGCTCATGTCGATCTCCAAGATGAAGGTGCTGCGCCCAGCGCAAAGACGGTAGTCCGCGAAAGACCCAGACACAATGTCGATCACAATTGTCTTTGTCAACCTGTCTGCCGAAATGTCATACTCCTAGTCACGCCGGGGTCGAGTATGAAAGCACGAATTGAGCTAATTCATTGACTTTTTGCCAGATAATGATGCTGTGCCGCTCCCATGCGCCCGAGCCTAGAGCGGCATCCCGACCGTAATTCTCGATTGCAAACGCAATCGTGATATATTAAATGAAGGCGGCAACGGATCGAGGACCAAGCATTGGGCGTGTCGAGAGAACAGGCTGCGGAAAACCGCCGCGCGATTGTTGCGGCGGCGACGCGGCTATTCAGAGAACGAGGGGTGGAGGCCGTCGGGCTGAGCGAACTGATGAAGCATGCCGGCTTTACTCAAGGTGGCTTCTATAACCACTTTGAGTCGAAGGCCGATCTAGTGGCCGAGGTACTTGCTTCGGCAATTGCCGAGGGGAATGCCGAGTTCGCCAAAATGTCTAGGGCTCCGGTCGATGAGTCCTCCACTGCTCTTCGGCGCTACATAAACTGGTATCTGTCGCAAGCCCACCGCGACAACATCGATAACGGCTGTCCCGTCACGGGATTTGCTGGCGATGCCCCTCGCTTGGGTGCCGGAGCGCAGTCGCACTTTGCCGGCGGATTGGACGATCAGATAACGATCCTGGCCGGACTGATCGCCGAGAGTGGATTGGCTGCGGCAGGCGAGCGTAGGACGCTACGCGAACGGGCAATCAACTTGCACTGCGAAATGCTGGGTGCACTGGTCCTGTCACGGTCTGTTGCACAGGCTGCGCCAGCGTTTTCGAACGAAATTCTGGAGAACGCTCGGCGACACGTACTGGCGTCTCTTGATGAGCAGTCGAGCCAGGCTCCCAAACCGCGAACGAAAAACTAGGCGGACCTCGTCCCGTGCGAGTGCTTCTGAATAGTGATGATCGAGCAAACGAACTGCAGGCTAAGGGCATGGATCCTACCGCAAACGAAGGCGTTTCCGCTTTCTCTGGTCTTAAGTACTTTCGGGCGCTGATGGAGGGTTCCGTTGCGCGCTCGTCGATGCTCGAGCTCTTCGATATCAACATCGAGGCTGCCGAGCCTGGGCTAGTCGTGCTAACCGCGAAACCGACGGCAGAGCACTACAATCCCCTGGGGTTCGTCCATGGTGGTTATGCGGCCGTCCTGCTTGATACCTGCATGGCTGCAGCCATCGTGACTTCGCTCGCACCAGGCCTTTCCTCCGTGACGCTCGAATACAAGATTAACTTCACAAGACCGATGTCCGCCGATACCGGGGTCGTCCGCGGCGAGGGCAAGACGCTGCATGTCGGTCGGCAGATGGCCATCGCTGAAGGCAGATTAATCGACGCGAACGGCAGGCTCCTCGCCCACGGGACGACCACGTGCCATCTCGTGCGGCAAGGGGTTTCCTGAGGGATGTTTATTCAGTGGCTGCTCCTCGCTAAAACTACGGCCGAGCTACCAGTCCGACCTTCGAACTCGACCGCAGGCGAAACGGCTGGCTGGTCCGCGCCGCGCCTTCTGCTGATCAAACTTGACCTCGGCCGCCATCTACGAATAGCTCAATGCCCGTGACGAAGCTGGAATCGTCCGAGGCCAGGAACACCGCGGCCTTGGCGACTTCGTCCGGCTCTCCCATGCGTCCCATCGGAATGGTGGTTAGCATTCTCGCGATGGTTGCCGGTGGTTGCAGATCCACCAGCGGCGTCTTGATCGGACCCGGGCTCAGGACGTTCGAGCGAATGCGACGGTCTTTCAACTCCACGGTCCAGGTTCGCACCAGATTACGAACTGCCGCCTTGGTCGCGCCGTAGGTACCAAAGGAAGCCGTGCCTTTGACGCTCGCGACGGAGCCGACGAGAATGATCGACCCTCCATCATTTATTAGGGGCAAGGCCTTTTGCACGGTGAACAGCGTGCCCTTCACATTAAGATCGAAAAGCTTGTCGAAATGCTCCTCCGTGAGGCTTGCCAAGGGAGCGAATTCGCCGGTGCCGGCATTGGCGACCAGGACATCAATCTTCCCCTTCGCCTTCACGGTCTCGTAGAGGCGATCGAGGTCCTGCAGTTTGGAGACATCTCCCCGAACGCCTGCCACGTTGCTGCCGATCGCCTTGACGGCCTCGTCGAGTTCCTTTTGGCGGCGACCCGTTATGAAGACGTAGGCGCCCTCATCGACGAACCGCTTCGCCGTGGCGAAGCCTATTCCCGTGGTGCCTCCGGTCACCACGGCAACCTTTCCCTGCAACTTGCCCATTTATCGTCGCTCCATTTTGCAGCTAAAGCTCATCACCGCAGGGGTTGCGGCCCCGGGTGGCCGGCCACTTTCCGCGGCTTTCGAAATGTCGGATCTTGCGCCGTCCAGGGCGATAATTCGGGACGGGTTGGCCGTTATGCCTCGTTCCTCATCCTCACGGGCTCGGAGCCAGGTTCTCGATCCATGCTCCGATCGCAGCCGCCGCGTCGCCGTAGAAAGTCCGGTAGAGGTCCTCGGCGACAAATCCGATATGCGGTGTCGCCAACAGATTCTCGAGGGATCGGAATGGATGCGTCGCTGGCAAGGGCTCGGTATCGAAAACGTCGACGGCCGCTCCCGCGATAGCCTGCGCGCGCAAGGTCTCGATGAGCGCTTGCTCGTCGACGATCGGACCGCGCGACGTGTTGACCAATCGCGCCGTCGGTTTCATGAGTGCCAGTTCGGCGGCGCCGACGAGACCGCGGGTGCGCTCGCTCAGGATGAGGTGGATGGTCACGACGTCCGCCCGCCGAAAAAGTTCATCCTTCGTCACGAGTTCGGCGTCAGCCGCTGCCGCTGCTTCCGCGGTCAAGTTCTGGCTCCAGGCGATGATCCTCATGCCGAACGCGCGGCCGATCCTCGCGACCTGTCCGCCAACGTTTCCGAGACCTACCACCCCAAGGACTCTGCCGTCGAGTTCATGGCCGATCGAGGTCTGCCAACCGCCTGCCCTGATCGAGCAGCTTTCTCTGACAAGATGACGGGCGCTTGCCAGGATCAGCGCCCAGGTCAATTCGATCGTTGGCGTCGATCTATATCCCGTGTTGGCGACTGAAATGCCGCACTCTTTGGCGGCGGCCATATCGATAGAGATGTTGCGCGGGCCGGTCGAGGCAATGAATCTCAGCCGCGGCAAACGTTCGATGACTTCGCGGCGCAAGGGCGTACGCTCGCGCATGACGCAAATCGCGTCGAACGGCAGGAGCCGTTCGATTAACGCATCGGTTTGGTCGACATGATCGTTGAAAACCGCGATCTCGGCTCTTTTTGCGACCGCGGACCAATCGGCGATGCTCAGCGCGACGTTCTGGTAATCATCTAGGATTGCGATCTTCACCGCTGCCTCGGCTTCGTTGGAGCAGGCTACAGAAATCGGTTGGTCGCCACCGACAGAGTCCTCACGGATGGCAGCCGGGTTTCTAAGAGAGATCGGCTACCGGCACGCCGGCGGGATCATCCATGTTGAAACCGTCTGCCAAAGGCCATCGCCAAACTTCCGTTGATAGGCGACGAAATCGGCATCTTCGCCGTGCACGAGTTCATAGCGATGAGACTCGATCGAATGTTTGATCTGTTTCATTACTGAAATTCTCCTCATCAGCAATTCGAGTAGCTAATGAGTTAGGCGAGAGTCTTCGACGATCAATAGAATGATTAGTATCATATAATCACGTTATCGAGAGGTGACTGAGCAGGACCATCATCGCTCGAAACCATGTGCATTGACCAACGCCAGCCGCTGGCGGTCAGTCCATCGAAAATCGAACGGCGCGCCGCCGCCTCAGCGAGCTGGAGGGGTGCGGATCGAGCTCGGCCGCGAATGCGACGGCCCGGTCCTCGTCGATGCGCGGGCGCCCCCGAACCGAATGTCTGCCCCACTGCGAAATCTTCTAGGCAGCGCTCCCTCAACTGATTCATGACTCAACTCCAGTTCCAGTCGTTGGTTCGAGTGGAGCGATGAAGCCGCTACTTGCTCTCGATCAGCTTGACGATCGCATGCAGCAGCCGGTTGGCAGGCATCGCAACGCCCAGCGCTTCGCCTCGCCGCACGATAAATCCGTTCAGATGATCGATCTCACTGCGCTTGCCACGCGCGAGATCCTGCGCGGTCGATGCGTACTGGCCCGCGGCCGTCTCCGCGATTTTGCGGACGGCCACATCGACATCGCCTGGAAGCGTCACGCCATCGGCTTTCGCAACGGCCACGCATTGATCGACGATGTCGTGCATGACGGCAGTTATGCCCTCACCCTTCACAAGCCGGCCGTAGGGCAATTGTGTAATCGCCGATAGCGCGTTGTACGCGCAGTTGGTGATCAGCTTCGCCCATGACGCACCGCGCACGTTGTCGGAAATCTCGGTCGGCGCGCCGGCGGCGATCAGCGCGCGTGCAATGTCGTTGCTGCCCTTCGACCGCTCGATGACCAGTTCGCCGCGGCCGTGGTGCCTGACATGCCCCGGCCCGGCCATTTCGGTCCCGACATATACCGCTGCTGCGACTACTTGTTGTTGCAGCAGCGCGCGGAGCCGGTCCGCATTCTCGACGCCGTTTTGCAACGACAGCACCACCGCATCCGGCGCAAGATGCGGCTTGATGGCAGCCGCACCGCTTTCGGTATCGGTGGACTTCACGCAAAAGAGCACAAGCTGTGCGCCCTGCACCGCGCTGGCTTCGGTGCTGGCAGCGACGCGAATGCGTTCGTCTACGGCTTGTGTTTCGAGCCGGAGCCCGTGACGTTGGATCGCCTCGACGTGTTGAGGGCGCCCGATCAACGCCACTTCGTGTCCGGCCCGCGCCAGCTTGAAGCCGTAGTAGCAGCCAACTGCACCTGCCCCCATAACGGCGATTTTCATGAGCAACGTTTCCTTTCGGTCAGGCTGCCAGGACGACTTTACCAAATGGCCGATCCTCGATCAGATGACGCAAGGCTTCGCCCGCCTCGTTGAGACGATAGACCCGCTCGACGATCGGTTTGACGGATCCGCCGACGATCAGTGGGGTGATGTCCCGCCACGCTGCGGCGATCGCCGTCGGCGATTGGGCAAATAGAGAGAAGCCGGCCATCCGCGCGCGCTTCCAGATCAGGTCGGTCACGTCGATTGTGGTCTTGCGTCCGGCGGAATAGCCCAGCGTGATCAGGACACCGCCGAGGCCAAGGCTGCTCAATGCCTCACTGGTTACGGACCCGCCGATGCTCTCGATGACGATGTCGACGCCCTTGCCTCCCGTTATCCGGCGAGCGCCTTCGGCGAGGCCTTCCGCGGACAGGTCGACCACGTCTTCGAAGCCAAGCTCACGCGCCTTGGCGGCTTTCGCCGTGCTGCCGGCGGTCGAAATCACCTTGCCCGCACCTTGCGCGCGCGCGAGCTGAAAGGTCGCGTTGCCGACCGACCCACCGATCCCGGGCGCCAGCACCGTCATGCCTGGCTTGAATCCGGCGAGGGTCAGCGTGACCTGCGCTGTCAAATAGGCCACCGGAAGGCTCGCCGCGACGAGGTCATCAATTGTGTCTGGTACGAGCGCCAGATGTTCGGGCCTCACCAGCAGCCAGTCTTGCCACGTGCCATTCTCAGCGACGCCGTAGGGTCCTGTGAACATCACGCGGCTTCCGACCGCGAGCCCGCTCTCGCCGGCATCCTCAATGACGCCCGCGCCTTCATTGCCGAGCACCAGCGGCGCCCTGGCTCGGGGATGTCCTCCCGACAGAATCGTGTAGTCGAGCGGCGTGACACCGGCTGCGGTGACTCGGACCAGCACCCGATCAGGTGTCGGTTGTGGGTTGGGAAATTCGGTCTGCCGCAGCCCCTCGTAACCCGAGAAAGTGCTCGCTTCGATCGTCCGCATCGCCATCCTCCATAAAGTGACAGACCTGTACGCCACTTGACGTTACAGACAGGTCTGTTACTTTGTCAACCGGGACACCGAAACGTGAGGAGCTTGCGGTATGAAGGCGGCAGCCCGCCCCCGGCGGGGCGCCCCGGCAAAGGGCGAAGCGAGTGCCCGCGAGCGCATCCTCGCGACGGCAAACGAGCTGTTCTACAGCGAGGGCATCCGCGCCATCGGCGTCGATACCGTCGTCGAGCGATCCGGCGTGTCGAAGACGAGCCTCTATCGCGTGTTTGAATCCAAGGACGCCTTGATTGCCGCCTTCGCCGCGGAGCGGGATCGGTCGTTCTGGGAATGGTGGGATCACGTTGAGGCGCAACACGCCGATAATCTGCATGCTTTGCTGGACGCACTGCTATCGGGCATCGCAGAGCGGATCGGGCGCCCCGCCTATCGCGGCTGTCCGTTCCTCAATCTGGTGACGGAGTTTCCCGACCAGAACCATCCCGGCCGTGTTGTCGCCAAGGGCAACAAGGAGGAACTGCGGGCGAGGCTTGCGACCATCGTTGCCAGGCTTGGGGTCTCGGATCCCAACCGTGTTGCATCTCAACTCGCGCTAATCATCAACGGCGCGTACGCTACCGGCCTCTTCGCAGAACCGGCTGATCTGAGGGGCGACCTCGTCGATGCCGCCCACAAGCTGTTGGCGCCTAGTTTACCGGGAAGAGCTATCGCCGGCCTTTATCGCGGCAAGGATATAGGAAAGCCATTGGTCAGGAGTCGCAAATAGCCAGCAGCGAAATTTCAAGGCCGCCTATTTCGATTCTGCCCGCTCGAAGAATTTCTTGAGAAGGTCAAGGACTTCATCCGGCTTGTCGTGTTGAAGCCAGTGACCCGCGCCGTCGATCCTTGCCAATTCGGCGTTCTCAAAATGCTTCATCACGTCGGCGGTGGCCGGGTCGGGTAGAAAGCTTTCGCTGCCGCTGACAAGAAGTGTCGGAGAGGCGATGCGCGACCACAGTCCGGTATGATCCTCGAGTGACAGCCGATAGGGCGCGCGGGCGAGCAAGTACGGATCGAACTTCCAGCTATAGGTACCGTCGGGATTTTGCTTCAGGCCGTGAGTCGCCAGATGCAGCGCCTGCGCGCGCGTCAGATGCCGGTTGCGATGCAGGATCCTCTCGGCACCATCGGCGAGCGACGCATAGCGGTGGATTTTCCGTTGCGCCAGTTTGTCCAGATCGCTGATCCACTCGGCGATTCTGACGTCAGCGGGCTTGACTTGTTTCGCCGGATAATTGGTCACGCCGTCGAGCACGACCAGCCGGGATACCTTTCCCGGAAACACACCGGCATAGGTCAGGCTGACCATGCCGCCCATGGAATGGCCGACGACGGACACCTTTTCGAAGCCTGCAGCCTTCACCAGGCCCGTCAGATCGTAGACATGGTCAGCCAGGCTGTAGCTGCTGCCGGTCGCCCATTCAGAATCGCCATGCCCGCGAAGGTCGGGCGCCACGACGTGAAAGTTGCTCCGCAACGCGCGCGCCAGATGATCCCAGCTGCGGGAATGATCGAGACCGCCATGAACCAGGAGCAACGGCGGGGCCTGCGGGTTACCCCAGTCGGTGAAATGAAGCCTTAGCCCCTGGGAGTGGTAATAGCGCGATTGCGGAGCGTCGATTGCTGAGTCCATGGAGCTTACTTAAAGGCTGCTGTCCGACAGGTCCAGCACGGTGCTCACGCGGCGATGTCGTTCGGAAACGTGTCGGCTCGCACCGCATGCGTCACCCTCTGTCGGGCAAAACGATAATCCCGTGAGCCCTTTCCTGCGGTCGAGCACCAGCTCAAAGCGATGCTCCGCAGCACCCAATTCTTGCGATTGGTTAAGAAGCCAATTCGGTCACGATCAATGCTCTACGGCATCGACCAACCCGGCTGCGACATCGCGCGCGCATTCCTCGAGGTCCAGTATCACACGCCGACGGTCGGCCCGACGCCTCACGAGAGCGGTACCGACGGGAGGAACGCCGATCTCGATAAATCTGATGCGGGGGTTGGAATAATAGAGCTCCGCTCGCGCTCCCACGATGACGACGGCCTCGCCGGATTCGACGGCCGCAAGAGATTCCCGGATCGTCGTGACGACCGGCCCTCGCGCGATCGGCCGTCCCGAAGGCGTGTGATCAGGGAAATGGATCGCTGCCCAGGCCCCCAGATGATGATTGTCGGGTAATGTCGGTATGGTCTCGAGCGCGAGTTCCTCAGGATCGATCCAGTCTCTGTTTGAAAGCCTGTGATCGGCCGGCACCACCAGCTTCTTCTTCTCCTCAAGCAGCACCGTGCATTGCACCAGGCCGTCATGCGAGAGCGGAAGTCTGCAGAACGCCGCATCCACCTTGCCCGCTGCGATCGCCTCAAACTGGTCCAGCAACGAAAGCTCCACCCACTCGACATCGATGTGGAACTTGCTCCTGAGATGCCTGACGAACGGCAGGGTCAATTCATAGAGGCCACCACCGAGGAAGCCGATCCTTAACCGGTTTGGCTGACCAAGCACGGTCTTCCTGCAATCGTCCAGTGTGGCGTGCAGCACCAGGGCGGCGGGTTCGATGCCGAGACGAAACTTCTCACCAAGGGACGTCAGCTGGACGCGCCTGCTCGTTCGGACCAGCAATGGTCCGCCCACCTCTTGCTCCAGGGAGCGTATCGCTTCGGAGACGGAGGATTGAGCGAGAGACAGCCTCTTCGCCGCTCTTCCGAAATGGAGATCCTTTGCGACTGCCAGGAAGCAGTCGATCTGCCGCAGTTCCACCGCCTATCCTCGCGTCAACCGATTGATCGGACGGGCCGATTGAACGCGAGCCTACGCTCCGGTGATGCGGCCTGCAACTTGGATGAAGCCGCATTGGCCGCAATCCTGCTGAACACCCAGACAGCCCCTAGATATCAACTTGCCAGTAACGGCCGATCAATCGGCACGGCCGATTGAATGCGCGGCAATTGGCCCTTGTTGGGAAGGACCCCAAAGAAAACATCTCGGAAGCGCCACCGCCGGAAGGAAGCTTCAATGATCCAGCGCAGTCCCCCGAACACGCCGACGCAATTCGCGGATACTGCCAACTTTGCAGCGCGCGATGAGAAAGTCCGTTGCCTTTCCTATGGTGTCCTTCGAAAGCTTGCCGGGCGTCCGCGGGATCTGTTTGCAGACTATTGGCGCGATGTCCTCGGGACACTCTGCGCCCGACTTCCCGGCATCAGCTACTACGTGCAGCACCACTTTTCACAGGACCACCGGGCCAATCTCTGGCCTCTGCCGGACGGCGTTCGCCGCATGGACCTCGTGCTCGACGGCGCCGCGGAAATCGGCTTCGCCGACATCGATGGCCTCAACCGCTACGCTGAGGCAAGCCCGGTGTTGTTCGCAGATGTGCTCCATCTGTTTGAGCACATCGTCGCTTACAATCTGCCGCGGGGGTCACATACGCTGGTTGATCGCGAGCCCGACGGCATTCCAAACGGGCCGGACCGGCTGTACCGCCTGCATTTGCATCTGAACGGGGGGGCTGGCGAGGGGTTCCGGCCCCGGCTGTCGGAATGGGCGCGACATCTTGCATCCGCGCCGGCGGTGCAGAAGTTGCGCCTGCATCTGCCGGAACCATACGACAACGCGCGCCCGTCGCCGCCGTCGCCTCACGGCGATCATCGGATCAGCGACGAACGCAAGGACATCGGCGTCATCGAGATCGGTTTCGCAAGCGCGCTCACAGCACGAGAGTTCTGCGAAAGCGAAACCTATCGCTCAACCATCGCGGACCAGCGCAGGTATCTCCGTTCGGTCGGCGCATTCCTGGTGAGCGGTGTCTACACCTATGTCCGCGATGGCGTGATCACCACGGCCGGTTTGAGAGGCAGCCGGACTGCGGAACTCATCGAGCGAATCGGTGCCTTCAACCAGACGCGGGATGAGGTGACACGGCGCTTCGTACAGGACCCGCAGCGGTGACGCCGCATTCGCCAACAACACAAATGGACGCAGAGAGACGATGAACCATGGGTAAATTGCAAGGGAAAGCGGCTGTCATCACCGGCGGTACCCAGGGTATCGGCGTCGCCACGGCAAAGCTCTTCGCCAGTGAAGGTGCTCACGTCTTCATTACCGGCCGTCACCAGAAGGAGCTTGAAGAAGCGGTAGCGGACGTCGGCGGCAACGTCACGGGCGTTCAGGGTGATGTTGCGAAGCTCGCCGACCTCGACCGTCTCTACGAGAGCGTCAAAGCGAAGGGCCGAATCGATATCCTCTTCGCCAATGTCGGGCTTGGCGGATTTGTCCCGTTGGGAAGCATCACCGAAGAGTACTACGACAAGACCTTCGACACCAACGTCAAGGGGCTGCTTTTCACGGTGCAAAAGGCGCTCCCGTTTCTGAACGATGGCGCCTCCATCATTCTGACGGGTTCAGCCGCGGCCTCCAAAGGCACCCCCAGCTTCGGCGTCTACGCCGCGAGCAAAGCAGCCATTCGCTCCTTCGTACGCACCTGGACCGCTGAGCTGAAGGACCGGCGCATCCGCGCCAACGTTCTCAGCCCCGGACCTGTCGTGACCCCGCAAGCTGCGCTGCAGCCGCCTGAAGCCATCGCGCGCATCGTCTCCACCGTCCCCATGGGCCACATGGCGGAACCCGAAGAGATCGCCAAGGTCGCGCTGTTTCTGGGCTCGGATGACTCCAGCTTCGTCACGGGGATCGAACTGTTCGCCGATGGCGGCAGAGCGCAAATCTGACGCGAGAACGAGAGATGTACACGACTGTTCACGGCGGGTCATCCGCGTCGAACACAAGGAGTCAAGCGATGTCAGACAAGTTGAAACTTTACCACGCCGTCAACTCCCCCAATTCGCGGCGCGTTCGAATTTTCCTGGCCGAGAAGGGACTCGAGCCAACGCTGATTTCAGTCGATCTCGGCACAGGTGAGCAACAATCGGAAGCCTACAGGGCAATCAATCCCCGCCGCATGGTGCCAGCCCTGGTGCTCGACGATGGCACCACCATCGCAGAGGTGCCGGCCATCATGCGGTATCTCGACGAAGCCTTTCCCGAGACGCCCCTATTGGGCGCGACGTCCAGCGACAAGGGCCTGGTCGCCATGTGGGAGCGGTTCGCCGAGCTCGAAGGCTTTGCGCCGGTGATGGAAGGCGTGCGCAACAAGATGGAGAGGCTCAAGGGCCGCGCCATCGCCGGACCGCACGGCTATGAGCAAATCCCGGGGTTGGTCGACCGCAGCGTGCTGGGCGTGAAGAACTTTCTGGCTGATCTGAACGAGCGGCTCGAACAGGTGCCCTTTGTCGCCGGCGAGCGCTTTTCGGCAGCAGATATCACTGCACTGGTGACCATCGATTTCGCGAAGGCGCTCGACATCTCGATTCTAGAGGAGCACCGGGCGCTGATGCGCTGGAAGGATGTGGCTTCGGCGCGGCCCAGCATAAGCGCATGACGCGACTGCCGTTCAAACCGCAACGCATCAACCAATGCTTCACGAGAAGCAACCTCGTGACCAGCTGCAGGCCGATACAGGAGTTTGACCATGCCCAAAGGATATTTCTTTGTTGACGTCGAGATCACCGATCCGGCGGCCTATGAAGCTTACCGCACGAGCGTTCCGGACATCATCGCAGCTCATGGCGGCAAGATTCTCGTCCGCGGCGGAGATCCGCAACCGCTGGATGGCGCCTCGCCGCATCGCCGCCGGATTATCGTCGAGTTCGATAGCCCCGAGGCCGTGAAGACATTCTATCACTCCGACGCCTACCAGGCGATGCAGCCGATCCGGCTCAAAGCCAGCAATGGCTTCGTATGCGTCCTGACTGGAACGGAATAGGTCCTCTGCCCTACAGCGTCCAAACGTCCTCCGCAACCGGCTCTGCGCGGATCACCGCTCGCGTTCGTTCTGAATCCCGCACCTTCAACCCGAGAAGCACCATGTCCCGCACCATCAAATTCGCACAGGCCGGAGGGCCGGAGGTCCTCGAATTCATCGAGATAGAAGTGCCCGCTCCCGGCCCGCACGAAGTGCGCATCAAGGTAAAGGCGATCGGCATCAACCGAGCCGACTCAATGTGGCGCAACGACAGATACGTCGAATCCCCGATATTTCCGGCCGGCCTCGGATATGATTGCGCCGGTGTTGTCGATGCCGTTGGCAAGGATGTCGCCGATTTTGCCGTGGGCGACACCGTCAGCACGATTCCGGCATTCTCCCTGAACAAGTACTTCACCTACGGAGAGGTCATTCTCGCTCCCGACCATGCCGTCGTGAAGCATCCAGCGTCGCTTTCGTTCGTCGAAGCAGCGTCGGTCTGGATGATGTTCATAACGGCCTACGGCGCGCTCGTCGTCGACGCTCACATGAAGGCGGGCGACTTCGTCATCATTCCCGCCGCTTCGAGCAGCGTCGGCCTGGCCGCGATTCAAATTGCCAACCTTGCCGGCGCGACCCCCATCGCGCTGACCCGGACTTCGGACAAGAAAAAGCGGCTGCACGAGGCCGGCGCAGCCCATGTCGTTGCCACCCAGGAGCAAGACATGGTCGCCGAGGTGATGCGTATCACCAACGGCCATGGCGCACGCGTCGCCTTTGATCCCGTGGGCGGCCCGGACTTGGCCAAGCTGATCGCCGCGCTGACCAATGAGGGCATCGTCTACATCTATGGCGCGCTGAGCGAGGATGACACACCGATCCCGGTGTTGGAGATGATCCGCAAGATGACGATCGTCAAAGGGTACAGCATCCGGCTGGTCACCGGCAACGAGGCTCGCCGGAAAGCCGCGGTGGACTACGTCACCAAGGGCCTCGCGAGCGGCGCGCTCAAGCCGGTCATCGATCGAATATTCAAGTTCGACGATATGGTGGAAGTACACCGCTATCTGGAGAACAGCGGCCAATTCGGCAAGATCGTCGTCACGCTTTGAGCGACCACGAGCCGAGCGCAGAGGTCGCCAGCCCGGGCATCGGCGGCCGCCGCTGGGTCGCCCTCGCCGTCGTCCTCTCGGGCATTTTTGTAACGGTCATGGACAACTCGATCGTCAACATTGCGATTCCGTCAATCAGAAGCACACTACACGCGAGCTTCGGCGAGGCCGAGCTCACGGTCGCAAGCTACGCACTGGCCTTTTCCGCCGGCATGATCACCGGGGGACGACTCGGCGACATCTACGGCCAGCGTCGTGTCTTCATGGTGGCCTTTGCAGCCTTCACGCTGACATCCTTCATCTGTGGGGTCGCGCCGAACATTGAAGTTCTTATTATCGGCAGGCTGCTGCAGGGCGCCTCCGCGGCGATGCTCTCGCCCCAGGTCTTTGCATTGGTGCGAATGTCCTTTGCCGACGGTGCCGAGCGTACGGCAGCGTTCGGCGCGATGGGCGTGGCGATCGGCCTTGCCAACGTCGCAGGGCTTGTCCTTGGGGGAGTCCTCATCCAGGCTGACCTGTTCGGCCTCGCGTGGCGTACGGTCTTTCTGGTGAACCTCCCAATTGGGATCGCGGCCATTTTCCTGACGCCGCTGGTGCTCGATGACATGCGTTCCGGCGAGCGCAAGCGGCTTGACCTTGCGGGTGTCGCGTTGAGCACACTCGCCATGTTGCTGCTGATGCTGCCGTTGGTCGAGGGACCGGAGCGCGGCTGGGCCGGGTGGCCGATCGCGATGCTGGCCGTGTCCCCGGTCGCTTTCGTCGGGTTCTACCTCCTCCAACGCTGGAAATCGCGGCACGGGCTCTCTCCGCTGCTTGAGACCGACCTGTTTGGCGATCGCGCGTTCAATATCGGCGCACTTCTGATCCTTTTCTTCTGGGGATCCACGACGCCCTTCAGCTTCTCCTATGTGTTGCTGATGCAGACGGGCTATGGGCACTCGCCGCTGGCCACGGCGGGCAGCCTGGCAATCCTCGGTGGGGCGTTCGGAATCGTTTCGCCGATCGCCGGTCGGCTTACGTCGTTCGGGGTGCGGCGTATCATGATGGCAGGCGTCCTCGTAGACCTGGTCGGGATGCTTCTTGCGCTGGTCCTGTGTTGGACGGTTGATCCGCTTCCAGCCGCATGGCTTCTTCCGTCCCTTTTACTCGTTGGCATCGGTATGGGCCTCTTCATGACGACAATACTGAACGCGGTGATGAGCGGCCTTCACGACCGCCACGTCGGATCCGCATCTGGGGTCCTGACGACGATGCAACGCGGCGGCAATGCATTGGGAGTGGCGGCGCTGGAGGTACCGTTCTTTCTGACCCTTTCCAGTGCCGGAGCAAGAGGCCTCAGCCAGACCGCATCCTACATCCAGGCCTTTGGTGCGGTCGCCTTTTGGAACGTATGGATGCTGTTCGCAGTCGTCGGGCTGCTTCTCCTCCTGCCCGACAGGACCTCGGGTGCGCCATAATTCCGACGGACGCGCGAACGTTTGCGTGGTCCTATGTCGATGCAGGCGAGGCCGTGGATGGGGTTATGGTGGGCTTCCTCGTTGCGAATACGAGCGTGGCAACATTCATCACAATGATCGCTGCCGCACCGAGATCGACGGCTAGACTAAGCCCCCTCGCCGTCGCGAGCGCGCCGAGAGCGAGCGCGAGCGCGCCCATCGACAGGTAACTCAGGAGATAGAGCGCGGCGAGGATGCCGCCGCGGTGACGCTCGGGAGCCGCCACACTGATCACTTGCAGACCGCCGACAAACAACAGGCTGTATGCGCCACCCGCAGCGGCCGTCGCCAGCAAATAGATAACTAGATCGCGCAAGCTGACTGCCAGGATGAGCAGCACCATGCCCGCACCGGAGATCAGCGCGCCGACAATCAGCGCCCGCCGTGGCGAAAGCGGCCGAGCCACGATCCCGATCGCGCCCATCACGATGGGAAACAATGAAAGAACGGCACTGTTGAGAAGGGCGTTGGGCGAACCGATCAGGTCATGCTCGACCTGGCCGCCGAGCGAGAGCACCAGGACGCCGAACGCATAGGCCGCGACCATCGCAGTCGATGTCATCGCGAAAGCCCGACGCACGTGCTTCGGAACGGATGGCATTCTCGAGCGCCAGTCGCCGTCCCTACCGCCGGGCGTATGACGCGGCAAGAGCCACGTCCCGATCAGAAGGACAATGAGGAAGACCGCAAGCACCCAGAAGCAAAGGCGCGTCGGCCATGGCCCGTATTGCGTCAAGGCGCCGCCGAGCAGCAAAGCCGTGGCGAAGCCAATTGCCTGCGCCCCCATCGTGACCGAGGCCGCGCTCTTCGCGCGTTCCGGGCTCGTGAACTCTAGGATCGCGGCAGTCGACGGGCTCGCAGCGAGGCCGACGCCGACGCCCATCAGCGCACGTCCTGCGAAAACCCACCACACGTCGGGTGCGACCGCAAACAGCAGCGCGCCGGCGAGCGAAGCCCAGAGCCCCGCCAACATGGTCGTGCGGCGGCCAATCTGGTCGGAAATGCCGCCGAAGCCGAGCAGCATGACGACGACGGCGATCGGATAGATGGCGAAGATCGCCGCTATCACCGTATGGGTGAGATGCCACTCCTCGGCATAAAGCCCGTAGGTGAGCGCGGGCGCCGCACTTGTCCAAAGCGTATGACCGACCACGCCCACCGACACCAAGAGACTCGCGCGGCGCCCGAGGGCGAACCGCCCACCCGCTGGAGGCTCGGTCCGGCCCGCCACGGTATGACGAACGGACGCCGATGCTACCTTGATCATTGCGAGCGCTGTGATGGTTCTGTTTCCGGGGTGCAGAATTTATGAAGCGGTCTTGCCACCGTTCACGGCAATGATCTGGCCGGTGATGAACGACGCCTTGGGAGAAGCGACGAACACGATAGCATCGGCGATCTCCGTAGGCGTGCCCACACGCTTGAGCGGCACGCCTGCGACCAGTCCGGCCTTTCGCTCGGCAGAGCCGGTGAACCGGTCCAGCATTCCGGTTTCGACGGGACCGGGCGCGACCGCATTGACGCGAATGCCCGATGCCGCACCTTCGAGTGCCGCGGATTTCGTCAGCCCTTCGACCGCGTGCTTGCTCGCGGTATAGAGCGAGGCGCCCGGCGCGCCGCGATGTCCCATGGTTGACGACAGGTTCACGATGCTGCCGCTGACCTGCGCCTGCATCACCCGCATCTCATGCTTCATGCTGAGCAGCACACCGAGCACGTTGGTGTCGAAAGTGGCCGCGTAGCTTTCGGCGGTCTGCTCCGTCACCGGGCCGGGCTTGCCTTCGGTGCCGGCGTTGTTGACCGCCACGTCAAGCCGGCCGAAGCGGGCCACGGTCTTGTCGACCAGGTTGCGGACATCGTTCTCATGGCGAACGTCAGCGCGGATGAATTCAGCCTCAACGCCGAGGGCGCGGAGCTCCTGGGTCAGGGCTTGTCCCTCCTGGTCGCGGCGGCCGGAGACAACGATCCGGGCGCCCTCCTGGGCGAAGGCCAGCGCCGTGGCACGGCCAATGCCGGTCAAGGCGCCGGTAATCAGGACAACGGGGGTGGACATATGCAGTTTCTCCTGGGGGTGAGATATTGCTGAAAAGCCTTGCTTGGCGGGTCATTCCGACTAAGGGTTTGGGACACCGTGGCGCTTTTTCGCTCGTTTCGTTTAGGTGATGTAGGTGGCTCTGGCGGAAAGGAGAAAGACTTTGTACGGTCCATGCCATACTTTGAAAGCATGAGTTAGATATGGAACTGCGTCATCTGCGCTATTTCATTGCGGTGGCTGAGGAAGGAAGCCTCACACTGGCGGCCGAGCGGCGGCTTCACACGGCCCAGCCGTCTCTGAGCCGGCAGATCCGCGATCTGGAGTTAGAGGTCGGCGCTCAACTACTGATCCGCGGTCCGCGTGGAATCGAACTGACCCCGGCGGGCCGCGTTTTTCTCGATCATGCCCGTCTGGTGCTGTCGCAGGTCGAGGTCGCTGGCGAAGCGGCCCGGCGAGCGTCCCAGGTCGCCAAGGAATCTTTCGTTCTTGGATTTCTGACCGGGCACGAGGTGACGTGGCTTCCCGAAGCCCTGAGGATTCTCCGCGACGATCAACCAAACATCGAAATCATCGTGCACAGCCAGCTATCGCCTGACCTTGCGAGGGGGCTACTGCAGGGCAAACTTGACGTGGCCTTTCTCCGGCGGGAAGACCACGTGCCTGGCTTGGCATTCAAGCTGTTGACCAAAGAGCCCCTGGTCGTCTTTCTGCCCAGCGATCATCGCCTCGCCACACACGATACTATTCGCCCGCAAGACATTCCGCCCGAAACCTTCATCAGTGTTCCCAAGACGACATCACCTGCTCTCAGGGCCGTTATCGACGGTTATGCGGCGCGCGCCGGACTTGATCTTACTCCCGACCATGAGGTCGATAATATTTCAATGGCGGTCTCAATGATCGTCTCCACGCGCGGCCTCGCCCTGTTGCCGCTTTATGCGCGAAATCTTCTTCCGCCATCGGTCGTCAGCCGCCCGCTACAAGGCGAAGCGCCGACGATCGATCTGGTGATCGGCTACAATAGGGCCAACACGTCCTCGCTTCTCAAGGCATTTCTCTCTAGGCTGGATGAGTTGATTGTGCGTGGAAGCATGCTGAACGCGGGCTCGCCGGAACATCTGCCGCTGGGGCACAAGTGACACCGCGATATCATCCATCAAGGGCAAGCTAGATCTTCCATCAAGAGGTTGACCACAAGTTCGCCGCTGCGCCTCTTGCGCGAGAGGGTTTGGCGGGTCACGGAATGATCCGCTCACGCCGAAAATCCGAGAACATCCGGAAAAACATTTCCTCGGTGTCCACCAAGTCATGGAATCCGAAACGGCGGGCCTTGCTGGTATCGGAGACGATATCGTAGTCGGAAGCGAATACGCCGTCCGGATAGCCCCAGGCCGCGATCTCTTCGAAGCGGAATTTCTGCAATCCGTTCCTTTCGACGATTTTTTCCCAGATCGGCCCCTTGTCCGCCATGGACCGCGCAAGGTTGATGTGTCGTGGCGGAGCCAGCTCCATCCCGAAGAAGTTGGCGAATCTGGGCCACAGGTTCTGCCACCTGATGAGATCACTGTTGGTGATGTTGAAAGCCTGGTTGGCGCATTTCGGATCGGTCGCCATCCACTCGACGGCCCTTGCCAGCAGAGCGGCGTCCGTGCACTGATAGAGCGCGGTATACGCGCCCGGCTTGCCCGGAAAGCTGAGAGGCAGCCTCAACACCTTGCAGATGTTGGCATAGACAGCGATCGCCAGAGTCAGGTTCATCGGTCCTCCCGTAGAGAAGCCGCAGACCGCGTGCGGACGCCCGACCGACCAGGTCCAGCGCTTTCCTTGCTGGAATTCTTGGAGAAAGTCCTGCTGGTCGTAATAGAAATTCGGCGGCATGTGCCGCGGATCATCCTCCCTGGTCGGAGTCTTGTAGGGGCCGAGGTGATTTCCGTACCACCTGGTGCCTTGAGAGAGATGAACATGCTCGAGCGCTGGTGACGCGGCCTCGACGGTCTTGACGAGGTTGAAGAACATGTTGGCGTTCGCCGAAATCGTCTCGCCGGGATCGGCGCGCTCCGTGATTGCCAAATAGAATAGGTGCGTGATGTTCGTAAGCGACCCAAGTTTGGCCTGACAGTCGGCCGGATCGACAAGATCCACGGCGATGTGCCTGTAGTCGCCACCAATCCGCGGCTTGCGGCGCGACACCGCAATGACATCCCAGCCACCCTGCTCAAGCAGGTGAGCCAGCATGTAGCCGCCGGCCAGGCCGGAGGCACCTGTGACAAGTGCAGTACGCTTTGCCTTCGACATCTGCTCTTTCTCCTCTCAGTCACCCGGTGTGAGACCGGGACCGAAATTTCACTCCGAACGGCTCCTCACCACGCTCATCGACATGCCATCAAAGCCAGGTCGCGAGCGCCAGTTAACCGATCTCGTCGACGCGGTCCGAGTAAAACGCGACGTAATCCTTGATCTGCGCCATCGCTTCAAACGGCGTCTCATACGTCCACACTGCGTTGCGTGAACGATCCC
>Ga0210387_10001199_pt1 | contig 19381 bp, 16 predicted proteins | sample IncBWC7OmetaG_FD_160108 | JGI IMG/M metagenome (GOLD analysis project Ga0210387, IMG submission 160108) | Forest soil microbial communities from Barre Woods Harvard Forest LTER site, Petersham, Massachusetts, United States - Inc-BW-C-7-O ...
TCAGTGGTTTCTGATTGAGGGTGAGCCCACTCTAGAAGCTTGGAAAGCTGTCGCCCGTGATGGGCCGCTCATTACGGGCGAGTTTTTAGGCAGGCTGGGTCTCGATGGTTGCCCAACGCCACACTATGACAAACCGGCTTTAATTGCGTCTCAAAGGAGCGCCCTTGCAGGCGCTCCCGGCGCATCAAAGCTAGACGCTCATGCACACCGACTTGGTCTCTAGATAATTCTTGAGAACTTCGCTGCCCATCTCACGGCCCCAGCCCGATTGCTTATAGCCGCCGAAAGGCATCGAAGCGTCGAAGATGTTGTAGCAATTGACCCAAACCGTACCGGCGCGCAACTGATCCGCGATGCGATGCGCGCGCTTGATGTTGCTGGTCCATAGGCCCGCGGCCAATCCGTAGACCGTGTCGTTGGCGCGGCGAATCAGCTCATCGTCGACTTCTTTGAATGGCATCACGGTCACCACGGGACCGAAGATTTCCTCCTGGTAGACGCGCATCTTGTCGCTCGTGCCGTCGAGTACGGTGGGTTCGACGAAAAATCCGGTCTCACCGTGGCGATTGCCGCCGCACACCGTGCGGGCGCCCTCCTCCTTGCCGGAACGCAGGAAGCCGGTGACGCGGTCGAATTGGGTTTTTGACACCAGTGGTCCCATCTCGCTCTGCGGATTTAAGCCCGGGCCCAAGCGGATGGAGCGTGCGGCTTTGCTGACCCCCTCCAATACCCGATCGTAGCTCTTCTCTTGCACGAAGAGACGCGAGCCCGCGCAGCAACATTGGCCATGATTGAAGAAAATCGCGCTCGCCGCGCCGGGAATCGCCACATCGAGATCCGCATCGTCCAGCACGATGTTGGGCGATTTGCCCCCCAGTTCGAGCGTGACTTTTTTCAGATCGTTGGCCGCGGCTTTGACGATCAGCTTGCCGACTTCGGTCGAACCGGTGAAGGCCACTTTGTCTACTTGGCTGTGCGCCGCCAGCGGTGCTCCGCAGGTCTCACCGAATCCAGTGAGCACGTTTAGCACGCCGGGTGGTAACCCCGCGTCGAGACACAGCTGGGCGAGCCGCAGCGCGGACAGGGGTGTCTCCTCCGCCGGCTTCAACACGACCGTACAGCCGGCCGTCAGCACCGGGCCTAATTTCCAGGCCGCCATGAGCAATGGGAAATTCCACGGAATAATCTGTGCAACGACCCCAATCGGCTCCTTGCGGGTATAGGCGTGGTATTGCGCGTCGGGCGTATAGGGCACCGACAGGGAAAGGGTACTGCCCTCGATTTTGGTCGCCCAACCCGCCATGTAGTGGAACAGATCCGCAGCCAGGGGCACATCGGCGGCGCGCGCCACAGCGATGGGCTTGCCGTTATTGAGCGATTCCAGCTGAGCGAGCTCCTCGAGATTTTCCAGGATCAGATCGCCGATTTTCCAGAGGATCCTGCCGCGAGCCGAGGGCGACATGCGCGGCCAGGGCCCCCTATCGAAGGCCTTGCGCGCCGCAGCCACCGCCAGATCTACATCGGCTTGCTTGCAATCGGCAACGCGTGCGATTACGGATTCATTGGAAGGATTGAATACTTCGAAAGTTTCGCCGGACTGCGCGTCCTGCCAGCGGCCATCGATCAGGGCTTGACGAGCCTGACTCACGAAGCGTGTGACCGGTGCGGTCAGCGACACCATATCGACTGCAGTGTTCATGGATCATTTCTCCTAGGTTGACGAGGCCGCCGGATGCGGTGCAATCCGGCCCACGGCGGTTGGACGCCGGCCTTGAGCGGCGGGTTCCGCAAACATTTTCAGGTTGCCTACCGCCTTTTACGCCTTCGAGAAAGATTTGTCAGTCGACAACCATTACGGCGCGAATCACCGAAGGGCCTTGGGCCCTAGTTGAGCGATTTCAGGGTTGTCCCAAGGGCACGTACAGGGCGCTCGGATGCGCCCGGTCGTGAAACAGGGTCACCGTCACCGCGCGAGCGTCACTCATGGATTGCTCGGCCACGGGCTTGGGGGCGTTGTAGTTCTTCTCGCTAAAGATTGAATTGATCGGCGCGATGGTCAGCCGCAGGCGGCTGCCCTTGCCGACTTGGCGCGAGACGAAGGTGAAGTGTTCGAAGCCATAGCGCTGCGGCGCGCGTGTCGCGACCAACTTCGGCTCACGGGTGCTTTCGCGATAACGCGCTCTCATTGAGTCATTTGTCAGCACGATGCTGCGGCCGTCGGGGCGAATTTCGGAAATGCTCACCGCGAAGTCGGTATCCGGCTGGTCGATTCCAATCCAGGCTGATAACTTGAAGAAGCCGCTGATCTCGGTATCTTTCTCAAACGGCGCGCTGTGATAAACGAGCAGCTTGCCCCGCCTCGCGTAGGCTGCGCGCTGATCGGTCAGGTCCGCGGAATCCGAATTGGCCTCATCCGCGGCGAAGCTCAAATCGTGCGGGTCGTAGACAAAGTGATCCGGTTTTCCGTTGCCGGCCTGCGCCCCTAGCACACCGGCAGCCAGCACATCGGCAGCGTTGCTGTTCGAATCCAAGAAATAGGGCTGCGACTGAGCTGTGATCCCCTCCAGGGTATCGGTGTAGCGCCATCGCTCCGCGCCCATGACGTAGTAGGCGACCGGCTTTTGCAGGAATTGCGGCTTCGGGCCGCCTTGCATGGTCCACGCATACCACTCCAGATGCAGCCGCGGCAGATCCACGAGACTCGCCGGCCCGAACTTAAGACCGCCGATCTCCGCTCGCGGCGTGCGCGTCGCGGCGTGATCCCAGGGCCCAATGATGAGGTAGTGCCGTGCACGGCCCTCGGCCGAGGCATTCTTCATGTATTCGCGATAGTGCGTGAGCGCGCCGGGTTGATCGCCGTCGTAAGACCCGGTGATGGTCAGAATCGGAATGCTGAGGCGTGCGTACTGCTCGGCGGTCGGATTGTAGGCATCCCAAAAGGCATCAGGATGCGGGTGCTGCAGCCAACGCTGAAATATGGCCGAGGGGGCGCCGACTTGCGTATCGAAATCCTTGAAGGGCGCACCCGACTCGAACCACTGGCGGTTCTTGTTCTGCCAGAACGCATCGTCGCCGAAGAGCTTGTCCTGCGAGGCGTGCCCGCTGGTAAAGGTCAGCCACTGCAGGTCATAGGGGGCGAAGATATTGTTCTGCATCGGAAAATCAACACCCGCGTAGGGCGCCGCGACCGGCACGATGGTCGCAAGATGAGGCGGAAATTCCTTGGCCGCGGCCCATTGGTCGTAGCCCGCATAGGAGCCGCCCCACATGGAAATCTTGCCGTTGCAATACGGCTGCTTCGCCAACCACTCCACGACATCGTAGCCGTCATGTGCTTCCTGCAGCAACGGATCGTATTGCCCTTCGGAATTGCCACGGCCGCGCACATCCACGGTGAGAAACGGAAAGCCATGTGCCGCAAAATAAACGCCGCGATCGTGATAGCTTTGCCCTATATACGGTGTGAGGGTAAACACGCAAGGCGCCGGCGCCTTTTGACCACGCGGCGTGTACACGGTTGCGCTCAGGCGGACGCCGTCACGCAATGGAATCTTCTGATCCCAGCGAAAATCCACGTTGGCCGCATCGGGAGTTGAGGGGGTTTCGTTTGTGCTCGGCAACGCGTCGTGCGCAGTTGCCGTGGTGCTTGCGAGCGCAACAAGCGCGGCAAGCGCGACGGCACCCCGAATGTGGCCAAAAGTTGGATACTTCACGCGCAGACTCCCCCGTTTTGTGTAGCGCTAATCTACAAGCTAATTATCCTTCACGGCAACAAAATTTCTGATCGGAGAAAAATAGCCGGGATAAGACCCGCAGGAGATGGCGTCTCTCCGTTGCGCGGAATTGCGGTTAGGCGTAGTTTTCAACCCGCAGCTGCTGGAGAGTAATTTAGGTAGGATGTATGGCGGATTGGAATCGCGTCTTAAGGAAACTCTCGGTTGTACTGCCAGCGGGCGCATTCGGGGCATCGGTGCTCTTGGCATTGGCGGCTTCCGAAGCGTCCGCCGCATCAAACTCAAATCCGCAAATCAACACTCCGACGACGCCCGAGCAGAGCATTTCAGCTCGTTTGCAAACGATTCGTGCGGGAGTTTCGGACATGACCGGTTCGGCCAGCTTCGATCCGGAAGGCGATGCCAAAGCGACCCCCGTCTGGTGGGGTAACGGCGGCTGGGGTCGCTGGCGCATGGGTTGGGGAAACGGCGGCTTGGGCTGGGGCAATGGCGGCTGGCACAACGGCGGTTGGGGTAATGTCGGCTGGGGCAATGGCGGCTGGCACAACGGTTGGCACAATTTCTGGCACAACTGGTGATCGAGGCTTCGCGACGCCGCCGACAAGTCCATGCCGAGCTCACCGATGCGCCATTCAGTTCCGCTGCTCGAAACCCTGGTAGTGCAGCCGACACCTTTCTGCAATATTAATTGCAGCTACTGTTACTTGCCGCAGCGGGACGTGACGTCCGTGATCGAGCAAAGCGTCGTCACGACGCTGTTCGAGAAGGTTTTTGCATCGGGTTGGACCGGCGAGGGGCTCACCGTTATTTGGCATGCAGGCGAACCTCTGGTCGTGCCGGTCGCCTTTTACGAAACCGCATTCGCCGCCATCGAGAGCATGCGACCCGCCGCGTTGCAGCTTCGGCATTCTTTCCAGACCAACGGAATGCTGATCACGTCGAAGTGGTGCGACCTGTTCAAGAAATGGGACGTTGGGATTGGCGTCAGTATCGATGGACCGAAGCACCTCCATGATGCACACCGAGTTACCCGATCGGGTCGGGGCACCTTCGATAAAACCCTCGCCGGCATCCATCTGCTTCAACGCGAGCAGGTGCCATTCCATGTCATTTCCGTGCTTTCGCAACAAGCGCTGAATTCGCCCCGAGAAATGTTGGATTTTTTTCTCTCCGAAGGCATTGAGGACGTCTGTTTCAATGTGGAGGAATCCGAGGGCGATCACGTATCGGATCTGTTTGCCATCGACGATGCGCAGGAATTGTTCAAAAGTTTTTTGAGCGAATTCTGGAAACTATCACGGCAAAGCGGCCGGATTCGTTTCGTGCGCGAGGTAGACGGCATGTTGATGCGAATATTCCGTCCCGAACAAAGTGCGATGCGAAACGCCCAGGTAGAACCCTTTGGCATGATGAACGTCGATTGCCGCGGAAATGTGTCGAGTTTCTCACCGGAGTTGCTCGGTCTCAAGAATGCGGACTATGGTGACTTCCTCGTCGGCAACATTCGAACCGATTCTCTGGAAGAGATGCATCGCAGCCCGACCATGACCGCCATGTCGTGCGACATAGCGGCGGGCGTGGCCGCATGCCGCGATAATTGCGAATATTTTTCTGTTTGCGGCGGCGGAGCGCCTATCAATAAACTGGCGGAGAACGGCAGTTTTGCCGGCACTCGGACCTCATTCTGCCGCCTGACCCAAATGGTACCGGTCGACCTGATACTTGATGCGTTCGATCGGCTCGACAGTAATGCAACACCCGACAGCTTAGGGATGAGGCTCCAAGGAGAAATGCGATGAACAGACACAACGGCGCGCGCGCCGCTCTATTATCCGCAGGGTTGGCGTTGCTCGGCAGCGGCGTCGCGCTCGCGCAGACGACTCCCGAAACGCGGCCAAGTGCGCAAGGCACTGCGCACCCGGAAACTGGCGCCCAAGGTTCAGGAGACGAGCGATCGCAAATTGTGGCCCCCGTCCTTCGAATCGTCAGCGTCGAGGTGCTGCGAAGTTCGCATGGAACGCCGCTTGACATCATTCGCGTTCGCGGACTGGCGAGCACGCCGGGATGGGAGGAAGGGGAACTGGTACCGCTCACGCGCGGCACGCCCAAGGACGGCATCTTGGAATTGATCTTCGTGGCCCGAGCACCGGCCGAGGCCGTGGAGGCGGTGGGTTTCGAACCGATCGAGGCGATATTCCCCATCGAGGCGAGCCACCCCTACAAGGGAATCAACGTCCACAGCGCGTCGGATTCCGTAAGTCTGTCGCAGCTGCCGGGCTACGCCGAAGGCAAAGCCGGGGGCGAGGATTGCAGCAAATGTGTCGGCAAGGTTTTTGTCGCGAAAGGCGCCGTCGCGCCGGCGGGCAAATCGGCGGCCGAAGTCGTAAAAGAAGAGCAGTTGCCGCCGATATCTCGGGTCATTAGGCACTCGGATGGCATTCCCAGCGCCGACTCCAACCCAAACCGATTGACGATCGTCGTCAGCAAGGACGGCACCATCGCCAGTGCGATCTGGGATTAGCGTCGGACCGAGTTTGACGCGGAGTTACTGAACCGACCATTGCTGGCTGGGGGAAGCCGAACAGGTCGCGAGGATCAGAGGCGTGGTATCGGCGGTACCACTTCCCAGCACATCGAGGCATTTGCCTCCGATGCCGATGATCTGACCGTTCGCAATGCTCCATTTCTGGCTGGGTCTGCCGTTGCAGGTCACGATAATGATTTGCGCACCGTCGACGGGCTTACTGCCTTGCACGTCTAGACAGCTGCCGAAACTCGAATTGATCTGACCATTGCTCACTGTCCATACTTGATTAGAAGTATCGTGACAGTGAAATAGCCGCACCATGGTGCCGTCCGGCGCGCCGCCGCCGTGTTCGGGTAAGTTGACGCACGAACCGCTGGCGCCGCCGACCAGCTGAGCCGCATGCCCAGGATTCGCAACCGCCAACAAAGTCACCAAGATCGCGGAAAGACAATATCTGTCCATGAGTTGCTCCCGTTTGGATTGTCAGCGAATGGTTGATGTCAGCGAATCGTCCACAATTGTCCAGGATTTGCGTTGCACGTGGAAAGAATTAGGGGTGTCTGATCGGCGGTATCGCCGCCGGCCTCGGTAAGACATTTACCCCCGAATCCTATGATCTGGCCGTCTCGAATGCTCCATTGCTGACTTGGAGCGCCGATGCAATTAACCAGCACGAGCGCGGAACCGTCGATCGGCGCGCTACCCAAAACGTCAATACAGCTGCCGAAGCTTTCCGAAATCACACCCTCTTTGATGAACCATCGCTCGTTCGGGCTCCCGTGGCACTGAACAACGACAAGCGGTGTGCCATCCGCGGTTTGCCCATCACGCACATCAACGCACTCACCGGCCCTTCCGATCAGTTGGGCGCCGATGACGGGAATGGGGTCTGGGCCGGCTACATAGGTCGCCGTGCAGGCAGTCAGTGCGCCAGCGGCGCAGCCGAGCATCCACGAGAAGCGGTTCATGATCCTTTACCGCGATTTTTCAGACGCGCATCCTTTTGCTTTGAGTTAATTCTACCCTAATTGAGATCGTGCATCGTCATCTGCGAGCGTCTGAAGGGGTAGTCGCTGATGTGTACCCAGCCCTTGAACGGGCGATCGACATCGGCGATGGACAACATCACCAGCGTCACCAACAGCGTGATGGAAAATACCTGCATCGTGTGGATCCTGGGGCTTGCCGAGCCGAACATGGAGACGGACAAAACAGTCAACACTCCCCCGACAAGAAGAACGCACCAAAAAATCCCAGGCAGTTGATAGGTGCTTTGCAGCAGCCGAGCGCGGCGATGCAGCGTCAGGGTGCCGAGTTCCGTCAATGCGTGATCCGCGGCGGTGATTTCCGAAGGCGATGCCACTTTGATGCCCAGGACCGCCTTCCACATGTTTTCATTGATCAGGTGGCTGGTTTCGGGCAACCGGCCCTGCGCCATATCAGGCCAATCGTGGTCGACCACCGCGTCGGCATAAGTACGGGTGAGTTCCTGGATTTGCGCACGCTGCTGGGGCAAGCCTTCCGCCAACCGGTAGATGTTCCTGAGCGCGTTGGCCTCCATTTCGACGTTCAGAGTCGCGGCCGTAAAATTGGTCCAGCCGGTATACAGCATGAATCCCAACGTCACCGCGTAGGTGGTGCCGAGAACACTCAACTGCCATCCGACCAGATCATTTTGACTGTGGCGTTTCGTGACGGGCCAAATACGATTGAGGCCAACCATGAATAATAGCGAGGCGGCCATCGTCAAGATGACAATCAGGATGTTTTCCGTTAGCGACAGCATAAAGCTATTCCGTCAGCAGTCTGGGATGAATGTTTGCGCGGGATACGAATTTATCTATAACGAAGCGTGCAGCGCCCCTGGTCTTCTACCTAACTCTGCGTCATTTCGCCGGCCACTGCAACGGCGGCGGGCGTCATGCGAGGTTTGAGTGCCCGATCGACTCTGGCCGCATCAACAATCGCTTGATCTTGGCCGCCGACAGTAAACCTCTCAAGCGTTGCTCGCCGGTTTCGCTCGTCTCCATGACCGGCACGTGGGTCAATCGATTTCTGACGAACATATTCGACACGGCGGCAACGGTAGCACGTTCTATCTGCTTGATATCCGCCACGCGGCATTCCGATATTTCCTGCATGATGTCGCGGACCAGCACTTCGCGACGCGGCACTTCCCTGGACTGCATGTACTGCATCGGCTTCTCGCCAGTGATATCGTAGGCCGTAATCAATCCGACAACGATTCGCCTTCGCTCATCGATCGCGAATGCGCAACGAACGCCCGTGTGTCTCATGTGCTCCAGAGCCTCATCGATCGAGGCAGTATCGGGGACGGTCACCGACGCCCGCTCGCGAAAATCGGTCATCACTGTCAAGGCCGGATCCTGGGGGTCCGCGTACCAGGGATCAAGACCAGGTATCTGAAGTCGGGTGTTCGTGACGACGGTGAGTGAAAGAATGCTCATAGCTACCTCTTTGGTGTTAGGCAAACGGGGCCCTAACAGTTGAAGTGACTTTGCGGGCCATGGTGCGACGCTGCGACTCATCTCACTTTGCGGCCATGCTACCCGGCATTACTTATAGACCGTGCGGGCGGCCATTCATTCCATGAGTTTGACCATGCAATGGAACAAGACCGGCGTCTTTCGCGCGACAGACCTCGCCTGCTCGATTCCCAATCTCTATCGCAGCAATTGAATAAATCAATTAGCCGTATTTCGGCGTGGCCCTAGAATCGCCGCAGCGTCAATCGTTGCGATCGAGAGGAGAGCCAAATGAAGAGAAAATTTCTGTTGATGTCGGCGGTCGCGTGTGCGATCGCGGCGCTACCACTGATATCAACGGTTGCCGTCAGCGCTCAGGGCGAGCCGAGGCCGAACCAGTTCTGGTGGCCTGAGCAACTGGACCTGTCGCCGCTTCGGCAGCACGCTGCGGAATCCAATCCGTTGGGAGACAACTTCGACTACGCGAAGGCGTTTTTGAGTCTCGATCTCAAAGCCGTTAAACAGGACATCGCGAAAGTCCTAACCACTTCGCAGGATTGGTGGCCGGCCGACTATGGAAACTACGGGCCGTTCTTTATCCGTATGGCCTGGCACGGTGCCGGGACTTACCGTACGGGTGACGGTCGCGGCGGCGCAAGCGGTGCTCAGCAGCGATTCGAGCCGCTCAACAGCTGGCCCGACAACGCGAATCTCGACAAGGCGCGCCGACTTCTGTGGCCGATCAAGCAGAAATACGCTGAAAAGATCTCCTGGGGCGATCTGATGGTCCTGACCGGGAATGTCGCGCTGGAACAAATGGGCTTTCAGACCTTCGGCTTTGGAGGCGGACGCGCGGATGACTGGGAACCGGACCTGGTCTATTGGGGACCCGAAAAGAAATGGCTTGGCGGCGATGAGCGCTACAGCGGCAATCGGAATCTGCAAAAGCCTCTCGGCGCGTCTCAGATGGGCTTGATCTACGTGAATCCCGAGGGTCCAAACGGTAATCCGGATCCGCTGGCGGCCGCGAAGGACATCCGCGAGACCTTCGGTCGCATGGCGATGAACGACGAGGAGACCGTTGCGCTGATCGCGGGTGGTCACGCCTTCGGCAAGGCACATGGCGCGCACGATCCGTCCAAGTGCGTGGGGGCGGCGCCCGCCGCCGCCGGCATCGAGCAACAAGGACTGGGCTGGCAGAACTCCTGCGGCACGGGTAAGGGAGACGATACGGTCACCAGCGGCCTCGAAGGTGCATGGTCGGCGAGTCCCACCGCATTCACGATGCAATACCTCAACAACCTGTATTCATTCGACTGGGTGCAAACCAAGAGTCCCGGCGGGGCGATTCAGTGGACCCCCGCCAATGGCCAGGGAGCGAACCTGGTGCCCGACGCTCAGGACCCGAACAAGCGACATGCGCCGATCATGTTTACGACGGACATCGCGCTCAAGACCGACCCCAGCTATAAGGAAATCACGACGCGCTGGAGGCAGCATCCCGAGGAGTTCAAGGTTGCTTTTGCGAAAGCGTGGTTCAAGCTGACCCACCGCGATATGGGTCCGCGCGCGCGCTACCTCGGTGCGGAGGTTCCGAGTGTGGACCTGCTTTGGCAGGATCCGCTCCCCAAGGCCGACTATAAGATGATCGACGCGACGGATATCGCGGATCTGAAATCCAAGATCCTCGCTTCGGGCTTGACCGGCCCCGAACTCGTCAGGACCGCGTGGGCGTCGGCGGCCACGTTCCGCGGCACGGATGAGCGCGGTGGCGCAAACGGGGCGCGAATACGTCTCGCGCCGCAGAAGGATTGGGACGCCAACAACCCGCGGGAACTCGCCAAAGTGTTGCAACGTCTGCAGGGTATCCAGAATGGCTTCAACCACGCACAGAGCGGCGGGAAGAAGGTGTCGCTCGCCGACGTCATCGTCTTGGGCGGCAACGTCGCCGTCGAGCAGGCTGCGAAGAAAGCAGGCCACAATGTGCTCGTTCCCTTCACGCCTGGGCGCACCGACGCATCGCAAGATCAAACCGACCCGGTGTCCTTCGCGGTGCTTGAACCCACCGCGGACGGTTTCCGGAACTACTTCGGCAACGGCGTGCCCCGTTCTCCGGCGGAGATGCTGGTCGATCGGGCAAGCAATCTGATGCTCACCGTCCCTGAGATGACCGTTCTGGTCGGCGGCATGCGGGCCCTCAATGCGAATGCAGGACAGACGAAATACGGCATATTCACCGATCGACCCGGAACTCTGACGAACGACTTCTTCGTGAACCTGCTCGATATGTCTTACACGTGGAACAAGTCTGCTTCGTCCGAGGGCGTTTACGAGGGACACGATCGCAAGACCGGCGCGCTCAAGTGGACGGCGACCCCGGTTGACCTGGTGTTTGGTTCGAACTCCGAACTGCGCGCGGTGGCGGAGGTCTATGCTTCCTCAGACGGACAGGAGAAGTTTGTGCGTGACTTCGTGAAGGCCTGGACCAAGGTGATGAACCTCGACCGCTTCGACTTGACTTGATTTGATTGTTTGGCGGGACGCGTTTCAAATCCTGAAACGCGTCCCGCGTTGTACTGGTCGCGTCGAAACCGATCTTGTGCCAATCGGTGGGTTGTCGATGATCAGATCGCCGAGCAATGCCAGCTCCTGCGCTTTCGGATAGCCTCGACGCCACACCAGTCCGATGCGTCGGCTGTCATCAGGGGATTGCAGCGGCCGAATGACGAATGAAGGCTCCGGACGTTGCGGCGGAAGCGCGGCCAGCGCCGGCAATAATGTGCAACCGAAACCCGATGCCACCAGCTGGCAGATGGTTTCGAGGCTAACCGCACGGAAGTCATCGATCACCTCGTCAACGCCGTTGTCACCCAGGCGGCCGCAGGCGGCCAGCGCTTGACCACGCAGACAATGCCCATCGGCGAGCAACAGCAAGGGGATACCGCGCAAATCAGTCTGCGTAACCGTCGTCAATTCGGCTAGAGCATGTCCCGGCGGGCATGCGAGCCAAAATGGCTCGTCAAACAGGGGTAGCTCCTCGAAGTCCTCGCCGTCTAACGGAAGGGCCAACAACGCCGCGTCAATTTCGTAGTTGCGCAGTCGCTCCACCAAGTGCTGGGTCAGATCCTCGTGGACAACCAACTGCAGACGCTGATAGTGCCCCTTGACCAGCGGAACCAACCAGGGCAGAAAATATGGCGCCAGTGTAGGGATCACCCCCAATCTCAGCGGTCCCACCAAGGGGCCGAGTGCAGTCCGGGCTGTGGATTGCAAGTCATCGACTTGTCTCACAATGCGGCGCGCCTTTGCGACGATGTCCTGTCCAATGGGCGTAAGCGAGAAGGATCTTGCATTGCGCTCGATCAATGTGGCGCCCAAATACCCTTCCAGTTTTTTGATCTGGGTGCTTAAAGTCGGCTGCGAAACGCAACACTCCTCTGCGGCGCGGCCAAAGTGCTCGCGATCCGCCAGCGCCACCAAATACCTCAATTCCCTTAGTGTCATTAGAGTACTTCCAGAGCGCCGCACTTCAGTGTATCAACTGGCAACCAAGAATAAGCAGCGCAGCATGGGTTTCACCAATCAATAGATTGTATCGGGACGATAGACAGACTCTATCGCTGGCGGTGGCCGTCAATCCGGCCGCCGGGGCGACCAACCACCCGGGCTACACTATCGGACTGACAATTTGGGAGAATGGCTGAATCATGGAAACAATTGGCGGCGATTTAAATCAGATGCAGCGTACTCCGCTGGCCCCGGCTCACGTCGAGGCATTGCGCAAAGCCGGCGCTGTTGCCAGCTATCCAGCGGGTACGTATCTCACCCGGCCTGGTCAACCCGTGGATCGATTCGTCTATATCGAGGACGGCGAAGTCGAGGTCGTGAATCCCTATACGGACCAACGTCATTTACCCCACACGATGGGCCCGACACAGTTTCTGGGCGAGATCGCCCTCCTGAACGGCGGCGCTTGGTCGATGGCGATGCGCGCGGTGCGAGACACGCGGGTGATAGAAGTACCGCGAGAAGCGGTACTGACCCTCATGTCTCAGATTCCTGAGATGTCCGACATTATCATCACCGTGTTTTCGGCGCGCCGCCGCCGCCAGATCGAGGAACGGATCAGCAGCTTACGGTTGATCGGCGAAGATGAGGACCGAAACGTGCGCCGCATCGCGGAGTTCGCGAGCCGCAACCATATTCCGTATATCTCGTTGTCACTTGGAGATCCTGAAGCCGAAGCGCTCGCCCGTCGCTGCTCTATCGCTCCGGGCGTACCCAGCGTGATCTTCGGTCGCGATCTCGTTGTGAGCGAACCCACCCCCGACAAGGTCGCACGCCTGCTCGGCCTCAATCGTGATTTCGGGGACCACGACGTGTTTGACGTATTGATTGTCGGCGGAGGGCCCGCTGGGGTGGCCGCCGGCGTGTATGCGGGAGCCGAAGGTCTGCGCGCCCTGGTCGTAGAGGATGTCGCGATCGGCGGTCAAGCGGGAACTTCCAGTCGTGTAGAGAATTATATGGGCTTTCCAACCGGGATTTCCGGCGCGGACCTGGTCTGGCGCGGAGAAGTGCAAGCGATGAAATTCGGCACGCGCTTCGCCATGCCGCGGCGGGTGGCGGCGCTTGAGAGGCTGCCGGATGCGAGCTTCTGCGCCACTTTCGATAACGGCCAGCGCGTTCGTGCCAAAGCGGTGGTGGTCGCGACCGGAGTGCAATATCGCCGGCTGCCGATCGCCAGATTTTCTGAATTCGAAGGCGCCGGCATTTACTATGCCGCGACCGAGATGGAGGCGCGCTATTCCAAGGGGACGGATGCGGTCATCATCGGCGGCGGGAACTCTGCGGGACAGGCGGCGATGTTTCTGAGCCGCTCGGCGCGTTGCGTGCGTGTCTTGGTCCGTGGCGCATCACTGGCCGCGTCCATGTCGAGTTACCTCTCTAGTCGGCTCGAAGCGGATCCCGGCGTAACCATTGAATATGGCGCCGAGGTCAGCGCGTTGCACGGCGCCGAACACCTCGAAGCGGTAAGCATTCGCAACGTAAAGACCGGGGAGACCCGCGTCGTTGAGACACGTGCCCTCTTCGTCATGGTGGGCGCCGCGCCAAACATCGAGTGGCTCTCGGGCTTGGTGAAACTCGATGACAAGGGATTCGTTATCACCGGTTCCGGCGAAGGCGCTGCGAGCTCGCCGTTCGCGACATCGCAGCCTGGCATCTTCGCGGTCGGTGATGTGCGCGCAGGCTCGGTGAAACGCGTGGCATCAGCGGTAGGCGAAGGATCGGTCGTAATCTCCAAGGTCTGGGAGTTCGTCAACCGCAAAGCGTGACGTTGCGGTCCTAGGGGCGGGCCACGCTCGCCGGCGGAGCCTTGAGGTCCGCCACGAGCTGCTGGAATTTCGGATTATCGCGCATCCCTTGCAGATCCGCGTCGAGCGACAGTTGGTCGAGGTCACGATACCCCGCGCTGATGGCCTCATGCAAATAGCGAAGCGCGCTGTCGGTATCCTGCCCCGCCGCCGCGGTACAAGCGTATGAATACCACATCGAGGAACGAAAGTCGGGATCGCTGTGCCGCTCGAGCATCTCGCGAAACAGCTTGTCAGCCTCAGCAGAGCGATTGCGATGTGCCAGCGAAACGCCGAGCGCGCGCATGGCATCGGCCGTTGCGAGGGGGTTTTTACTGAGCGGTACTTGCGCCAACGATTCCCTCGCGAGCGGTTCCGCTTCCGCCCACCGCCCCTCGCGGTTCAGGATTTCCGCCAAGCCCGTCTGGGCATCCACGGTGTCGGTAACCGCGCCCGCCGCACGGCGCAGCCCCGTTACGGCTTCTCGTTCCAATTCCTCGGCCGCGGCCAGGTCGCCTTCTAGCAGCAAATCCCGCGCGACCGAGGATTCAGACCAGAGGGCTATCGAGTTATCCTGGCCCAGAGTGCGGCTGCGTATCGCCCACGTCTCGCGGTCCAGCTTTTCCGCTTCGACGCCGCGGCCTTCGCTTCGCAATAGAAACCCCAAATGCGCCCGCGTCATCAGCGTCACGTCGTGTTCGGGCCCGAATACCCGTTGTTCAAGCGACAGGGCGCCGCGAAATAGCGGCTCGGCTTCTGCACGGCGGCCCTGGAAGTTGATCACGATGCCGAGATTGCTCATCGTCTTCAATGTGTCAGGATGGTCCGGCCCAAGAACGCGACGATCAGCGTCCAGCGACTCGCGAAATGCCTGCTCCGCATCCGGCAACCGCTGTTGAATGAACAACGATCCGCCCAGACAACTCCTGGCCTGCAAGGTCAGCACACTTTCCGGCGCCATGTGTCGTGTGGAAATTTGAATGACCTCGCGCGCCAACGCTTCCTCGCCACGATAGTCATTCCGGCGTTGCAGCGCGCTTGCCAAATGAATCATGGATTCGAGCGTCGACGGATCCTCCCGGCCGAGAATGCGCTGCTCATCCGCCAACACCGCGCGCTCCTGCGATTCCGCCGCCACCAGATCTCCGAGGCGCAATTCGCTCCAGGCGACCAGCTCGCGCGAGGTCAACGTCTCGCGGTTATCAGGTCCCAGCAGCGCCATCTGTGCCTCCAGCGCGGCCGTCGCCAAATCATGGGCACGAGGGTACAACCCCAAATTCATATAGGTCCGCGCCATCACCTGCATCATCTGCGCTTGCACCTGCGGGTCCCGACCCAACCCTAAGCGAATGTCGTTCGACGCCTTGTCGAGGATTTCCCGCACCGTGACGCTGTTGCCACGCGCCTCAGAGGGATCGGCGACCTTGAACATGCCGGTCATGAATTCCGTGATGCGCGTGGCGCGGTCGCGTTGTTGGGCCGTGCGCCGCAACTCCAGCGCCTGCAACACCGAGAATGCGGCCAACAGCACCATCAGACCGGCGCTCACGCTGACGGCCACACGATGGCGGCGAATGTACTTGCGTGCCCGATAGGCCGTACTTGGCGGACGGGCCAGTACCGCTTCGTGATTGAGATAGCGCCGCAGGTCCGCCGCCAATTCGGCCGGTGTGCCGTAGCGGCGTTCGCGGTCGCGCTCCAGGGCCTTCATGGCAATCCAGTCCAGATCGCCGCGTAGCAGGCTGACCAGTTCCGCGCGATCGGTACAGCGCGCCGCGGCGGTGGTGCTCGAGGTGTCTCGATCGCCGCTGACCTTGCCACTGGGTTTCGGCGGATCCTCCTCGCGCAGGCGGCGCAGCAACTCTTCCATGGGCGGCTGCTGGCGCCGCGTGATTTCAAAGGGCTGCAGTCCCGTGAGCAATACGTATAGGACAATGCCCAGCGAATAGACATCGGAGCGCGTATCAACGTCCCGCGCGTCGCGGTTGAACTGTTCCGGACTCATGTACCCGGGAGTGCCGAGTATTTGGCCCCAACGGGTGTACTGCAAAGGATCGTTGGCCTGGGCCGCCATCGCCTTAACCTCGATGGCCTTCGCCAGCCCGAAGTCGATGATGCGCGGCTGTGGGCGGCCGTCGACCTCCACCACCAAAATATTGGCGGGCTTTAGGTCGCGATGAATGAAGGCCTTCTGATGTGCGTGCTGAACGCCGTCGCAGGCCTGGATGAAAAGTTCAAGCCGCTGGCGGATCGTGAGCTTGTTCTGATCGCAGTATTCGGTGATAGGTGGCCCCGGCACGTACTCCATCACGAAGTAAGGCTGGCCCTGCGGTGTTGCGCCGGCATCGAACACCTTGGCAATCGCAGGATGATCCATGATGGCCAATGATTGCCGTTCCGCCTGGAAGCGTTGCGCGACCGACTCGTCGTACATGCCGGCGCGGATCAACTTGAGGGCCACCCGCCGCCAGACCGGGGAGATTTGCTCCGCGAGCCACACCTGACCCATGCCGCCTTCGCCGAGCTTGGATATGAGCCTGAAGCGTTCGCAAAAGATTTGTCCCGGCGACAGGGCGCCGGCATCCCCCGGCCCATCGGAGCCGCCGCCGGGCGAGGATAATTCCAGAAACCCGGCGCTCATTCGGGCGTTCTCCTGGAGCAGCGATTCGAGTTCCGCACGCAATTCCGGCTCGCCGGCACATTCGACATCCAACAATGCGGCACGTCGCGCCGGCGTCAAGGGCAGAGCCTGATGCAGCAGTTCCTTCAGCCGCTGCCAACGCGCGTCGCTCATGGCGACGCCGCGCGACTCATTTCGCGATGCAACCAAATCCGCGCCGTGGCCCAGTCCCTTTCGACCGTCGCCACCGAGATCTCGAGCACCCCTGCTATTTCATGCGCCGACAATCCGCCGAAGAACTTCATTTGCACAATTTTGCTCTGTCGATCATCGATCCGCGTCAACGTCTCCAAGGCGTCGTCCAACGCCACGAGTTCCTCATCCCCCGCAATGGGTAGCTCTACAATCTCCTCCAACGCGATTCGATTTCCCCCATCGCGCTTGTTTGCCTGGTGGCGGCGGGCATATTGGACCAAAATTTGCCGCATCAAGCGTGAGGCGATCGCAACGAAGTGCGCGCGATTCTGTAGTTGGCTGGGTTGGCTCCCCATCAATTGAATGAAGGCTTCGTTGACCAGTGCCGTGCTCTGCAGTGTGTGGCCGGCTCGCTCCGATTTGAGGTGGTAGTGCGCGAGACGCCGCAGCTCCTGGTAGATCACGGGCACCACCGCATCCAGTGCTTCGGGGTCACCCTTGACCCATCGCTGCAGCAGCCCGCTGATCTGACCCGAATCCACCGACATCGGGGCTCCCTAGCTCTTGTGGCCTTAGGATTTCAGACTATTCGGGTCCGTCACGGCCGTCAATCGCCCGCCAAACTCGCTCCACGCGAGTAGGCTCGGCGCATTATGTCAGCGCGACACTAGACCAAATCCATGATGTTCCGAGATAGTTCGCGACGCGCCGGCGTGTCGGGCCGCTCAGCTTTCGCCCATCGGGGTTGGGCGATTGAAACACTCGAGAAGAGAGTTAGACCCGCCGCTCTGATCCTCCGTCGCGCCCGTGCGGGATCAACTCGATGTCACAGAATTTCCGGACCTCCAGTCGCTGAAATGCCCATGATCGCGGTTCGGCCCATGACGCCTGACGGCTGCGAAACACGCGAAAGCGGCAAACAGCAGAGCAAATCCGCCATTCAGCAAAAATACGAGCTCGCCGAGATGATTGCCGAGACTGAGATTTTCGAGGGAAACGCCGAGCGATCCGCGCACAGCAGAAGCGGGATCGGCCTCAACTTGTGCGGACGCTACGCCGGATATCATCAGAGAGGCCGCAAAAAAGAAAGCAGTCAAAGCACGTTGCATCCTGTTCATTTGCATTCCTGGTTGGATTGACGACCGGGCTAAACACTCTTGTCTGTTCACTTCTACAATGTGCAAAGCGCACGCGAACTCCCTCATCGAGGAATAAAAATATTTCGATGAGGGCGCGAATGCCGGGCGCCGAAGCGGATTCGTATGCAATGTCGATTATAGTTAATTAGTTTAACTAATTGATTTTGCTATTAAAATAACCATGAGAACGCCGCCGCGGGATCGCGCGGATCGAGGCGGCTCATCGATTCGCGGGGATCTCTACCGACCCTTCGGCTGGCGTGCGGTGTTGTCCGGCGGCACTTCAGCTTTTTTCCAGACGGAATCGGGATCGAATATCTTCATCGAACTGGAAATCGCATCGGTCGCTTTCCCGAGGTCTCGCTGATACACCACTCCGTCGCTCCCGACGATGAAGGTCATCACGCCCGATGAGCGGTATTCCGCCGGATAGGCCACGAAGGCAAATCCCGCGGTCATTTTGCCATCGACGATGTACTGCTTTGCGCCGCCCGGAGCATGTTTCCCCTGCATCGTCAGGATATGGAAGTAGTAACCACGATAGGGAGTCGGAGCGCCGCTTCTTCCCGGCGCGTAGCCTTGCGCGACCGCGTGCGCCACCAGCGGTCCGATGGGACTCTGGGGTTCGCCGGCGCCCACCTTCCAATAAAGACCGTTGTGTTGCCCTTCATCGCTGAAGATGGCCTGCGCATACCGCGAGTGCTGCGCGTCGTGGTATTCGTGCTCCGCCGCGGCGAGCTCCTGGCAAACGCGAATGGCCGACATTTCATTGCGGCCCACTCGCCGATACAAGATTTCCGTCTTGCCCGCCTCGGTGTCGAAATACCAGCCATGAGCATTGTGGACGAGCGGTATGGGCGTCGGCCAGTTCCTGGCCCCGATGTATAAAACGGTGGTTCCATCCGGTTCATTTACCAGACGGTGCATTTCTAGATATCTCTGCACGAAATCAGCACGGGTATGAAGGTCCTCGATCTCGTCCCCCGAGGAGATGATTTGCTTTCCGTCCGGACCCAGCAACTCGAGCAAAGCCTTTTCATTTTTGCTCTGCATGGCGGCAACCAGGGAGTTGCTTGCTTCTTCCGATGATGGAAACGTCTTCTGTCCAGGCTGCTGCGCGAAGCTACTTGCGGGAAAGCATCCGACTAAGACGAAGACAGCCAGCGCGGCAAATTCGCGCACCGTCGTTCTGTACCACTTGTCGATGTTTAGATTCGTCAGCTGCATCGGGCATCTCTCCATATCCAAACTCTGCCGGTAGCCATACGACAAAATTCGCTCATCGCCGCCCACCGCCGCCGCCTCGAGGTCCGCCGCCGCCGCCACGCA
>Ga0210387_10001202_pt1 | contig 19345 bp, 19 predicted proteins | sample IncBWC7OmetaG_FD_160108 | JGI IMG/M metagenome (GOLD analysis project Ga0210387, IMG submission 160108) | Forest soil microbial communities from Barre Woods Harvard Forest LTER site, Petersham, Massachusetts, United States - Inc-BW-C-7-O ...
TACCGGTCTGGCGCGCTTCCCAGAAGCCCGTTTCTGGATGACTTCCGAGCAACCGACCATCTGGGAGTTGGGCTGTTCGGTCAACACAACGGCGGTTGTGGGAAGCAATCGTGCCAGCGCGGTGTACAGTGTCTAGGTGTTCTTTTGCTGGGTCCAGCTTTTAGAGTAGAAGATTGGTACGTACGATCAGGCGGGAAGCGCCATCTTTTGTCTATGATTGGTTCCAGATGAGGAACCGGGCGCATGAATAAAGCGGATGGTCAGGAGACGGCAGACCGGCTCTCTACAATTGTCGCGAACTCTCTGGACACCCAGGCGAAAACGCAAGATCTAGCGCGCCAAGCGTATCAAAGCCGCACGCAGTTCCACAGGCTGTTCCGAACCGTGGTCGAAGAAACTCCGGCAGCCATGCGACGACGGCTATTGTTGGAAAGAGCAGCATATCAACTCGCGCATCCCGGAATATCGGTCACGGACGTCGCCCTGGACGCCAACTACGGTTCGTTGGAGGCGTTCACTCGCGCTTTCCGGAAAGCTTTTCGGATTTCTCCCAGCCTTTATCGGCGTATGCGTGATCCGCACTTTCACTTGCCCGCGTCCAACAACATTCACTTTTGTGCTCCTGGTTCCCCAACAAAAGGAGGAAGAGATATGGATTTATTCGATCGTTTTGCAGGCAACGACTCGTGGCACACGCGGCGTTTGTTGGAATACGCGGGTACTTTGACAGAGGAACAATTGGATCGGCCGCTGCCCACGGTCGTAGAGCTGCTGCCCTGGCGGGAGTCGAATAAGACGCTAAGACAACTATTGGAAAATATTATCTTCACTAAGGAAGTCTGGACCGCAGCGCTCTCCGGGGCCGAGATGGAGATGAACCGTCCTCCCAAGTCGCAGCGCTCTCCAAAAGCCATGCTGCAAAGGCTCGAAAAGACCGATGCTGAACTGCATCGTATTTTGGGCGACGTGCGAAACCGCTCCGCATGGGATGACACGTTTGTCGACGCGCTCTGCGAGCCGGCCGAGACCTTCACCTTCGGCGGTGTCTTCACACATATCATGACATTCAACGCGCATCGCCGGTTGATGGCCTTGGATGCTCTGCGCCAACTCGGCGTCCAAACCGAAGGTTTCGGCGATCCCATGGAATATGAGGAGAGTGTCGCACCTTGGAACCGGGAGGCAGCTGTAAAAACGCCATGACCACGAGGACGGAATTGTTTCGATTGAACGGCGCTGTCGAGCGTGATCCTGCCATCGATGACTGGATGAAAGAGCATGGGGGTGAATTGGGCGCCATCGCGCAGAAGTGGTTTGAGGTGATGCGAAAATGCGGAGACGAAGTTCGGGAGCTTTTGCATGACGGCTGTCCGACTGCATGTCTGGGAGATGCGGCCTTCGGCTACGTCAACATATTCACGTCTCACGTAAACGTAGGATTCTTTCAAGGCGCATCGCTGCCGGACCCGGCTCGCTTGTTGCAAGGCACCGGCAAGTGGATGCGCCATGTGAACCTGAAACCAGGAACGGCCACAAACGTCGCAGCGCTAAGCAGGCTCATCGACGCGGCGTACATGGATATCAAACAGCGCGTCGAACACGGCTAGCTCAGAGAAGCACCTTGGGAGGCATCGCGGATGTGTACCGCCAGATCGGTGATTCTGGGCGGATAAAGGGCTAACGGGAAGTTATTCCGGGCCAGAAGTCCTCTTGTGGGAGGTTAATGACTGCTTACGGATGGACGGAATCCGGAAGATAATCCCCCAAGAAGTCTGAATATCGCAAAGCAGAAAGTCCGAAAAGGCGTCTTTTTCGGGCGTAGGTCGAGGGATGGAGCCGGGAGATTTTTTGTACCTCGGACTGTGCGGTAGGCAAGCAGTCAGCTGCTAACCCTTCCGGGCCAGAACTTGATCAGGCACATCGCTTTGGTGCCAGATGATCGCCATACCTTCGCCGTTCGGCTAGCCACCATCCGTGCCTCCGCTAAATGTGTACAACACATTGAACTGGGTTTGACCCTGCGACCAACCGCAACCCGGTATCAACGCGGGACCGAGGAGCAACGAGTGTCTCAGTGCGGACCTCCAAGGGAGACCTGACGTGTGGGACGTACACTAACACCCACCAAGTATTCCTCCACCTAACGCGAGCCGTCAACCCTGCGCTTCATAGTTGAAGCTATCAGTGCGATTTCACTCATTGATCTCAATGGGCGGTATCGGCGATGTACACAGCCGCCATCCGGTTGGACGCTCTCGCGTACCGCAGTGATCCCGAGTCGACGCACTTACCTTACGCTCACTTGCAGCTCGCGTCCTTGTTCGACCACTCGAGCTGCACCATGTAATTCCCCAGTTTCTTGGTCTGCCAAGCGCAGATGTCGCCGATCTCGCCGTGCGTGTCGTCGTACCACCCCTGACCCGGTACAGGATCGGTGATTGCTTCGCAGAGCTCATGCGAGCTGGTGGAGGTCAACGCGTCCAGATTCGTCATCCCGCCCAGGCACCCCGCACAATTCGGAAATGGCATCACGGCGTAATAAATGCCACTACCGAAGGTGTCGTGATAGCCACAGAACCCCTGGCAAGAACGAGATCCACCCTGCACCACTGCAGTTCCCGGCGGAAGGTAAATGAAATAGAGAGTGTTGGCGTCGGGCTTCGGAACGGAGGAGTTGCTGTTGATCTCCTGTTGCAACGTCTTCTGAATCGCCGCGTCGGTGATCGAATGTGACAGTGGCGGCTGGATGATGGTCACCGTGCCGATGAACGATCCATGCCCAATGGGTTGTCCCGGCACGCTGTATTCTGCGAGCTGGTCTATTAATGCGCTACTCGCCACGAACGTGAAAAACTGGTTGATCTGGATTGCCAGGTTAGAGTTCGGACTTGTCTGCCACGCCTGCCCCCAGAAAATCGTGAACACTTTTATCGAGTCTAGTAACGGTCCCCCACGGTAGGTGAGTTGTGCGGCCGGAGGGGCCGCAATGCCCGCTGATGGCCGGTACAGTTCGCTCGGAAGGTGCAAAGGAACAATTCGGATCGGATCATTCATGCGCGTGACGTTCTTATTTCCCCTGCGTGTGACGTTTTTATGTCTGGTGTTCTTTGCAACACGTTTCATAGACCACCTCTATCCATCATCACTATCACGAATCGGCACTTCCTAACAGATACGTGGAGATCAGAGCGAGCGGGAGCCTCCAAGCCGCAACTGAACAAAATTGCGATGGCATGCCTTCTTCACCGCCCCGCAATAACAACGCGGGCTACGTCGTCTTGGGGTGGGCGAATGCCAGCGGCACTTATGCAGGCTCTGTTTATAATCCGAAAACCCAACAATACGAAACCATCAAAGTCCCCGGTGCCGGACCATCGGGCTCCGTTCCCGGATACATCAACAACGTGGGCGACATCACTTTTGGGTGGTTTGAAGGCACGACCTTCCTGACGCAAAGTGCTCTGTTTCACGACGGAAAATTTTACAAGTCAACCGTCAATAACTTCTTTCAGACTCGGGCTAACGGGATCAATGACAACAACACCTTCGTGGGCGCATACCAGGTGACGTACACCTCCTACTGGGCCGGCTTCAGAGCAACTTTCCAGTAGGACGACCCTTCTTCGCATCACGCGCATGGTCGTTCGCGCAGTTAACTGTTGAAATCAGGCGTTTACACTCATTGAGCCTTCACCCACCGAATCGCCCTTTCGATCATTCTCCCGATGAAGTACCACCAGATGGTTCCAACGATTCCCCAACCAGCTAGCGCATATTGGAACATTCTCCCCCCGTCCCACATCTTTCCAAATGCGATCACCGAAAGGGGGAAGTCGCCGAAGAAAATCAGTGTGAACGGCCATCGTGCAGGCCCGTCGAGCAGCGGCTCGGTCTGTAGCCAATAGAGAATCCATGTCACCGAAAAAACCAGACCGTGAACTAAAGGGGCCATCCAACGTGGGTTGGGCAGATGCAGCATGTCCGGAATGATACCGCTTTCGCCGGAATTGTTGTAATCAGGCGATTGCACTCAAAAACCCTTTCGGGGTCAATGGGTGATACGAACTCAGTCCCTCTAACGGCAATTGGACAGAGACGATCATTTATAGTTTTTGCTCCCGCCTGGGTGCAGGGACTCCGAGTGGGGGTGGTCTGATATTTGACGGTAACGGCAATCTTTACGGGGCAAGCGAGGGGGGCGGAGCCTACGGTGCAGGTGCGGTATTCGAGTTGAGCCCCGGAGCCGAGGGCTGGACTGAGACTGTGCTGTACTCGTTTCAAGGTCGCAATGACGGTTCCGTTCCGCAGATGCCGCTGGTATTTGACAACGTTGGCAACATCGGCACAATTGACACTTCCGCGAAGCAGCGTCTTCCAGCGTAGCGAGAGGCTGAATCCTCACGTTCGAGCCCGTGCGACAATTCATGGTGCAACGTTCTGGCCCGGCTGCATTATGGAACGTAGCGCCTCGGGCAACTCATGGCCAACGACGAACCACTGCACACGTCGGCTCGCTCGAATACCCCTGAGGCATTTGGCTCTCTTTACGAGCAGTATTACTCGCAGATCTTTGGCTACGTTTATCGTCGCATTCTCCATTGGGAAACCGCACAGGATATTGCAGCCGAAGTCTTCCTCAAGGCCTACAAAAGTTTCTGGAGATTCCGCTGGAGTTCCATCCCCATTGGCGCATGGTTCTACCGCATTGCAACGAATGAAGTGAACATGTTCTTTCGCGTCGGAAAGCACAGACGTGATGTCTCGCTGACAGAGCTACTCGACAAAGAAGGGTTCGACGCGCCCGACGCGAGGACGACGGAGAGCGAAAAGGCCAATGCCGAGCGGGAGTTGCAGCGGTCTCAAGACTTCCTATTGGTTCAGGCCCAAGTGAGAGCCTTGCCCGCTAAATACCAAGACGTGATCGCACTTCGCTACTTCGAAGGCAAGAGTATCCGCGAAATCACCGAAATCCTGGGAAAAGGTGAAGGGACCATTAAGAGCCTGTTATCCCGGGGGCTGGAAAAAATAAGAAAAAAGTTGCCTCTGGATGCAACCGAATAAACCTTTCGTCATTTTCATTTCAGACGACGGAGGGCAATCGTGAAACCAGATCCGATCGCGGAACGGCTCGGCAAGATCGCTATACCACAGGTTACCAACGAGGCCCATAAGAGGCGACTGAAGCTTGCGCTGCTGGACGCCCGGAGATCAGCCTGGTGGGGTACACTCCTGATCGCTCTGCCTGCGCTCTTTTTGACGGCTGTATTTCTGCAATACGGTCTCGGCGTGGGACCCTTCTTCGATCCCTTGGAGCGCTTCATATTCGCTCCCATCCGCCATTCGGGCGCTAGATGGCTCGAGCCCCTGCTGCTGTTCGTCCTGCCTTTGATCGCGTTCGTAGTCAACCTGCTATCCGTGACCCACTTCAGCGTGACGCCCGGGCGCGATGAGTTCGTAGTCACAGTGGCGGTGAAGCGGCGATGGTGGAACTGGATCGTTGTTGGTTTGAGCGGGATGATCGTCGCTGTGATCTTTCTGTATGCCGTCAAAGGTGATCGCTAGCATGAGTGGACGGTTTCTGGTGCTCGCCGCCCTCTGCCTGGGTACGTTGTGCCAGGGGCAGCAGCCGCTCACGCGCGATAGCCTGGAACGGTTCACGGAGGATCATCTCCGCAAGCACATTGGTGAGACGGTGAGCAGCGCCTCCGTCGTCTTTATCGATGCAAACAGTGTCCTGCTGGAGAAGTCGCTGGGTTACGCCAGCCCTGCCAACCGGATATTGGCTGACCCGCACCAGACCGTTTACCAGATCGGTTCGAATTCAAAGCTGTTCGTCACCGTGGCGGCAATGCAGCTCTACGAACAGAACAAGCTGGACTTGCACGCCGACATCAAGAACTATCTGCCTGGCGTGGTTATGAAGAACCGCTTCGCCCTACCGGTCACCATGGCACAGTTGCTTACTCACACCAGCGGAGTCGAGGACAGGAAACTGGGCCGCACGCAAGCTTTTGGCCAGCCCCTGATGACTCTACGCGAGTTCTTCGAGCGTTTTCCGCCGGTCGTCGCATACCCTCCCGGTGAGCAGACGAACTATTCCGGCAACGGAATGACGTTGGCAGCCCATGTCGTGGAAGCGATCTCCGGTGAGCCATTTTTTCAGTATGTCGAGAACCACATCTACGCTCCTCTCGCGATGCAACAGTCAAGTTTTCGTCAGCCGCTGCCCGATGTGCTCAAGCGCTACCGGGCGGACATGCTGAACGTACCTCCTCTCATCAAATACCCGGAAGGCGGAATGGCATCAACCGTCGACGATATGTCACATTTTCTAATTACACTGTTGGATGGTGGTGCCTACAGAGCAAATCACATCTTGAAGCCGGAAACGGTCCGGCTGATGCTGACACGACACTTTAGCCCGCATCCCGAGATGCCCGGGATGGGATACGGATTCTTCGAAGCAAACCTGAGTGGCAATCTGGTGTGGATGCACACCGGAGACTACCGCCACATCTCCGTCCTCTGTATTGCCCCGGAGCACGAGGTCAGCTTCTTTCTTGTAATGAGTCTGCAGGGCGAACTCCGCGAACCGTTGCTGACCTCCTTCGCGAACGACTTCTTCGGGACCTTCTTCCCACAGACCGGCATTGCACAGGCGACAATTGCGAAGGTTGCGTTTGATCCGTCCAACATGGTTGGAACGTACCGAGACAATGCGGTCCCCAATTCGTCGATTGAGAAGTTCGTTGAAGGCCTGATGTTTGGGGACGGAGACGCGCGTGTCACTTTCGACAAGGTCCGCGGCGTACTTCAGTTCCATCCCCCAGGTTCGGACAAGGTCATCGATCTCGTGCAACGCAACGGCTTGCTGTTCGAAAGTCAGGACGCCGACTTCGGAATCAAGATGATCTTCCGGCAGGTCCCTTCGCCCACCAACATGTTCATCAGCGCGGGAACCCTGGGCCAATACAGTTTTCGCAAGATCCCGAGGTTTTGGTCGCAGGTTCCCCAATTAGTGAGCCATCTCGTTGTTCTGTTCCTTTTCGGAGTATGGTTTCCTTCGATTCTGCTGGCCTATTTTATCCATCGGCTGAGAAAGGCTTGGTTTCATCAAAGCGGGTTTTCCAGTGGCCCGCTTTGGAACCTGACCATCGTCGCGTTTCTCGCCCTCGCGGGCGCCCTTTCGTTTGTGCTCCTGGGATTCACGATTCCCAATGCTTCGTTAATCGTCGGTGTTCCCGCAATGCTCAAAGTGCTGCCCGCGTTTTATACTGCGGCCTGTGTCGCGGCCTTGCCTCTGCCCATTTCGCTGTTCCGGGTCTGGAGACGGCGAATGTGGGGGCTGGGTTTCCGTCTCTACTTCACCGCCGTGGTTCTCGCGGCTTTCGTCTTTGTTCCGTTCTGCATTTACTGGAATCTCCTCGGGTATCGCATATAGGCAAAACGCTTTGTGATGAAGCGGTAATCAATCATGGTCTGAAACTCGGCTCGCGCTTGTTGTGCCTGTCCCGCTTTCAAATACGCCCTCCCGCGGACGTAAACCGGATACAGGGTGCCCACCTGAAGGGGCGGTGGAACCCCGAGATCATAGGCTCAGGCGGACTTTCGCCCGATTTTATCAGCGGAACTTCGATCGGTCTGCATTTCTTCCACCTGCCGGCGCGTTTTTCCCCGTCGCCGGGCCGAAGAAACTTCTTCGACCCTAAGGTGCATCTGAAATCAGCGTACTTTCGCGGACCCGGCAGCACTTCGGTGATCTGGGCTGCCTTGGGATGGGGCGCTATTAATGAGGGAACTGTGCGGTTCCATGCCCAAAGCGCTCTGTTATTCGTTCTACTCCGTCTGACTTTCAATCCCTTCGCAGTAGCGCAAGGGAACCCGGGAAGGCCGGACGGAACTTACCGAGCCACTCGCGAAGACCCTGAACGGATGCAGAGGCCAATTGGGCCTCGGTTGCTGACTCTAGGCGATGGCTTGGCGATTCTAGGTGCGGCACTGGATTCCCGCCATCATGCAGATTTCCCTTCCGACTGCTCACACTTTGTCCACGGACTCTATCAGCGCGCGGGTTTCGCTTATGAATACGCGAGCTCTTCGGAACTCTACGCGGGGATTAACGAATTTCTGCGAGTGGCAAGTCCGCAACCGGGCGACTTGGCTGTCTGGCAGGGACATGCTGGGATTGTAGTCAATCCAGTTCAGCACTCCTTTTTCAGCTTGCTGCGCTCGGGCCCAGGGGTCGATTGGTACGATTCACCCTATTGGAAACAGCGGGGACGCCCCCGTTTTTTTCGTTACGTCAAAGCGGTTTCAGGTAGCGGACTCTCCAACTCGATCCGACCTGTGAGCCTAAAGCCGGCGGCAGGCAACACGGAACCAAATAAGCCGGTTGCTAAGGGGCCAGCGCCAGATATGTCGGAAGAATCCACCCGCGAGGCCGGGAACTCCCCTGCGCTTGGGGAAAACCAACCGGTGAACGCGTTACCCCTTCGTGTTTCGGTAGTTACTTCCGTTCGACCCAATCCCGATCAGGTGAGCGCAGCCTTCCTTCAAGCGTGCGCAGACTCGGAGGAGAGTCTTCGTGGACGTGACCTCTTCAAGTCGGCTCAATCTCTGATTGTGTTTAACCATATCGTAGTAACGAAGGTGCAACACAAGGGGAGTCAGCACTGGGCAGAGATTCAGATCGATGAACTGGCCTCTCTCGCTGGCACTAAGGCGGACGTCCACAAGCGTTCGGAACGACAGCGATGGTCTCTCAATCGCCGCGACAACACGAGTTGGGAGCTAACGCCTTTGCGCGACACTATCTACCTTCCTCTGCCGGTGGCCGTGCGAGTCCTGGCGCACGAACTCGCGCAACTCACTGAGGACAGCCCCGATCCCGCCAGCAGAACCCAGGAGAAGGCTGAGTTGGCGCGAGTTCTTAATGCGCTTCTCGAAAAATAACCAAACCTTAGCGGAATATCCTGTGAAGAAGCCCGCAGACATCAAGATCGACGATCCGCCGCGCGCGATCCACCTCTCGCTGTGGCGGGCCTTGCAGCAGAAGGACCGCGAGGAAGCGCCGACGGAGACCTTGGATCAACTTGAACAGTGGGAATTCTCAACGGTTGAACAGGCTTTAGCACTCACCCCCGTTGCTGGGTCAATGAGTGCTATAGGGATGTTACAACAAGCCTCTACCGCCCTGGGGGGATCAAGATTATCAGAGATTATTGCATCTATTTGGCTTTCTCCGGGGCGGCCTTGCCAGCAGCAACGAGGTGGTCCCGATGCTTTCTGAAAGCTGGCAGCAACGGGTCGCCGGTTTGGGTCGCGACGTCGACCGCCTTCTGTACGTTCTGTACCGCCAAGTCGAGTTTGCCAGCGGCTTCCAGGCCATCAGCGAGGCTGTCATAGACATTTGCTGACTGTGGGTAAAGTTCCACGTTGCGTCTGAAGGCCTCCAAGGCTTCGTCGATCTTCTTGGCTCCCAACAGGTTGTAGCCGAGTGAGTTGATCTCCTGTTCGGCGGAAACCTTAAATCCGAAGCGATCTGAGAGTGCACGGTAATGTTGCTCGACGCCCTCGAGACCACCAACCCGAAGGTCGGTCTTCTCATCTCGAGGCATTGGCCAGCCCGTGAAGATGGCTCGAAGTCCGTCATAGTGGCCTAAGAGTTCCGTCGAGGTGTGTATCTCATCGTTATAGCGGGCTGACTTCGTGACAAACCCCGCCGGTCGGTTAGCGCCCAGCGTCTTCTGCAACTGCTCAAATCCTTCGGTCATATCCCCGCCTTCGTTTCCCAGCGCGAAGAAGAGCACCTTATTGAATTCCTTTTGCTTCGTGAAAAACTCCTGGGCCTGGTGCAGAACCCGGAAGTCGTCCCACCAGAGACTGGGGCTCGTGGCGATGCAGGCGTTGAACAGCTCAGGACGGTTGATCAGCGCGTAGATGGCAAACAAGCCACCAAGCGACCCCGCAAGAATCCGATAGGGATCCGTCGCGTACCGTTTCTCGATCTCCGGGACGAGCTCGGTCTGAATGAAGTCGAGGAATTTGTCGGCGCCCCCGCTGGTGGGCACTGGATCGACCGTGCCATCGGAATGCTTCACCCCCGCATGGCTTGGCGTCAGATCGCGGTTGCGGTCGGTGTTCTCGATGCCGACGACGATGAGTGGCGGCATGAAATTGGTGTCCGCAAGGAAATCGATGGTGCTGCCAATTTCGTTGACGTTCGTACCGGCATCCGTGATATAGAGCACGGCGTAGCTTTCCTTCTTCCCCTGCGCCGCAGTCGGCATCCGCACCCAGATCACACGATCTTCATTCAAAAGATTGGAATGGACGACCAGCCGCTGTGGCACCGGCGGCGCTACCACCTGGGCGACTGAAGCGATTGAGGCGATACAGCCAAACAGGAAATAGCAGAGTATGCGCCCTGACATTCTTACCTCCAGAGTCGGCGAGTCAGATGGTACTTTAAACCACGCAACCGCGCTCGATCTTTCTGAGTTGGCGAAATCAGGCGTTTACACTCATTGAGAAGTGGCTGAACTGGTCAATGAGTGAAATAGAGATTTTTCGCCAACCGCTGCATCGTTGCAGGTTTGGCGATCACCAGATCTAGTCGCTTGCGGGGCGTGGCAGCTTTGAACGCCCAGGAAGTGAAACGGCGACTGTCAATCTTAAAGTGAATAAGAGACTACCGTGGGAGGCCAATTGACTTGCATACTTGATTGGCACATACTCTGCACGCGCTGGTCGCGGGCAGTTTACGGATCCGTGCTCGTGCAAGCTGACCTGCTTTCCTGCCCAATTCAACCCGTGCGCCAAGGAGAATTCTCCCATGATCGCGCAAACCATTCAATCAGCCATCTCCAAGCTTTCCGGCATTAGTCTTCTGGCCATGCTTTTCTGCGCCACACCTTTGCATGCCGCCAACTGCTCGGTTCGGTCTTTGACGGGCTTCTATGGATTTGTCATCACCGGCACAACCAACGGCAGCCCAATTGCGATCGCAGGCCAGATGGCGACCGACGGCACCGGCTCCATCAGCGGACTCGAAACCGTAAGCGAAAACGGCACCATTCTTGACAGCCTTGCAGTTCTCGGCACCTACCACATCAACTCCAATTGCACCGGTACCATGTCCATTCAGGGCGCTGGCCTCTCCGCACAGAATTTTGATGTGACCCTCATTTCCGGCGGGAAGGCAATTTCCATGGTCGAGATCGATCCTGGCACAACCGAAACCGGCACTGCTGAGGCGGAGGGTCCCACGGCTTGTTCCAGTTCGCGCATCAACGGCGCCTACGCAATCCAGGCTACAGGAGCGGTGACTACAACCGGCCCGTTGGCACTCTCTGGGCAAATCAATTTCCACGGAGACGGAACTCTTGACGGGACGGAGACGACCAGTGTCAACGGTGTGATCACGTCCGGGACAATTTCCGGAGGATACAAGGTCGGCAACCGATGCTTCGGCGCCGCTTCCATCAGCGTGGGCAACCACAACTTCATTCACCTCGACCTATTCGTGGTCGACGGAGGAAAAGGCATCGACTTCATTCAGGCAGATTTCCACACCATGGTTTCTGGATCTATGCAGCAATAACCCTCGGGTCAATGAGTGATAAGGCGATATTTCGCCAAATGACGCCGCCTTGCGCTCACTCGTACATCCTTGACGCAGGAGCAGAGGGTACTCCGCGTCAGCGGGTAGTGTCCTAAGTCTGCATTGTCGTTTGCAACCTTCGATTGCCTGAAATCGAGAGGACAGCGCCTTGGACTTCCGGCAAACCCTTTGCGAGACCTTGAGGAGGCCTTTAAGAACGCATCAGATGTCGAGTCTTAGGAGCCTTGCATTCATCCTATGCTCAGCGAGACGCTTATCCCGCGCAGCCTTTCTTTGTTCTCCGCTTAGATCAAAGGCGCTGAGAAACACACAGAAAAAGGCTGCGAATAAGCCTGCAAATATGGCTATAAATACGGCTACAAATCGGGCGGCTTCCATGTCCGTCTCCTGCGAACAGTTTACACTTTCTAGGCTTGCACGGGACATTCCGGCGCTGTCCGGCCCAAAAATACAATCAACGCAGATTCAGGACCCTACCCGTCAGCGGCTCGAAACAGCTTCAAGTCGCTGAGCATCATCAGCTCGGCATTATGCCGCAACTCGGCACAACTGTTGAAATCAGGCGTTTACACGCATTGAGAATCGGGATCGCCCCCGGGCCGGGTCAATGAGTGCTATCGGGATTTTTCAACAACGACCGCTGCGTGAGAGCGCCAACTCCATAGCTTTCATTGACTTGTCTTGGCGTCGCGCCTACCATTGCGCGATTCCATGATCGGCCAAACCATTTCGCACTATCGCATTATCGAGAAGCTTGGGGGCGGCGGAATGGGTGTAGTCTATAAGGCCGAAGACACACGGCTGCTCCGTTTTGTCGCGCTTAAGTTCCTGCCGGATGAAGTTGGCCGCGACCCGCAAGCACTCGCCCGTTTTCGACGCGAAGCTCAAGCCGCTTCCGCATTAAGTCATCCCAACATTTGCACGATCTACGACATTGGCGAACAAGATGGTCGTGCGTTCATTGCGATGGAGTATCTGGATGGGCTAACGCTGAAGCACATGATCGTAGGCCATGCGCTCGAAAACGAGACGCTTCTTTCACTGGCGATTGAAATTGCGGATGCGCTGGATGCGGCCCACACAGCCGGTATTGTTCATCGGGATATCAAGCCGGGGAACATCCAGGTGACGAGGCGCGGCCACGCCAAGGTGCTCGATTTCGGTCTGGCAAAAATCGATCCGCGGCAGACACCGACCGGGCCTGGTTCGGACGACCTTACGCTCGACGCGGAGGAATTGACCACCCGCGGCAGCACCATGGGTACGGTGACGTACATGTCGCCGGAACAGGTTGCGGGCAAGCCGCTGGATGTGCGCACTGACCTCTTTTCTTTGGGAGCAACACTCTACGAGATGGCAACCGGCCGGATGCCTTTTGCGCGAGAAACCACAGGAGCCACGTTTGGGGCGATCCTGCATGAAGCGCCAATTTCAGTTACAGAGCTGAATCCGAAGGTACTCCCTAGACTGCAAGAGATTATCGACAAGAGTTTGGAGAAGGATCGGAACCTGCGATACCAGCACGCTTCCGAGATACGAAGTGACCTTCAGCGGCTGAAGCGCGACAGTGAACCGGGGCAACTACCAGGCGCGGACAGTGTCCCAACGATACCAAAATCGAGAACACAATGGAGGGCAATCGCGCCGGTTGTCGCAATACTCATCGTCGGCTTGGTCATTGCCATATGGCTGACCCGGGCTCAAAAGGTACAAGCACTGAGTGCAACCGATACGGTCGTTCTTGGCGATTTCACCAACACGACTGGCGATGAAGTTTTTGACGACACGCTGCGGCAAGGTCTGGAGGTGCAGCTTCAACAGTCGCCTTTCCTTAGCATCATCTCCAGGGAGCGCATGCGGCAGACGCTTCGCCTGATGAACCAGCCACCTGATGCGCGGCTTACGCCGGGTATAGCGCGCGACCTTTGCCAGCGACTGGGAAGCAAAGCTTATATCACGGGCTCCATTGCGAGTCTGGGAAGTGAGTACGTGGTTGCGCTGCAGGCCGTGAACTGCACGAACGGAGATTCGCTGGCACAAGAGCAGGAGCAAGCGGCGGGGAAGGAACAAGTGCTCGGCGCGATGAGCCGGGCGGCCACAGATCTGCGAAAGAAACTGGGCGAATCGCTCAATACGGTGCTGAAGTTTGATACGCCCATCGAGGCAACTACGTCGTCACTTGAGGCGTTGAAGGCTTTCAGCGTGGCGAGCAAAGGGGAAGAAGCAGAAGCGGTGCCGGCGCTTCAGCGTGCGGTAAAACTGGATCCCAATTTCGCATCTGCTTATGCGGCGCTCGGCATCTGGTATTCGAATCTGGGGGAAAACGGCCAAGCGAGAGAAGCCATTGGCAAAGCATACGCACTGCGGGACAAAGTGAGCGAGCGAGAAAAATATCGCATTTCTGGCGCTTACTACACCTACGTCACTGGTGAAGTAGAAAAAGCAAATCGAACGTACATAGAGTTTGCGCAGGCCTATCCCAGGGACTCGTTTTCCCGGAGCAATCTGGGCGCGAACTACGTCATGCTGGGACAGTATGAAAATGGAATAGCGCCCATCTCGGAAACAATACGATTGCGGCCGGACGACGGCGTTGCTTACGCGAACCTTATGCTGGTGGATATGGGGCTGAATCGTCTGGACGACGCAAAGGCGACCTACGAACAGGCGCTGGCGCAGAAAATCGATGAGGTCTATCTGCATCAAGCGCGCTACTTGCTCGCTTTTCGGCAGGGCGACACGGCAGAGATGGAGAAACAGACAGCGTGGGGCCGGGGCAAAGCTGGGATCGAGGATGCATTTTTGTCGATGCAGTCGGATACGGAGGCGTCGTTCGGGCACCTGGAACAAGCTCTCGAACTTTCCCGACGGGCAGTTGAACTGGCGAAACATGCAGGCTCGAAAGAAACAGCGGCGCTCTGGCGGGTCAATGGGGCGCTGCGTGAGGCGGAGTTCGGCAATCTTGTTGCAGCCAAACAGGGCGTGAGAGAAGCTCTGGCATTAGCACCAGGCCACGACATCAAGATTCTGGCAGGTCTTGTGCTGGCGCGGACCGGCGACGAACCCGGTGCAGAGAAGCTGGCAGCTGAGTTGGAGAAAAGCGATCCATCAAATACGGTTCTGATGAACTACTGGCTGCCAGTTATACGATCCGCCGTCCAACTGAGACAAGGACATGCGGCAAGGGCCGTGAGTGTCCTGGAAAATGCTGTTCCCTACGAACTCGGCAATCCGAGTCCTTTTGGGAACCTCTACCCAATCTATTTGCGTGGGCAAGCGTATCTGCTGGGGCAAAACGGACGCGCCGCGGCGGGCGAGTTTCAGAAGATGATCGATCATTCCGGCATCGTGCTGAACTATCCGACTGGTGCACTAGCCTTTGTGCAACTCGGGCGAGCCGAAGCGCTGAGCGGCGACATGGGAAAGGCACGGACGGCCTACCAAGATTTCTTTGCACTATGGAAAAGCGCCGATGCCAACATCCCCATCCTGAAAGCAGCCAAAGCAGAGTACGCCAAGCTGCAATAGCGCGAAAAGTCCTGCCGGTCGCTAAGCGGTAACTGTTGTGATCAGGCGTTTACACTCATTCCCTCTCAATGAGAGTGTTTCAAGATTTCCGCAGTCGTGTAATCAACGCCCCAACTCACCACCCGAGCACGAACAAGTGGCCGTCGTTCTGGGTGTATTCCTTCCCATCTTCGCCGATGGAAAGCGGGGTGTAGGCGGCAAACAGGGCTTCCTTGAGGAACTTCCTTTGCCGCGGCTTCGTAAAGATGCCATGGTGCCCTTGCGGAATGGAGTAAATGTAGCCATCTTCGCTCCCGGCATAGACAACGCCAAAGCCGTCGACGACGGGCGCATTGACGCACCACTCATATCCGAACGGATCGTTCTTATCAATGGTTGTGTTTTTGAACGACCATTCCACGTTCAGATTGGCGTCGAGTTGTGAAATCAAGAAACTCGCCGTGGGCAACGGCGTGCACACGGGGTTGTTGAAACTGCAATACGCAGACGCCTGACCGTGATTGTCTTTGATAACAATCGAATAGGTGTGGTCATGCCGGTACACAGCTGGCGTGGAATCAAATCCGAAGGTGTAAGCATTCATGTAATTGCCCTGCGCGTCGAAGTGCAATAAATGTCCTCGCAGGTAGTTGTAATTATCCGTGCCACCGAAGAGCACCGAGCCGTCAGGGAGCACAGTCGGTGAAGACGAGTACAAGTCAGACACGGTGGGTGAGCCATTCGCATTGGTGGTCGGATCTACCCCCTCCGTCGTCCCGTAGCGGCAAGAGTTCGGCAGATTGTTGACGTTTTGGGGTGCGATCGGCAGAAGTACGCCGCACCCGTCCGTCAACCGGTTCTGCAGCGATGTTGCCCACTTCGGCGTCAGATCCGGATTTACGGCCACTAGATAAGTGACCATGTTGTCAAAGTGCGCGACACTTACTGTGTACACCGTTCCATCCCGCCCGACCGCCGGCGCAATATTGACCCCAGGACGCTGAGAACCGCAAAGCTGAGTAGGGGGCATGGGTGGTGTCGTTGGCGGCCACGGCAGCGATGCACCATTATCATTAAGGTTAAAAAACGTTCCAGGACAGTCTGTGGAGTTCCCCGGTGGTGCGTTCGGGATCAGAACGGCAAAAGTAACAGTAGCCGATGTATCATCTGGCGCGACCTTTGCCAGCCATGCCGCTGCCACGTCGTTCTGGCCCCAAGGATTGCCGTTCGTGTTCAACTCGATGACGTTGTAAAAGATGTTGCCGTTTTCATCGGCGGTCAGCGGGCCGGAAACGAATGTGTTTGCGGGATCGATGTTCATACCCGCGAATGGATTGATATGCGATTCTGTCCGGCCGGAGTGTTTGTTGACCTTCCACACCGTGCCTCCGGCGCCCGGAACATACAAATGCCGGCCAACCAGCGCCGGATGGAATACTGGCTCCCAGCCGAGCAAACCGCCGTAGCCCTGGGAGAAGTTGGCAGCATTCGGTACCGGGTTCCAATCCGTCCAATAAGTCCAGGCTGGCACTGCCCCTTCGTGTCTCCAATCGTAGCGGACCACATTCCATTCGAGTTGATTCCACGCGTTGGGCCCACAGTCTGCACCTAGCGCCCATTCGCCTCGGGGAGAACAGTTGGGATAGGTCCCGCTTTTCTGCACCATGTAGAAAGTGTCTTTGTTGTCGATCAATGTGGACTCATAGTGCACGGTCAACACGCCCACTCCATATACCGGGAGGTTCTCGGCTTTCTCGTCCGGGACGAAGGGATCGTAGACAATGTCAGCCAGCTTGCGATTGAGAGGCTGGCCCGGGACGCCAACCATCCCGGCGTGTTGTCCATTGCGCCCCCACTGCGCCCAGAACACACCCTCGCTACCAAAACCAGTGAGCAGCAGAATCGCAAGACAAACAAGACAAAGCAGAAAGAAAATCGCAGTAAGGTGCAGGCGTGTCATGGTTTTCCTCCAAAGCCTATTTCGCGGGAGAAGCGAAGCATAGGGCGAAATGTGACGAATTGGGCGCCCACAGGCATAGATGCAGGGGCTGGCCTGCGCGAGAACACATAATGCACGTTATCTGCGCTGAAGCTCGCGCCCATCATCACACTGAAGTCGAAGGTCTTGCGACCGAGAATCTTGGGATCGATTGAGCGCAAAAATTTTGGTAGACCGAAGAAGCCCTTTGGAGCCGACCGACTCGTCAGCCAATCGAGATTGCCATCGGTTCGAGCGACATAACCGTCTGCGCTCGTCGCAATATTGACGATGATTTTTCGCCTTGGCACGGCACCATGTTCGCACAGGCCACCGAAACGGTAAAGGATAACTATTGCAATCAGGCGTTAGCACTCATTGAAAACTAGCCCAGGAGGTCAATGAGTGTAATAGAGATTTATCGCCAAGTATCGCCCTGATTGCAGGATAATAAGCAGTGCCTCATGCGGATAATTATCTTTGCAATCTTCGCAGTAGCCACTACCACCGCGGCCGCGGGTGGACAACAATGTCCTCACACCAGCACGACAGGGCCCGATACAGCCTCGGACGTCCGGAAGTTGGAAGGCGCGCTCGTCTTTCACGACGCCATCTGAAAGTGGCTTGAGCTGAAGCTGGACGTGCCGCAATGCGGGCAAGCCACGATTGAACTGGTAAGGGCTACTCTCGATGATTGGAGACCTCTAGAGGTTCTCAGAGGCTGCCGCGTCAGGTCGAGCGGCACAATCGATCTTTCCGGTACCGGATACTACTCGCTTGAAATGTACCAGGACGTGGAAGAGATCGAGCCAGTCGGCGCGTGCGAAAAGCAGTTACCTTTCCCCGATTACGCAGACGCAAAACCCGACGAGGCAGTCCGCCAGTATCGGGTCGACATGCAAGTTAACTATGAACCTGGAGACCATCCGATCATCTTCCGTGTGTCGAGCGCAGGTGGGAAATTGCAGCCGTGGCAGGCTTACGCGAGTTACATTCTGACGGGAGGTTTTGTCCTGTACGGACACTGCGGAGAGGGCTTTGTCGTGGATGAGGTTTTTGGAACATCAGAGGCGAAGCCGTCGCACTTCGAGGAGTCGCGAACGCCGGATGACATGGCGTCGTTTGATCCTGAGAGTGCTGCCGCGTCCGGTATAAGGAACCTGCATCTGGGATACACGTGCGTGCGCAAGCCGTAACTGCTGAAATCAGGCGATTTCACTCATTGAGAACTGGCCGACCGGGGTCAATGAGTGAAATCGCGATGTTTCAACAGTTATCCCCCCGCAGGAGAATCCGATACAATCCGGGAGCGGTTGCTCGCACATTTTAGGTCCGCGAGCCAATATCGGAGGTCCTCATGCCAAGCCCGCAATGATTTTTCATTCCGATTGCCCATCGCCCTTGGCTGCGTGCGACGTTCCGGCGGAACACAATGCTCTGGTTACAATACGATTCGGCCACCCGATCACTGTGATAAGGGGACTTCTTGATAAGTACCCGATAGAATGCGCGTTGTTGAGGTTTTCTGATGCAGGCGAAACTTCATTCGCGACCGGACTTGCTGCTCCTGCTATCTTTGCTACTGGCCATTCTGTTGACTCCGGTGTTGGACCACGGTAATTGGAGCCGCCTGGTGCTCGCGGCAGTGACGTTCATACCAGTCGTCTTATCCATTGTCCGGTTGTCGCAGATAAAAAGATGGGTGTGGCCGTCGGTTCTGTTGGCGTTGGGCAATGTGATCTTTGTGGTGGTAGGTAATACGTTCCGCAGCCGAACACTGAACGGAATTCGATGGGGATTTCTGGCTGCGTTCTTCGCACTCACGGCTGCGGGCCTTTTTTCGTATCTCAGGAATTCACGTTCCGTCGCCCAGGCGCAGCTCTACACTGCTGTCAGTATTTATCTATTGCTGGGGTTGCTATGGGCGACGCTTTATTTAGCGATAGATGCTTTCTCTCCTGGTTCAATCCAGGTGGGAAGCCACCCAGCCGACCGTCAGACTGAGCTGCTTTACTTCAGCCTGATAACGCTCTCGACGATTGGATACGGCGATATAGTGCCGCTTAGCGGGGAAGTCCGTATAGTGGCGGCACTAGAGGGGGTGACCGGAGTTCTCTACATAGCGATTACAGTGGCGCTCTTAGTAAGCAGGTTCAGGAACGAGCCTTCGGATTTGCCCGACGTGACCGACATGACTGGCGATAACAGGTCAGCATGATCGGACTCCGGTCACAACT
>Ga0210387_10001203_pt1 | contig 19336 bp, 19 predicted proteins | sample IncBWC7OmetaG_FD_160108 | JGI IMG/M metagenome (GOLD analysis project Ga0210387, IMG submission 160108) | Forest soil microbial communities from Barre Woods Harvard Forest LTER site, Petersham, Massachusetts, United States - Inc-BW-C-7-O ...
GACGAGGAAAACATGCCGGAGCTCGATGGCATCGCCAATGTGTTTTGCTATGAGACGTTGATTGCGGTGCAGGACGAGGAGTTCGATTGGCCGTTGTTCGACGAACGCGCGAGTGCCGCGATCTGCTACACCTCCGGCACCACGGGCAACCCCAAGGGCGCGTTGTACTCGCATCGCGGAATCGTTCTCAACGCCATGACCATCTGCATGCCGGGAATGCTGGCCCTTTCTTCTAGAGAATGCGTGCTGCCGGTGGTGCCCATGTTTCACATCAATGGGTGGTGTGTTCCCTATGGAAGCCTCATGGGCGGCGCGAAATTGGTGCTGCCTGGCCCGCGCCTGGACGGCGCCGGCCTGTACGAAATGATGGAAAATGAGCAAGTGACTGTGAGCGCGGGCGTGCCGACGGTCTGGCTTGCGCTCCTGCAATACGCCGAACAGCACAATTTGAAATTTTCCAGCCTGCAGCGGGTGCTGTCGGGCGGCTCCGCCGTGCCGCTCGCCCTGATCGCAAAGTTCGAGGAGCGCTTCGGCATCGAAGTAAGACAGGGATGGGGAATGACCGAAACCACGGCGGTGGCGACCATCAGCTGCTTGACCAAGGAGCAGCTGCAACGGCCGCCGGCACAGCGCCACGCAGCCGCCGCCAATTGCGGCAAGACGGTGTTCGGCATCGACATCAAAGTCGTCGCCGAAGACGGGACGACCTTGCCTCGAGACGGCACCTCGCAGGGCGAACTCATGGTGCGCGGCCAGTGGATCGTCAGCGGCTATTTCAAAAATGATGCGTCGCCGCTGCAGGACGGCTGGTTTCCCACCGGCGATATCGCGACCATTGATCCTAACGGGGTACTGCAGATACGCGACCGCGCCAAGGATCTGATCAAGACAGGCGGCGAGTGGATCAGCTCTATCGATTTGGAAAATGGCGCCATTGCGCATCCTGCGGTCGCGGCCGCGGCCGTCATCGGCGTCAAGCATCCCAAATGGCAGGAGCGTCCCCTGCTGTTCATTGTTCGCAAGCCCGGGCACAGTCTAGAGGCCGAGGAAATACTCACCTACCTCGCGGAGCGCATGGCGAAGTGGTGGGTACCCGAGGAAGTCATCTTCTTGGAAGCCCTTCCCGTCGGCGGCACCGGCAAGGTACAGAAGGCGCTGCTGCGGGAAAAATATGGCAGTGTTTTCGATTGATCAGGGGTCGCTCATGAAAAGCCATCTTCTCGCCTTCAGCTTGGCGCTGTCGCCGCTATTCGCCGTGCAGGCCGCGGAGGATCCGCCGGCTGATTCATCATTGGCGCGGGATCAAGCCAAAGCGGTAAGCGAGACCGTAAAACACGATGCCAAAGTGGTTGCCGATGCCGCCAAGGATGGAGCGAAACAGGTGGCTGCAACGGCCAAGGAGGTCGCGCATGAAGTGGCGGCGGCATCCAAGGAAGGCGCCCACGAAGTCGCGGAGAGCGCCAAAAAGGGCGCTGAAAGAGCCAAGGCGGCCGTCAAGGGCGAAAAGGCCCCCAACCCGACACCCAATCCGCGCAGTCCGCCGCGAAAGCCCGCGGACGGGGCCCCGCCGACTCCGGACAAAACGCCGCCCTCATAAAATTATCGTTGCGGCTGCATCCAAATGAGCGGCGACATGCATCTTATGTGCACGAATCGCAGCTCTTGAGGTAAACCCTATGTTTGTCGGCCTAGGTCCATACATGCTTGGCATCGCTTTCTGGATGTTCGTCGGCGCGGTCTCCATCGCGGGAATCATCAGCGACTATCAGAAGCGCCGCCTAAACGTCGAGCTGCTGCGCACCATCCTCGACAAGGGTCAGGCACTCGATCCGGCCTTGGTCACAAAACTGATATCGCCCGACGCCGCCCTCGATCGCACTGATCCCACCGATCTTAAGCTAGGTGGAATTATTGTCACGGCCGCGGGTATCGGCATATTTTTGATGTCTTATTTTGTGGCCCGGGTCGCGCCGGTTGCCCTGTATCCGATCATGGCAGGCGGCATCGTGACGATTTGCGTCGGCATCAGCCTTCTCATCGGCGCGAAGGTGGTTGCCGACGCTCGCGAGCGGGAGGAGCGCCCGGGCAAGTCGACGCCGTGACGGCATCGTTGCCGGCCGGCGCATGGGCCGCGGCAAGCGAGATTTCAATCGTGTTATTGGCAATGAACGGAGACGACGCGGCATACGGCGAATTGGTGCGTCGAAGGCAGGACGCGATTAGAAATCTATTGCGGCGCCTGACACGCGAGGCGTCAATGGCGGATGACCTTGCGCAGCAAACGTTTATCCAGGGCTGGCAGTCGATTCGGACCCTGAAATCGCCTGGCGCGTTTGGCGCCTGGTTGCGCAAGCTTGCGGTGAACTTCTGGCTGCAACATGCGCGCGGTTCCAGACAGCAAGTGGCGTTGGACGAAGACTTGCGCGCCGAGCACCCGGTTTCAAGCGTGTCGCGGCAGCTTGACCTCGACGCGGCACTGGCGCGTCTTCCTCACGACGTGCGCGTATGCATCGTGCTCGCTTACAACGAAGGCATGACGCATGGCGAAATCAGCCAAACCACTTCGATTCCCTTGGGAACGGTAAAATCCCATCTAACGCGCGGCTCGGCGCGACTGCGCGAGTTGCTCCATGCCTACGGTGACGCACATGTCCAATGAGATTGATGACCGGCTTCTGGTTCTCTTTGCGGAGGCGCACGAAACCCTGCCCAGTGCGGAGTTCATGCAATCCTTTCTGGCGAGAATGGAGCTGGAGCGCCGCCGGCAAAGCATTCGGCGCATCGCTCTGGTCGTGGCATTGGGCGTTCTCGCGGCATGCATCATGCCGTCGGTGTTGTCTGGCACGGCTGCCGTGATGCAGGTCGTCGGGGAGCAGTCGCGGCCCTACGGCGCACTCCTTATTTCGCCGGTGGGGTGGGGAGTCTCGATGTTGATCGGCTTCCTCGTGCTGCTTTGGACCGGTGCGTTGCGCCGCAAGTAGGCGGCGCAACGCGGTCCCTTAGCCTAGCGCGTACAAATATTCCACAAAGGATGCGACCGCTCCGTCCAAACCTTGAATCTTCGGATTGGTCGACTCGATCAAATAATATTCATCAGGCGCATGCGCGCCCGTTCCGTGACCCAAGCCAAAGTGGCCCGCCGGTAAGCTCAACGGGGCATCGGTAAAAACATAACCCGGCCATGATCCGGCGGAGCGCGGCCATAATTGCGGATCGAGCCCGAGCTTGCGATAGGTTGCGAGCTGAGTCTTGATGAGTTTGCTGTCGGGATCGGTTTGCGTCGGGTTGTAGCCGCCGCTCATGTTCACTTCAATGTCGCTGAAGCCGTGTTTGGCCAAGTGCGCCTTCAATTTGGCCAGCGTATCCGTCGCGGTCATGTCCGGCACGAGGCGCATGTCGATTTTCGCGACGGCCTTGTGGGGTAGCACGGTCTTGCCGCCGGGACCCGTATAGCCGGCCACCAACCCCTCGATGTTGATGGTGGGGCGCGATTCCAGCAGCATGAGCGAATCCACCCAATTTTTATCGTGTATCCAGTGCTGCACACCCAGCGCCTTCTTCACCGTGCTTTCCGCGGTCTTGGCGGCGTGCTCTTTGATCATCTGTTCTTGCGCCGCGCTCAAGGGCTTGGCCTTCTCGAAGAATCCTTCCACCGCGGGCGTGTGGCCGTCTTTTTCCACCAGCGTGTTCAGGGCCTGGACGAGATGCCAGGTGGGAGAGTCCACCTGCGCCTCGAGGCTCGAATGCACATCATGGGCAGGACCGCGACCCCACTTCTCTCCGCTGGAAATCAATTCCAGCTCGACCACGCCTTTCGCACCCAGGGAAACTTGAACTCCGCCATCGCGATCCTGGCCGGCCTCGGGCATGAAAACGCCCACGCACTTCTTCAGCTCAGCCATGACTTCGGGGTTTTTGACGACTTCTTGAAAATGCGGCGAAGCAATCTCTTCCTCTCCCTCGCAGACCAGGACCAAATTGACCGGCAGTTTCCGGCCCGCTGCTTTGAAGGCCATCAAGGCGCTGAGGAAGGAATTTTCCGGCCCTTTTTGGTTGACCGCGCCACGCCCCATGCAAACAGTGCCCAATCCCTCCTTCTGCACCAGCCGCGCCTCGAGGGGCGGCGAACTCCACTCCTCCGGCACGAATTGCTTCACGTCATACATGAAGTAGATGGCCATGGTGGAGCTCGCGCCGGCATCGATCTTGCCGAACACGCCGGGCTTGCCCGATGTGGGTATCAGTTTCACGCCGGTGAAGCCCGCGTCTTGCGCGAGCCTCGCCATATATTCTGGGCCCTGCGGGAAATTCCTGTTTTCGGCTGCGATCGAGGGCAGCGCGATCCACTCCTGCAGTCGCTTGATGTTTGCGGCATGCATTTTTGGAATCTGCGCAAGTACGGCCGCCTTGTCGGCATCATTTGGAGATCCGGCGGCCAGCACCCCCATCGGGATCGCCGCGAGGGCAGCGCCGGAAACGGCGCCCTGCATAAAATCACGCCTGCTGAAGTCGTCTCGATCGTGGGCCATTCGCTTCTCTCCTGTGTGAGCGATTCATGTGGGGATTAAAGAATACCAGCACGGCCGGCGATTCACATAAGGGCGAACCCTAAACCGCGTACAAGTTATTTCGATAGAAAGCGCCGCGCTCGGCGTAGTTTGCAGCCACCTTCAGTAAATTCTCGCGCTCTTCTGCGCTGAGTTGACGCACGACCTTGGCGGGCGCGCCGATGATCAGGCTCCCGTCGGCGAAGACTTTGTGTTCGGTGATGAGTGCGCCCGCGCCGACCAGACATCCTTTGCCAATGACTGCGCCGTTCATCACGACCGCCTGAATGCCAATCAAGGTACCCTCACCGACGGTGCAGCCATGCATCATCGCCTGATGTCCAATCGAGACGTCTGCGCCGACGGTTAGCGGAAATCCGGGATCGGTGTGCATGACCGCGGAATCCTGGACGTTGCTTCCGGCGCCGATTCTGATGGTTTCGTTGTCGCCTCGAAGTGTGGCGCCAAACCAAACCGTGGCACGCTCAGCAAGGACTACTTTGCCAATTACCGCAGCATTCGGCGCCACGTAGACGCTCGCGGCCATTTGCGGCGCATCTTTTCCCAATCTGTAAACGCTCATACTCACTGCCTCCGATTCGAAGATCGCATCATCCGGCCTGGCACAGCTCACGCGCAACACCTTCACCGGCACGTTATGATCCCAAGCCATGGATGACAATGAGCCCTTGAATCAGCCGCCGGACCCGGCCGCTACAGCTACAGCTGCAGGCGCAGCTACAGCTACAACGGCGGAAACGGCGGCAACGGCGGCAACGGCGGCGAAACCGGAGCGGTTCTCACTCAGTTTGTTGCTGCAGTTGTGGACGTTGAGAAAGTGGATACCAAACTTCAGCGCATCAAACTTCGCCCTGATTACCTTAAGTCTCGTCTGGCTGACGCTGTGGGTGGCTATCGATTGGTGGCAGGCGCTGCCGGATCCGCAATTTCTCCTCGCCGGTGTACCGCTATTTGCCTGGTATGCGCTGGCAATACTGGCCTTGGCGGCTTTGCTGCGCGGACAATCCAAGCCCATGCCTCCCTTTTCTGCGGCATTGTTGCTGTCATTGGGAATGGTGCCCTTGCCCCTGTTGCTCGCGGCGGTCGCATTACCTTTTCTAAATCTTGATTGGCGACTCGCCGCCGTTGCCGTGTTGATTCACTCATCCTTCTACCTCGCCCGCGGCCTGCGCGCCTTTACGGGCGAATCGCAACGCCGCGCGACGCTCACCGGCATCGTCTTTCTCATGGCCTTCATATGGCTCACCGATGCGCTGGACGTGATACCTGACGTTTGGGCTGCCCCGGAAGTCGCCGAGGCCGCGGATGGCGGCGATTCGCAAGTCGACGCGGAAACAGTGCTGTTTGAGCAACCCAGGCGCATCGATCAAGCTCTCGCGGCCATTCGTTCCGAGGATTCGCCCAGCCCCAAGGCGTTCTTTCTCGGATTCGCAGGGGTGGGCGAACAAAAGGTATTCGCACAGGAAATCGGACTGGCGTCGCGGGTGCTGTCCGAGCGCTACGGCATGGAGAACCGGGCACTATCGCTGATCAACGATCAGCGCGACCTGGAGCGCGCGCCCCTGGCCAGCGTCTCGGGACTGAAGTACGCGCTTCGAGGCCTCGCGGGCCGCATGAATCTGGATCGCGATGTATTGTTTCTCGTCATTTCCTCGCACGGCGCACGAGAGCCGGCGATAGCGGTTTCGAACTCGGACCTTCCGCTCAATGACATGACCGATGAGGATCTCGCCGGAGCCCTGAGCGATTCGGGCATCAAGTGGCGCGTGATCATCATCTCCGCTTGCTACGCAGGCGGTTTCATCGATGCGCTGAGGAATCCTCGTACCATCGTGATTACGGCGGCCGCCGCAGACCGCACCTCGTTCGGCTGTTCGAACGATCGCGATCTGACCTACTTTGGCGAAGCGTTTTTCCGCGACGCGTTGCCGGAAGCGCGCTCGCTGCGCGATGCATTCGAGCGGGCCAAGTCGGCGATCGCCCTGCGCGAGCGCCGGGAGCACGTCGATGCGTCCAAACCTCAGGCCTATTTCGGCGCCGAATTGGAAACCAAGCTCGCGGCGATGAAAGACCATGCGCCGCAGTGATAGGCTATCGGCATGAGCGAGCCAACGCACCGCACCCTCGAAGCCAATGGCATCCGCATTCATATCGCCGAGCAGGGCAGCGGCCCGCTCGTGCTGCTCTGTCATGGATTCCCGGAGTCCTGGTATTCATGGCGCCATCAATTGGCCGCGTTGTCGGCGGCAGGGTTTCACGCCGTTGCGCCCGACATGCGCGGCTACGGACTGACCGATCGCCCCGCCGAAATCGAGCGCTACACCTTGTTTCACCTCGTCGGAGACATGGTTGGCGTGCTCGATGCCCTGGGTGAAAAAACCGCCGTGGTTGTCGGACACGATTGGGGCGCGCCGGTCGCGTGGCATGCGGCGCTGATGCGCCCGGATCGATTCCGCGCGGTCGTGGGACTCAGCGTTCCGTATCGGCCTCGGGGCGGCATCGCGCCGACGACAGTGATGCCGCAGAACGCAGAGGGCAGCTTTTATCAATTGTACTTTCAAGCGCCGGGCGTGGCGGAAGCGGAACTCGAGGCGGATCCGGCGCTCTCGATTCGCAAAATCTTGTATTCGGGATCGGGCGATGTGCCCAGACGCAATCCGGGTGGCCCGAGCTCAGGGGTCGGAATGGTGCCGCGCGCCGGCGGATTTCTCACGCGGATGCCGAGCCCGGAATCGTTGCCCGCCTGGCTCACCGACGCGGACTTGGATTTCTACGTGCAGCAATTCAAGCACTCGGGATTTCGCGGCGGACTCAACTGGTACCGCAACATCGATCGCAATTGGGAGTTGATGGCGCCGTATGCCGGGGCATCGGTGACCGTGCCCGCGCTGTATATGGCGGGCGATCTTGATCTCGTGGTTTCCTTCCCTCGCATGAAGGAAGTCATCGCCGACTTGGCGCGTTACATCCCGCAGCTGCGAGGCACCATCATGCTGCCGGGCTGCGGTCACTGGACCCAGCAGGAGCGCGCCGGCGAGGTCAACAAGGCGCTGATCGAGTTCCTGCGCGGCTTGTGATCCTTGATTGGCTTAAGGATCTATCGCCTGGTCCTGGGCTTGAACCATTTGCCATTGCCCGTGACGGCGCACCCAGACGTCCGACCAAATAAAGCGGCCTTTGATTTCCTTGCCGCTCTTGTCCTTTTGTACCCACGATTCATTTCCCTGAGCCACAGCAGTCATCCCGAAAAAACGCACTTTAACATCGTTAACATGATTGGAGACAAAGTCGCCGGGGCCGGCTTCGGCGTCCGCGATTGTCTCTGCCTTTGACCAAAGCAGTCGCCCGTCGCTCGGATACACCCACACGAAATCATCGGCTAGAATTCGTTTCAAAACGGAAGCATCATTGGTCGGCACTGACTCAGCCCATTGCCTCTCGGCGTCCTCGATGTACTGACGTGCGGCGCTCTGCGAGTAGCAACCCGCGGTCACAAGCGCGATTCCCGCCATCAGACAGGTACCTAAACTAGACCGCTGAATCCGCGTGAATTTTCGCATGTTGCGACCTCAGCTGCAGCCACATCCCAATCGGAACCCGTTGTGCGTAATATACGGCTAGTTTCACCGAGGTCCTCTTAATGATCCAGCCGACCATTCCTGATCAATCCGACCCGACGCATCGGCTCAGCCGATCGCTGAAAGGCCGCCATCTGGCGATGATCTCGATTGGGGGCATTATCGGTGCCGGGTTGTTTGTCGGCAGCAGCACTTCCATCAAAGCCGCCGGCCCTGCGGCTTTCATCAGCTACGCGATCACGGGCGTGCTTATTCTCATGGTGATGCGCATGTTGGGCGAAATGGCCACGGCGCTGCCTAACGTGCGTTCTTTCACCGAGTTTGCGCGCGCCGGCTTGGGTGAGGGCGCCGGCTTTGTCGTGGGCTGGTTGTATTGGTATTTCTGGGTCATCGTCGTGCCGGTGGAAGCCATCGCAGGCGCGAAGATTCTGCAGATCTGGATGCCGGATTTTACTCAGCTGCAGATCGGTCTCGGTTTGATGGCCGTCATGACGGGCGTCAACCTCCTGTCGGCGCGTTCGTACGCCGAATTTGAGTTCTGGTTCGCCTCCATCAAAGTTGCGGCGATTTTGGTATTCGTCGTCATTGCCGCTTCTTTCGCGTTTGGCTGGACGTCGCACTCGGGCGCGACCTTTGCCAATCTCGTCAATTACGGCGGCTTCACTCCCAGCGGATGGATTGCCGTGATCGGGGCGGTACCCAGCGTGTTCTTCGCAATGACCGGCGCCGAGATCACGACTGTGGCGGCGGCGGAATCGGCACAACCGGGCCGCGCGATCGCCAAAATGACCACAACGGTGATATGGCGCATTTTGATTTTCTACGTCGTGTCGATTTTCCTAATCGTATCGGTGGTTCCCTGGAACACGGTTCGTTCCGGCGAATCGCCATTTACCTTGGCGCTCAATACGATGCATGTGCCGGGGGCGAGCATCATCATGAGCGTCATCATCCTCACCGCCGTGCTGTCCTGCTTGAATTCGGCCTTCTATGTCAGTTCGCGGGTGTTGTTCATCCTGGCCGAACGAGGCGATGCGCCGCAGTCCTTTGTCAGATTGAATAAACGCCGCGTGCCCGTGGTCTCCGTATTAATCGGCGCGGCGGCGGGATTCCTCGGCATTATCGCGGCAACCGAAGGGGCACAAAAAGTATTCGACTTTCTATTGAGTTCCTCGGGCGCCCTCATTGTGTTCGTTTATATGATCACCGTTGCTGCGCAAGTTGCACTACGCCGGCGGCGCGAACGCAACGGCGAGGCGAAGCCCGCGGTCAGCATGTGGTTATTCCCTTACTTGAGCTATGCGACAATCGCCTGCATGGCGGCGGTGTTGATCGCGATGGCATTCACACCCGGCCAACGGCAGGATTTCAACGCGAGCTGCATCACGCTGGTTGTGGCTGTCGTCGCCTACTGGATCGTGCGGTGGCGACGTCAACCGCGCGCAGCTGCCTCGACGATTGCCTGACGCACGCTGGCGTTGCCTGATTCTCGCTAGCATTCCCGATGCACGCTAGCCCGCCCGCGTTAACTAGAACTTTTACACCTAAGCTGCTGCCGATTCTGAGATGAGGCGCGGCGCGCGCGAGCCGATGCAGAAGGAGTCGGTAATTTCCTCAATCATTTCAATCAGCTGATAAGCGGTATCACAATTCCAAATCATTGACAAATGATTAAAATCTAACTGTCAATTACAACATGTACCTTTCTCTCTTAGGGGTTTTTGGCAGGATGGAGAGCAAGAGTTAGGAGAACCTCGCACCGGCAAGCCAGCCAACTCCCCCGCTGGTGCGATATCCCGGCGGCGTGGGCCTCAAAATCCACGCCGTTTTTTCTTGCGGCTCCCCTCTTCTGCTCCCCGCTCTCCCCTCTCCTGATCCCCGCTGTGGAACTAATTGCGCGACTCTGGTATCACCTGTGCTTCGTCGGCGCATTGACCTAGAGATCATCCAGCATGGCCGCCATCGCAACCAGCCTGCATGCGCGACCGGAAAGATCAACGGTGGCGCGGCTGCGGCGTCCCACCATCTTGGTTCTCGTCACAGCGCTTCACGCCGCACTGCTGCTGATGGCTTTGCGTTGGCAGGCTCACGTTGACTTTCGCGCCGAACAGTCTCTGGTGTTTCTAGCGCTGCCCGCGCATATGCAATCAGCTGAGGAGGCAGCGCCACCTCCTAGTGTGCCGCTGCGCAAGGAGCCTCCGCCGACGCATGACACGCAACTGGTCATCGTTCCGCCCCCAGCCGAACCCGCGCCCGCTGAACAACAGCCCGCAATCGTCGATTGGCACGCGGAAGCGGTGCTCACGGCCAAGCATCAAGCGCAATCGGCCGCGGCACCGCCGCCTCGCGCCTTGGACAAACAGCTCGGCGGCATGTACGTCGATGTCGGACCAGGGTCGGATCCAGGGAATACGCCTGAGTTCGGATGGGACCATGCCCGCACCCGTCGTGTGGAAACGATCGAAGGCGGCGGATCGATGCTTTGGATCAACGATCGGTGTTTCGTCGTGCTGTACGGGGTGATCCCGTTTCCCATGTGCGGAGTCGGAAAGATTCCGGTGCGCGGCGACCTGTTCGATCACATGCGCGACTCGCAGATGCAGGCGCCCAACGCGAACAGCACCGCACCTTGAGCCAGCCGCCGCGAGGATTTGCGTTCGCCGTGGGGCGCCTCACTTCGGTGCGGTCAGCGCAGCGTCGCAGGATTTGAGTGCGCCGTGGCCGGCAAAATCGATGACCGTCAGGACATTGCTGTAGTGGCGAAGCTCTTGAACCAGCGAGGTGCGTTGATCTTCGGTCAGCGCGGCGGGATCGGTGCCCAGTCGGTGCACGCCCTGCCAGACGGTCAGACCCTCACGCTCGATCTCTACGAACAGCCGCAATGTCCCATAGGCTTGGGCATAGCGCGTTACCGCGTCGAACGGCAGCTCGTTGAGCGCTTGCGTGGCGATTGCCGTTTCCCAGCTGGCGGTGGACACGATATCCAAAGAGAAGCCGGGATAGTCAATCCGCTCGGCTTGCGGCGGAATAGGCGCAGCGGACAGTGTTGAAATTGCTTTTTCGATTTTCCCCTGCAGCTCGGGCAATCTTTTCAGCACGTACTTGACCTCATCTTCGTTGTACGCCAGTTCCTTGCGAAATCCAGCCACCGCGATCTTGGCGAGAGTGGCGCGATGATGCGCCTCCACGAGCTGCTCGAGACCCAAGGCAATCAAAATGCCCAAGGTGACTACGCCGATGTGCACGAAAAAATCTTTGACTGAGCGAACCGGTCCGCCCGGTGGGTGCAAATCCATTACCGCCCCGCTGTTTTTGTGGTCGGCCGAATACTAGACTCTTTCCGCAGACCGTTCACCGTTCGAACTTCGTCGACAGAATGATTGAGGAGTTGGTGCGCTCGACGCCATCGAGCGCGCCAATTTGATCGATGACTTGGTCCATTTCGGCGACTGAAGCGGCGACTGCCACCGCGATCAAGTCCACATCGCCGCTGACGGAATGCAGCAGCCGCACTTGGGAAATCTCGCGCAACGCGGCGGTCACGGCGCGGGTCTCCTTCGGACCTACTTTGATCATTACGTGCGCGCGAACCGCGCCGGTCCCGAGTTCCGGCGCCAAACGGACCCCGTAGCCGGTGATGATGCCCTGCTTTTCCAGCCGCTCAATTCGACTCTGTACGCTGGTGCGCGAGCGCCCAACCAACCTCGCCAGCATGGCGGTCGAGGCGCGGCCGTTTTCCCGCAGCGCCGATAGCAGCTTCTCGTCGATCGAATCCATGCATTTCGCCGGTTTTGGCCTTCTTAATGTAGTAAATATACCTTAAAAATGCCCAAAACGACCCTACCATTCGCCATGCCATCGGGCAAGAATGCTCAACTTTTGAATAGTCGGGATGGGAGAGGCGGAATGAAAGACGTTGTTATCGTAGGCGCGGGCAAGATCGGGTCGATGATTGCCGAGTTTTTGGGCAGCAGCGGCGACTACGCAGTGACGGTGGCTGATCGATCGCAGCAGCAATTGGACCGGCTCGAGACTTCCGCGCCGGTCAAGAAAGCCGCACTCGACATCACGCAGGGCGACGGCTTGCGCAAATTGTTGTCGGGCAAGTTTGCGGTCCTGTCGGCGGCGCCCTATCACGCGACCCGCCTCATCGCCGAGGCCGCCAAGAGCGGCGGCGCTCACTATTTGGATCTGACCGAGGATGTGGCCAGCACGCGCGCGGTCAAGCAACTTAGCGTAGGCGCGCGCACCGCCTTCATTCCACAATGCGGTCTGGCGCCGGGATTTATCACCATTGTCGCGTCCGACTTGGCGTCGCGATTCGATGAGCTCAACGATGTGCGCATGCGGGTCGGCGCACTGCCTGAATTCCCCTCCAACGCGCTCAACTACAATTTGACCTGGAGCACGGACGGGGTGATCAACGAGTATTGCGAACCTTGCGAGGCCATCGTCAACGGCCAGTTGCGTGAGACGCAACCGCTGGAGGAATTGGAAGAATTCTCGCTCGACGGGATCTTGTACGAGGCGTTCAACACCTCGGGCGGCCTTGGCACGTTGTGCGAAACCCTCGCCGGCAAGGTGCGCAATCTGAACTATCGCACCATCCGCTATCCGGGCCACGCCGCCATCATGAAGGCCTTGTTGAATGATCTGCGGCTGCGCGACCGGCGCGAGCTTCTCAAGGACATTCTCGAGAATGCGGTGCCCATTACGCTTCAGGATGTCGTCATTGTATTCGTCACCGTGAGCGGCATGCGCGGAGGTCAACTCATGCAAGAGACCTATGCCAACAAGATCTATGCCGCCCCGATGGGCGGCAGAGTGCGCAGCGCCATTCAGATCACCACGGCAGGCGGCATTTGCGCCGTGCTCGACATGCTGAGCGCGGGTGAGATTCCGCAATCCGGATTGATCCGCCAGGAAGAGATCCGCCTCAAGGCCTTCCTCGCAAATCGCTTCGGCCGCGTCTATGCGATGGCCGCGCAGGCCGCCGCGAACGCGGCTTAAGTGAGGCGCGGTCCAGCGTTCGCTTCGCCCTGATCGACGAACGCTCTGATGTCGGCCAGCGTGGGCGCGCGGCCGCGCAACAACGCAGTCAGCGCCGCCACGGTGTCGGCATGCGAAGCTTTGGGATACAGCTTCAGAGTAGCCGGCACGCCCAGCGCGCGCAGCGCAGCCGCGAGATTGCGCGAATTCTTCGGCAACACCGTGTCATCCTTCAGCCCATGCACCAACAACATGGGGGGCGCATCGGCGCGCACGAAATTGATCGGCTGCGACTCAGCGTAAAGCGGTGGCGGACCAAACATGTCCTGGACATCGGGCTCGAGCAACGGCAAAAAATCGTACGGTCCTGACAAGCCGATGACGCCGGCAATGTGCGGTGCGGCTTGACCCGCGGCCGCGAAATATCGCGGGTCCAGCGTCACCAGCGCGGCCAGATGCGCTCCCGCCGAATGCCCCATCAGATACAGACGCCGTGGATCGCCGCCGTACTCCTTGCAGTGCGCGGCGCCCCACAGCGCCGCCTGTGCCGCATCGTGCATGAATCCCGGCATTTTCGTTTGAGGGTAGTGGCGATAATTCGCCACGACAGTGACATAGCCGGACTCCGCCAGGGCTGCGCCGACAAATCGGTAGTCGGCTTTGTCTCCGAAACGCCAACGTCCTCCGTGCCAAAAAATGACCACCGGCCGCTCGAGGGCGGCGCTCGCCGGGACGTACACATCGAGACGCTGCTGTGGGTCCGGTCCGTACGCGATGTCGGCGTGGCGTTTGTAGGAGCCAAAAGCTGCCGGGACATTGACGGCAAGAAATCCCAGTCGCTCGCATCCTGCCAGGAAAAGTGCGGTGAGCCCGGCAAGCGCAGTTCGGCGCGACATGCGATGCCCGCTATCGGCAGCCATAGGTGAGACGGCTTGCGACATCGAGCACGCCGTGCTCGATCAGCCAATCGTGCGCATCGTCGGCATCGTGCGCAAACCATTCCGCAGCACTGCCCAGTCTGAAGGTATAGCCCCACGCGTCCATGTCGCTGCACATGCGCTGTCTTCCCACATTGGGCAACTCATCGGCCAGGAGGATTTGCAAGTAGCACACGGCGTTTTCTTCTGCGTGATCGCCGCCGGCGTCCGTGTGCAAACCTGCGCGCCGCTCCGGCGTCATGCAGATAAAGTGAGCGCTTTCGTGCAGAACGGAGTGCAGCGGTGTATCGAGGCGCGCGAAAATCCTCGATCCCATCAAACCGGCCTCGCGTTCACCCCAGTAAGAGCCTGGGATGACTTCGTCCGGCGCCACCAACTGCAGCGCCAAGCCATAGCGGTCCAACAGTACTTGCAGGGATATTCGATCAATGCCGTTGAGCAGAAGCACTGTCGCGACCGCACGCCGGCGCTACTTCAAACTCGTGAGTCGGCGCATGGTGATGGATACCAGATCGCGCGCCATTTGTTGGCGCAGGATATCGGCCTCGTGCTCCTTGGCAAGCTGCAGCGTCTCGTCGAAACTGAAATCCTTTGAAAGACTGATGGTCTGCGGCGCGAGCAATTCCTTGTCGCCGCCATGTACGCTGAAAGTCACCGTGTAGGTGAGCTCATATTCGGTGGGAATGTTTTTCGCCGAGACGGCCAGCGTGCGTTGCTCGACCAAGTCCTTGGTGACATCAACAGTGGCGGTCGCGCCCTCGCGCTTCAACTGCAGCGTCGCCCCCGAGGCCTTGAGCTGATGCTCGAATTCCCGCGAAAAATCCGTGTAAGGGTCCTTCAGCGACAGGTAGGGTCGCGCCATGACCGCCGGCAGCGGATCGCTGCCCGCCAATCGGAAGCCGCACGCGGACAGCGCGCATGCGCCCATCAAAACGAAATATCGCGAGCTGGCCACGCGGCATTACACCACGATGTTCACGAGCTTGCCCGGCACGATGATTACCTTGCGAATCGCCGCCGCGCCGATGAATTTCTGCACATTGGGATCGGCCAGCGCCGCGACCCGTACCGCAGCTTCGTCTGCATCCACCGCCACCGTAATATGCGCCCGCAATTTGCCGTTCACTTGTACGACCATTTGCACGGTCGCTGACCGCAATGCCTCAGCGTCGACTTCACGCCAGGGTTCATCTATCAGCGCGGTGCCATGCCCCAGTCCCCGCCATAGCGCGTGGGTGACATGCGGGATGATCGGAGACAGCGCCAACACGGCAATCTCCAGTGCTTCTTGCGAGACGCTGCGATCCTGCGCGGCAGCTTGCGGAAACTTGGCCACTGCATTCAATAGTTCCATGACCGCGGCGATCGCGGTATTGAAAGTGCGGCGGCGGCCGATATCATCGGTGACCTTGGCAAGGGTCTGGTGCGACTGCCGGCGCAGCGCTCGTTGCGGTTCGGTCAAAGCCGACTTGTCGAGCGCAGATGCGGGACCGGCGGATACGTGATCGTAGACGGCTTTCCACAGCCGCTTGATGAAGCGAAATGCGCCCTGCACGCCTTCATCAGACCATTCCAAGGTCTGTTCGGGCGGGGCGGCAAACATGATGAATAACCGGGCGGTATCGGCGCCGAATTCGTCGACCAATACCTGCGGATCCACGCCGTTGTTCTTGGACTTGGACATCGTTACCACGCCGCCCGATTCGACCTCCTTACCGTCGGCCTTCAGTATTGCGACGCCGACTTTGCCGCTCTTGTCCGCGGTGACCGTCACGTCGGCCGGATTGAAGTATTGGATCCGTCCAGAATCGGTCTTGCGGAAGAAGACCTCGTTCAACACCATGCCTTGGGTGAACAAACGCGCAAAGGGTTCCTTGAAGGAAACCGCGCCAATCTCTTTCAGGAAGCGCGTCCAGAAACGTGCGTAGAGCAAGTGAAGGATGGCGTGTTCGATGCCGCCGATGTACTGGTCGACCGGCAGCCAGTATTGAACGCGATAGTCCAGCATGGCCTGATCGTTGTCGGCGCAGGCGAAGCGCAAAAAATACCACGACGAATCCACAAACGTGTCCATGGTATCCGTCTCGCGGCGCGCATCCGCGCCGCACTTTGGACACTTCACGTTTACAAAGCGCTGGTCTTTCACCAGCGGATTGCCGCTGCCATCAGGCACCAGGTCCGTGGGGAGGACGACGGGCAATTGCTCATCCGGCACCGGCACAGCGCCGCAACCTCTGCAATGAATGATCGGAATCGGGCAGCCCCAGTAGCGTTGCCGCGAAATCCCCCAGTCGCGCAGCCGCCAGGTGGTGCGCTTCTCGCCCAAGCCCTTGGCCTGCAGATCTCCGGCGACGGCATCGACAGCGGCTTGATACTCGAGCCCATCATACGGGCCGGAATTCACGCAGCGGCCATGCTCGGAATACCAAGGCTCCCACGCCGCCAAGGAGTATGGCCGCCCCTGCACGTCGATGACCGGCTGGATCGGCAATTTATATTTTTTGGCGAAGGCGAAATCCCGTTCATCGTGCGCCGGCACTCCCATGACCGCCCCGTCACCGTAGCTCATCAGCACATAGTTGCCGACCCATACCGGCACGGGTTCGCCGCTGATCGGGTGCCGAACGTGCAAGCCGGTCGGCATGCCTTTTTTTTCCTGGGTGGCGAGCTCGGCTTCGAGCGCCGGACCGCGTTTGCATTCCTCGATGAATGCAGCCAGCCTGGGATTGTCGTGCGCCGCGAAGTCGGCCAGCGGATGCTCCGCCGCCACCGCGCAAAAAGTCACGCCCATGATGGTGTCGGCGCGCGTGGTGAACACCCAGAGAACGCCGCCCTCGCCGATGTCATGCGGGAAGCCGAGCCGCACGCCTTCACTGCGGCCGATCCAGTTGGCCTGCATGACCCGCACCCGTTCAGGCCAATCCGGCATGTCATTCAATTCATCGAGCAGATCTTCGGCGTACGCCGTGATCTTCAGGTAATACATGGGAATTTCGCGCTTTTCGATGATCGCGCCGGTACGCCAACCTTTGCCATCGATGACCTGTTCGTTCGCCAGCACGGTCTTATCGACCGGATCCCAATTGACGACACCGGTTTTCTGATACGCAATGCCCTTTTCCAACATGCGCAAGAACAGCCATTGATTCCAGCGGTAGTATTCGGGCCGGCAAGTCGTGAGTTCCCGCTTCCAATCCAGTCCGTAGCCTAAAGATTTGAACTGCGCCTTCATGTGGGCGATGTTGTCGAAAGTCCATTTCGCGGGCGGTACGCCATTGGCGATGGCGGCATTTTCTGCCGGCAAGCCGAACGCGTCCCAACCCATGGGCTGCAGCACGTTGCGCCCGTGCATGCGCATGAATCGCGTCAGCGCGTCGCCTATGGTGTAATTGCGCACGTGTCCCATGTGCAAGCGGCCGCTTGGATAGGGAAACATGCACAAGCAATAATACTTCGCGCGGCTGTCGTCCTCTTTGGCCTCGAAGCTATGCTGTTGGTCCCAATAGTGCTGTGCCTCCGCTTCGATAGCGGCGGGTTCGTATCTTTCTTGCATGATTGGGCCTCAGAATACCCGAGATGATCGACGGCCGCGAATTGCACTTAACGAAAGGAAGCATGCGAAATTTGAATTTTTACGGTGCGCTGGGCTTGAGCACCCTGAGCGGCTGTCTGTGGTTCCTGGCCGTTACGCCATTTGATTTGTCGGCCCTTGCGTGGATCGCCGCGGTCCCGATGTTCATGGCCATCGAGCGCACGGCAAGCTTTCGCGTCGCACTTTTCTTGGGCGCGTGGGCCGGACTCGTGGAGACAGCCGGCGGATATTACTGGCTGATCGACGTCATGCGGCGCTTCGCCGATTTCCCTTGGATCGGCGCAGCGGCGGTTTTTCTGCTTTTTTGCGCGTCCCGCGCGATCATTTTTTTGTTGTTTACCGCCGCCGTGCTCGCCATCCGCAAGCGCATCCGAGTTCCCATGACCCTGCTCGCACCCATTGCCATGGTGAGCTGCGAGTTGCTCGTGCCGCAATTATTCCCGGCGGGCCAATGGATCAGCCAGGCTTGGAATCCGCTCGTCATCCAAGTGAGCGAACTGACAGGACCCTTTGGCGTCACGGCGCTGCTGATGATGATCAACGGCGCCCTGTACGACCTCAGCTTGAGTCCGCGCACCGCGCGCTATCCGGCCATGGCGGCAGTTGGATTGCTGGGGGCCGCGCTCATCTTCGGCGCCGTGCGGATGCGTCAAACCGACGAAATGGCCGCGCGCGCGCCGCGCCTCAAAGTGGGCTTGGTTCAGCCCAACTTCGCCTACACCATCGACGGGGAATTTTCGCGCGACGAGGCACTGCGTCAGTTGACCGCCCTGCAGGAGCAGTCGCGCCGGCTGGAGCAGGAGGGAGCTCAGCTGCTGGTGTGGAGCGAAGGCGCCTATCCGGTTGCCGTGCCGCGCGATTTCAGTGTCGATTTTTCCGCGGATTCTCTGGCGATGATTCGCCGGGGGTTCAGCGTGCCCACGCTGATCGGCGCGGAGATGTACGATGCAGCCCGCGAGGATGCATTCAATTCGGCGCTGCTGCTCGATCGCAATGGCAAAGTTGCCGGCCGTTACGACAAAGTGCGCCTGCTGGCTTTTGGCGAGTACATCCCGGGCATCGAAACGTTCCCGTGGTTGCGCAGACTTCTGCCCGCGGGCGCGGGAAGATTTACCGCAGGCTCAGGCCCCGGCGTGATCTCCTTGCAGGGCCCTGACGGCGATGTGTGGCGATTGGGACCCGTCATTTGCTACGAGGATATCTTGCAGGGATTTATACGCGGCGTCGGGCAGCTGCATCCGGACTTACTGGTCAACTTGACCAGCGATTCATGGTTCGGCGCGGACACCGAGCCCTGGGAGCATCTGGCGCTCGCTGTATTCGCCAGTGTGGAGCTGCGCGTCAGCATGGTGCGCGCGGTCAATTCGGGGGTGTCGACGTTGATCGATCCGAACGGCCGCGTGACGCAAAAGACCTATGCCGATGATCCTTATCGGCATCCCCGCGCCGCTGATGGCATGCTGGTCACGGCACCCAAGATGGCCGGCGGGCATACGCTGTTCGTGGCCGTGGGCAATCTCTTTGCCTACCTGTGTTTGGCTGGCACCTTGGTTTTTCTAGGCGGCGCACTGGTCCGAGCTCGCCGGCGCCGCGAGGCGTAATTCTCGTCTTTTGTTGCGCTGCGGTAATGCTATTGTGACCGCGGGAGCCTGCCGGTTGCGCGCTTCAAAA
>Ga0210387_10001206_pt1 | contig 19322 bp, 16 predicted proteins | sample IncBWC7OmetaG_FD_160108 | JGI IMG/M metagenome (GOLD analysis project Ga0210387, IMG submission 160108) | Forest soil microbial communities from Barre Woods Harvard Forest LTER site, Petersham, Massachusetts, United States - Inc-BW-C-7-O ...
AAGGCCATCGGCGTCGATGCCTCGAAGTGGATCGGCAAAGACGAGGGCGGCTCCGGCGCTGTCATCACGGCGATTGGCGGCGGTCCTGCCGGGTCGATTGGTATCTTGGTCTCCGGTGACGCAGACAACAACCCGAGCACGATCTCGAAGCTCGCGTTTCAGGCCAACGGTCAGACGTGTGCTTTCTACCCGGATTCGGCTTCCGGCACTCACGACAAGACCAACGTGCGCGAGGGGCGCTACGACGTGTGGGGACCGCTCCACATCTTGGCGAAGGCGACTGCTGGCGTTCCGACCAGCGCTGCTGCCAAATCGGTGCTCGACGGGCTCGCGACGCCCACCACCGCGATCATCGATGCCGAGGTCAAGGCTTCGGTGACGCCAGTTTGCGCGATGCACGTGTCGCGTGACGCCGAGATCGGTCCGATGAGCTCGTTTCAGCCGGATCAGTCTTGCGGCTGCTACTTCGATAACAAAGCAACGGGCTCGACGACCTGCACGGCGTGTACCACGGCTACCGATTGCCCGTCGACCGCTCCGGCGTGCAACTACGGCTTTTGCGAGGTGAAGTGATGTCTCTCCTTAAATCAAAGAAACTTGGATTCTCAGCACTCACCTTGGGCGTCTTGGCGCTCGCGGCAGCTCAAGGTTGCAGCAGCAGCGACGACAGCGGTCAGGCTACGCCAACCGCGGGAACGAGCAGCGGTGGCGCGTCCGCTAGTGCTGGCACCAGCAGCACTGCTGGCAAAGGCGGTTCGGGCACCGCGGGCACTGGCACCGGTGGGTCGAGCGCGGCCGGCACTGGCGCCGGCGGCAGCGCTGGTTCCACGACGATGGGCGAGGCCGGTGAAGGCGGCGCGGCGGACTGCAGTGGTCCGGATGGTTGCTACAACTGCGCACCCACCAACGACACGCAGTTCTTGAATCACTGTGTCGCTGGCGGCTGCCAACCGGCGCAAAACTTCAACTTGCCGGCGACGCTGCCTCCTTTGCCGTAATTCGTTTCTGCTTCCTTTCCGAAAACCTAGTTCGAGCCATGCCGGGGTGACGTGATTCTCGCGTCACCCCGGCGTCGCACCCAGTATTCAGTGACTCGGAGTATTCGTGAATAGGCATCTCTCGGCGGCGGTAGCCGCGACTGCAGCGGCAGCGCTCATCCGAACCGCGTCCGCTCAAACCGCGCCGCCCGCCCCAGCGCCGGCCGCGACGGAACAGCCCGCGCCCGCTCCGAGCGCGCCGGTTCCTGCTCAATCTCCTGCCGATCTCGCCAAGGTGGTCGAAATGCAGCGCGCAGATCTCGACGAGCAAGACGCACGCATCGGTGAGCTCGAGCGGCAGCTCAAGGCGATGAAGCAAGCTCCACCTCCTGCCAATCAGGCTCCCGGCAATCAGCCTCCCCCCAAAGCTGCAGAGACCGCAGCCGGGCCCGCTCAGTCAGTAGCGGATTATCCTTTCAAAGTTCACGGCTATATCCAATCTCAATACGAGTTCCATCAAGATTCCCAAGATCAGCTCTTCGTGGGCGGCGCGCCGATGAACCAGGACCGTTTCTTGCTCCGGCGCGTGCGTCTGAAGCTGGAGCATGACTGGCAATATGGCGGAGCAATGGTCGAGTTCGACGCCAACACCGTGAACGGTCCGGCGATCGGCTTGCAGCATGCAGAGGTTTCCCTCGCTTACCGCGACGCGCAGCGCAAACCCATCGTGCGCGCGGTGCTCGGGCTGTTCGACAATCCCTTTGGTCGCGAGGTCGTCGAGTCGCCGCGCGTGCGGCCGTTCATGGAGCGCTCGTATGCTTCGCGTGAGTTCTTTCCGTCCGAGCCAGACCTCGGCGTGGAAATCATGGGCGCACTCGATTGGTTTCGCTTTTCGGTGGCCGCGGTCAACGGCCAACCGCTCGGTGACAAGACCGGCTTCGTGTTGCAAGATCCCAATTCCCACAAGGACATCGTGGGGCGGGTCGGCGTTGCGATCGACTTGCCGCACGACACGCTGATTACCGGTGGCGCGTCGCTATTGAACGGCGAAGGCTTTCGTCCCGGCACCGACCCGACGAAGAACAGCGTGCAGTGGCGCGACAATTTAGTCGAGAACAGCTTGATCGAACCGAGCGAGCTGATCGGCATTCCCGGCACTGCCGGAACGCCCTCGGTAAACTTTAGCCGTTGGCTCGTGGGCGTGGATCTCGGCGTGGAGTTCGTGTCTCCACTCGGCAGCACGCACGTCTTCGGCGAGATCAGCGCGGCGTCGAACATGGACCGCAACGTGTTCATCGCGGATCCGGTTACGGCCGGCTACAACGTGCGCGAATTTGGTTACTATGCGCAGCTCTATCAAGAGTTCAGGCTCGCCGCGATTGCGCCTATCGAGCCGATAGCCGGCTTCCGCTATGACTTTTACGATCCCGATTCCGACGTGCTGGAAAAGCGTTCGGGGCAGACCCTTCCGTTGACCGAGTCGGTGACGACCTACGCTCCTTTGATCGGCATACAGATCCAAGATCGGGCGCGGCTCGTGGGCGAGTGGGACATCATCAAAGACTCGATGGCGCGCAACACGCTGGGCGTGCCCGTCGATCGCAAGAACAACATCGTGACCATTCGCTTGCAGGGGGAACTATGAAGTTCGGCTTTGCACGGGTCGCACTTGGTGTGCTTTCACCGCTGCTCTTCCTAGGCTGCGGAACGTCGGTGGACGCGTCCTCCGGGCAGGACCAACCGATCATCGTCAGAGACTCGAACTCGGGGAAAATGGGCCAGTTCGTCGCTGGGGCATTTCCTGCGGCCGTCTCGGCGGTGGCTCCGGTATCCAACGTTTCGATTCACAATCTGTCGTTTGCGGCGGGTACGGTCGGCAAAGGCATTACTGGCTTGGCCGGTACGGATTCTCCTTCGGTTGCCGTGGCCTTGCAGGGTCTCGGCACGGGTTACTGGATCGTGCCGACGAGCGTGCCCGATCCGACGCAAAACTTCGATCTCACTTGGGGCACGAGCATCGACTTCGCGCGCACGATCCCGGCGGGCTCATACTCGCTGCTGTTCGCCGCCTCGAATCTGCAGGGTCAGTTCAGTCCGGCCTTCCCGCAGCTAGTCGAGCTCGCCTCGTTCTTGCCGACGGGGCACGTCGTGGCTTCGCTGTCCTGGGACTCTGCGGCCGATCTCGATCTGCGCTTGACCAGTCCGAGCGGCAAGCAAGAGTCGCCGAAGCACCCCAACACTGGTTACACTTACGACGCTGGGCCGGATGCGGGCGAGCTCATGCCCGGCTCGGGCCTCCTCGACCGTGATTCGAATGCAAACTGCATTCAAGACGACTACCGGATGGAAGACGTGGTTTGGAGTGACGACCCCCAGCCCGGTACCTACGAGGTCAACGTCGACATGTTCAGCGCGTGCGGCGCGCCGGTAGCTAACTTCAGCTTTTCTCTGTACGTCGATGGGCAGCAGGTCCTGCGCAAAGTCGGGCGACTCCTGAACATCGACGCGGACGGTGGCGGAACAGGGCTTTTCGTCACGGAATTCAATTGTGAAGGAACAGGCACATGCTCATAACCAGTCTCGAAAAATTTGCGTTGATGGGTGCTTCGTGGGTGCTTTACCTGCTGGTCGCGCTGTCGATGTTCTCGATTGGCATCATGTTCGAGCGCTGGATCTACTTTCGTTCGAACTCGGGCAACGTCGATCAGCTCGCGGACAGTTTGTTGAATCTGCTCAAGCGCGGTGACCGGCGAGGCGCCGAGCAGCTCCTCCAGAACAATCAGTCACTCGAGGCGAAGATCATTCTGCCAGTCTTGGCTTGGCTAGACGGCGGACCGGACTCGGTGTCCGAGGCGCTCGACGCGTCGCTGATGAAGAAGCGCGGCGAGCTCGAGCGCGGCCTGACCTGGCTCGGCACGCTCGGAAACAACGCCCCGTTCTTGGGTTTGTTCGGCACGGTCATCGGCGTGATTCAAGCCTTCCACATGCTCGGCAGCAGCGGCGCCGGCGGCAATCAAGCCGCCATGGGCAACGTCATCGTGGCGATCTCCGAAGCCTTGGTGGCCACGGGCGTCGGTCTGATCGTCGCGCTGCCCGCGGTCGTTGGCTACAATTTGACGCAGAAGCGCGTCAGCCAAGTCGAGAACAACGTGGCGCTGATCGGCAAGCAACTGCTCGCGCTGCTCAAGGCCGACGCCAAGTTGATCCGCGAGTTCCGTGCGCTCTCGGAAGAGCCGCCGACGACCGAATCGGAGTTGTCCGAAGAGGAAGCCGGGGCCGGTGCCGAACAACCCGAGCTTTCCTGAAAGGACCTGACCATGGCTGGAACAATGAGCTCTGGTGGTGGTCGGCGCGCGCCGATTTCCGGGATCAACGTCACACCGATGGTGGACGTCATGTTGGTGCTGCTCGTGATCATGATGGTCTCTGCGCAATACATCGTATCGCAGAGCCTCAAAGTGGAGTTGCCCAAGGCGGCGAGCTCGACTGACTCGGTCTCTTCGGTTGCAGCGGTCACGCTGACCAAAGACGGCAAGACCTACTACAACCAGAAGCCCGTCACCGAGGCCGAGCTCGTCGATCACTTTCGAAGTGCTATCGCGTCGAACAAGGATCTCAACTTGATCGTCAGCGCCGACAAAGAAGTTCAGCACGGCATGGTCGTGCACGTGATCGATCTCGCGAAGCTCGAGGGCATCGTCAAATTCGCGATCAACGTCGAGATAGCGAATTAAGTCATGAGGTGGACAAAAGCCGGCTATATCGCTGGAGCGCTCGCGAGCGTGGCTGTCCACGTCGCTGCGTTCGGCGGTCTGAACGTCATGAAAAAGCCCGAACCGGGCTCGCAGCGCGTTGCTGTCATGATGTCGTCGGCGAAGAAGAAGCAGAAGGCGAAGCCGCCCGAGCCGCCCAAGCCCATCGAAGCTCCCAAGGAAGTGTTGCGACATCCGCTCGCGCCGCCGAAGGCCGCGCCCCCGCCGCCGGTGGCCGCGCCGCCCCCCGATCCAGTGGCGGCCGCGCACCCAGCGCTCGCGGCGATGCCTGATTTCGGTATCTCGCTCTCGGGCAACGGTCCGGGCGGCGGTATCGCAATCCCGATGGGAGGCGGCGCCGCACCGGTCGCGCCCCCCGCCGTGCACAAGGAGAAAGTGTTCGGTACGGCCGCAGAGCGGCCGACGGTCGCCGCAGACGACTGTCAAGAGGAGCTGGTCAAGGCAAAGGCGCAAGGCTTCGTCCAACCTACTTATACGGATGACGCGCGCGCCGCAGGCATCGAGGGCCGTGTACGCGTCGAGATCACCATCGACTCGTCCGGCACTGTCCTGAGCACGAAGATCGTTTCTGGTTTGGGTCACGGTTTGGACGAATCGGCGATGGCTGCCGCGAAGCGCATGAGCTTCAACGCAGCGACTCGTTGCGGCAAACCCGTTCAGTCTACGTTCGTGATCTCGATGCGCTTCGTGCTTGGAGAGTAAGTTGGTCAAGAAGCTACTCGGGGCGGCGCTAGTGCTCGCCACTCTGTGCGCTCCGCGCCTGGGGTTTGCCCAGGCAAATTCAGCGGAGACCCCTGGGCATCAGCCGAAGCTGACTAAATTGCCCAAGCTCGTGCACTTCGAAGAGGCGCCCTATCCGGACTCGGAAAAAGCGGCAGGCAAGACGGCCTCCGTGGTGCTCCAAATCGCGATTGACGACAAGGGCTCGGTCGTCGACGCGGTGGTGCAACAAGGCGCGAGCCCGGCGTTCGACGCGGCGGCGCTCGAAGCCGTGAAGAAGTTCACCTTCGAGCCGGCCGAGATCGACAACAAACCCGCGCCGGTGAAAATAACGTACCGGTACGATTTCGTCTTCACCGTCGAGCCGCCGACGCCCGTGATCAACTACGACGGCTACATCAAGAACCGTTTCACGAAACAACCCATCGCCGGAGTAAGGGTTTCGATCGACGGTTTTGGTGATGCCACGACTGACGAGCTCGGTCATTTCGAATTCAAGGAGGTCCCGCTCGGGAAACACGTGATCTCCATCAGTGGGCCTGATTTGACGCCTGTGACCACGGAAGAGGAGCTCGAGAAGGGCAAAAAACTCTCGGTCAAATACGCGCTCGAGCCCAAAGAAGAGGAAGAAGAAGGTCAGGCCGCTGATCTCGAGATCGTGGTCGTCGCGCCGAAGATTCAAAAGGAGGTCGTCTCGACCGAAATCAAGGCGGAGGAAGGCCGGCGTGTGCCGGGTACCCAAGGCGACACGCTGAAGGTCGTGCAGAACCTGCCCGGTGTTGCGCGCGCCTCGTTCGGCTCGGGGCAGCTCGTGGTGTGGGGCGCTTCGCCGGAAGACACGCGCGTGTACGTGGACGGCATTCACATTCCTCTGCTCTATCACGGCGGTGGCATCCGCTCGGTGTTCGCGGGCGATCTCGTGCGCGCGATCAACCTCGCGCCGGGCGGCTACGGTGCCGAATACGGCCGTGGTTTGGGTGGCTTGGTGACGATCGACACGCGCGCGCTGCGCACCACGGGTGTGCACGGCTTCGTCGCGGCCGACGCGATCGATTCTGCCGCGATGGTCGAGGCGCCGCTGTCGAGCTCGACGCAAATCGCAATCGCCGGCAGGAAGAGCTATCTGGACAAGACCTTGTCGCTATTCACGTCCAAGGACGTGAACGACTTCGTTCCGATCCCCGACTACTACGACGCGCAGGTCAAGATCAGCCATAGCCTCGGTCAAAATGAGAGTATCGATGTCCTGGCGCTCACGTCGCGCGACGCGCTGACTCGCACGCTAACCAATCCCGACCCGGCGCAGGACAAGAGCGACTACACGCTGACGCAGTTCACTCGCTTGGGCCTCACTTACAAGAAGGTGCTCGCCGACGGATCGAACGTGCAAATCACACCTTGGGTCGGTATCGATCACTCGATCGTTCAGGACTCCTACGGAGGTACGCCCACGGTGCTCGACACGCGCAGCCAAAGTTTTGGCTTTCGCTCGGCGTACCACGAGCGAGCTACGCAGAACATCGTGCTGTCGCTGGGGTTCGATGTCGAAGGAAGTTTGTCGACGCTCAGCCGTCGCGGCTCGGTCACGCTGCCCGCGCGTGAGGGCGACATCTCGGTCTTCGGTCAGCCGCCGAGCGCGCTCGAGAACGCCGACAATTGGAACACGACCATCATCTCGATGGCGCCCTACGCACAAGCCGATTTCAGTTTCATCGGTGACCGCTTGCACATCGTGCCGGGGCTGCGCGTCGAGCCTTATCTGAACAGTGCCAGCCGACGCGTGCCCGGCACTTCCGTGGACGACCCGCCGCTCGGTGTCACGCAAGAGACCACCGCGCTCGATCCGCGCCTCTCGGCGTCCTTTCAGGTCGTGCCTCGCCTGAGCTTCAAGGCCGCGGGGGGCTACTATCATCAATCACCCGAAGCTTCGGATTTGTCCTCCGTATTCGGCAACCCGTTGCTCAACGTCGAGCACGGTTACCACTTGCTCGGTGGTGACACGTTCAAGTTCACCGATAAGATTTCGCTCGAAGAGGTCGTGTTTTACTCTCATTCGGGCAACCTCGTGACGCGCAATCCGTCCACGACGCCGTTTCTCGCGCAAGCCCTCGTGCAGGATGGCCAAGGCCGCGCTTATGGCTTGCAAGTCCTGTTGCGGCACGAGCTGAGCAGTCATTTTTTTGGTTGGATCAGTTACACGCTGATGCGCAGTGAACGTAAAGATCACCCGGATCTCCCGTGGCGCTTGTTCGACTTCGACCAAACGCACGTCGCTACCGTAGTCGGCTCGTACGATCTCGGTCGAGGCTTCGAGCTCGGTGCGCGCTTCCGATACGCCACTGGCTTTCCGCGCACACCCGTGACGAGCACGTTTACCAGCACGCAACGTGATCTGTACGAAGGTCTGACCTACGGCCCGCAGAACTCCGAGCGCATTCCGGCATTCGTTCAGCTCGACGCGCGCATCGCGAAGCGTTTCGAGGCCACGTGGGGCAAGCTCGAGTTCTACCTCGACGTGCAGAACGTCACGGATCGCGAGAACCCCGAAGAGGTCGTGTACAACTACAACTTCACCAAGAAGGCTTACATCACTGGCCTTCCCACGTTGCCCGTGCTCGGCGGGAGGCTCGAATGGTGACCCGTTTCGATGGCGGATCTCGGGTTGGCTCGGCGAGCCCGCGAGCCTGCGCGCTTCGCTTGGCGGGCCTTGCGGCGCTGCTCACGCTCGCTGCGTGCGAGCCGACGTTCTCCGATCGTTTCTCCGAAGTGACCGGTCCGCGTGTCCTCGCGGTGCGCTCCGATCCCGCCGAGGCGTTGCCCAGGGTCACCGTCAGCTACAGCGCGCTCATCGCGGACGAGAACGGGACGATTGCTCATCCCAACGTCACGTTCGCTTACTGCAACCAGCCAAAGCCCGTGAACGAGCTCAGTGACGTGGCCGCCGCGTGCTTTGGCACGGACACCACGGACATGGACATCGTCCAATTCGGTGTCGGGACCATGCCCACTGGGTCCATTCCGGCGCAGGCTTGCTCGCAGTTCGGTCCGAACGTCCCGATCACCCAAGCGGGCGAGCCCCCAGGACGCCCGACGGATCCGGATGGCACCGGTGGTTACTACCAACCCGTCATCTTGCATGTCTTTGCCGACGATACTGAGCTCGATTCGCTCGCCGAGACGCGCATCACTTGTGGGATCGCGTCGGGTACGGTCCAGCAGCTGCAGGCGTATTCGGCGCGCACCAAGCCCAATCAGAACCCGGTGCTCAGCGCAGTGACCGTTCCTACGCTCGCTGACAGCGCGCTCACCGAAGACGATGGCGTGACGCCACCGCTCATCATCCCGAGCGGCTCGAAGCAGACGCTGCGCGCGTCGTGGCCGTCCTGCCCCGTGACCGCGTCGTGCGGTGACGGGATCTGCAGCCCTGGTGAGGACCAAACCTCGTGCATGCAGGATTGCGCGCTGAACCCCGTCGGCTGCGGCGGGGCGGAGCCGTACGCGTACTTCGACCCGGGCACTTTCATGTTGCTCGACCGCCATGAAGCGATGCGCGTGTCCTGGTTCACTACTGCGGGCGTCTTCGATAGCGATCATACGGGCCAACCGGCGGAGGACTACATGCTCACCACCAGTGATGGCGCGTGGACGGCGCCGAGCACTCCAGGTCCGGTGTTCCTCTGGGTCGTGCTGCGCGACGATCGTGGCGGCGTCGATTGGAAGAGCTTCAAGGTCGACGTGCAGTGAGTACTCGCCAGCCCAGCTGAAGCGTGCTGATCCGCCGCGCGCCCTGGCGTTGTGACGGGACAATGGCACTCTGCCTCGCAATCGACACCGATCTGCAACTCGGTGGTTCGAATCGGCGATTGGAATGCTCGCCCGTGCTGCTGTATGTTGCGCTCGCAACTGGCGGCCGGAGCACTGATTTGCGGCTCCAGGCGGCCCGTTCTCGAACGACGACTGCGGACGCGAGCTCGAGCCCGAACCACAACCCATGACTTCTAGATCGCTTGTATCTCCGCGTCTGTTGCTCGGTGCGACTTGCGGTGTCCTGTTGCTCCTCGGCTCCAGCGTATCGCGAGCCGAGGAACCGCCGAAGCCCGCTGACGCAGCCAAGGCGCGAGCCCTGTTCTCCGAGGCGCGCAAGCTCGTCGACCAAGGCAATTACGCGCCGGCGTGCGGAAAATTCGAAGAGAGTCTTCGACTCAACGTCGGGCTCGGAACTCAGTTCAATCTGGCGGACTGTTGGGAGCACATCGGTCGCACAGCGAGCGCTCGGGCGCTGTTCTTGGGCGTTGCGGCCAGCGCGCGTGCAGTGGGTCAAACCGAGCGTGAGCAAGTCGCGCAGGCTCGCGCTGACGCGCTCGAGCCGAGATTGCTCCGGCTGTTGCTCGACGTTCGGGCTAAAGACGCAAAGCTCATCGTTCGACGCAACCAGCAAGCGGTCGAGCCCTGGAATTGGGGCAACGCGGTGCCTGTCGACCCCGGCAGCTATTTGATCGAGGCGAGCGCGCCGGGCAAAAGGACTTGGTCTGCGCGTGTCACGGTGCCAGAGACCGCGACCGAAACGGTCTCGCTCACCATCCCGCCGTTGGAAGACCCGCAGGTGAGCTGTGAAGCGCCTGCCAAGTCCGCGGAGCCCGAGCTGAATCGAGCGCCCGAGCCGCGACGGCTGACGCAGCCGCCCCCACCACGCGAGGCCCCGTCCCCTCGGTCTGCGCGGCGCACCGGCTCGGCCTTGGCGTTGGCCAGCTTTGGCGTCGTGTCTGCCGGCGTCGGGGCGATCCTCGGCTTCGAATACAAATCGAAGAACGATGACGCGAAAGTGATTTGTCCTTCGGGTATGGGCTGCTCCAGCACGGACATCGACAGTCACGCCCAGCTCGTCTCGGACGCGAAGACGTTCCGCACTTGGTCCTTCGTCGGGTTCGGGGTGGGCGGCGCGGCGCTAATCGGCGCGGCCGCCCTGTACTTCACCCCTACGTCGAGTGCCTCGCCAGCCTCTGGTTGGCTCGCCGCGCCGTTCGTCACGCGCGACGGCGCATGGGGCGCGACCGCCGCGGGTCATTTCTGAGCCGGAGCTTTGACGAGGACATCGTCGAATAGCGCCGCAAACGGCGCAGCAACAAACGGCTTGGCGGTCATCAGGCGCACGGAGATGGAACGCGAACCTTCCGGTGTGTCGACTTGCAAACTCAGCAGTTGCCAAGTGTCTGCCACGCCGGTCGTGTCCGAGGCTCGTTCGTCGAGCGTGTCACCCGAGCAATCCGCTGAAGCAAAGAAGTCGAGCTCGATTCCCGCGGTGCCGACCGTCCGTTGAGAGCCAGGAACGAGCAGCTCGGCATACGCTTCGTATCCGGCCTGGGTCACGGTCAAACACTGGTGTACGCCTACGGTCGTGAGCCCACTCAAGTCTGACACTAGCGTGCTCTCGATTCGCAACGAGCCGGAATCAGCGTGCGCTTGAGCGTCACTCTGCGACCAAGCCGCTGCTACGTTTTGCTCCACGAGCCAACCACTATCATCGACTTGGAAGCTCGGATTTTGGACCAGAGTTTGTTGGCAGTCTGGTACGCCATCTTGGTCGAGATCGGGACATTCAGCGAGAACAGGCGGCGCGGCCTCGGTTGGCACGATTTCCGACGGTGCGCCGTCGGTTCCGGAGTCGGTGCCGAGAGGATGTGTGGCCGGGGCGAGGCTCACTTGAAGTGAGCGATCATCGAGAACGCACGAGCACAAGCTCAGCGACAACGTGAACGCAGACAGTAGGGTGCCGTGTCGCATGCGGTCTCGAGGCGTGTCAGCGATCAGAAACGACCTTGCGCCGCAGCGCCAATCGAACCGCCCGCGCTGATCGCGGGCCCCGCCGTCCAGCTTGCACGCTGAGCTCCTGTGTCGCTGCGCAAGTAGAACGCGGCTCCCGTCACGAGCGACATGGCCCCGACGCCAAAGCTGACGAACGAGAGGTTCCGTGCTTGTCTTGCGTCGCTCAAGAAGCTGTCGTGAGAAGTGACTTGAGCCGACGTGCAGTCGACGCTGGCGGGGCAAATGGCGGCCGCTCGAGCGTTGGTCGACTGATAGTGCAACCCGAACACGGTCCCCGAGACCAGACCGCTGACGCCCAGCGCGCCCAGCGCGAGCGTGATGATCGTTCGATTGTCGGGGTGCGCCCGCACCGGATGGCGCGCCGGCTCGGGAGCCTCAATCGCTGCGAGTCGTAGGGCGGGTTTGGCTTTGAGCTTCAGCGCTGGAACGTGCACGGAAATCGAAGTGCCCTCGGCCGTGACTTCGATTTGCGTCGACCAAGGCTCCTTTTCTGGTGCCGTTGCTCGTATCGTGTACGTGCCGGGATCGATCGGCGTCGCGACACCCCAGGTGGCGCGCTCGACCGGAGCTTGCCCGCGTGTGACGACCAGCTCCGGCTCGGACTCGTCGATGGAGATGATGAGTCGCGAAACGCGCGGCTCGAGCAGTGTCGCGCGGTCCCTAGCAGCCTGGTCACGCTCGGGCTGTCCAGCGCTGCGCGCGTTGTCGGCTGCAGCCAAAAATAATTCATATGCGCTGGCGATGCGTCCTACGTGCTCCCAGCAATCGGCCAGATTGAACTGCGTCCCGATGCCGACCTTCTGCTTCAAGCTCTGCTCGAACTTGGGACACGCTTGCTCGTACGAGCCACTCGCCACGAGATTGCGCCCTTCTGCAAACAGCGCGCGCGCTGCGTCGCTCACTTGCTCCGTGCTTGGCTCAGCCGCGCGCGCGGACGTCGCGTACCACGATGCGAGCCCGAGCGGCGCGCAGACCAGCAAGCTTCGCAGAGTGACTGAAGACGGCATCGCTGCTCCGCACCGCGCGCAGCATACATGAGCACGCTCGGCTCTTCCAAGTCGGCCACGAGAGTCGAGGTGAGGCCCGGAGTGCCGTTCTGGACTCCATGACGATGTCGAGACGATTCCGATTCAGTCGTGACTCGGAGTAGCGCGAGAACTACTTATTTGGCCCCGCCATCGTCACAGGTTATCGGCACCTCTGCTTGATCGCCGCAGGCGCCGTTGCCCACGATTAGAAAGATCAGCTGATTTCCCAGCTGATCGCAGATATAAGTGGTCTTACGTAGCGTGGAGTTCCGAAATGTCCCGCTGCTCGCGTACCAAACGAAGGACAGCGCGGAATCCTGGTCTGGATTGCTCGGTGTCGCGCTCAATTCGATCGGATTGCCTAGCGAAGTTTGAAGCGGGAGCGCACTCAACGAGTCGATCAGCGGGCATTCGCTGACCTTGACTCCGAGATTGGCCTCGCCCTGGGGAGCCTCCGAATCGACCGGGCCCTCCGCAGTTCCACAGCCCGTGATGAGCCAACACAGCCCAGACACGACGAGTGCCAGGCACCATGGGCGCACGGCGATATGAGCTGAATTTAGCATGCGCGGCGACCACGAGAGTATCGAGGTAAATCAAAGACCGTGCAAGTGACTGACGCTCGATTCGGCGCGTGTGACGCGGCGCCGTGTGCCCGCGTGTTGTAACGATTGAGTGCAGCTTCCGAGACCAGTCACCTACGGACTAGTGATGATGCTCTTCTGCGCTGTGCCTCGGTATGACTGAGAAGCCGAGCATCTCGAGACGCTCATTCGAGAGCTATCGAGTGTGTTTGACGCTGAAATCCGAATGATCGCAACGTTGTCGACGCCCCAACCGGGAAGGCACCGAATCGTTACAGCAAGTGTCGCGCGGTCGGTGCTAAGAAGCAGTCGTGTGTGGGCCGGTGTGGGCCCAGACGAGCCCGCGTCTAAAACAATTCGGGCGTTTCAGGAGCCTCAGAGCCATGGAGAGTGCCACAGCCGTGACAGCCTTAGGCAAACCCCTGTCCGTATTGACCGCATGTAGCGGCGCGGACGATGGCGGAACGTTGCATGTCAATTCGCCCGTGCGCGGCGCACCTGAACCGCCCGCGCAGAAGTCGACCCCCAAGTCGGTGCGCCCGACTCGCATCACCAAGCGGGACGGTGCGGTGTTTCGCTTTTCGAAGCTCGTGGCTCACTCGCAAGCAATGCACGAGGTGTTTGCGGTTCTGTTGCGCCTCGCGCCGACTCCACTCACGATCACTTTTTTCGGCGAAACAGGCACGGGCAAGGACGTACTGGCGCGCGCCACACACGAGCAGAGCACTCGCGCGAACGGTCCCTTTGTCGTGTTCGACTGTGGCGCCGTCGCGCCAAATCTCGCGGAAAGTGAGCTTTTTGGCCACGAACGCGGATCATTCACCGGGGCACATTCGGCTCACGCCGGGGCGTTCGAGCGCGCCCAAGGGGGCACACTATTTCTAGACGAGGTGGGTGAGCTCCCCCTCGACCTACAGCCGCGACTGCTTCGCGCGCTGGAGAGCCGCTCAGTGCGGCGTTTAGGTGGCGCCAACGATCGCGCGGTCGACTTGCGCGTGATCTCGGCGACGCATCGCGATCTCAAATCTCTGGTCGCGACGGGTCGCTTCCGAGAGGACTTATACTTCCGTTTGGCTGGCGCGGTAGTTGCCGTTCCACCGCTGCGCGACCGGCGCGAGGATCTGCCGTTGCTCGTGCCTCGCTTGCTCGCCGACCTCGGGCGCAGTGACCTGGCCGTGTCGGACTCGGCGTTCGAGGCGTTGGCCAACCGCCCGTGGCGCGGCAACGTGCGTGAGCTGAAAAACGCGCTGGCCTGTGCTGTCGCGTTCGTCGACACGGGCATGCTGGAGCCGAAGCACTTGCAATTCCTGGCCACGACGGAAGAGCAGTGCTGTCTCGAGCGCTTGCCGCTCGGCGGACAAACTCTCGAGGATATCGAGCGGGCCGCGATCAAACAGACTCTGGCTCAACTCAGCGGAAACCGCACGCAAACCGCGCAAACGCTGGGTATCGCGCTGTCTACTCTGTATTGGAAATTGAAGCGATACGGGCTGTAGCAGGCGAGCGAGGAGCAAATCGTGGCTGCCCTGCAAGACTTCACGCGACGTCGCTTTGCTCGGGGCGTGAGCGCCGCGATGGCGACCGTTTTGTGGGGGCGGATGGCCGAGGCGACGATCGCCTTTGGCTTGACGCTCGAGGCGTTGGTGCGACGAAGCGATCGCATCGTGCTGGGTACGCCCCTCGCGTCGACCGCGCGCTTCATCGATCTTCCCGGCTCGCATCGGATCGTCACGGACGTGGCCGTTCGGATCGACGACGTTCTGGCCAAGGCGCCGCCGTCTGCGAGCGAAGTCGTGGTGCGTGTGCTGGGCGGCGTGGTCGGCAAGTCCGGTGAGTTCGTCGATGGTCAGGCGGAGTTGTCACCGGGCGCTGCGTGCGTGCTGTTCTTGTGCCAGACCGACGCTGACGTGCATTGGGTGGCGGGTATGGCGCAGGGGCATTTCCCACTGCGCGTCGACTCCGCGGGAACGCCTCGTTTGGCTGCGAGCCCGCGCTTGCCCGCGCTGCTTCACCCCGAGCGTTCTGCTGCCCGTCGCTTGGTCGGTGCGGACATTCCTTCCGCCCGGGAACTCGTGCAGGCGTTCGTGCCATGAAGCGGGCGACCAGCGCGCTGTTCGCGCTCGTGCTCGTGCTTTCCGCCCCGCGTATCGCGTCGGCCTATTGCCGCACCCACGCTTGCAATCCAGCCGACCCAGCTCAGAACTGCGCCATCGACGCCCAGCACTGCGTCACCACTGGCGACCCGCTGGCTTGGCCGAGCTCGTGCGTGAGCTTTAGCGTTCAGCAGGACGGCTCGAAAAAATACGGCATCACGGCCGAGGCCTTCGGCACCATGCTGACGGCGGCCTTCGGACGCTGGGTTGGCGCGACTTGTTTGGATGGCTCGTCGCCGGCGCTGAGCATCGAAAACATCGGCGTTGCGGCTTGCGATCAGGTCGAATTCAATCTGGCGAGCGCCAACGCGAACGTGTGGATGTTTCGCGATGACGTGTGGCCGTACGCGGGTGGGGAAGACGCGCTCGGCTTGAGTACCGTGCACTACGACCCGGACACGGGAGACATCCAAGACGTAGACGTCGAGATCAACTCAGCGGGCGTCAAGCTCAGCATCGGCGATCCAGTCGACCCAGACGGTGCGGATCTGGAGTCGATCGTGACTCACGAAGCCGGGCATTTTCTCGGGCTCTCTCACACACTGATCGCGGGCTCGACGATGATCGGCGGATACACGCTGGGGGACTCGAGCCAGCGCATCCTCGGCGCTGACGACAGCGACGGGATCTGCGCCACGTACCCTGCTGGTCGCAGCAGCGAGACCACGGATTGCGCGCCGCGTCGCGGCTTCAGCGGTGTCTGCGGCGGCGCGTTGCCTGCCACTAGCGGCGATTCCGATCCCGCGGCGACATCGAAGGGCTGCGCCGTGGCGGCGATGATTGCTCCGTCGCATGGGTTTCCGTGGCCAGCCCTGGTTGCTCTCGCAGGGGCTCTGGTTGCTCGAGGAAGGAGGCGCACGCGCTGGTCGCGTTCGTCGAAGTAGGAAGTTAGGCATGCCAACCATTGCTAGAGCTTGGAGCGGGCTGTTCGTCGCGACGCTGGTCGCGCAGCCCTTTGCGCTCGCGCTCGGCTGCAGCGTCGACGATCGGGTCTTGAGCGAGGCTCTGGCAAGTGCGGGCGCGAGTGGCGGAGTGGACGCGGACACCGACGCGGGCGCCGCAGCAGGTCGACTGACTCAAGGTGGCTCGGGTTCGGGAGGCACCGGTGCTGGGGCTGGTACCGGAGCAGGAGCAGGATCGGCCGTTGGCACGTCGGACGACGCGGGCGCAGCGGGCGAAGCCGGCGCGTCGACGACCACCCCGCCCGTGATTTGCTCGGACACGCAGCCGACTCCCGGCTGCCTGAAGAGCCTCGTCGTCAACGCAACGTTCGATACGGATACCGCGCATTGGACCGCGGATCCCGGTGACACCGAGAGTTGGTCTCAACAAGACGCCGCTGGGCAGCCTTCATCGGGCTCCCTCGCGGTCCTCAATGCCACGGTCACCAGCGACCCGGGGTCGGTCGTCGCTGGTGCTGGCCAGTGCGTGCCCGTGGTCGCCGGCAGTATTTATGACATCAGCGCGAGCGTCTTCATCTCGGGCGCGCAGGGCAGCTCCGGAGTGGGTGGTTTTTACGCTTCTCTGTATCCGACCACGGATTGCTCTGGCGCAGCCCTGTCCTACTTCGGTCAATCGACGCTGTCTGATGCCACGGATGTGTGGACCGGCGCGAACATGGTCGTCGACACGACGCCGCAAAACCTGAGCACTGCGCAAACCATGTCACTGCGTTTGATCGCGCAGAAGATGTTCAGCGCGGCGCCGCTCACCATTCTCTTCGACAACGTGCTCGTGCAGAAGGCAGCGTCCCAATGACGAGGCAAACGCCATGAAAGTTCAGAAGACGTTGTGGGCAGCGTTTGTGCTCTGTCTGAGCGCGCTCTCGAGTTGCTACCCCGAGCACGCACCGAGCGAAGGCACGCCCGCCCTGACCGAAAATGGCGGCGGCGGGAACAGCGGCGGCAGCGACGGGGTTGGCGAAGCGGGAGCGAGCGAAGGCGCGGTGGTTTGTCCGCCAGCGGTCGCGCAACCCCTGCCGGCGCGCAGCGAGGTCATGTCGGCTGACGCCACGCCGACCGCACAACGCGTGTTCGTAAAGGACCTATTTAGTTCGTTCTCCGCGAACTGCGGCGGTTGTCACGTCGAAACGAATCAGGGTGGCTTCCAAAATCAAAAGGTCACTCTGCAGAACTTCCCGATGCTCGTCGACCAAGCCGCGGTGGACGCGATTTTGCAAACTGATCCGACCAAGATCATGCCGCCGTCGAGCGCGCCACCGAGCAGCCGACCGGCGACTGATCCGGTGCTCACGCTCGGGGTTTTGCTCGAAAAGTGGATTCAAGCCGGGCGGCCCAGCGATTCGTTCTTTCTCGAGCCGGACGTGGCGACCGGCGTCAGCCTCTTGAAGTTGTCCACGACGGTCGGCTTGGCCATGACCAATCTCGGCAACTGCATCCCAGCCCCGGATAAATCGGTCATCGCTTCCGAGACGGACAAGAGCACCGCGCTCGACACCATGTTCGCGACTGCGACCACGTTGCCGGTCAATCTGTCCGACACGGATCTGTTCACGCTCGACTCGGCGGAGCTCGCCCGCTATGGCGTCATCGCCTTCGCGCCGGCCTATCCACTTTGGGCCGACGACGCGAAGAAGGTGCGGATGGTGCGCGTCCCGCGCGGTCAATCGATCACGTTCGACAAGACCACCCAGAAATTCAACATCCCCCCGAACACACGCTTCTACAAGACGTTCCTGAAACAAGTCGTGGACGTGATGGGGAACGTCAGCTTCAAGAAGATCGAGACACGCCTGATCGTTTCTCGCCCGGACACGTGCGACGCGCAGGGCCAAAATTGCGTCCAAAACGCGCTCTACGGCACGTACGCGTGGGACGAAGGCGAGACCAAGGCCGACCTCGTGCAGGACCTACTGCGCGATGAGCAGCCCTTCGCCGATCGCTTGATTACGTACATTACCGATGAGCAAAAGGCGGCCACGTCGAAGGACCCGGAAGCGGACGGCTTGACGCGCCGCTATGCGATCCCGGGCAGCACGCGTTGCGTCCAGTGTCACATGGGCAGCGTGAGTCAGAGCTTCGTTTTGGGTTTTGCTCCGTTGCAGATTCGACGTCGCCCCACGGCCTCGGCGCAGATCTCGGACGGTGCCGTCATCGAACCCACGAACACCGACGAGCTCAGCCAATTCCAGCGCCTGATCGACTACGGCATCATCACCGGCGCCACGTCCGAGAACGACGTAGTCAAGTTGGAGGAGTCCGAGAGCGTCCCGCCTCGCAACGTGTACGAGGTCAACGCGCAGGGCTACATGGCGGGCAATTGTGGGCACTGCCACAACCCGCGCGGTTATCCGTCCATCCAGCACCCCGAGCTCGTGGACAACCTGAATTTCTGGCCCACGATGGGCGGCGGCATCTTTCAGTTCCCGATCAATCGGGTGAGCCCGCGAACATTCCGCGGCTTGAGCGGCGAGTTTGCCGTTCCGTACATCACCCAGTCGATCGACGACACGGACTATGGCGACCAAGTTCCGACGGGAGTGGTGAACCCGGGGTATGCGCCCAAGCAGATGGTCATGCCCGCCGATGCCAGCGGCGTGAATCAAATTCTACCGGTGCTCGCGCCATGGCGGAGCTTGATCTATCGCAACGTGGACACGCCGTTCACCTACACCGAAGCCAACGCGGTCTTCCCGCACATGCCGCTGAACACGCCGGGCTACGACTGCCGCGTGCCGCAGATCATGGGCGATTGGATGGTCAGCATCCCAGTTCAACGCGTCAAACAAGGTCCCGTCGGAACCGACGAAATTCTGCCGTATACGGAGAGCTTGCCCGCGGACACGTTCTATCCGCAGCACGCGCAGGAGGCGACCGAGCGGCTGGCTCAATACCACGCGAGCTATCGCTACAATTTCTGCCCGGACACGTCGGACATCGTCGATCCGGAAGTGGTGTCGGGTCAGGTTCTGACTCCGCAGGACAACGGCTACCCGTTGCCCGGTTACACCGCAGCGCAAGTTGCACTGTCGCCCGTGCCGCAAACGCTCGTCTTCAAGGACGGCATTCCCGACCGCCCGCACTGGGTCATCACCGATCCCACCGAGAACCCGGGGCCGTGGGTGCCGCGGCGCCCGGACTTCGGGGTGGCGCTGTTCGGCGATCCACCCGCCGCGGGTGACACCACGACCCCCGAGAGCGACGACCTACAGACCGTGGTTCAGGTCGTGGGCCAAGGTACGATCACATTCACGGATGCCTTCAACCAATTCGCGTTGGTGCAGCGACCACTCGCGTACTGGGAC
>Ga0210387_10001208_pt1 | contig 19319 bp, 17 predicted proteins | sample IncBWC7OmetaG_FD_160108 | JGI IMG/M metagenome (GOLD analysis project Ga0210387, IMG submission 160108) | Forest soil microbial communities from Barre Woods Harvard Forest LTER site, Petersham, Massachusetts, United States - Inc-BW-C-7-O ...
CGTGTCGCGCTCGGTAATGCAAGCTTGGGTCGCCGATCTAAAGGCGGCGGGCTTGGAGCCGCAGGCAATTTACCCCGACATTTCGCTGGTGCCGGAAAACCCCGGACAAACCGTATTGTGGCTCGAGGGGGAACGGCTCGCGGTGCGCCGGCCTGCAGCGGCTCCCTTTGCCGTCGAACTCTCGCCGGTGAGAGATGCTCTCGTGGTGGCCGGCGTGATACACGATCCGCTCGATTCCGCAGAGCCTAAACCGAAGGAGAGCGTGATTTTGTATGTCACGCGCGAGGATTGGGCGCGCGTGCAATTCGATTTCGAGGAGCTTGCGCAAGAATTCGAATCATTCAAGGTCCAGCTCCTGGTGGATGGTCCGCTGCCGTGGCTGGCTCGCGGGATGAGCGGCGCCGACGCCGTCAATTTACTGCAGGGCGAGTTTTTACAAACCACGGATTATGGCGCGCGCTGGCGCAGATGGCGGGTGGCCGCCGCCCTCGCCGCTGCGCTGCTGGTGGTGCATGTCGGCGCGCAGGCGCTGCAGTTGCGCCACGCCAAGCAGCAGACCGCGACGCTCGATGGCGAAATTTCGCAAGTTTTTTCCTCCGCGATGCCCGGACAAAATCTCTCCGATCCGCGCCGCCAAATGCAGACGCGGCTCGAACTCATTCGCAAATCCGCCGTGGGCCCGCAATATTTTTTGCGCGCCTTGCAGACCTTCGGCGGCGCGCTCGCGATGATTCCCCAGACCACCATCAATGCCTTGAGTTATAGACAAGACGCGCTCGAGATGACGGTGAATGCCCCCAGCCTGGCCTCCATCTCGCAGTTCACACAGCTGGTCGGTAAAGGGGGTTTGTCGGCCGAGATCAAATCCTCCAACCCCGTGGCCAACGGCGTCGAAGCACACCTGCAAGTTCACGATCAAAGTCAACGAGCGCATCGATGAACAAGCTGCGAGCCTGGTACGCGTCCTTGCAGAAACGCGAACAGCGTGTGGTGGCCGTCGGCGCCGTCGCCTTGGCCCTGATCATTCTGGTCGGCGGAATTCTACTGCCGCTGCAATCCGCCGTGTCCAATGCGCTGAAGAGCGGTGAGACCAAACGCGAAGATCTGGCGTGGATGCGCGCGAATGCGCCTGAAATCCGCGCCGCGGGCAATCAATTCCCTACTTCCGGCGGAGCAGGAGAGCCGCCGGTGGTGTTGGTGGACAGAGTGGGACGCGAAGCAGGACTCGCCAGCGCGCTGCGCGGCACGCAGCCCAACGCAACAGGTGTTCGCGTGCAATTGGAAGCCGCGCCATTCGACATGATGGTGGGTTGGCTCGATACGCTCGACCGGCGCTATGGCCTTGCTATCGAGTCGATCACGATAGACCGCAATGGCGCGCCGGGAATGGTCAATGCCAGCATCACGTTCTCCCAGCCGCGGCGTTGAGCTCAAACGACCGGCGCGCACACGCTGGCCGCTGATTCTAGGGCTCTTGGTCGGGCTCTTGGTGCTCGCCACGGGCGTGCTGTTCGTGCTGCCGGCGTCAATGGCGAGGGCTTTCCTGCCACAACAAGTGCGGGCGGAAGATTTTTCCGGCAGCTTTTTGCATGGCGCCGCCGGTAAATTCAGCGTCAACGCGCGCGACGCCGGCGCGATTGAATGGCAAATTCATCCCCTCTCGCTGTTGCGGCTGGCCGTGGTCGCGGATGTACATTGGGTCAAGGTGGGATTCGTCATCGATGCCACGGCGGAAATCGATCGCGAGGGTCTCGAGGCGCGCAACATCAAAGGCGGCGGCCCCATCGAGAACTTGCGCGACATTGGCTTGGCGGCCGGTTGGCGCGGCAACGCCAATTTAAGTTTTGCGGACATCAAAAGCGACTTCTCGAGGCTGCTTGCAGCGGAGGGCAGGCTTGAGGTGACCGACCTTTCCTCCACGGACATCGGCGACGGCAGCAACTTGGGCGGCTATGTGCTGCTGCTCGCGCCGGGCGCCATCGCCGCCGATGGAACGATTACCGCAAGCCTCAACGACAGCGGCGGTCCGCTGGAGATTCAGGCACAAATAAAGTTCTTGCCGGCGACGCGCACCGGGATGCTGTCGGGCACGCTCAAGGAGCGGGCCGATGTTCCGCCGGCGCTGCGCGCTCAGCTCGATCGGCTGGCGCAGCTGCAGCGCCGCGATGGCTCGGGCAGATTACCGCTAGAACTCGAATTCACCTTCTAACGCACCGGCCGCCGAGCTGCCCCTAGCCGCCGACAAACACATTGAGTTTATTGCCGTCGAGATCGCGAAAATAGCCGGCGTAAAATTCCGGCGAGCGCTGCCCGGGTGCCCCCTCGTCGGTCGCACCTAATTCCAGCGCCTTGCGATGCAGGGCGTCGACTTTCTCCTTGGCATCGACCACCAGGGCCACCATGACTCCGTTGCCGACCGTGGCGGCTTTTTTATCGTATGGGGTGGTCACACCCAATCCCGGCAAGTCCGGGCGAACCGCCCAGGCCACGAATTGATCGCTCTCCATCATGCGTTTAGCGCCAATTTGGGCCAATAACGCGTCATAGAAAGCCGCCGCCCGCTTCAAGTCGTTGGTACCCAACGTCACGTAGCCAATCATGGTCATTCCCCCTGTGGTTGATCCGTACCTGTTTATATATCCAGTAGACGAGGCTCGTCAACCTCAAATTGCGGAGCTGCCCACTCGCGCCAGGCGGCCATTAAAGGGAAATACAAACCCAGCCGAATGGGCTCGGGGCCCAAGCGGCTTGCAAGACGCGCGTAGCGCTCCAATTGCGGCTTGTAGCGCTCGACTTCCCGGTCAAGGAAGGCCTCGAGTCCTCCACCCAAGTGCTGACTGGTCTTATAGTCGATCACCCAACGCACGCCCTCATCGTCGATGAAGCTGCGATCGAAAACCGCCCGCACCACATCGCCGCGCCAGTGGCCCGACAGCGCATGCTCGCGATAGTCGTCACGGTAGCCCGACTTCAGTATCCAGCGTCCCCGGGGATCCTGGTGTACGCCTAGCAACGCATCCATGACCCGCGCCGTGGCCTGTTCGAGCCGATCGGCGGGAACCCCGTGCAGCGCCAGCCAGCGCCTGCAGTGAGCACTGCGCGCGCGTAGCGCGGCTGCATCGATGCTTTGCAAATCCATTGTCTGGAGTTCCGCATGCACCAGGCTGCCCACGCGCCGTGCGGTTTCCCCGGCCCAGTCGAAGACCGGGGTCTCTTCGCGGGTGATGGTCGCGGGCGCAATCGCGGCGTCAGCCTTCATCGCGGCGGAGAATTGAGGCGACCAGTCGGCAGGCACCCGCCACAGCGGCCCGCCACGCAGCGCCTCGACGGCCGCGACCGAGCTGGCGGCAGGCACTGCGTCCTGTCGGGCGGAGAATTCGCGGCCAGCAACCGGCCAGAGCACGCCGAGCAGGCTGCCGGCGCGAGGCGTCCAGGCTTTACGTGGGCCGGAGTCTTCGTCGGTGTCGTCTGTGTCCTCCGCGTTTCCCACCACCGCCGTCAGTCGCAACTGCCATTTGGCGCGGGTGCAGGCCACATACAAGAGACGCTGCGCTTCAAGCATGGATGCGTCGCGCAGTTGGCAGCGCAGAAATTCAAACAAGGGATCGCTTGCCGCGCTCACCGGCGGGCGGGCGGCCATCACCATGCCGTCGCGTCCCGCACGCGCGAACTGGTGCGACAGCAGGAGTTGATCGCGGTTGCGCGGCACGGGCCGATCGAGCGCCGGCAGCACCACCAGGTCGAACTCCAGGCCCTTGGCCTTGTGTATGGTCATGATTTCAACGGCACCGGCGCTGCCGTGATCCGCGAACAGATCCGCGAAACTGCGGGGCAGATCCGCGGCGTCCGGCATGCCGCGTTCTTCGAGGACTCGCACGCGCGAAAACGCTGCATCCGCCAGGTTGAGTTCTGGGATCGATGCAGCGCAGCCGGCTCCCCCGAGTGCGAGCCAGGTGCGTTCGAGCCAGCGTGCCACCGAGCTGTCGTTGCGCACAGTGAACGCAGCGATGAGCGTCGTGCGCACCCGCAGGCAACGGCTGCGTCCCTCCTCGCTCAGTCGAGCCAGCGCGGCGTCGTCCTGCAGCGCATCCCATACGAGTGCCGCCGAGCGCGACAGGGTTAAAAGATCGGCCAAGGAGAGGCCCGCCCACGGCGCGCGCAATATGGCCAGCCACGCAATTCGATCGCCGAGGTGCAACAGCGCCCGCAGCAACATGATGATATCGCGGACGATGGCACGATCTTGCAGCGGTTCGATATCCACGGCATGAAATGCGATATTGCGCGCGCGCAGACCGGCGGCAATCTCGCGCGCGTGACCCCTGGCGCGCACCAGCACCACGATGCGCCACCCCGGATGCTGCTCGATGGCCGCGCCGATCATGTCCGCGACGGCGTTCGATTCGGCCGCGCGGGTGCTGAACCCCGATACCTTGACGCCCGTGCCGTGAGGCTCAGGCTGCGTGCCTGCCGCCGTGCTCGGGCGAAAGGCGATGGCACCGCGGTTGCGGTCGTCGGACCGCGGCATCAGCAAGGCAAAGCAGCGGTTGATCCATTGCACGATGGAATCCGCGGATCGAAAATTGGTTTGCAGCCGCTCTACGTCGAAGCGCACCTCGCCGATGCCCTCCTCTGCCAGTTCCAGAAAGGCGCGTACCTCCGCTTGGCGAAATCCGTAAATGGACTGCATGGGATCTCCCACGCAAAACAGCGTTCGCCCGTCTCCCGTCTGCCATCCGGCGATGAGCTGGCGCACCAGCTCCAGCTGTGCGCTGGAGGTGTCCTGAAACTCATCGACCAAAATGTGCTGCAGGCGGTAGTCGAGCCGCAGCGTGAGATCCGTGGGTTGTGATGCGGTGCCAAGAGCGCGCAACGCCGCCAGCGAGACAGCGGGAAAGTCCATGGCACCTTGCTCGCGAAAGACGCCGTCGAGTTCCGCGGCGGCCAGCACCAGCACCTGTGCGACCTCGCGAACCCGGGTCCATTGCTCGGTGCTGTACGCGGGGTCCGGCAAGCTGGCCAATTCTGCGAGAATTTCCACAGCTCGCGGCTCGCGCTCGAATTCACTCAGTAGGTCCTGCATGCGCGGCTTATCGCTGCAACCGGCGGGGAACCCTTCCGCAACGGTGACTCGTTTGCGCAGCGCGCCCGCGGCGGTCAGCAACAACTTGGCAACACTGCGCCACCGCGCAATGTCCGAGGCCTGCGCGCGCAGCGGCGCCACATCCTGCAGCCACGGCGCCATAGGAGAGGCATTGCCGAGGCGTTGCGCCGCACCCGGCATGAGACGCGACAACGCCAGCAGTCGCTCCTCGCCCATCACGTCCTGGGCGCGCAGCAGCACTCGAGTCACCAGCAGGCGCAGATCTTCGTCGAAATGACGCCGCACGCTGCCGAGCTGTGCCTCATTCATGGCACTTGCCGCGTGCAATCGGCCCGCCAGCAACGGCAACCATCGATCGCGGCTCGGCAGCATATCGGCCAAGAGCTTCACGAGTTTTCGCCACCGTTGATCATCCAGCATGAGCACCCGCTCGACGGCGTCGCCGAGCGGACCGCTTTCGACGTGCGCCAACGCGCGGCGCGCGGCATCCTCATAGCTCGGTCGAGCATCGGTGAGTATGCGCAGACCGGAGCCAATGCCGGCCGCAATGGGCAACTGGTTCGCCAGCCAAGAGTTGAACGCATCGATGGTCTCGATCCGCAGCCGCGTGGGCAGTGTCTCGAGGTCGAGTTGTAATGTGTCCAAGTGCCGTTTTGCCTCGACGGCCAGCGTCCAGGTGTGGTGGTTGAAGCCGGCGGGACACTGCGCGAGACGCGCGGCCGCGAGCGCGTTCAGTACGCGTTCGCGCATTTCCTGCGCGGCGCGGCGGGTGAAGGTCAGTGCAAGAATGCGTTCGGGCGCATCCACCGACGCCAACAGCCGAAGGTAGCGCGACGCCAACAGAGTGGTCTTGCCCGAGCCTGCAGGCGCTTGCACCAAAACGGAGGCGTGCGATGCGACGGCGTGCTCGCGTGCCGCGCGGTCTTGAACGCTGCGCTGCTCGTCAGTCATGCAGATCTTGCGGGTCTTCGAGCGCCGCCGGAACGCGGCACAGGCCGTGCAGGTCGCAGGTCTTGCACGCCTTCGCGGTGGGTGCAACCTGCGCGTGGCCGAGCGCGAACGCGGCGGCAATACTCTCCAGCCGCCGCGACCAAACACCCAGCAACGCGGCGAAGTTCGGCATGCCCTCGAGCACGGAATTGCGGCCCCGCGGCTTGAATATCTCGCGCCGCTCCGACTCCGCGACAAACCCAGGATCGCCCGCGCTCACTTTCGCATAGGCCACGGCCACCAGCCCCACAGGCTGCAGCAAGGCGTATACCGGCAATTGCGGGTTGTCGGGCCGATCGCCCTGCCAATCCCGGCCGGCATTGCCGGTCTTATAGTCGATGAGTACCCGAGCACCGTCGGCAAGCGCATCAACTCGATCGATGCGCACTCTGAATTCGAGGCCCGCAAAACGCGCTACCTGAGCGCCCTGCTCGAGTTCTTCTACCGCAAACGGCGCGCGCTTACGCTCGATTTCCAGCCATAACGCGAGCAGATTCTGCAGCCGCTGAAGCTCGCGCCCGCGCCAGCGCGGCCCCGGGTCATGTTTCTTGCAGACAATGGCGAGCGCGCGGCGGGCAGCCGCATCCAAAAGTTGCGACTGCGCGTCGGGCGCGATGTTCTGCAATGCGTTCGAATCACGCAATACCGTCCATATGTGTTCGAGTGCGTGATGCACGAGTTCGCCGCGCTCGCGCTCATTGAAGCCGGGCACCGGTTGCTCCAGCCGCTGGGTCGTCAAGCGGGTCTCCGCGAAGCCGCGGAACGCGCAGCGCGACTGGGCCCTGAGTGTGGCGACGCCGCGCGTTCGTTCCGGATGAGAAAACGGCGGGGCCACCTCGTCCAGCAAGCGCTCGAGCGCAGGCGCCGAGTCAAGCAGGGCGCGCCAATGCGGGCGTGGCTCGGGCGCGGCCTCCGGCGAATACAGCAAGCGTGACTCTTTCGGCAATAGCGGACTTGCGCGGCGCGAGTTGCCGCCCGAGTCCGCATAACTGAAGACGCAGGCCGTCGCGCGTGCCTGCCAGCGATTCTGCAGATCCGTATCGTGACGGCATTGGCTGTCCGATGAGGCCGAAATCACCGCGTATTCGCGCTGCAATCTGAGGGGCAGCAACGGCACCGGCTCGGCCGGCGCGGGCCATTCGTCATCGCCGCAGCCGCTCACCCATATGCCGTCGTAGTTGAGCCACGGGTCGATGCGTTGTCCGCTCACCCAAATCGCGGGTACTCCGGTTTGCGCCTGAAATGGCGTCTCGCGAGCCGCGCGGCGCAAAATCCTCTGTGCAAATTCGCTCGAGTGCGAGCCGAATATCGCATCCGCGGTGGCCAGCGTTGCAAGCAATTCGCGGAATCGCTCCGCGGCTTGAAATTCGATGCTGGACCAACGCGCACGCAGCGCCCACGGGCCCGCTTCGAGCGCGCGGATCCAGACGGCGACCCAGGCGCTGAAGCGATGCGCGCCGCTCAAGCTCGCGAGCACGCGCCGCGACTCGAGCAGACGCTCGACGGCGCCCGGCGTCCCCATCTGCCCGCCTGCCGCGAGCCGCTCGCAAGTCTCCAACCACGTCCCAAGATCCGCCTCATCGCAGGCATGGCTGCGCAGCGCCACATCGACCAGCGCCGCGGCGCTGGTCTCGGCGGCGGACCCCTGCAGCTCCGGCGCACGCAACAGCGCGCTGAATCGCACGAACGGCAAGGCGCCCACGCTTGCCGCCAAGGTTTGCAACGCGATGCGCACCGAGGCGTAGTCCGCCAGCGGCGTGCCGCCCGCCACGGCATAGTGCGCATTGCCGGAAGCGCCCGAGAGTGCAAATCGCTGCGGCGCCAATGCGGCGTCGAGTGCGTCTATCACCTCGGAACGCCTAGAGCCTAGATCCGGAATGCAGATCCAGGCGCGAAAGCGCTCATCGGCGAGCAACTGAGTGCGCGCCCAATCGGCAACCGCCGACATTTCAGCCGACGGCGAGACGGCGTGCATACGCGATAGGTTCTGCGGCACCACGCTGTGAGGGGCCAGCATGCGGCCGTTGCGCTGCAACCATTGCAAAGCCAGCGGCCGCCACATGGGACTTTCGATCCACGCCACCCGCATGGGCGCCGCGGGCGCCACGGCGAGCAGCGTGTCGGCACTGACGCAGCCAAGCGCGCGGCAGCGTTGCTCGAATGCGCGATTCCACGCCAAAAACGCCTGTACCTCCTCGGTAGAATCATCGCTGATGGCACGCAGCGGAATCGCATACTCGTGCATGACGCGCCGCGCACGCCGCGCCGCACGCGCGGCGGCGTCGGGGTCCAGAAAATCCGGCTCCAAGCCCACCTCTTCGATGGCGGCGCGCCACAGCTGGCGCTCTTCAACATCGCTCAAGCATCGCGCTGAGTCGGCTTGCGACAGTTGCCGCAAGGCATATTGTTCGCGCAGCCAGCCTCCGAAATCGCGTATGCGCGGCGTTGGCCACAGATCGCGGCCACTTCTGCGATGGGTGCGCTCCACGGCGTCGAACAACGCAGCCGCCAATTCGGTGTTCGGTGCCAACACGCTGTAGCCGTCCGCGAGTGCGGCAAGCAGCTCAGGCGAAACGCGATCCGTGCTCAGCGCCGCTGGACCTTCGCCGAGGATTCCACGAATTTCAATTCCGGCCCGCCGGCCGCTTGGGCCGAGAGCAGTTCTTCGATTCGTTCGAACACCGTTGCGATGATTTGCCGTTCGGGCAGATTGGTGATGCGAAATGCGTTGCTATACCCCACGTTGAAGCTGACGCCCGGGGCAACCAGCACGTGTTTTTTCTCGAGCAACTCGAGCGCAAACGCCTGATCATCGAACTCGGGCAGCGCTTCGCGGCTCACTTCCACGAAGGCGTACAAAGCGCCCATCGGCCGGGATAACTGCAAATATTTGCTGCGCGCAACCCCGTCGAGAATCGCCTGGCGCGATTCGTAAAGGCGGCCGCCCGGGCGTGTCAGCTCGAGAATACTCTGGTAGCCCCCCAACGCGGTTTGCACGGCCCACTGTCCCGGCACATTGCTGCACAGACGCAGCGATGAGAGCAGTTCCAGGCCCTCCAAATACCCGCCGGCGCTTTCGAGATCGCCGGAGAACGAGGCCCAGCCGACGCGATAACCGCATGCTCGGTAAACTTTCGACAAGCCGCTCATCGTGCAGCACAAGGTATCGTGCACGAGCGTCGCCATGGGCACGAACTGCGCGCCGTCATACAGAATATGGTCGTAAATTTCGTCGGACAACACCACCAGGCGATGTTTCTCGGCGATGCGCGCGATCGCGGCGAGAGTCTCCCGGGGATAGACGGCACCCGTCGGATTGTTTGGATTGACGATGACGATGGCGCGCGTGCGGCGGGTGATGAGCGCCTCGATTTCGTCGGCGTCGGGCACAAAGGACTGCGCCGAGTGACATGGGTAATGCACCGCACGGCCGGAGTTCAAATTCACCGCGGCGGTCCACAAGGGATAGTCGGGGCTCGGCACCAGCACCTCGTCGCCGGCATTGAGCAAAGCGCGCAGCGCGAGATCGATCAACTCGCTGACGCCATTGCCGATGAACACCTCTTCGGCGGAGACGCCGCGCACGCCGCGTTCCTGCTGCTGCATGACCACCGCTTCGCGTGCCGGAAAGATTCCCTTTTGGTGCACGTAGCCTTCGCTGTTGCGAAGATTCTCGATCATCGCCAGGCGCATGGTTTCCGGCGTGCGGAAGCCGAACGCGTAGGGGTTGCCGATATTCAGCGAGACGATGTCATATCCCAGCCGCTCGAGCGCAAGCGCACGCCGCGCCAACTTACCGCGAATTTCGTAGCGTACATTGGCGAGCCCGTCGCTGGGCCGTATCGGCCTTCGTTGTGTCATGCCGGGAAGGATAGCGGAATATTGCCCTCATGCGAACGATGACACGCCGCCCAGTGCCCTGGGCTCACCTCGGAGAGAGGCGGCACACGGCTCGCGCAAATCGGCAGCGCGATGGGACAGCGGCCGCGAAACGCGCACCCGGCGCTTTCGGGATCTGCTGCGGCCGGGATTTCGGAGGACGCCGCGGTGCGAAGTGCGGATGGCAGCGCCGAGCGTGCCGCGGATAGCAACGCCTGTGTGTACGGATGCAATGGGGCGGCGAACAGCGAATCGCGCGCGCCGAGCTCCACGGGACGCCCTGCATACATGACGAGCACCCGATGACTCAACTGCCGCACGACGGCCAGATTGTGGCTGATGAAGAGCATCGCCATTGCGGTGTCGCGCTGTAAATCCAGCAACAAGTTGATGATTTGCCCCTGAATCGACACATCGAGAGAACTGACCGGTTCATCGCAAACCAATAATTTGGGCTTCAATATCATGGCTCTCGCGATACCGATGCGCTGGCACTGGCCGCCGCTGAATTCGTGCGGGTATCTTGCCGCCATGGCGGCCGCAAGGCCGACGCGCTCCAATATCGCGCCGATGCGTTGTTGCTGCTCGAGCGGCTTCAATCCGGGTTCGAAGATTTTCAAAGGCTCGGCAAGCGCCTCGCCCACCGTCATGCGCGGATTCAAACTCGCCTGCGGATCCTGAAACACGATTTGCAGGTCACGGCGGTGTGGCCGCAACTGCGAGGCCGTGCACGACACCAGATCGAGGCCGCCAAACTCCACGCTACCCTGCGCGCTCCTCAGCAAGCGCAGAATGGCGCGCGCCAGCGTCGATTTTCCGGATCCCGATTCGCCGACGATCCCCAAGGTCTCGCCCGCGAACAGTTCGAAGTTCATGTCGCGCACGGCGGCCTGCGCGCCGAAATTCACTCGCAGATCCGTCACCTTGAGCAGTGGGTGGTTCACGAGGTGAGTGGGAAGTGACAAGCGACGCTACCCGTCGATGAGCCCAAAAGCTGCGGTCTCTCGATCCGGCAGCGCTCGGCAGCCCGTGGACACCGGGGCGCGAATGCACAGGCCTCCAGCCTCTCGCCCGGTTGCGGGGGCTGTCCGGGCAAGGTCGCCAGGCGTTCGACGCGCGGTCCATCCAGGCTCGGTATGCATTTCAACAATCCTGCCGTGTACGGGTGGCGCGGCTGCTGCAGCAGCACTTGCGTGGCCGCGCACTCCACGGCTCGGCCGGCATACATCACCAGAATTCTGTCCGCGAGTCCCGCAACGACGCCAAGATCGTGGCTGACGAGAATCAACGCCATGCCCATTTCGCTGCGCAGGCCGCGCAGCAATTCGATGATCTGCGCCTGCACCGTCACATCCAATGCCGAGGTGGGTTCGTCGGCGATCAACAGCGACGGCCCGCACAACAGGCCCATGCCGATCATGACTCTTTGGCGCATGCCGCCCGACAACTCGTGCGGATACTGATTCAACCGCCGCCTCGGTTCGGAGATATGCACGCGCCCCAAGGTTCGTTCCGCTGCGGCCCATGCGTCGCGCCACGACATCGCGGCGTGGCACACCAGGACTTCCGCCAACTGAATGCCGATTTTAAGATGCGGCGTCAAGGAGGTCATCGGGTCCTGAAAAACCATGCTGACTTTTGCGCCGCGGATGCGATTCAATTCGGCCGAATCGCGGGTTATCAGTTCCTCGCCTTCGAATCGGACGCTGCCGTCGATCACCGCATTGCCGGCGAGCAGGCCCATGGCGGCCATGAGAAGTTGCGTCTTGCCGCTCCCTGACTCGCCGACGATGCCGAGGCATTCACCGGGCGCGACATCGAAGCTTAAGCTGCGAACGGCCTCGATACGCTCGGTACCGTTCGCATAACTCACGCTCAACTTCTCAACGCTCAATGTCGCGGACATCAGCCTTCCTCGACTTGGAATGCATCGCGCAGGCCGTCGCCGAAAATATTCAAGCACAGCAGCAACAGCGCCAAGAAACCGCCCGGCACCAACAATATCCATGGTGCGGACTCCATTTCGCTCGCGCCTTCCGCTATCAGGGTGCCGAGGCTCGCGCTCGGCTCTTGAATACCCAAGCCGAGAAAGCTCAAGAAACTTTCAAACAGAATGATTTGCGGCACGGTGAGCGTGGCATACACGATCACCGGACCCAACAGATTGGGAATGACGTGCTTGGCGACGATGCGGCCCGCGCGCGCCCCTGATGCCACTGCGGCCTCAATGTATTCCTTGTGGCGAATGCTCAAAGCTTGGCCGCGTACGATGCGTGCCATGCTCAGCCAACCCACCGCGCCAATCGATAAAAACAACAGGTATTCGTTGCGCCCGAAAATGACGGTCAAAAATATCACGAAGAATATCAGCGGCAGGCCGCTCAAAATCTCGATGATGCGCATCATCACATGGTCGGTGTGGCCGCCGGCATACCCTGCCACCGCCCCATAGATCACGCCGACGAGCAGGCTGATCGCACTGGCCACCAAGCCAATGGCGAGAGACACCCGTGTGCCCGCCAACGTGCGTACGAACAAATCGCGCCCGAGACGATCGGTACCGAACCAATGCGCGTTTTGCGTGCTCGGATGCGCGGCAACATGCAGCCAGTCGAGCGATTGTATGCTGTTGGGGTTGAGCCATGGTCCGATGAGCGCCAATCCAATCATGGCCGACATGACGATGAGCGCGCCAAGGGCAACCGGACTCGCGCGCAAACGCCGCACCGCGTCCTCGCCGAGCGCCGCCATTAACGGACTCGCACGCGCGGATCGAGCCACGCATACAAAAGATCCACGAGCAGGCCCATCCCGATGAGCAGGGCCGAATAAATAATCACCATTCCGAGCACCAGGGTGTAGTCGCGGTTGAGCGCGCCTTGCACCAGAAATCGGCCAATGCCCGGCAGCCCCGCAATGGATTCCACGACCAACGATCCGGTCATGATGGATGCGACCGCGGGCACCAAGTAGCTCGCCACGGGGGTGAGCGCCGGGCGCAGCGCGTGGCGCAAAATGACGGTACGCAGCGGCAGTCCCTTGGCAAACGCTGTGCGGATGTAGTGACTGCGCAAGACTTCCAGCATGCTGCCGCGCGTCAGGCGTGCGATGTAGGCCAGAGGCGGCAGCGCGAGGGCAATGATGGGCAACGCCAGATGGCTGAGCGAACGGGGCTCCCAGCCGGATACCGGCAGCCAGTGCAAGTAGACGCCAAATAGCAGGCCGAGGAACGGCAGCACGACAAAGGATGGAATGGCTATGCCCACCAAGGCCGCCGACATGGCTGCGTAGTCCGCAGCGGAGTTGTGATGTAGCGCGGCGAATGTCCCCAATGGAATGCCGACGATCAAGGCCAGCACCATCGCAATCACGCCGAGTTCCAGTGTGACCGGAAACCCCTGCGCTATCAGCTCGGTGACCGTGAAGTCTTTATATTTGAAGGATGGCCCAAAGTCTCCGTGCGCCAGAGATGCAATATAGCGTCCGTACTGTTTCCAAATCGGCTGGTCCAATCCGTAAGCGGCTTGCATGTTTGCCATGATTTCCGGAGACAGCGTCTGCTCCTGATCGAACGGTCCGCCGGGCGCGGCGCGCATCAAAAAAAAAGTAGCCGTGATGATGATGAACAGCGTCGGAATTGCGCTGGCGAGCCGCGTCAAAAAATAGCGAAACATCGCGGCGAGTCTATCGGTTGACCGCAAGGTGGACAAGCGAAGTATGGCTCCCTAAACTAGCGGGCTAGCTCAACCGCCGAGGTTTCATGGACTCCACCCGCCCGATCCGCGCGCTCACGCGCGGCCTTGATGCGCTGACCGTTCTGAATTTGCGCGACGGTGCGACGGTGTCGGAAATCGCCCATGAAATCCGGCTGCCGCGCACCACCGTGTATCGAATCCTGGAAACCTTGTGCACTTCGGGCTTCGTTTATCGCGACCACCTCGATGAGCGCTATCGCTTGACGATACTGGTGCGGGGCTTGAGCGGAGGCTTCGACGACGAAGTATGGGTCACGCAGATCGCGAAGCCCATCATCGCGCATTTATCCGGCGAGATAGTCTGGCCCGTGAACATCGCCACATTGCTGGGAACGAAAATGATGCTGCGCGAATCCACGGATCACAGCAGCCCGCTTGCGATCGAGCGCTATTCCGCGGGAATCCAACTGCCGGTGCTGAGCAGCTCGGCGGGGCGCGTGTATTTGGCGCACTGCCAGCCCGCGCAGCGCGACACCTTGATCGAGATTTTGGCGCGCTCCAACAAAGAGGAGGACCGGCCCGCGCGCGATCGCGCCTCGCTGTTGCGCGACCTCGCGGACATCAAGGCTCAGGGATTCGCCACCGCGACACGCACGCGGCGGCTCGTGGATGAAATCACCATCAGCGTACCGATCGCGCTGGGCGACCGCACGGTGGCCGGCTTGACCATGCGCCTGGTCGCCTCCGCGATGCCTGTGAAGACCGCCCTCGAGCGATTTTTGCCAAAGTTGCGTCAGTGCGCGATTAAAATCAGCGCAAGATTTGCCGAACAACAGCCCGCGGCGCGCATCAAGGGCGCGCCCGAAGCCACCGCCTAAGGAGTCTGAATTGCAGAAGATCATGGTCTGTATCAAGCGCGTCGTCGATTACAACGTGCGCATCCGGGTCAAGCCCGACGGCAGCGGCGTCAATCTCGACGGCGTCAAAATGAGCGTGAATCCCTTCGATGAGATCGCACTCGAAGAGGCGCTGCGTATCAAGGAGCGCGGCTCGAATATCGAAGTTCTCGCGGTGAGCATCGGCGTCGCCGACACTCAGCAACAGCTGCGCACCGCGCTGGCGATGGGAGCCGACCGCGCGATTCTCGTGCAGACCGACGTGGCCGTTGAGCCGCTGACCGCCGCGCGAACTTTTTTGGCGCTGGTGAAGAAAGAAAATCCGGACTTGGTGTTTTTGGGGAAACAAGCGATCGATGACGATGCCAATCAGACCGGACAGATGTTGTCCGCCCTGTGGGAACGCCCTCAGGCCACTTATGCATCCAAGGTCGAGATTGCGGCGGGCAAGGCGACGGTCACCCGCGAAGTCGACGCGGGACTGGAAACCATCGAAGTCGATCTGCCCGCGGTGGTGACGGTGGACCTTAGATTGAACGAGCCGCGCTACGTCAAGCTGCCCGATATCATGAAGGCGAAGAAGAAGCCTCTCGACATCACCTCGCTCGACGCGCTGGGCGTCAGCGCCGCGGCAATGCTCAAAACCGTGAAAACCGAGCCGCCCCCGCTGCGCCAGAAAGGTGTCATGGTGAAGGATGTGGCCGAACTATTCGATGCTCTCAAGAAAAAGGGTTTGATCTAATGCACAAGGTACTCATTGTCGGTGAACACGACGGCAAGACATTAAACCCCGCCACGGCCAAGTGCGTCACGTGCGCTGTGAGCATCGCGGAGGCTGAAATCAGCATTGCTGTCTTGGGTGCCGATACGGCTGCAGTTGCGGCGCAGGCGGCCGCGCTGGCGGGCGTCAAGCACGTTGTGCGCATCGATCGGGAGGAGAATCTGCATCCGCTCGCCGCCGTATTCGCCCCGCAGGTGGCGGCACTGGCTGCGGACTACACCCACATCTTTGGGCCCTCCACGAGCTTCGGCAAGGATCTCATGCCGCGAGTGGCCGGACTGCTGGGCGTGGCGCAGGTCAGCGATCTCATGGCGGTCGAGAGCGCCTATCGCTTCCGGCGTCCTATTTATGCAGGCAACGCCATTGTCACGGTGGAAGCGGATGCGTCACGCAAACTGATCGCCACGGTGCGGGTCGCGTCCTTTCAAGCCGCCGCCACCGGCGGGAACGCCGCCATCGAGTCCAAGGCCGTGTCTGCCTCCCTGCCAACCCACACGCGATACGTGGGCGCCAAGTCAGGTTCCACCGATCGTCCGGATCTGCAGACTGCGGCGCGCGTCGTGTCCGGCGGCCGCGCGCTCGGCAGTGCGGAAAATTTCAAGTTGCTGTTCAGCCTGGCGGACAAAATCGGCGCGGCGGTTGGCGCATCCCGGGCCGCCGTCGATGCGGGTTACGCGCCCAATGAAATGCAAGTGGGCCAAACGGGAAAGATCATTTCGCCGGAGCTGTATATCGCCATCGGAATCTCCGGTGCGATTCAGCATCTGACGGGAATCAAGGATGCGCGCACCATCGTTGCCATCAACAAGGATGGCGAGGCGCCGATATTCGAAGTGGCCGACATCGGCCTCACGGGCGATTTATTTCAGGTCGTGCCGGAATTGGAGCGTCTGATCGGCGGCTAGCGCCGCTCGCGCCAGTGCGCCCGGCGGCGAGCGCACTGCCGCTTAAAGCTGTTTCAGCACGTAATCGGCTGCGGATACCTTGAATTCACCAGGGGCTTCCACATCCACCGTGGTCGCCACGCCGTTCTTCACGATGAGGGCAAAGCGCTGGCCGCGCGTGCCCATGCCGAATTTGGATCCATCCATTTCCAGGCCTAAGGCTTTGACGTAGGCACCATTGCCGTCGGCCAGCATGAGTATCTTGTCGCCGACGCCGCCATGCTTTCCCCAGGCATTCATCACGAACACGTCATTCACGGCGGTGCAGGCGATGGTGTCCACACCTTTGGCCTTGATCTGATCGGCGAGTTCGACAAAGCCCGGCAGATGTTTGGCATCGCAGGTGGGCGTAAATGCGCCCGGCACGGAGAAAAGCACCACGGTCTTGCCGGCGAACAATTGATCTGTCGTCAGCTTCTGTGGGCCGTCCTTGGTCATGCGGGTAAAGCTCCCCTCGGGCATCTTGTCGCCGGCCTTGATGGTCATGACTTACTCCGTTTGCTAACCGATGGTTTCCGCATACAGTTCCCACAATTTCGCCACCCGCGGACTGACGTTGGGCGCGCCCTTCAGCTGCGCGAAGGCCTTCTTGGCATCGGGGATGTTCTTGAGTTGGACTTGCGATCGGCCGAGGTACACGTAGGCCTCATCCGGATGCTTCATCTGGCCCTTTTGAATGCCGGCATTGATGGTGCTGATCGCGCCTTGGTAGTCGCCGAAGCCGTAATGCACTTCGCCCGACTTGACCAGCAGATCACCGCCAGGACTTTTCTGGGCTTCCGCATCCAATTGGGCGATGCCCTTCTGATCCGTGTCGGCTCGGGTCTTAAGCGACGCCAGCAAGCGATTGGTGCGCTCTTTGTGCTCGTCCTTCATGACCGGTGATGCCAAGCCGGCCTGCAGCACGCTCGCCGCCTCGCCGGGCAATCCGGCGTCGCCGAGCAGCTGCGCCATCTCGATATAGTCCGTGTCTGCGTTCATGGACTTCGTGTCATACATCACGCGATAGATCATCAGGACATTGTGATCGTCACGCTCGTCTTGGCGCTCCAGGCGAATCAAGTTGTTCCAATATTCTGTTTTGCGCGTCAACCGAACCAGGTCATACAACGCGGCGATCTTCCCCGGCGTATCGTTGGCATCGTCCGCGCACTTCAATTTGAACAGGTACAGATTCTCTTTAGGCGCCTCGCCGGCTTTGCGCGAGGCCGCAGCGGATTTATCGCCCCAAATAGCCGAGTCCTTGCAATCCTTTTCCAAATAATAGATTTGACTCATGACCGCGAGATCATCTGCGTTGGCAACGCCGGCATCGGATGCCTGCTTGCCGAACTCGATGGCCTTCGGATATTGCTGATTGCCGGCTGCCAGCCGAAACAACATTCTTTCGGTCTTGGCCGCATCTTCCGGCGAATAGCCGCCGGTGGCGAGCGCCGCCTCATAGGCCGTTTCGGCGGCCTTCAAGTTATTCGTTTTGACGTAGCAGAAGCCCTTGAAGTCGTAGATGGTCTTTTTGTCGAAGGTGGTCAGCGGCGACTTGGTTTCGGCGGCCTCCAAATTTTTGAGCGCCTCGCTCCATTGATTGGCCTGCATGGCCTTTTGCGCGGCGGCCATCTCCTTGGCAATGACTCGACTGATTTGCTGGTCCTGGGCCTTGGCGGCGGCCGAGAACGCCGGCGGCGCGGCCACGACCAGACAAACCAGCGCAAGCAGCGCACCCACGCCCATGCGGCGAATGTCGTGTATCGAGTGAATCATTGTCAAACCTCTTATTGATCAAACAAACGGCGCGTAACCTTTGAGATAAGGGGACGCGCCGTCATGCCACTGGGGATACTAGAAGTCGCTATTCACGAATCCTATTTTTTTCAGCCCACGGTGCTGCAGGTCAGCCAATGTCTGGGCCACGATCTCGTACTTCGCAAATTTATCGACCGTAATATGTACTTCCGGCTGAGGCTGCTTTTCCGCTTCCTGGGAGATATAGCTCTGCAAAGTCTTGCGATCCACCGGTGTCTTGTTCCACAGCAAGGTGCCATCGAAGTCGATCGTCAGGTCGATGACCTCGGGCGGCGGCGGCAGCGGCTGATTCGGCGGCGGCGGCAGAGGATTGTCGATCTTGACGGCATGTGTCTGATTGGGGAGTGTGATGATGAAAATGATCAACAGCACCAACATGACGTCGATCAACGGCGTCATGTTGATCTCGGAATAGGACTGGCCTTCGCCACCACCACCTACGCTCATGGCCATGTGTTTTCTCCTACGATCCGGCGCCGGGGCGATCGGGCTCGGTAATAAATGCCACTTTGCGTATGCCGATCTTCTGAGTCGCTACGAGTACTTGGCCTACGAACTGATAGCGAACGTTTGAATCGCCGCGAATGTGCACCTCTGGCTGGGGTTCCTGACGCACGATCCCACGCAACTGCTGTAAGAGTTCATCCTGACCCGACAACAGCTTGGAGTTCCAATAAATGGCCCCCTGTTTGTCCACCGCAATGGTGATGTTCTCAGGGCGCGTCTGCGTGACCAGATTGGTGGCTTTGGGAAGCTGCACCGGCACCTGCTGCAGAATGACTCGAATCGTGATGATGAAGATGATGAGCAGCACCAACATCACGTCGACGAGCGGCGTGACGTTGATGTCGGACATGGCCTGGGCTTCTTCCTCCGCCCCCCCTACGTTAATCGCCATCGGCGGGATTCCTAGCGGGCGACCGCGGGGATGGGCTTGCTACCCACCGAGGGCGGCTTGTCCATTCCCAAGCCCATCTTGGCGCCCGAGATCAGGTAGGCATGCAATTCGTGCGTGAAATGGCTAACGCGTTCCTGCACAGTCTTATTTCGGCGCAACAGCACGTTGTAGCCCAACACCGCGGGCACCGCCACCACCAAGCCGATGGCAGTCATGATCAAGGCTTCGCCGACGGGGCCGGCCACCTTCTCGATGGATCCTTGACCGGAAACGCCAATGGCGATCAACGCATTGTAAATACCGATGACGGTGCCGAGCAGACCGACGAAAGG
>Ga0210387_10001210_pt1 | contig 19305 bp, 26 predicted proteins | sample IncBWC7OmetaG_FD_160108 | JGI IMG/M metagenome (GOLD analysis project Ga0210387, IMG submission 160108) | Forest soil microbial communities from Barre Woods Harvard Forest LTER site, Petersham, Massachusetts, United States - Inc-BW-C-7-O ...
CTGCGCGATCACATGGAGGACCGGTCCCTCGACGAGGTGCTGGTGTTCTTCCCGGATCCCTGGCACAAGAAACGGCATCACAAGCGCCGTTTGATCGACGCAAGCTTTGTGGCACTGCTCGCGGCGAAGCTGCGCACCGGAGGTACGTTGCGCATTGCCACAGACTGGCAGGACTACGCCGACCAGATCCTGGAAGTGTGCAACGCGAGCCCAGAGCTTCGCTCCTTGAGCGAGGATCAGAGGTTCGTGCCGAGACCCGAGTTCAGGCCCGCGACGCGTTTCGAACGCCGCGGCCAACGCCTGGGCCACGGCACCTGGGATTTCGCATACGAGAAACGCGCCTCGGGAGGCGCGGCGTCCGCTGAGGCGTCACCCGGAGAGAAAGGCGCCGCGGATTCCCTCGACGATGAATTGCACCGCAAGGGCGGCCAGGATCACCCCGGATAGTCGGCTCATGACATTGGCGCCGGTGACGCCGAAGATTTTCATCAAAGGCGGTGTGGCCAACATCAGCACCCAGCAGATCAGCATCACCAACACCACCACGCCGAGGAAGCCGGCGAACATCAGGGGTTGTCCCCACACTTCGCCCGCGGTCAACAAAATCGTGGCAAGCGCCCCCGGACCTGCGATGAAGGGAAACGCCAGGGGGAATACCGAGATGTCTTCGCGCGTCTTGGCCTCTTCTTTTTCAGGTACGGTCGACTTCGTGCCGGAGGTGCGCGCGAATACCATCTCCAGCGAGATCAGGAACAGCAAGGTTCCCCCCGCGATACGGAACGAACTCAGAGAAATGCCCATGATATCCAAGAACTTCGCGCCCACCAGCGCGAACAGCACGCATATGGCCAGGGCGATCGTCGCCGCCTTGCCGGCCATTTTTTTCTTGTAGCGGGCACTCGCCCCGATGGTCAGCCCGGCGAACAAAGGGATCAGGGAAATGGGCTCGACCACCACAAAGAAGACGACGAAAAATTTGATGAGCTGTTCGACCATGGAATGCTGCTTCGCGCAAAATTTACATATTGCACGAATGGCTCATTGGGAGTTGAATGGAATGGAGCATAGCAGACGGAGACTGCGATGAACGTGATCAAGCCGATCGTAGGCGAATGGTATCGGGGTGGTACCAATGAACTCTTCGAGGTGGTCGCCATCGACCATCAGGACGAGAGCATCGAAATTCAATATTTCGATGGCACCGTGGCTGAAATGGATTTCGAGTCATGGAACGAACACTTGCGGGATGAACTCATCGAGGCCGCCGGCGCGCCGGAAGATTGGTCGGGTGCCATCGATGTCGAATCCGAAGACTTGGGCCGCGAGTTCGAGGACAACGCACGCACCGTTTGGTCCGATCCCAACGATCGATCGCTGCGCCGATAGCCGTAGTCCACCTAGCGCGCTGCGTTGGCGGCTTCGCGGGCGGATAGCTCGTTGAGCGGCCGACGCAAAATCACCAGCAAGATCAGTCCGGGCATGGCGCACAGGCAGGTGATGGTGAAGAAATTCGCCCACCCCACCACCGGCACCAAGTAGCCGGCAATCGCTCCCGTCACATTGCGCGGCAGCACCGCGATGGCGGACAGAATCGCGTACTGCGTGGCGCTGAAATTCGCGGAACATAGCGACACCAAGAACGCGACGAAGGCGGCCTGGCCCATACCGCCGATCATGGTGTCGAAGCAGGTTGCGAGCACCAGCAGCCAAATCTTCTTGCCCGCCAAGGCCAGCCAAACATAGAGCAAATTGGTGAGGGCTTGGCCAATGCCAAAAATGAGCAGCGAGCGAAAGGTACCCCAGCGGATATAGATCCAACCGCCGAGCGCCACACCGATCATCGTGGACACCGTCATGTTGAGCTTGCCCGCGATGCTAAGTTCATGCAGCGAGAAACCCACCCCTTGGATCATGAAGGTGCTGTACAAGCTCAGTGCCAGTGCATCCCCCACTTTGTACAAGAGAATGAGCAGCAAGAAGCCCCACATGCCCTTCTGCGCGAGCAGCGCCCGCAATGGGTGCCAAACCGCGTCGGCGAGGGTCGCGGGCCGCTTACCAGGATCTTCGGGTTCTGGCGCCCAGAGCGTGGCGAGCATGGTCGCGGCCATCAGACAGGCAACCAACATAAATGCCAGCCGCCAGCCGAAGCTGCCGGCGATATACACCAGCACCGTGCCTGCCAACATGGCTGCCGTGCGATAGCCGAACGCGACCGCGGCGGCGGCCAGTGCTCGCTCGCTGGGCGGAATGGTGTCCACCCGATAGGCATCGATGACGATGTCCTGCGAGGCAGACAGAAACGCGAGCAGCACGGCAATGGCTCCGAGCACCGGCAGCTCTTTCGTGGGCGAACTCATTCCCATCACGCCGATGCATACCGTGAGGCCGGCCTGGTAAATCAAGATCCAGCCGCGGCGACGGCCCAAAAACGGCGGCAGGTAGCGATCCAGAAACGGCGCCCACAGAAATTTGATGTTGTAGGGCAAGGCCACCAACGAAAATATGCCGATGGTCTTGATGTTCAGACCCTCGGATGCGAGCCATGCCTGCAATGAGAAATTCGTCAAATTGAAGGGCAGCCCGGAGGCGAAGCTCATGAAGAGCACGGCGAGCATGCGTTTATCACCCAACGCCTGGCGCAGCGTGGGCCTGGTGGATTCGGTCAAGTGACAGCGGCAGTCGTGACGATGTGCATCGCGCGGGATAATATCAGGCCCCATGACGCAGGCGTATCAAACTGAATTCATCGACTTGTGCACACAGCACGGTGTGCTGCGATTTGGCAGCTTCACCCTCAAATCCGGACGGGAGAGCCCGTACTTCTTCAACGCGGGATTATTCAACACCGGCGCGGCCATTGGGGCGGTAGGTCGCGCCTACTCTGCCGCGCTCGCAGCGTCAGACTTGAAGTTCGATATGCTGTTCGGGCCGGCGTACAAGGGCATCCCGCTGGTCACGATCACCGCGGCATCGCTGGCCGAACGCCATGGACGCAACCTGCCATTCGCGTTCAATCGCAAAGAAGCCAAGGATCATGGCGAGGGCGGCAACATCGTCGGCAGCCCCTTGCTGGGTCGGGTTCTAATCGTCGACGATGTGATCACTGCGGGCACCGCCATCCGCGAATCCATCGACATTATCAAGGCGGCAGGTGCGCAGCCGGCGGGTGTGCTTTTGGCGCTGGATCGCCAAGAGCGGGCCCCGGACAGCGATTTTTCCGCGGTGCAGGAGGTTTCGCGCCAGTTCAAAATCCCCGTAGTATCGGTGGTCAACCTGGCCGATCTCATGGAGCATATGTCCTCGACCGGGCGCACCGCGGAGCTTTCGAACATGCGGGCGTATCGCGAGCGTTATGGGCGGACAGATTGAGCAATAGGCCCTAGAAAACCCTGTCGGGCCGCCTCAGAATGGCGGCCGCTTCATCTTGAGGATAAGTTCTTGAAGAATGTCGCTTGTCTCCTATGCCTGGGTGCGCAGTTTGCGCTATTTGCCACAACCGGCTTTGCCGCCACCTCGACCCCGGCCAACAACGGCCGTGTACTCTACAAATGGGTGGACTCCGACGGCGTGACCCACTATGGCGATCGCGTCCCTCCGGAATACGCCACTCAAGAGCAACACGTGATCAACGCACGGGGCATCGAAGTAGGCCACCTCGATGCGCAAAAGCCCGCGGAACAAATGGCGGCGGAAGAACAGAAGAAATTGGATGCCGAACAGCGCCAGATTCGCGACAAGAACTTGTTAAGCACGTATTCTTCGATTCAAGAAATAGAACGCCTGCGCGATCAGCGCCTCACGCTGCTGGCCGATCAGGTCAAAGTCACCACGTCGTTTCTCGAGACCTTGACGGGCAGAATGAAAAAACTCAGCGCCGACAGCATGCGCTTCAAGCCGTATAGCAGCGATCCACGTGCCCCGGTAATGCCGGATCAAGTAGCCGAGGATCTCGTGCGTCTCAATACCGACGTTCGCACGCAAGAGCAAAATCTGCGCCAGAAGCGCAGCGAGGAAGCGACGATGAGCATTCAATTCGAGAGCGATATCGATCGCTTCAAAGAGTTGAAGCACATTCAATGACCTCGAAAACTCGAGTTTTGTTAGGCGTCACCGGCGGCATAGCCGCCTATAAAAGTCCGGATCTGGTACGGCGGCTGATCGAGCGCGGCGCCGACGTTCAAGTGGTGATGACTGCCGCCGCGCAAAAATTCGTTTCCGCCATGACGTTTCAAGCGGTGTCGGGGCGGCCCACACGCAGCGATCTTTGGGATAGCAACGCCGAGGCGGCCATGGGTCACATCGAGCTGGCCCGCTGGGCGCAGGTGGTGCTGATCGCGCCGGCCAGTGCAGATTTCATCGCACGTTTGGCGGGTGGGCGCGCCGATGACCTACTCTCCACTCTGTGCATCGCCACCGAAGCGCCCATCATGCTGGCGCCGGCGATGAACCGGGTGATGTGGGCCAACAAGGCCACGCAGGCCAATGTGGACACGCTCATCGCGCGCGGCATTCGCCTTTTAGGGCCCGGCTCGGGCAATCAGGCGTGCGGCGAAGTGGGTTCGGGACGCATGTGGGAACCGCTGCAGCTCGCCGAGACGCTGCTGGAAGCGCCTGCCAATGCAGGTTTATTCGCCGGACTCAATGTGTTGATCACGGCCGGCCCGACCCGCGAGCGTCTGGATCCGGTGCGCTATCTGACCAACCGCAGCTCGGGAAAAATGGGTTTCGCGGTGGCTGAGGCCGCCCGCGAGGCCGGCGCGCACGTCACCGTCATCACAGGTCCCGTAAATCTGCCGACGCCTGCCGGCGTCACTCGAATCAACGTGGAGAGCGCCCGCGACATGTATGCGGCGGTTCACCGGCAAGTGGGCGATGCCGACATTTTCATTGCCGCGGCGGCGGTTGCCGACTTCCAACCGGTGACCGTGGCGAAGCAGAAAATCAAAAAGCAAGGCGGATCGGTCAAGCTCGAGCTCGAGCCTGCGCCTGATATCATCAAGTCGGTCGCCGACATGGCAAAGCGTCCCTTCGTCGTCGGCTTTGCCGCCGAGACCAACGACGTCGAGGACAATGCGCGCATCAAACTCAAGCGCAAGAAGCTCGATATGATCGCCGCGAATCACGTGGGCGACGGCATCGCCTTCGATTGCGAAGACAACGCATTGACCGTCCTGTGGCCCGGTGGGAAAACGGACGTCGCACGCGGGCCGAAGATTGACGTGGCCCGCGAGCTCATCGCACTCATCGCCAAACGCATGCCGCCTCCCGATGGCAGCCCGCGGCGCGGATCTCGCAAACGCCGCACCGCCGCCGCCCTGCCTCGAGATCGCGTGCGCGGCCGCCGCGCGCGCCGGGCGTAGGGATGCAGCGCACCGTCAAGTTGCGGATCTTGGATCCGCGCATAGGCCGGGAATTCCCGCTGCCGCAGCACGCCACGACGGGTTCTGCCGGCATGGATTTGCGGGCCTGCATCGATGCCCCGCTGGTATTGGCGCCCGGCGCGGCAGAGCTGATACCCACGGGTATCTCGATTTACATCGCCGATCCGTCGCTGGCCGCGATGCTGCTGCCGCGCTCAGGTCTTGGCCACAAGAACGGCATTGTGCTCGGCAACCTCGTCGGTCTGATCGACTCGGATTACCAAGGCCCGCTCATGGTGTCCGTGTGGAACCGCGGCACGGCCGCCTTCACCGTCAATCCCGGCGATCGTATTGCGCAGATGGTGATGGTGCCCGTCGTGCAAGTCGCGTTCGAAGTGGTCGAGGATTTCTCGCTCACCACCCGGGGCAGCGGCGGCTTCGGCAGTTCCGGCCATAGCTAGCGCTGCCGCCATTTCACCCTCATCAGCGGTGAAATGGCGCTAGTGAGTTGGTGCCGCCGTGATCATGCTGACGGCATGGCGATTTCCGACTGGCCCATCGATGAACGACCGCGCGAGAAGCTGCTCGCCAAGGGCGCCGCCGCCCTTTCCGACGCCGAATTGTTGGCCATCCTGCTGCGCACGGGAACCGCGGGACATTCGGCGCTGGATGTGGCGCGCGATGTGCTCAAGAACTTTCATTCGCTGCGCAAATTGATCGCAGCCGATCGGCAACGATTTTGCGCTGAGCGTGGCTTGGGCCTTGCTCGGTTCGCGGAACTACAGGCGGCGGTCGAGATCGCCCGAAGACAACTCTCGGAGACCCTGCGCGCCGGTCCCTCGCTCAGCAGTCCGCGTGCCACCCGCGATTTTCTCTCCGCCCGCCTGCGCGACCTCGAGCATGAGGTGTTCTGTTGCCTGTACTTGGATAAGCGTCATCGGCTGATTCAATTCGAGGAGTTGTTTCGCGGCACCATCGATGGCGCCAGCGTGCATCCGCGGGAAATCGTCAAGCTCGCCCTGCAGCGCAATTCGGCCGCCATCATCATCGCCCACAACCACCCTTCCGGCATTGCGGAACCGAGTCAAGCGGATAAGTTCATCACTCAACGAGTCAAGGAAGCCCTCGCGCTCGTGGACATTCGGCTGCTCGATCACATCATCGTGGGCGACGGCGCATGCGTGTCGCTGGCGGAACGTGGACTGGTCTAATGCTCAACTGCTGTGGGTTCTTTGGCGTCGCGCCCCAGGTCACCCATGATTTGCGCGCTGAACGCGACGCACTCATCGCAGATGAAAACGCACTGTGAAAGCGCCGGGTTGCGGCAGCCGCCCTCGATGAGCGTCCGCACTTCATGCTTCGCCTTACCGCAGAACGAACAAAATATCTGCTCATGCGTGTTTGTTCGGGACATGTGGCGCCTCCAATATGGTGCTGACCACAAGTTGAATGCCCGCGTGCCCCGTGTCAAGACGCAGTATTTCTTCGTCCGGGCTGCGGAAACGCCGCGAATTGCGATAGGACCATAAAAAGACTAAAAGAAACTCAAGAGACGCTGGCACTGTTAAAGATTCTTGCGCTCGGCAGCCAACAGGTTGAGCGCGGGGAAATCACTCCGGTCGGCGAAGTGGCGAATCGCCTGCGCTCGAAGGCCACTAACCGCTGATGGTCTACGAGATCTCGCTAACGAAGGACGCAGAACGCGACCTCGAAGAGATCTATTTTTACATCACCCGACACGATTCCAGAGCCGGTGCCGACCATGTCCTCGACCGGTTCGACCGTGCAACGGATGCGCTCACAACGACTCCTGAGCGCGGTTCTTACGTAGACGAATTGCGCTCTCTTGGAATCTCCGAATACCGACAAGTTTTCTTTAAACCCTACCGGCTAATTTATCGAGTGCACGCAGGGCGAGTTGTGGTCTGTGTGATTGCCGACGGCCACCGCGATATGGGATCGCTGCTCGCACGCCGGTTATTGGGCGCTTAACGGAGCAACGGAACGCGGCAGCAAGAAAACCTGGCGCGCCAGATCCGAGTCGAGCTGCGTCGGTGCGTAGAAATGCCGCAGTAGTCCCGGTTGCAGCAGCTCCGCATTGTCGCGCGCGAACGCCGACCAGCCGCCGCCGCTGCCGCGTTCGCACAGGCGCTCATTGATGAGAGCGACGTACGCCACCGTGATGGTTTCGTGATAAAGGCCTGGTTTGCCCAAATGGTTCGCGTAGCGGCGGATGGTTTGTCGAATCCGCTGTAGTGCGCCGGCGAAGTCGCCCTGCAGCAAATACAAATAGGCGGCGCGCACGTGCGCGGCGTGTCCGAATTCGCTTGGCGGCAGCTCGCAACTCTCCAGGGCCAGGAGAAACTCCGCATCGCTCATGCTTTTTCCTTGAGTCGATGACTCGCGCGCGCGTCAATATCGAGGTCGAAGACGCCCTTGAGTTCGGCGATTTTGCGCAAGGTCTGCGGCGTAAATGCCGTCTTGCCCTCAAAAGCATGCAGCACGATGCCCTCCAATAAATCGCCGAGCGTCATGTTCTTGTAGTCGGCAAGCGCCTTTAGCACCTTCAAGATGCGCCTTTCCAAGCGCACACCGGTTTGGACGCGTTCGATCTCGAGGGGTTTGGCTGGGCCGGGCATCTTGATCCTTGGTATGTTGGTACCAATGTACCAAAATAGAGGGTCGCGGGCAACCTCGCGCCGCGCGGTGAGCCTGCTGCGAAGCACGAGCTGCCGTGGTTTATAATCGCGCCATGGATGAACTGACCGCCAGTCGGACCGCGCTTGCGACCTCGCTCATGCGGGCGGCACATACGCGGCTCGATCCCCGGCCAATCATCAATGATCCTTGGGGCGATCGGCTGGTACCCGAGCCGGCACGCGAGATGATTCGCGATGCCGCCATCCAAGCGATGGATGCGGCCACACGCGCGAAGGCGATGGCGGCACCCGAGAAAATCGTCGATGCGTCTTTGCGGCGCAGCCCTGCGTATGAAAATGTGATTACACGCTCGCGTTACACCGAGGACGCGCTGCAGGCGGCCGTCAGCCGGGGAGTGGGTCAATACGTATTGGTGGGCGCAGGCTTCGACAGTTTCGCGTTAAGGCGTCCGCCCTATGCGGCAAATTTACAGATTTTTGAAATCGATCATCCCGCGACGCAGGACCTGAAACTCCAGCGGATTCGGCAACTGGGTATATCGGTGCCGGATTCCGTGCATTTCATCGCCGCCGATCTGTCGACGGAAGGCGTGGACGCGGCTCTCGCCCGATCCTCCTTTCGACGCGACCGGGCAGCATTTTTCTCGTGGCTGGGCGTTACGATGTATCTCACTCGGGCGGCGAATCTTGCCACGCTGCGCGCCGTTGCCGCGTGCGCCCTGGCGGGCAGTGAGTTGGTTTTGACCTATGTGGATGAGCGCCTGTTCGATTCGACGTCTGAGAGATTTCAGGCGCTGCAATCGCGCGTCGCCTCCATGGGCGAGCCGTTCCTGTCGGGGTTTGATCCGCAAGATTTTGCGGCGACTTTAAGACAGTGCGGCCTCGAGCTGCTGGAGGACCTCTCCGCGGCCGAGGCGGCGGTCAAGTACGGCAGAGGCCGGGCAAACGATGCGGGGCGATCGAGCTTTTCGCACATTGCGCTGTGCCGGGTGCTGAACGAAGGTTTGCATGCCCAGCCGTGAACGCGTCGAAGACTTCATCGCGGCCGTGGTGGGCGGCGGCCATGTGCGCGCCATCGCCGATTTCTATCATGAATCGGCGTCCATGCAGGAGAACCTGCAGGCGCCCCGCCTCGGCCGCGAGCTGCTGATGGCGCATGAGGCCAAGGTACTGGAACGAACCAAGATGCACACCCACCCGAATCCACTGTTTTTAATTGACGGCAATCATGTCGCCATCAACTGGATATTCGATGCCACGGGCAGGGATGGCATCACGCGGCGCCTCAATGAGGTGGCGCTGCAGCGTTGGGACGGCGATCGCATCGCCGAGGAACGTTTCGTCTACGACAGCGCATCGGCTTGGAGCGTCGTGCCCGCGTCCTGAACATAAGACCGCCTTTTTAGCCCCGGGCATACGAGTGTCGTATGATTGGTTCATGTCCAGCGCCGCACCCAAAGTGAACGATGAGAACGCCCGCTACAGGCGTGCCATTCGTGCAGCGGAAGAACTCTTCAAAAAGGTGGGCTTTCGCGCCGTCACCATGGAACTGGTGGCTCGCGAAGCCGAAGTGGCCAAGGCCACGCTTTACAGCTATTTCAAAAACAAGGACGAGCTATTCCTCGCCGTTTGCGCGCGCATGGCGCGCATATTGCGCGACTCCGTAGAAGAAGCATTGCAATGCCCCGATGCGCCGCTGGATAGGCGACTGGCGAACGCCGTCATCGCCAAGCACCGTCCCGTATTTACCTTGGTGCGCGCGTCGCCGCACGCCGCAGAGCTTTTTACCTACACGCATAGCATGGCGGGCGAGATTTTCGCGGAGCTGGATGCGGCGATACTCGAAATGCTGGGCGCCGCGATGGCCGACGACCCGGAACTGGCGCCGAACTCTAAACAGCTGGCCCGCGCGCTTTATTTTGGCAGCGCGAATCTTGCCGCGCGCAGCGAAACCACCGCAGACATGGAACGCGAATTGGGCACCTTTGCCACCACGTATTTGGCGGGCGTCCGGGCGCTTGCGAAGGCGCGGGAGTCCGCCGCGCCTTAAGTGGGCCTCAACATTGCTCCTCAAAATTGCTCTCTTTGACCGTTGACAGACCATACGATCAGTGTATGATTCGTTCAACCAGTCAGAGGAGAGATGTCATGGCACCCGTCCAATCGAAAATTCTGGCGGCTCTGGTCGCCCTCATTGTCACATTATGTCTAGTGGCCGGTACCATCTTGGCCACCGGCACCGCCCAGGCGGGCTCGGCCGCCATCGTCAGCACCGAAGCGCCGCCTCCGCTTCGCGCCGAGCGCGCTCCCGCTGCTCGCGACGGCTATGTCTGGGCCCCCGGACACTGGGAATGGAACTCCCGATCGTATGTTTGGGTTGGGGGCACCTGGATCGTGGCGCGCCCCAAGGCACGCTGGGTTGCGGATAGTTGGGAGCAGGTAGGCGCCGAATGGCACTACACGCCCGGTCACTGGGAGCGCTGAGGCGACGGATCTTGCCCCGTGCGAGGCACCCTGGTATAAAGCGCGGCTCCCCTTAAGGTTCAAGTTCAAAGGTTTACGCCATGTCGCGAGTCTGCCAAGTCACGGGCAAAGGTCCGAAAACGGGTAATACGGTTTCTCATGCGAACAATCGCAAACGACGCCGTTTTCTGCCGAACCTGCATACGCATCGCTTCTGGTCGGAGACCGAAAAGCGTTTCGTCAGCCTGCGAGTCTCCACCCGTGGATTGCGCACCATCGAAAAGCGCGGTGTCGATGTGGTGGTTGCCGACTTGCGCGCCAAGGGCATCAAGGTCTAAGGATTACTCATGCGCGACAAAATCAAATTGGTTTCCTCGGCCGGCACGGGTCATTACTACACCACCACCAAGAACAAGCGGCTGCATCCCGACAAGCTCGAGACGAAGAAATTCGATCCCGTGGTGCGCAAGCACGTCGCCTATAAAGAATCCAAGATCAAGTGATCTTGCGTCTTGGGGCGGTGAACCGTGCCCGAGCTTCCTGAAGTAGAAACCACTCGGCGGGGCATCGCCCCCGCTCTGCTTGGCTCTCGCGTCATCGATTTTCTCGTGCGCGATCGGCGTTTGCGCTGGCCAATCGCCGCCGACTTGGAAGCCTTGGTTCGCAATCAAGTCGTGCGCAGCGTCGAACGGCGCGCCAAATACTTGCTCATCGGGTTCGACACCGGCGCATTGATCCTGCATCTCGGTATGTCGGGCAGCCTGCGCTTGGTGAGCCAAGGGAGCGCGCCTAAAGCGCACGATCACTGGGATATGGTCCTCGATAACGGACGCACATTGCGGTTTCACGATCCGCGGCGCTTCGGCAGTCTGCACTGGACCGAGGCGGATCCTGCGCTGCATCCGCTGCTGAAAAAGCTGGCGCCGGAACCCTTGAGCGACGCCTTCGATGGCGAGTACTTGTTCAAAGCAACTCGCAAACGCAGCGTCGCCATCAAGCAATTCATCATGAATTCGCACGTGGTCGTGGGAGTCGGCAATATCTATGCCAGTGAAGCGTTGTTTCGCGCGCGTATATCGCCGCGGCGCGCGGCGCGGCGCATCACGCGGGCCGAGGCCGACAAACTCGCGCGCGCAATCAAGTCGGTTTTGTCGGCGGCAATCAAGATAGGCGGCACGACTTTGCGCGATTACGTCAACGCTGACGGAGCGCCCGGCTATTTTCGGCAGAAACTATTTGTCTACGAACGCGACGGACTGGCTTGCCGCGTCTGTACGGCCCTCGTCAGGCAATTCAGTCAAGGCCAACGCTCGACCTACTGGTGTTCGGTCTGTCAGCGCTGAGGGCGGACGTTAATAGACCAAGCCTTCGCCTTCGCCGCGCGGATCCGATGCCGCTTCGACTTTGCCGGTCGCATAATCCCAAGTCACTACTTGCATATTGCCCCACTGCCGCGTACCCAGTTTCAGCGTGTGGCCCATGCCCTGTAACTTGGCGATCTCCTCGTCGCTGAGCGCGCCCGGCTCATAGCTGACTTCGTCGGGCTCGTACTGATGGTGGTAGTGCGGATATTTGACGATGGCGGCCGCGTTCATGCCGTCCAAATAGTTCAGCGTACCCAATATCACCATGCTGATGATGAAGCTGCCGCCCGGCGAGCCGATCACCATCAACCCCTTGGGCGTCTCCACAAATGTCGGCGACATGCTCGACAGACTGCGCTTATTCGGTGCAATCGCATTGGCCTTGGCACCGATGAGTCCGAAGACGTTGGGCCTGCCGGGCTTGGTGGAAAAATCGTCCATGGTGTTGTTGAGCAGCACGCCGGTATTGGCCGGCATGTAGCCGTTGCCGAAAAATAGATTGACCGAAATCGTGCCCGCGACCAAATTGCCGGCGGCATCGAGCACCGAGAAGTGCGTGGTCTGAGTGCCGCCGGGCTCCGACTCGATGCCCGGCAACAGGGCCGAGGGCATGGCCTTATCGGCGCGAATGCTGCTGCGCTGACCCGCGGCGTAATCGATGCTCATCAGCTGCTCAATGGGCATTTTAACGAAATCCGGGTCGCCCAGATAAATGGCGCGGTCGCGATACGCCCGGCGCATGGCTTCGATGATCAGATGTTTGCGTGTCGCGGAATCCACTTGGTGTAAATCAAATCCCGCCAAGATATTGAGCGAGTCGAGCACCGCAATGCCGCCGGATGACGGGGGCGATGCGGAGACGATGCGTGCGCCGTGATACTCGCCGACCAGCGGTTTACGCTCGACCACCTGATAGTTCTTCAAATCCGCCAAGGTCCAAATGCCGCCGCCGGCGCGCACGCCCGCGACCAGATCCGCAGCCACTTGGCCTTCGTAAAACCCCTTGGCCCCTTGATTGGCGATGGCTTCCAAGGTCTTGGCCAAATCCGGCTGTTTGACGATGAAGCCGACCTCAGGCACGGCGCCGTCCGCGGTCAAGAAAGCCTTCGCAGCGGCCGGCGAACGCGCCAGGATATCGCGCTTGTATTTGATGCCGAACTGCAGCCGCGCATACAGGGGAAAGCCCTCGCGTGCCAAGCGGATGGCCGGCGCCAGGCTGCGCTTCAACGGTAATTTGCCGTATTTACGCGCCAAATATTCGAATGCGGCGGGCTCGCCGGGTATCGCCGATGACAACGGCCCGCTGGTCGAAGCATTAGGGATCTCATTGCCCGATGAGTCCAAGTACATATCGCGCGATGCCGCGCCCGGCGCCTTTTCGCGGGCGTCCAGCATGGTCTCCAAACCATCGGCTTGCCGATGCAGCAAATAGAAGCCGCCGCCGCCCAAGCCTGAGCTGCTGGGCTCCACCACCGCGAGCGCCGCCGACACCGCTACCGCGGCATCGAAGGCATTGCCGCCCGCGGCCAAGATTTCCTGGCCCGCTTCGCTGGCGAGAGGATAAGCGCTGGCAATGGCGCCCTTATGGGCGACTGCCGCAGGTTCGAAGTACTTGGCACTGGGCGCGCTGTCGGCGAGGGCCGCGGCGCCGATAAGTGCGATGACAAGGGCTACGCCCAAGGTTGTGAGTTCTCGCCCAGCCCGGCGAGAGACGGTTGCCTCGATCAAAGCTTGCGATGCCGTTTCAGTTCGATCTCCACGATGGGGTGCACGAATTCCGACACGTCGCCGCCCAACACGGCGATTTCACGAACCAGGGTCGACGAAATGAAGGTGTATTGCTCTTGCGGCGTCATGAATACCGATTCGATTTCCGGAGTGAGGTGACGGCTCATATTAGCCAATTGAAATTCAAATTCGAAGTCCGATACCGCGCGCAGCCCGCGTACGATGACGGACAGGCCGTTTTGACGCGCGAAACTGGTGGTGAGGCCCACATAGCCCATGACCTCGACATTTTGCACATCGGCCAGCACCCGCCGTGCCATATCGACCCGCTGTTCGAGCGTGAACATCGGTGCTTTATTGGGGTTGGCGGCAATCGCCACCACCAATCGATCGAAAATGCTGGCAGCGCGGCGCACCAAGTCCTGATGCCCGTTGGTGATCGGATCGAAGGTCCCGGGATAAACGGCGTTTCTTTTATTCATGGCCTAATGCGCATTGACGCGCGCCAGATGATACCCCACCTCGCCCGCCGACTTCGATTTGAGCACTTCCCAATGTGACGGCAGTGCCGGAATGCCGGCGGCGCGCTCGTTCTCCATGTACACCAGGCCTCCCGCCGTCACCCAATTGCCGGCGTCGATCAGTGGGACATATTCCGTCAACGCATCCTTGCCGAAAGGCGGGTCGAGAAACAGGATATCGAAGGGCTTGTCGGGCGTTCTCAAGTAGCGCGCCGCGCCCATTTGTGTGACGCGACCGCGGGATTGGCCGCCCAAGCGTCCAAGTTGCTCCTGCAGAGCGCGGGCGGCGGCGGGATCCTGTTCGACGAAGATCACTTCCTTGGCGCCGCGCGACAGCGCCTCCAGCCCCAACGCCCCGGAGCCGGCAAATAAATCCAGACAGCGGGTATCCGAGATCGAGTGCTGCAGCCAATTGAACAGTGTCTCTCGAACTCGATCCGGCGTGGGCCGCAATCCTGGAATATCAGGGAAATTCACGCGACGGCCGCGCCAAGCTCCGCCGATGATGCGAACCGAGTTACGGCCGGGCGGAACCGGTAAATCCGTTTTGGAGGTGGCCACAGCCGGTATCATACCTGTGCCATGACCAATGACGCCGATAAGACAGGGGCCCGCGGGTTCTTCAAACGACTGCGCGCCAAATTGAATCAGGGCCCTGCGTGGCTGACCACCGACATCACAGAACTTTTACCCGGGCGCAAGATCGACGCCGAGGTGTTGGATGATCTCGAGACACGGCTGATCACGGCGGACGTCGGTGTCGAGGCCTCGCGGGCGATTCTCGAGGAGTTGCGCAGGCGCGTGGCGCGAAAAGAGTTGAGCGACGTCAATGCACTGCTCAAGGCCCTGCAGGATGCGATGTCGAAGATCCTGCAGCCCGTCGAACGCGCGCTCGTGCTCGATCCGAACATCAAGCCGTTCGTCATCCTGGTGGTCGGCATCAACGGCGCCGGCAAGACCACGACTATCGGCAAGCTCGCCCATCGGTTCATGGCCGAGGGGAAGAGCGTGATGTTGGCCGCCGGAGACACCTTTCGCGCAGCGGCCCGCGAGCAGTTGGAGGTATGGGCCGAGCGCAACAAGGTGCCCATCATTGCTCAGCAAGCGGGCGCAGAACCCGCTGCCGTGATCTTCGATGCCATGAACGCGGCGCGCGCGCGCGGCATCGACGTACTGATTGCCGATACCGCGGGACGCCTGCACACCCAAACTCACCTCATGGACGAACTCGTCAAGGTCAAGCGCGTGCTCGCGCGGTTGGACGCGAGCGCACCCCACGAGGTGTTGCTGGTGCTCGACGGCACCATCGGCCAGAACGCCGTGGCGCAAGCGGAACAATTCAACAAGGGCTTGGGAGTAACCGGGTTGGTCATCACCAAGTTGGACGGAACCGCCAAGGGCGGGGTGGTGCTCGCCATTGCGCAGCGGCTGAAGATTCCGATTCGCTTCATCGGCGTCGGCGAGCAGTCCGAAGATTTCGGCGTGTTCAACGCCTCGGAATTCGTCTCCGCCCTGTTGAAGTCGGAGCCCCAAAGGCCGGCCGCGTGATCCGCTTCGACCAGGTCCATAAGCGCTACGCCAACGGGCGCCAAGCCCTCGCCGGCGTCTCGTTCAGCATCGAGAGCGGCGCGCTGACGTTTCTCACGGGCCACTCGGGTGCCGGCAAAAGCAGCATATTGAAGCTGATTGCGCTCATCGAGCGGCCGACGCGCGGCCAAGTCATCGTCAACAACCAGAATACCGCGGGCGTCAAGCCGCGCGGCATTCCGCATTTTCGCCGCCAAATCGGCGTCGTGTTCCAGGACCACAAACTGCTGCATGACCGCCCGGTGGCGGATAATGTGGCGCTGCCGCTGATAATCGCCGGCTTCCCCAGGCGCGAGATCGACAAGCGAGTGCGAGCGGCCTTGGACCAGGTGGGGCTGCTCGGGCAGGAAAAATCCCGTCCGTTGGAACTGTCCACCGGCGAGCAGCAACGAGTGGGCATTGCGCGCGCGGTGGTTGCGAAGCCATCGCTGCTCATCGCCGATGAGCCGACCGGCAATTTGGACCCGGACCTCGCCCTCGAGATCATGAAGTTGTTCAAGCGCTTCAGCGATGTGGGCGTGACGGTGGTCATCGCGAGCCATGATGTGCATCTCATCGATCAAGTCGGCGCGCGGCGTATCGTGATCAGCGAAGGCCGCGTCGCGGACGCGCCGCCGTGAACACTCGCGCCTACTTCGCGCGGCACGCGCAGACCCTGATCGGATCGCTCGGCCGCATTGTGAATCAGCCGTTTGCGACCTTGATGACGATGGCGGTGATTGCGGTGGCGCTGGCGCTGCCCTTGCTCTTGAATTTATTCCTGCAGAACGTGCGCAGCGCCACCGTCAATTGGAACGATGCCTACGACTTATCGGTCTATATGGATAAGCGGGCGGGCGCCAGCCGCGTGCAGGCTACGGCTAAGCAGCTGCGCCAACGCAGCGATGTCGCTGCGGTGCGCGTGGTTACGGCGGAGCAGGCGTTGGCCGAGTTCCGCAGCGACTCGGGGTTCGGCAAAGCGTTGGATGCGTTGAGCGACAATCCCTTGCCGGACACTTTGGTCGTGACGCCGACCTTGGCCGCGAGTACGCCCGAAGGCACCGAGGCGCTCAAAACCGCGGTGGCGGCGATGGCGGATGTGCAAACGGTGCAATTGGATACCGAATGGGTCAAGCGTTTGCACGCCATACTGGATATCCTGCGGCGCGTCGTGTTCCTCACCGCGGGGCTATTGGGGTTCGGTATCGTGCTCATCGTCAGCAACACCATTCGCCTCGATATATTGAACCGGCGTGCCGAAATCGAGGTCATGAAACTGGTAGGGGCTTCGGACGGATTTGCCCGCCGGCCGTTTCTCTACAGCGGAATTTGGTACGGTTTGGGCGGAGGCCTTCTCGCTTTGATTCTGGTCTGGGTGGCAGCAGCCATGCTCGCCCACCCGGTCGAGCACTTGGCCCTTCTATACGGCAGCGCATTTCGGCTGCAGGGTTTGAAACTTGGCGATGGAGCGGTTGTTTTGGGTCTCGCCGTGGGCCTGTCGTGGGTGGGCTCATGGCTTGCTGCGTCGCGGCATATCCGCGCAATCGAACCGTCATAAGTATATGTTTTTAAATGCTTTGCTACGCCGCGGAACCCCGCGCACCATTAGCACTCTAACCCCAAGAGTGCTATTATCGCCGTGATATATTTGATTGATGATTTGCTTTGGGAGGATGCGTAATGACTGCAGCTCTAGTCGCCAAACAAACTGGAATGACTTTCTCAGGCCCCGTTGGCAGCCTGGACTCTTATATAGACCGCGTATCCCAGATCCCGGTTCTATCGAAGGAAGACGAGGTTGCCCTCGCCGTCCGATTTCGTTCTGAAGCCGACCTGGATGCGGCCCGGCAGCTGGTGCTTTCGCACTTGAGATTCGTGGTGCACATCGCCCGCGGATACCTGGGCTATGGACTGCCGATGGGCGACCTGGTGCAGGAAGGCAACGTGGGTTTGATGAAGGCGGTGAAGCGCTTCGACCCGAATGTGGGTGTGCGCCTGGTATCGTTCGCCGTGCATTGGATCCGCGCTGAGATTCATGAGTACGTGCTGCGCAATTGGCGCCTGGTGAAGGTTGCCACGACGAAATCGCAGCGTAAATTGTTCTTCAATCTGCGCAAGATGAAGAAAAACCTGGCGTGGCTGTCGGAAGCCGAAACCGCGGCAGTGGCGCGCGATCTGGGCGTCGATGTGGCAGACGTGCGGGAAATGGAGCAGCGCTTGTCGGCGCGCGACATGTCCTTCGATCCGACGCCGGAAAGCGATGAAGAAGAGGCGTACTCGCCGGCCATGTATTTGCCGGCCAGTAATGCCGATCCGGCCGTTGAAGTGGAACGGGCCGAATGGGAAGAAGACTCGACCGACCGCTTGAGCGTGGCGCTGGAGAAATTGGACGAGCGCAGCCGCAGTATCTTGAAGCGTCGCTGGATGACGGAGGATAAGGCGACCCTGCACGAACTGGCCGATGAATACGGCATCTCTGCGGAGCGCGTGCGCCAGGTCGAATCGAATGCCATCAGCAAGCTCAAAGGCTTGATGGCGGCCGCGTAATTCTTTAGCGTCAAGCGGTGCGGCGTGGATTCGCATTCACGCCGCCTTCACACCTCGATGTGATCGGCCGGCAGGCCCGCCTCGTATCGCGCATAAATCTTCTCGTAGGCCGCCTCGAGGTGGCGGGTCGTCGATGCGGCGTCAAATAGTGGTGCACTGTCCTTATTGGCAGCGAGCTTCTGTTTGATCGCCGCGAGTGTTGGCGGAGCGGTCGCCAACGCGACTGCCATTTCCCGATAGTCACTCCGGCTTGAGGCGATGAGTTCCGGCAGATTGACGGCACTCAGCAGGCTGGCGGCTACTCGTGATGCAAACGATTCGCCCTCATAGGTGAGCACGGGCAGGCCGGCCCATAGCGCATCGCTTGCCGTGGTGTGCGCGTTGCAAGGCAGAGTATCCAAAAACAAATCCGCCGCCCGATATCTTGCAAGATGCTCAGACTGCGGCAGCTGCGCTGCAAATACCAATCGCTCCGGCGAGACGTCTCGGCGCGCGGCCTCATCTCGAAGATTGCTCACCGCGATTGGATTGTTCGCGAGCAGCCACAGCACGCTGCCGTCGACACGCTTCAATATCTGCATCCAATCGTCAAAGGTATCGGGCGTAATCTTGAAGGCATTGTTGAAGCAGCAAAATACGAAGCCGCTCGCAGGCAATCCCAGCTCCGCTCGGTCGTAGACCTTCTCCGATATACGCCGTTTGCTGTCGTTGGCCTGATAACTGTTCGGCAAATAAATGATCTTCTCTCGATAGAACTGTCGGTTGGTCTCGGGGATGATGGTTTTATCCGCGATCAAATACTCCATGTACGACGCACCCAACGTCCCTGGGTAGCCCAAATAAAGAACCTGCAACGGGGCTGCGCGCACGGCAAATATGTTTGGACGACCGTCTTGCGTGTAGCCGTTCAGATCGACCGCGATATCGATCTGCCGATCTCGCGCCAGCAGTGCAATCTCTTCGTCCGACGTCGTGCGAACATCTAAAAAATCGCTGAACGCCGCTTCGAGCCGAACTCTCATGGCATCGCGCGACTGCGGCCCGAAGGAAAACGCGGTCACGTCGAATCTCGATTTGTCGTGCCGCTCGAAGACTT
>Ga0210387_10001211_pt1 | contig 19302 bp, 17 predicted proteins | sample IncBWC7OmetaG_FD_160108 | JGI IMG/M metagenome (GOLD analysis project Ga0210387, IMG submission 160108) | Forest soil microbial communities from Barre Woods Harvard Forest LTER site, Petersham, Massachusetts, United States - Inc-BW-C-7-O ...
GAACAGACCCGGCAGCGGACGCCCACTGTCGATATACAGCGTGCCGGCCTGGGAGAGCACGCCGTTGAACTGTGCGTTGCCTCCGAACGTATGGTGCCAGGGCAGCCAGTCAACGACGGTGTGCGTCCGTTCGGCAGCAAACGGTTCGCCGACAAGACGAATCATCTGCACCGCCGCGGCAATATTGCCATGCGTATTAATGACGCCCTTAGGACGGCCCGTCGAACCGGATGTGAGCAGGATCTTGGCGACGGTCGCATCGTTGATCAGCGGACGCCGCGCAGCCACCGCCGCCTCGTCGGGCTGTTGCAGAAGCTCGGAGAACTGGCTGCCGGCGATGATTCGTCGGCCCGGGGATTTGACATAGTCGAGCGCCGGCGCGTATTTGTGCGCGTCGCCCGCAAACACCAAGCCAGGCTCCGTCATCTCAAGCGCAAAGCCCAGCCGTGCCAGATCCTTGCCGAAGGAGTAGGTCGGCGACACGGGCACTACCGCGGCGCCGGCGCGCATCGCGCCCAACATCAGCAGCGCATGCTCGATGCCGTTCTCCGACAGGATCATGATGGGCGCGCTGTCGGGCCCGAAACCGTGGCGAATCAGCCAAGTTGCAACGGCAGCCGTGTCACGCGAAGCCTCTGCGTACGTCAGCCTGCGCCATTGCTGAGAGGAATCTCGCTCGGCCAGAAATGTGGCAGCGGGGCGCATCTGCGCGGCGCGTGCCAGATAATCTATCAGCGAAGGCAAGCCCGGCTCGTATTTCAAGCCGCAACTCAAGTAGACGACGCCGCCGGCACCACGGCGCACATCGACGCACGGCTCCGGGCGATCGAGCGCACGCATTGGAAATTCGCGCAAAGGCCGATTCAGCATCGACTCCCCCAAAGCCACAGCCATAGTGTCGACTCAACCGCGAGGAAATGGAAGTGCGCCGAGAAGTTCGACATTCATGGCGGCGGCGGCTAGGATCGAAACGCGAAGATCGGATGCAATAACGCGACTCTGGGGGAACGGATGAAGTGGACTAAAAGTCAGAAGAATGTCGTGCTTGCCGCGTACCTTGGTTGGACCCTGGATGCGTTTGATTTCTTCCTCATGGTGTTCATGTTCAAGGACATCGCAGGCACCTTTCATGTGGACGTCAAAAACGTTGCCGAGGCCGTATTCCTGACGCTGGCGGCTCGGCCAATCGGCGCATTCATTTTTGGGCGCCTCGCGGATCGATTCGGCCGCAAACCGACGCTGATGTGGAACATTTTGGCGTTTTCAATTTTGGAAGCTGCATCGGGATTTGCGCCATCGCTGGAAATATTCCTTCTGTTGCGATTTCTCTTCGGCATTGCCATGGGCGGCGAGTGGGGGATTGGCTCAGCTCTGGCTTTCGAGACAATTCCGCTGCGGGCTCGCGGCTTCGTATCGGGACTGCTGCAGGCCGGCTATCCCAGCGGTTACTTTGTCGCGTCGATCGCGTCGTACTTCTTCTACGACCAGCTGGGATGGCGCTACATGTTTCTGTTGGGCATCGTTCCCGCCATCTTGGTGTTCTTCATCCGTATGGGCGTCGATGAGTCCCCCGCCTTCCTCGAGAATCGCGTCAAGCCGCGGCAAGGTAGTTTCCTCAGCGTACTCGGCAACAACTGGAAGCTCGCGGTGTACGCAATCCTGCTCATGACGGCCTTCAATTTCTTCAGTCATGGCTCGCAAGATGCGTATCCAAATCTGTTCCTCAAGATTCAACATGGCTTTGACACCCACACTCTGTCGATCATGACGGCAATTGCGAATATCGGCGCCATTTTGGGCGGCATCTTTTTTGGCTCGCTCTCGGAACGCATTGGGCGCAGACGCGCCATTATGTATGCTGCATTGCTGGCGCTGCCGGTCATCCCCTTCTGGGCCTTCGCGTCCACGCCCATCGTGCTCGGTATTGGCGCTTTTCTAATGCAAGTATCGGTGCAGGGCGCGTGGGGCATCATTCCGGTGCATCTCAACGAATTATCTCCCCCGGAAATTCGCGCCACATTTCCCGGCGTGGTGTATCAGCTGGGCAATTTCTTTGCATCGCGCAACTTGCCGCTGCAGGTGCTGATCGCCGAGAGTTATGGCAATAACTATGGCCTGGCCATGGCGAGCGTTGTGGGCACGGTGGTTGTCGTCATCGTCTTACTGGTGGCATGGGGCCCGGAACACCGCGGCATAGTGATGTCCGATGCACAGCGAGTTCCCGTACCCCACTAACTTGCGCCAACAAGGGAGCAGGGCGGGCAAGCGGTGGCAGCGCAATTGAATTCCGAGATGACGGAAAACAGCAGCGTTGCGCCGTATCCATCGTCGGGGGCGGCGTGGTACAGCGTGTTGGTTCTGATGCTGTTGTACGTTTTCTCGTTCATTGATCGCACCACCATTTCGCTGCTGGTCGAGCCGATGAAGCGCGATCTGCACGTCAGCGACACCCAGATAGGAATGCTGCAGGGACTGGCATTTGCGTTGCTATATACCTTTCTCGGTCTGCCGATTGCGCGCCTGTCGGATCGCCATAGTCGGCGGGCCATCATCGCGGGCGGGGTGTTCATCTGGTCCATCATGGCGACGCTGTGCGGTTTGGCACGCAGCGCGACGCAATTGTTCGTGGCGCGCATCGGCGTCGGCGTCGGCGAGGCAGCGCTGTCGCCGGCGGCATATTCCATCATCACCGACAGCTTTCCACGCTCGAGGTTGGGTGCGGCCTTTAGTCTCTACAACATCGGAATTACCGTCGGCGCGGGGACCGCGTTGCTGGTGGGCGGCATCGTCGTCGGCGCCGTTTCCACCGCCGGCGCGAGCTACACCTTGCCGTTGGTCGGATCGGTGCATGCGTGGCAAATGGTGTTCATCGTTACCGGCGCGCCGGGCATTCTATTGCCGTTGCTGCTGCTGACGTTTCGTGAACCGCGGCGCCGGGGATTATTGCCGGGGACGGCGCCTGAACGGACTCCGTTGCGCGACGTTCTGAAGTATGTCTGGCTCAACAGAAAGTTCTATGCGCTGCATTTCGTCGCGATGGCATTGCTCGGGATGGCGGGGTACAGCGTGGCTGCCTGGCTGCCCACCGCCTTGGTGCGGGCTTACGGCGTCACGGCCGGCCAAGTGGGCAAAGTCATAGGTGTATCGACCATCGTGATGAATTCGTCCGGCATGCTGCTCGCGGGGCTGCTTTGCGACAGGCTCACCCGCAAGGGATGGAAGGATGCGCCCATCGTCGTTGCGCTGATCTCCGCCTGCGGCATCGCCACGTTTAGTTGCGTCCAGCCCTTCATGCCCAGCGTGCCCTTGGTGTGGGCGGCCCTGTTTGTTGCGGGAATCACCTTCAATGCCTACAACGCGGTCGGACCGATGGCTGTCAATCAGGTCACGCCGAATCAATATCGTGCGCAAGTTTCCGCCGTCTACCTGTTCGTGGTCAACGCTGTCGGTCTTGGCGTCGGGCCGACCCTGGTGCCGCTGATCAATGAACACTTGTTTCACGATCCGGCCAAAATTCGCATCAGCCTGGTCATTGTGGTGTTCTGCGCGGCCGCCACGGCAATTATTCTATTGCTGCTGGTGCGCCCCGTGTATCGGCAAAAGCAACTCGAGGCGGCCGGCTGGCAGTAATATGATCGAGTTATACTAAGCAGCGGCGATTCGCCCCCGCCCCGGGAGGCCATTTGGCTGACTATTGCGCTGGGCGCTCGAAGAATTGAGCTATGCGGCCGCCGTCGACCACCAAATCGTGTGCATTGATGAAGCTGGCCTCGTCGCTCGCGAGGAAAACGGCCGCATACGCAATGTCGTCGGCGATCCCTGAGCGCGGCAACGGGGTCGCGCGCGCCAGGTTGCCGGCCAACTTTGCCAACTTTCGAGCATTGTCGTCCGGGGTCAAGCTCTGCGCTTTGGCCGAACCGCCCCAGAAGATGGGCGTGGCAATTGCACCCGGGGAAATCGAATTCACCCGAATTCCGGCCGGCCCAAGCTTCGCCCCGGCGATGCGCGTAATGTGGCTGACGGCGGCTTTTGCCGCGGAATACAGCGCGCCGCCTTGGCCCAAGCGGTGCGCCGCCACGCTCGAGTTGTTGATGATGGAGCCGCCGCGCTCTTGCATGACGCGAGCCGCGTGTTTGATGCCGAACATCACGCTGCCGACCAGCAGTCTCATGCCGTAGTCGAATTGCTCCTCGGTAATGCTCTCGATCTCGCCGGGCGTCGGTGCGCCGGCGTTGTTGAACAAGCAATCGAGCTGACCGAAGCGGTTCACTGCCGCATCGATGACCGCGGCGATTTCCGCCTCGTGCATCACGTCCGCGCGGTGAAATATCGCCTGCGCACCGAGTTCGCGCGCGAGCGCGCCGCCGCGCTCTTGGGATCGGCCGGCAATGATCACGCGGGCGCCTTCAGCGACGAAAATGCGCGCCGTTGCTTCGCCGATGCCGCTGGTGGCGCCCGTGATGACTGCAATCTTGCCATTCAGTCTGCCGGCCATTGGCAAGCCCTCAACCCAATTGAGCGCGCACCAGCGCGAATACCGCTTCGCTTTGCAGCGCGCACTCGGCGAGCAGCTTTTCCAGCTCTGCCGTGGCACTTTCCGCGAAGGCACGGTCTTTCAAGGACGGTACATTGATATACACATTGAGCGCGGCGCCGCGCATCGCCGCATGCGCCGCCAACGCGCCGACGCCCGCATCGCTGATGACGCCTTTGTAGCCGCTCTGGCCCGCGCGCTTCGACAAAGCGATGACTTCGGCGCACGCACGGGCGCAGTCAAGCGGCGTCGCGGTGGCAGCGCGCAGGCTGCTTTGAATGGCCGCAACGCGTCGCGATTTATCCTCCTCGCTGCTCTTGGGCAATCGGTAGGCAGCCATCAAGCCGTCAAAGGCCGCTATGTCCTCCGCGACCATCGCCGTCAACCGCCGCCGCAGCGCCTCGGATTGATCGCGCACCGCCTTCATCTCGGACTCGACCGCTTCAAGGCCTTTCTTGCCGAGCGTGACGTTGCAGACCATGGACACGAGACCCGCGGCCATGGCACCCATGACTGCTGCCGCGCTTCCGCCTCCCGGTGTCGGTGCGCCGCTCGCCAACTCGTCCAGAAATTTCTCTACGGAATTTTCGCCGATCATGCGCCCACCATCGATTTGGCAATCCGGTAAATTTCGTCGACGTCGAGCAGCAAATCGTTCTGCTCGAAGAGGCGCGCAATGCAGGCGCGATGCAATGCGAGTTTGAGGGCGCCAAATCCCAAGGCGCCGAACACCAGCTTGCCGTGACTATTCAATGCGCGATCGGCAAGCCCGATGCCTTCGATGCCCGCAGGCGGCGAGGCGTTGGCATCGGCAATCAATAGCAACGATTTGCTGTCCTGCCAGGGCTTGGCCTCGAGCAAGGTCACGCCGGCCGCGCCGGTGGCGAGCACGATGTGGGCGCCGTCGATTGCCGCGCCGCGCTCGAGGTTGCCGGGCGCCTCGAGGGCTTTTACATCGGCGCCAAAGCGCGTGTTGAGGGAGTCGCAGACCCTTTCAACGACGGCCAGCTTGCGGCCCGTGATGGCGACGTTTGCGCCCTCACGGGCCAGCAGAATCGCAGCGCGCTGACCCACGGGGCCCGTCCCGGCCAGCACCACGGCGCGCTTGCCGGCGAGTGAAGCGCCGTGGCTCAGCCATGCAACTGCGGCGGCAGCAGTCGTGTTCGAGCCATTGCAGTCGAACATGACCGAGACGCGAAACTTCGCGAAGAACTTGCCGCGAATGGCCGCCAGTACCGCTTCGCCCGCCGGCATGTTGCTGCCGCCGATGAAGATAGCGGTATTTTTCTTGTCTTTGGGAGCGCGGGTAAAGATCGCGCCCTCCACGAGAGCGCCGACGTTGTCGGCGTTCACGCCGCCGTACGCGGAAATGTGGTCTGCCCCGCCGTCGAAACCGACGACGTTGTCAAATACCGAGGGGTGGGTGTCCGTATCGAATTGATAGAGAAGTTTTTTCATCGTCGGCGGACGCCATATTAAACCAACGGCGTCACGAGATGCTGCGGTTTGCCGGCCACCCAGCCATCGATGTTGTCGACGAGCTGGTCGGCGAGAAACTGCATGGCGCCATCCGACGCCCAGGCCACGTGCGGCGTCAGGATGAAGTTTGGCCGCCGCACATCCAGCAGCGGGTGGCCGTCCTTCGGCGGTTCGACGGTCAGCACGTCGAAACCGGCGCCGGCGATCAACCCTGCATCGAGCGCCTCAATCAGCGCCGCCTCGTCCACCAAGCCGCCGCGCGCCGTATTGATGAGCAACGCGTTGCGCTTCATTTTACGGAACGCCGCGATATCGATCAGATTGCGGGTGGCGGGCAGGAGCGGGCAATGCAGGGAGATGACATCCGATTCGGCCAGCACCGTATCGAACGGCGTGAAAACAACGTCCGGCATTTTGGGCGGCGGATGATCCGCGAATAGCACCCGCATGCCAAAGGCGCGGCCTATGGCCGCTGTCGCCTGACCTATGGCACCTTCGCCGATGATGCCGAGCGTCGCACCGTGCAGATCGCCGATGTCGTGAGTAAAGAAACAAAATTGCTCGGATTTGTTCCACACGCCGGCTTCGACGTCCCGCCGGTAGGCGAGCAGGTTGCGCCGTAGCGCGAGGATCATGGCGAATGCATGTTCGGGCACCGTGTGCACGGCGTAGTTGCGAATATTCGCGACGGCAATGCCGTGCTCCTGGCAATACGACACGTCGACGACGTCATATCCGGTGGCTGCCACCGCGATCATTTTGAGCTCGGGCAGCCGGCGCAACGTATCGGCGCGCATCGGCACTTTGTTGATGATGGCGATGGCGGCGCCCCTCAAGCGCGCGACGATCTCGGATGGGGCGGTTTTTTCATGCTCAACGTATTCGGCGGCAAATGCGAACGGGCGCAGCGTCGCCTTCAGCGAGGCCCGATCCAGAAACACCACGCGCATGCTCATGCACTGCGCCAGTGGGCTTGTGCCGCCGCCACGCCGCTGCCGGGCTCGATCGGTATGCCGCTGTCCAACATGGCCATTTCACTTCCTGCGATCGCGCCGAGCAACATGATCTCGTTGAGGTCTCCCAGATGGCCGATGCGGAACAATTTACCGGCGACCTTCGACAGGCCCGCGCCCAGCGACAAGTTGTAGCGCTTGTAGGCGCGTGCGATGACGGCGGCCGCATCGATTCCTGCGGGCACCATGATGGCCGATACGGTATCCGAATACCATTTCGGCGCATTGGCGCATAGCTTCAAGTTCCAGCCCTTGAGCACCGCCGCGCGCGCGCCGCCGGCCAGATATCGGTGCCGCTGAAAAACATTCTCCAGTCCTTCCTCGGCGAGCATGCGCAGCGCTTCACGCAATCCGTAGAGCATTTGCAGCGGCGGGGTGTAGGGGAAATAACCCGACGCATTGGCAGCCACCATGTCGCCGAAGTCGAAATAACAACGGCGCGAGGTCGCGGTTTTGGCGGCGTCGAGCGCTTTGCGGCTGATGCATGTCACGCCGAGACCGGCAGGCAACATCAGGCCCTTTTGCGATCCGCTGATGCACACATCCACGCCCCATTCATCCATGCGAAAATCAATGCTGGCAAGCGCACTGACCGAATCGACGAATAGCAATGCCGGGTGCTTCAGATCATTCATCATGCCGCGAATCGCCGCGACATCGCTGGTGACGCCGGTTGCCGTCTCGTTCTGACACACCAACACCGCTTTGATCTTGTGCTGCGGGTCGGACTCGAGCGCCAAGCGATACGCATCAATCGGTGCGCCTTCGCCCCAGGGCGCTTCCAGGAGTTGCACCTCGAATCCCAGCCGCTTGCACATGTCCGCCCACAAATGAGTGAACTGTCCAAAACTGGACGCCAATACCTTTGCGCCCGGATTGAGACAATTGGTGAGCGCAGCCTCCCAGCAGCCGGTGCCCGACGAGGGAAACAGGATGGGTATGCCGGTGGTGGTTTTGAATACAGGCTTCAAGCCATCCAAGCACGCCCGTGCCAGTAGTGGAAAATCCGGTGACCGGTGATCCTCTGATGCCACGGACATGGCGCGCAGCACCCGATCCGGCACGTTGGTAGGCCCCGGCACAAACAGAAAATTTCGTCCCGCCACGGAGATCTCCTTTAAATGTGACTCGATTATGCCGCTATCAAGCGGCTTGTTGCGCCCATCGAGAAAATCGTAAATTCCGGGTATTCTTGCCGACTATACTCCCGGAATCTGCCTGATGATATATGAGATATCAGGACGGGAAACAACAGCGGGGGAGCACATGCGTATTGCCATTGTAGGTCAACGGGATTTCGGCAAGGCAGTCTTGGAGGCCTTCGCGCAGCGTGGCGACACGGTTGCCGGGGTGTTCTGTTCGCCGGAGAAGCCGGGCGAGGCGCCGGATCCTTTGCGACTGGCCGCCGAGGCGCTGGGTATCGCGGTGTACGCGCTCCCGTCTTTGAGGGTGGAGGAGGCGCGCGAGGCGTTGCGCTCGCTCGCGGTGGATCTTGCGGTGTTGGCGTACGTGCTGCAATTCGTCCCGCAAGACTTCGCGACCATCCCGCGGCACGGCACCATTCAATTTCACCCGTCTTTATTGCCACGCTATCGCGGTCCCAGCTCCATCAATTGGCCGATCATCTTGGGCGACCATCGTACCGGTCTCAGCATTTTCCGTCCCGTTGACGGCTTGGACGAAGGCCCGGTCATCTTGCAGAAAGAGACTCCGATCGGGCCGGAGGAGACAGTGGGAAAAGTGTACTTCGGGCGGCTATTCCCGATGGGCGTTGCGGCACTGATGGAAGCTGCGGATCTCGTCGTGAACGGAGGCGCGCAATCGACCGTGCAAGATGAGGCCCACGCGAGCTATGAAGGGTGGTGCCGGGAGGCGGAAGCGCGGATCAACTGGCACAGCCATATCGACCACACGCACAATCTCATTCGCGGCTGCGATCCGGCGCCCGGCGCGTGGACGCACTTCGGTCAGAAAAAACTTCAACTATTCGATGCGCGTAAACATGCCGCGCGCACCTTCTCTCAAGTCAAAGGCCGAATCGGCGCCGTGACCGCCATCGGTGAACAGAGTCTCACGATTGCGGCCCAGGGCGGGCAAATCGAGGTGTTCAAAGTGCGCTATGACGGCGGCAAGAAGCTGCCGGCGGCGCAATTTTGCGCCGACTCAGGCTTGGGTGTCGGCACGATTCTCGGCGCCTGATTCCTCACACGGTGAGTACGATTTTGCCGATGTGATTGGAGGTCTCCATCAAGCGGTGCGCTTCACTGGCTTCGGCGAGGGGGAAGGTCGCATAGATGATGGGCCGCACTTGGCGGGTGGCGAGCAGCGGCCAGACGTGCTGCCTGACGGCGTCGGCAACCGCCGCCTTTTGCGCCACGCTGCGGGAGCGTAGCGTCGAGCCGGTGAGGGTCAGCCGCTTGGTCAATACCATACCCATATTGATTTCAGCGCGCGAGCCGCCGAGCAGAGAGATGGTGACTACTCGGCCCTCCACCGCTGCGATGTCGAGATTGCGCTGCACGTAGGTTCCGGCAACCATATCGAGCGTAATATCGACGCCGTAGCCTTTGGTTTCGCCGCGCAGTACCTCGACGAAATCCTGCGTGCGATAGTCGATGCCTCGAAGCGCGCCCAATTCCTCGCAGGCGCGCGCCTTTCGCTCGGAACCCGCCGTGGCGTAAACCTTAGCGCCCCAGGCTTTGGCGAGCTGAATGGCCGTGGTGCCGATACCGCTGGTGCCGCCGTGAATGAGCACGACATCACCCGCCTTGCAATGGCCGCGCTCGAACAGGTTGGTCCAGACGGTTAAAAATGTTTCCGGTATTGCCGCTGCTTCCACCATGCTTAGACCAGCAGGAATGGGCATGCACAACGCGGCCGCCGCAACGGCGTATTGCGCATAGCCGCCGCCTGGGAGCAGCGAGGTGATTTTATCCCCCACGGACCAGCCGCTAACCTTGGGTCCCAAGGCAACGATCTCTCCCGCAATCTCCATGCCCGGCAGATCCGAGGCACCGGGCGGCGGCGGATAGCGACCCTGGCGCTGCATCACGTCCGGCCGATTGACGCCGGCTGCCTGCACCCGAACGAGCACCTCGCCTTCGCCGGGTTGCGGCATCGGCCGCACCGCAGGCTTCAACTGCTCCGGGCCGCCGGGCGCTGCGATTTCGACCGCGGTCATCTCACGAGGCAAACTCATATCGCGGCTCCACGCTTACCCAAGCTCTAAAAGGGGCCGTCAATCTAGACGCTCCGCAGAATTTGGGCAAGATTCCACGAATTTGCGGCAAGATGAGGCCTATGTTCATACGACAACTCGACTATCTGGTCACTCTCGCCCGCGAGAAGCATTTCGCCAAGGCGGCGGAGGCGTGTCATGTGTCGCAACCCGCACTCTCTTCGGCGATACGCAGCCTGGAAAAAGAACTCGGGATCATGATCGTGCAGCGAGGCCGTCGCTTCATTGGGCTGACCGCCGAAGGCGAGCGCGTTCTCGCGTGGGCTCAGCAGACCCTCGCATCGCTCTCACATATGCGTGAAGATGCGTCCGTCGCCAAATCCAGCATGGCGGGCATGCTGCGTATCGGTTCCATACCGACGACGATGGCCATCGCGGCATTTATCACCGCGCCATGCCGTGCCGCGTACCCGAACATACGCTACACCGTGTCATCGTTGAGCGCCGAAGCCATCGCGGATCAACTGGACAGGTTCGAGCTCGATCTGGGTCTTACCTATCTGGACGACAAGGCGATCGAGGGCTTCGAATCCTTGCATCTTTTCAACGAGCGCTACGTGTTGCTGGCTGCCAAGGATGCGCCGCTGCCGGCAACCATGAGTTGGGAACAGGCAGCGCGGCTGCCGCTCTGCCTTCTGACCGGGAAGATGCGCAATCGGCAAATCATCGACGCGGCGTTTCGACGCGCCGGCGCCAAAGCCGATGTGATCCTCGAGACCGACTCGCTGTTCTCGCTGTACGGGCATGTCAGCGAAGCAGGACTGTTCAGCGTGGTGCCGCACAGTCTGCTCAATTTCTTTGATATGGCAAATCGCGTGCAGGCGCGGCCGCTGCTGCCGATCATGACTCGGGCCATCGGCCTCATCGCTCGCAACAAGCCGTCGCTGGCCCCCATCACCGGCGCCGTCTGGGAGATTGCGCGCGGTCTTGAGCTGCAATCGCGCTTCGATCAGGTGCTTGATTAGTCCCGCCTATGGCTCCATTGTTCTAAACGATTAGACGCGTTTTTCTCTTGATTACACACTGAAAGTCGCCATTTCGGTGGTTATCAGGAGAATCTCATGGACCAGAAAGTAGATCTTAGACACCACGAATTATTCATCGATGGCAAGCACGTCGCGCCCTTGTCGGGCGAGTACACCATCGATTTGGATCCGGCAACCGAAGAGCCCATTGCGGAGGTTGCGCAGGGCGGCAAGGCGGACGTCGATCGGGCCGTCAGTGCGGCGAGAGCGGCATTGAAAGTCTGGGGCGGACTGCGGGCGGCCGAACGCGGCCGGATTTTGCAGCGCGCCGCGCAGCTGTTGGAACAGCATCAAGAAGAACTCATCGAGATCGAAAGTCTCGACGCCGGTAAACCGCTTGCGGCTGTCCGCCGCCAAGACATGGCGGCCGTCATCGACACGGTGCGCTACTACGCCGGATGGTGCGACAAGATTACCGGTCAGGTGATTCCGGCGCGCCCCGATGCGCTGACTTATACGGTGCGGGAACCGGTGGGTGTGGTGGCCGCGATCGTGCCCTGGAATTTTCCGCTCATGATCGGTATGTGGAAAATCGCGCCGGCGCTGGCATGCGGCTGCACCGTCATCGTGAAGCCCGCGGAGCTGACACCGCTGTCGATGCTGCGCGTCGCGGAACTTTTCCTCGAAGCCGGACTGCCGCCGGGCGTGCTCAATGTGGTGTGCGGCAAGGGCAGCGTCGTGGGCGAGGCGTTGGTACAGCACCCCGGCGTCGACAAGGTGACATTCACCGGATCACCCAAGGTTGGACGCGGCATCATGCAAGGCGCTGCAGCCAATTTCAAAAAAGTGACGCTGGAACTTGGCGGCAAATCGGCCAATGTGATATTCGCGGATGCGAATTTGGAGCGCGCGGCGCGCGCTGCGGCATCCGGCATCTTCTTCAACGCGGGCCAGGTGTGTTCGGCGGGTTCGCGAGTTTTGGTGCAGCGATCGGCCTATGACGAGGTCGTGCAGCGGCTTGCCGAACGGGCGCGCGCAATTCGTGTGGGCGATCCCGGCGATCCCAAGACCACGATGGGACCCGTGATTTCGGCGGGCCAGATGAGGACCGTGCTCGATTACATCAAAATCGGCAAAGCGGAAGGGGCCAAGCTCGTCACCGGCGGCGAGCGCGTGGGCGAGCAGGGATACTTCGTCCAGCCCACGGTGTTTGCCGATGTCGAACATGAAATGCGCATCTCGCAGGAAGAAATCTTTGGGCCGGTGCTCTCGGTCATCCCGTTTGACGGCGAGGAGGACGCGCTGCGCATCGCGAATGGTACGGCTTACAGTCTGGCGGCAGGGGTTTGGAGCGCGGACATCGGCAGGGTGCATCGCATGGCCGCAGGTCTGAAAGCCGGCACTGTATGGATCAATACCTACGGATACACCGATGTGCGTTTGCCGTGGGGCGGATCCGGCGAATCCGGACTTGGCCGGGAACATGGCGATGCGGCGATTGAAAACTTCACGCAACCCAAGGCTGTGTGGCTGGCACTCGACCAGTAGCGCTGTTGCGACGCTGCCTCTAAGCTTGGAGGCATGAAGTTTTGCGTTTACGGTGCGGGCGCGATCGGCGGCTACCTCGCCGTCGAGCTGGCATTATCAGGTCAAGAGGTGTGCGTCGTTGCCCGCGGCGCACACCTTGATGCCATACAGGCGCATGGCTTGAAGTTATTGATTCATGGGCACGAGAAAATCGCCAGGGTCGCTGCCAGTTCCAACCCCAGCGCACTGGGTCCCCAAGATTTCGTGATTTGTGCGCTCAAGGCGCATCAGGCCTTCGCCTGTGCCGCTGACTTTGCGCCCTTGTTGGGCCCGCACACCGCCGTGGTGACGGCGATGAACGGAATTCCTTGGTGGTACTTTTACAAAAGCGGGGGCCGCTTCGCGGGACATTGGCTCGATTCGGTCGATCCCGGCGGACGCCAATGGAACGCCATCGGCCCAGAGCGCGCAATAGGTTGCGTCGTCGAGCCCGCCTGTGAGGTTATCGCGCCGGGCGTCATTGCCCACCACGAGTTCAACCGGTTCATTCTGGGCGAGCCGGGCGGCGACTCGTCCTCTCGAGTGCTGGCGCTGCGTGGCGCCCTGATGGCGGCAGGTTTCGACGCGCCGATTCGCGACAACATCCGCTGGAACATCTGGTTGAAACTGTGGGGAAACGTTTGCTTCAATCCGATCAGCATGCTGACCGGCGCTACGCTGGGTAGGCTGATTGGCGATCCCGAGCTCAACGCGTTGTGCAAGACCATGATGCTCGAAACACGGGCGGTCAACGAGGCTTTGGGAATCCACATTCCGGCAGAGATGATGGAGCGGCGGCTTGCCGGCGCCGCCGTCGCGGCAGACCATAAAATGTCCATGCTTCAAGATCTGGAGCGCGGCCGCAGCCTCGAAATCGACGCGCTTGTCGGTGTGGTTCGGGAGATGGGACTGCTGAGCGGTATCGCGACCCCTATGATCAACGGCGTGTTGAGTCTTGCCAAGGAACGTGGCCGGTCCGCGGGGTTATATACGCCTCTCACGGCGCTTCGCTAAAGGGTAATATTGCCCGCCATGAGCACCGCTTACATTACGCATAGCGACTGCCTTCGCCATGAGATGGGCGCGGGCCATCCGGAATCCCCTGATCGACTGCAAGCCGTCAATGAGGAGATGCGCGCCTCCGGCCTCCTCGATGAATTGCGCTGTCTGCAGGCGCCGCTTGCCGACGCAGATGATTTGAAGCGTGTGCATCGTGCGGCGTACGTGGATTTGATTTTCGAAAATGCGCCCAGCGAAGGCTATGTGCAACTGGATCCCGATACCGCGATGAACTCCTACAGCTTGGCGGCCGCGCAGCGTGCAGCCGGTGCCGGCCTCATGGCCGTGGATGAGGTGATGGCGGGACGATCGACCAATGCCTTTTGTGCCGTGCGGCCTTGCGGTCATCACGCCACACAGGTGCGTTCGATGGGTTTTTGCATCTTCAATAACATCGGCGTGGCCGCGGCGTACGCGCTGCAGAAGAAAGAGCTGGAGCGGGTCGCCATCATCGATTTCGACGTGCACCACGGCAACGGCACGGAGGACATGTTCAGTCCTCCCCGATGGCACAAGCAGGTGCTCATGGCGAGTTTCTTCCAGCATCCCTTTTATCCCTATAGCGGCACCGCCAATCCCGCGCCCAACATGATCAATGTTCCCCTGGCCGCGGGCAGCGGCGGAGCTGCGGCCAAAGAGGCCCTGGAAACGCAATGGCTGCCGGCGCTCGAGGCCTTCAAGCCGCAGATGATCTTCATTTCTGCCGGCTTTGATGCGCACCGTGAAGATTTGCTCGGCGGCATGGCGCTGGTTGAGGCCGATTACGCCTGGATGACCCGCGAGCTGAAAAACGTGGCCGCGCGGCATGCCGAGGGGCGCATCGTATCGATGCTCGAAGGCGGTTATAACCTCTCGGCGCTGGGACGCAGCGCCGTAGCGCATGTCAGAGTTCTCGCCGAAGCGACCTGAAGCTACGTGTAATGCCGGCCGACGGCCTCGGCCACACACACCGGTTTGCTTTGACCCTCACGCTCGATGGTGACTTCGCTGACCATCTGGACGCCGCCCTCCAACGGTTCGCATGAAATGAGCTTGTAGTGAGCTCGCAGCCGGCTGCCCACCGGAACGGGTGCGGGAAATCGCACACGATTCAAGCCATAGTTCACCGACATGCGCACGCCGTTGACTTTGTAAGCGCTTCTGACGAAGAAGGGCAGCAAGCTCAAGGTCAGAAAACCATGGGCCACGGTGGTGCCGAACATGCCGTTGGCCGCGCGCACCGGGTCCACATGAATCCACTGATCATCGCCGGTGACGGCAGCAAATTGATCGATACGTGCCTGATCCACGAGCAGCCAATCGCTGGTGCCGAATGTGGAACCTACAAGGGCCTTCAGATCCGCCAAGTTTTCGTAAGTTTTCATGGTGTGTCCTCGGCGCCCATGATGGCATAGCCGCGCCGCGGCGAAACGGCCATGCATGACTTCCGGCTGGGCAAATTCGCTCGTCTGCCGGCACTCTCGTGAGCGAGTTTGGGTTAGGTTGAAGCGCGGTGCTATGATTTGGCGCGAAGTGGGCGCTAGATCAACTTAAGACGAGCTTGGCGCGTCGAGGCGGGCACTTGGACATATTAAAGAACAGAGTCTGCGGCGCGTGGCTACTGGCCGGCGCGCTAGCCGTTCCGCAATGGACCAGCGCCACAGCGCCGGAGGTTTCGCCGCCAACCCGGCCCGTCATCGACCCCATCGATGAGCTGACCGAAATCATGGTGGAGGCGCCTGAGCCGCGTTATGTCTCGCCCACGCGCCGCGACCAAATTGGCCGCATTTGGGCGCCCGTGATGATCAACGGACGCGGGCCATTTCGCATGGTGCTCGATACCGGCGCGAGCCATAGCGCGATTACCGCGCTGGTCGCCCTGGCGCTCGGCATCCCCACCGACAAATCGCCGCCGGTGATTCTGCGCGGCGTCACCGGATACGCCACTGTGCCGACCATCCACGTCGACACCTTGAGCGTCGGCGATGTGGCGGTGGATCAGGCGGTGCTGCCCATCGTGCCCGATGCGCTGGGAGGCGCCGAGGGCGTGCTGGGCTCCGAAGGTCTGGCGGGCAAACGTGTGTTCATCGATTTTCGCCACGATCAAATCGTGATCGCCTATTCGAAGAATGAGCCGTCCGGCCGAGGCTTTATCAGGGTGCCGTTTTACTCCATGCGCGGCAGCTTGGTGGTGGTGGATGCCATGGTGGGCGAAGTACGAACCCGCGCCATCATCGATACCGGCGGCCAGGCCACCATCGCCAACCTGGCCTTGAAGGAGGCGCTGGACCGCATCCGCAGTTCGCCCAAGGGTAAGAGCGACTCGATCATCGGCGCGACCAAGGAGATCCAAGCCGGAGAAGTCATGAGCGTCCCGGTCATTGGACTCGGCGGCATTCAGATCAATGACCCTGGTGTGACGTTCAGCGATTTGTATATATTCAAGCAATGGAACCTGACGAAGCAGCCGGCGATTCTCATCGGCATGGATACGCTCGGCTTGCTCGATACGCTCATCATCGACTATCGCCGGCATGAACTGCAGCTGCGTATGCTGCATGCGGGCTAGCCACGATCACTCATGATCAATAAGCCGGTTGTCGGAGTCGCGGTTTTGGTGCTTGTCCTGGCAGTCACCGGCGCTTACTACCTTCGCAGCGTCAAGCCGCCGGTGCCGGAGGCTCCGGCGCCGCCCATGATCCCGGCGCCCGCCGACGAACCCGCCATCGCTCATCCGGTGCCGGATGCCGCCGACTCTGCGGCGGCCGGCGCACCGCTGCCTGCGCTCCCCGACAGTGACGTGCCGTTGCGCGACGCACTGGCGAAGGTCGCCGGTGCGGATGCCGTGAAGGACTACTTGCAACCTGAAAATGTGGTGCGCCGCTTGGTGGTGACCATCGATAATTTACCGCGGCAAAAGGTCGCCGTGGCGAAGCGTCCGACTATTGCTCTGGAGAGCGCCTTTGTCGTCGATGGCGATGAGCTGCATGCCACGCTGGATCGGCGGAATTTCGATCGCTACAAACCCATGGTGGCGGTGGTCAGCAAACTCGATATGCAACAACTGGCGAAGGTGTACGTGCACTTTTATCCGTTGTTCCAACAGACTTATCAGGACCTGGGTTATCCCACCGGTTATTTCAACGACAGGCTGGTGCAAGTGATCGATGTGTTGCTCGCTACGCCGCAGCCTAAGGGGCCCATCGAGTTGGTGCGCCCCAACGTCATGTACACGTTCGCGGATCCTGCACTCGAGGCCTTGCCCGCGGGCCAAAAATTGCTGATTCGGATGGGCCCGGAAAATGCGGCGGCCATCAAGGCGAAGCTCGCGGAGCTGCGGGCGGCCGTGACCGCAGCTCCGCTCAAACATTAGCCGAGAATGATTTTTTGATAGCGTAGTTCGATTTGCGACCAATATATTTTTAAAAAAACGGGGAAAACTATGGCAAGCACATCCGCAGACGCAGGATTGCCCAGGACAACGGCCGCGGCGCAGAGCAATTGGCTGGTCATCGGTGCCTCATCGTTGGGCACGGTATTCGAGTGGTACGACTTTTATTTGTACGGCCTGCTGGTCAGCATCCTCACCTCGCAATTTTTCTCCGGCGTCAACGAAGTCACTGGATACATATTCGCCTTGGCTGCCTTTGCGGCCGGCTTTGCCGTGCGGCCATTCGGCGCCTTGGTTTTCGGGCGTCTCGGCGACTTGGTGGGACGCAAGCATACCTTTCTCATCACCATGGGGATCATGGGCGGATCGACGTTTGCCGTGGGATTGTTGCCGAGCTATGCAACCGCCGGCGTGCTGGCGCCGATACTGCTGCTGGCTTTGCGCCTTTTACAGGGCCTGGCCCTCGGCGGTGAATACGGCGGTGCGGCCACCTATGTCGCCGAGAACTCGCCGCAAGGCAAACGCGGCCTGTTCACCAGCTTCATTCAGACCACCGCAACCTTTGGATTGTTCGGCGCCTTGATCGTCGTCATCGCGACCCGCACCAGCCTCGGGGAAGATGCATTCAAGGCATGGGGATGGCGCATACCGTTCCTGATTTCGGTGATTTTGCTCGGCGTCTCGCTGTGGATCCGCATGCAACTGGCCGAGAGCCCGGTGTTCGTCAAGATGAAGAACCAGGGAACGACCTCGAAGGCGCCGCTCGCGGAGGCCTTCGGCCGCTGGTCCAATTTGAAAATCGTGATCATCAGCTTGCTGGGTGCGGTCATGGGGCAGGCGGTGGTGTGGTACACCGGACAGTTCTATGCGCTGTTCTTCCTGGAGCGCCAGCTGAAGGTCGATGGCGCCACCACGAACATTCTGGTGGCGATCGCGCTGGTGCTGGCCACGCCATGCTTCATCTTGTTTGGCTGGCTCTCCGACAAGATCGGCAGAAAACCCATCATCATGACGGGCTGCCTGCTGGCGATGCTGACCTACTTCCCGCTGTTTGGCGCGCTCACGCGCTATGCCAATCCGGCGCTGTATGCGGCCCAAGCAGCCGCGCCGGTCACCGTCGTTGCCGATCCAAAGGATTGTTCGCTGCAGTTCGACCCCATCGGCAAGAATCCATTCGATTCAACTTCGTGCGATATCGCGAAGAACTTTCTCGCCAAAGCCAGCGTGAGCTATAAGAGCGAAGACGCGCCGGCGGGAACGCTGACGAAGATTCGCAGCGGCAGCAATACCTTTGAGGCGCCCGATCCGAAGTTGCTGAAAGGCGCCGAGCGCAAGGCCGCCATCGCGGCCTTCCAAAAGCAGGTCAAGGCAGCACTGTCGGCCGCCGGCTATCCCGACAAGGCGGACCCGGCCGCGATCAACAAACCGATGGTGGTGCTGATCCTGTTCATCCTGGTGCTGTATGTCACCATGGTGTATGGACCCATCGCGGCGCTGCTGGTGGAATTGTTCCCGGCGAGAATTCGCTACAGCGCCATGTCGCTGCCCTATCACATCGGCAATGGCTGGTTCGGCGGCTTCCTGCCGACCATCGCATTCGCGATGGTGGCCGCGAGGGGTGATATCTACTACGGCCTTTGGTATCCAATCGTGGTCGCGGGCCTGACATTGATCATCGGGCTGTTATTTCTGCCCGAGACCTTCAAGCGCCCGATAGACGCCTGATCGACACGTTCCCAAGGCATCGCCGCTGATGCGGCGATGCCTTCGGGGGCTAGCGAATAAAAGAAACCACGATCGCGATCGTCAAAAGACCCATGGTGGTGAGCAAAACATTGTGGCCCCAACGGGCGAAAAGTCCGAGCATAGTCGTTTCCAGTTAAATCCAAAGTGGTGCGGCCCCAATCTGCGGCTGCGGAATACTGGGCTAATTATGGGTTTGAATTGTGGCAATTCAATGTGAGCCGGCCCGATTGGCATTCTAGAAAATATAACAAAAACAGTTAGTTATATCGTCAAACGAGAATTTTTCACTGCTCCGCGCAAAGATCTCGCGCGAGGCTGCGCCGGGCGCACTG
>Ga0210387_10001214_pt1 | contig 19293 bp, 17 predicted proteins | sample IncBWC7OmetaG_FD_160108 | JGI IMG/M metagenome (GOLD analysis project Ga0210387, IMG submission 160108) | Forest soil microbial communities from Barre Woods Harvard Forest LTER site, Petersham, Massachusetts, United States - Inc-BW-C-7-O ...
AATGCTGAATCACCCCGAAGCGTTATTTTGCGCAATATGGGCCATGAAACCTAGGGGGTGTCAAATCGTGTGCGTTGGAGACGAGGCAATTCTGACCATTGCAGCGACACAATGATGGAGAATCATGGTGCGATTTTCAAGAGCACCAGAGACCAAAGGCGGATACTTGTTGTGGGCTCGGATTTCAGTTACCGTGACGGTCGAGAGGTTTCTCGATAGAAGGGGGGGGATGTGATTGGTGATTGTCTTGGAAGGGTCTTCGAGACATAAGTAGGTGAATTTCAACTTGTAAATAGTAATGGAAACAATAAATGTCTATCATACATTACGGTGATGATTGCCACCCTGGATGGATTGAGGTCCTTACTCCTGGGTCCACACCACACCGCGCAGGATGACGTTCCAAACGAATTAGGGTGCCCTTGAGGCCTTCTCGTGATGGCTTTAGATGTCGAAACGAGCATTTGTTGAACTCTCCCAGAGCTCGAGGGCATATCGCGTTTCATGTACTTACGTACTAGTACATCAAGTCTATTGCATGATTCTGAGAACGATTAGGACGACTCAATGCTAGTTCCTCAGTTCGTCGATTTCAATGAGCGAGATCAGGCACACATATTGTGACATAAATGATTGCCAAATGATTGCCACAATTCACGTGTTTTGAGCTCCGACATAAATAACGTGGTGCCGCCTGCCGTATAGGAAGGCTGTACCCGATCTCACCTAGATCGACACTATTTCGAAAACGATTGGATATTTTTGGCTGGCCGTTTGACTCGAAGCAAACTCTCGGAATTATTGAAGATACCAGAACTAAATGGTTAGACCATCGGTAAAATGACAGTCTACTTGTCAACTTTTTGTCACTTTTCGGCTTGTGACAAGTTGGCAGGTGAAAAAGTTCAGTTTTTCCGGACTTATTGACTCGCCTTTTGTTCAGGCCCCGGGAACCTCCCTATATGTTTGTCCGCCCAAAATGGCCCTCAAATACGCAATCCCGGACAGGGAAGTAACATGTCACAAGGAGTCACATGCCAACAAAGGAAAATTTCTCCGAAACTATGTACATCCGCGAATAACACCGTGACTACTATTTAGTCAATCGCCCTGGAATATGTTTCTTTATCTGACTTTATTTAAGTCTAGATAAGTGTGGTTTAGCGTAATCTCGGCCGGAAGTGGCACTCCGTACCGGCAAGATGGTCTAAACTTCACGCTATCTTCGGACAGTGTTTTGAAAAATTTGCCCTCAAAATGGCCTAAAATACGCTATCTCGGACAGAGAAATGGCCATTTTGGAGCTCTGAAATACGCTATTTTCGGACAGACATATAGGGGAGTTTCCCGGGGCCTTTTTGTTCACTAGTAGTAGTAAAAATGAACATGAATCAACTTTTGAAAAAAATTTGGCCTAACTTTTGAAGCTTGTGACTTTTCTAACTTTTTTCACTTGCTTACACTTGCTGGTACTTGCACAAGTGAAAAAAAGTAAACTGTGAATTCACTGATGGCACTATAGGGTTTGATTGTGAATCGTCCTGTTGACAGTTGTGACGAGATAGCTTCCATGAAGCTCATGCTCAACCATATGAACAAAGCGTGAGCCCTGGTGGAGCGGTGATTCTTATCCGTGCCTTTAAGACGCTGCATGCGATGGACTATACTGTACCATTTGAATCAATTCGGCACCCTCTGTGACCCGTGACATGCCGGACGGATTCGTCAGTTCGACAGCCCGGCTTCGTGACCGTGACACATCCGAAATTTTCGTCCAAAATATCTGGAACAGACTGAATTTGGACTGAATTACCACCTATTATCATGAAGTTAGCTATAGTTAGGGGAAACTAAGTGGGGAATTTTTTTGTAGCCTCTACCCATTTTTCAACAATTCCGAGGCAATTTGAGTGGTTCGTGACATGAAAAATCAATTCGACAAATCGGCCCCATGAGCCGTGACACAACTCAAATTTCGTGTCGACACAAGGGTCCGTGACGCGTGACTGTCGAATTGATTCAAATGGTACAGTATATATATATAGGTGGCCTTTGGAATTCCGAGATCCCCAGCTGGATCTTTCTGCCTTCCTGTGGCCATCAGCAAAATGTCAAAATAGATTCCGAAACACGGCTTTCGCTGGTTTTCACCAGTTTTCAAGTTTCCTGAAACTCGGAAACCCAGAAACCGCGCGAAACCTATAGCTGCTGTTTATACTAGTCTTTGGTTTAATCAGTGCTTTTCTGGCATATGTTGATACTCTACTAGTAGCTTATGTGACAGATAGTTTCTCAGGTTTCCATACCTCGCTCTCCCAAAGGTTTCCTGAAAATGGGACATAAGTCCCTAAGTGACTGGGTTTCCAGGTTTCAAACTGGTTTTTGGCGGTTTCCTCGGTTGAGAAACCGCAAATGTACTGATTTGATGTGTTACTTAAACGTTGCTCGAAAAAGCCAGACTTGCTCAACTTGAATCTGTGCTGATTCAACCACAGGCAGAAACATATATCCAGCTGTCAAAATACATACTCCCCTTACTACATCTACCGAGACAGACCCCGGTCCATACGTAGGTGTACAGGTACGCACGGTCGCGGGTACTGAAGCTCATTTCCGAGTCAAGAATGACAAAAGACCGCGAATTTCCCATCCCCGCTGGAGGATAGGGCAGCTGCTCATCAAGCAATTACCAGTAGAGAGGTATCTGTGCCTTGACGATCCAGGCTATTCGAGATCTTATTTTAGATACTACGCCCGGGCTGAGACGGGTCGGAAGCCGGAACTTCACCTAACCTTCTCGGCCCCCTTACGGCGGCCCCCGGCATATATTGATCCCGTTGAGGTGATCTCCTCTGACATATCAACAATATCCCTGGGGCATCATTCGAAAATGCTAGAAGTCATGGAATACTTGTGGGGTCTGTGCACGTGCCTGAGGCACCGAGGTGTTAACCTCGTCGAAGGTGATCCATTCCCAAGTCCTCACATCCTTTACTTTCGGTCGAAGCTCCAATGTTAAATCCTTCAATTGGGTGTCATAAAATTTCTGTGGATCAGTCATAGCGCAGTGTAAATATTCGCCTTTGTATGCAGTATTAATAAAAGTGTCTAGTACAGACCAAATACCTCCGCTCAATCTCAATCAGCTCGAGGAAGGCACAACATTATAATGACAGACTTACCTAACTCGTGAAGAATAATTGTTCATCATTCTCCTCAGCATTATTGCGGTTACCTCCTTTCGAAACCTCAACGCCCATGCAGGGTAGCTATGCGCAAAATGATCCGCGATAGTGGATAGGTAGTCTAGAATTCCCGAAAAGGATGTTCTCGTTGTGGGCTGTTTAGCTTCAAGACCAAAAAAAATCGCGTTGCAATCACACCACAAGCGCATGCAATACACATTCCGTTAGACATGAGAAAAATCGGGATGTGGTTTATCTATCTAGTTTAAATTTGTAAATTAGCGCTCACCACACCAGATGAATTCAGAAGAATTATGTATGACATACCGGAGAAAAACGACCCAGAAGTCTCCTAATTATTGAGGAGCTGCGGTTGGCTTTATAACCTTAATATACCACATGTGAGAGGTCTTCTCTTCTCCGAACAAAGGGTTTTAGCGAACGTGCGTGTGGTCATAGGTCAGGCCATCGCGCGATATCCGATTTCGCGTGCATCACGGTGCATGACTGCATGTCAGTTGGGTCGTCGGAGGTAAATTCGTGCTCATCTGGCAAGATGGAACGTCATATCGGGATGTCCGCAGATGATTTGTGAATCAGTAACGTATAAGACCTGGAATTTGGTATTTTTTGAGGAATCGAGATAGAATCGAGACGTTGGCGAATACCGTGCCCATTTGGCAGGATGGGATGTTATATCTGCTCGTCCCTCAGGGATGTCCATAGATAATTTGTGAATCAGTAACGTATAAACCTGGAATTTGGTATATTTGAGGAATCGAGTTGGAATCGAGACGTCGGCGAACACCGTGCTGTGATGCTTTGACTCGGAGTTGTAGTCTCCGGCAGTCAGACTATTACAAGTGTCAAGAAGTGATGTCGATCGCTATATCGTAGTTGAGGTGGGTTGTTAGACTGGTGACCGTCCGTTCTAAAAGATGAGGCAAGCTCTTCGATAAGAATGTTTACAAGTCTAGCGGGTTGTGGGTTCGAACGGGCGTGATTCACGTGAAGGAGTGTGTCGCGGAGCCTGACTCGGAGTGGTCTCTAGGATTCGAATTCGAAGTCGAGGTAGGATGTTGTTGTCAAACTCAGTTCCATTGACTATTCGAGGTTGCGTAGGTGCCCGTTCTGAAGTAGGACATGATCTAATCTCAGGGTTATAATTTATTAGAAAGTAACCTCTCAAAGAAATGCAAAAGAAATGCGAAATGCATCAACCTCAATCCAACGGTATGGACTGATTTCGGTGAGCGTTGATCAAAGGTCAAATAGATGGCAAACGTGTACCTGTGTCTTGAACACCGAACGGGATACACTATGCCGTACAATATTATCGATCGATTAGATGTAAAAAAAGAAATATAGCACGACTAACTATATCACGCCCGTTCACAAATTTCAAATATATCAAGCCTTCGTATCATAAGTGTTTACAAAAGTGTCCGTCTGGGAGATGTCCTTATTTGGGGCGAATTCCAGAGGGATAGGGTCGTTCATCGTAGAGACGTTGCCTGATAACAGAGTGGTTGGATGGGTGGCGCCTCTACCGCTAGGCCGAGAGGGAGTCGAGCTGATGATGTTAACGTTGCTGTTGGTATTCATACCGACGAAGATAATGATCGACGTGGGAACGATGGCCTGTGCGAACATAGGATTGAAACATGCACACGGATGAAATATTCACAGAAAAAAACGCACGAAAATTTGGATGAATGAATCCGCCACAAAATAAAGACCGGGGAATTTGGCAGCATAAAAGGAGAGTTGGATGATCTGACAGAAAGCGTAGACCATGCCAGATTCAACTATCATGAGTATCACACGCGAATACCGTTTTTGCACTGGCATCGCCAATCCGCGGATGCTGCGTGTTAGGTACCAGACTCGGCCAGCAATTAGGCCAGTTATGATTAGGTTATTGGCGAGTGTCAACGAGTACTGTCCCAGTGCTCTTTCAGAGAGTTTCTTTATGAAGATGGTGTCGCCCTTTTTGACAATTGCGAAGGATTCAGCGGTCTTTGACAGGGGAAGTTTCAAATCAGTCAGAATAGATTTCAGTGAGATCACAGTGTAACATACCGCCAGTCCAAACCCGGTTGTACCCAACAGCAGGATGATTGGACCAATGCACACATAGAGGTTTCCATTCCAAACAGTCTACGGGAACATAATGGCTGTCAATAGAATGCTGTGAAGCTTGCATGTAGATTAGCTACCCATAATCGCCACACGAGAACGCAGTCCGCGAGGATGTTCTACTCAAGATATGTTGTTAGTATTTGAGAGCAATGTCTTTGCCCAGCGGACGCACATTGAAAATCCACAAAAATTGTTTAGCGACATTCTAATCAACAAACATCGTTAATAAGCGTCTGAGAGCAGGAACGTTGTCAAGGACATACAAGTGGGTCGTTGAACTGGTAGAAGTACGCGAGGGTCTGCGGTTTGGTCTGGGTCAGGATGAAGCCCTCAATGAGTCGCCTGAGATTGATGGCAATATGTGCCGTGCATATAGCAAACCTAGTCAAACGAAATCAGTCAGGCGCATTCGCTAATGGCACGGTCAGGATGTACATCAAGAAGGCCACGACGATGACTAGGCTCGGAGTCAGCCCCTTTGTCGCCCGTTTCCGGAAATAAACCGCTGTGGCGAAGACTACGAGGTACACGCCTGCGGCTGTTTGTCAGAGCTGGGCTACTAGGTATACAATCGCAATGATCACCATAAAACAATGTTTCCATCCATACAGAGACGAGGACGGAAATGTTGGGTAGAACTGTAAGTACCATGGCAAATAGAGATTGTAGAGTACAGGCGGGGTGGAAGTGACGCTGGATCGCAAACTGAGAGCTGGTCTGATGTTAAGTCGATTCAACAGCCAGTGCTTCCCAATCGTGATCTCAAGCCTGAGGACCTGGCAGGGGATTTTGTATTGTCTGTACCAGGGACATGATGGCATCATGTAATCCTTACAATGAGACTATGTCTCACCTTCAAGTCATCTTGAGTGGATTGCGGATCGGCGTGAAACGTAACGCGTAACGCCGCGGCCATCAAACTGTCAGGTTCAATGTAAAAATGCCTTGTTTGGTGGAAGTACGTAAACCTGCCATGAGTGGATATTCTAATGAGAAATTCCTGTCACTCAAAGCCCCCAAAACTCTGGCAACCGTGACTTGAGTAAAAACGGAAATTCACCAGTTAGTCAGTTTGCATAAGTAATAAAAAGAGCATTTCGTCAATCTTCACACAGCGGGAGTTTCAATATTGAAACTCCTGCTGTGTCAGTCTTGTGTCAATTTAGCTATATTCGGCAATGGGCAATAAAAAATACCGAAGCATGACTGGACACGACTATCTGCTTGTTGCAGCTGTGTTAGATCTGTTGGTGGGCCATAGCAAAACATCAAACCTCGCGTAAATGTTCATTTCCATGGTAGGAACAAGAATTCGATACCGATTGTCTCAATAGTTAAAATTGCTGGAGATATGCTTCAGTTTTGTTCATCAATTGACTAAATGCTCTTTTTATTACTTAAAATTGACTATTTGGTAACTTCAAGTTTTTGTTTTTACCGAGCGTGACCTTTTGCAAGTGGCTGTCACGATTCGGTCATGGAACTGTGCTGACCAGTTGGCCCTTAGACTGAGCCAGTCTCCTTAGCAGTATTATACACGGTCTTGAATTTGAGAACGCGGACGGAGGGATATGCGGTTCGTAATAGGTATAGGAACCTTGCTCGTGAGTCTTAAGAACGGCTAGTATCGAGAGTCGAGACTAGCTGGCCTCTCCCAACACCAAAGGAAACTACTAGTGGGTAGTTATATTTATGGGACTTGCCTTGAACAGCATGGACGATACAACAATGCTTCAGCGCTCGGCTAAGTGCTTGGCAGTTCAAGTACGGCCGCGACGTGCCAGTGCGTGGAGATGCATGAAAATCTTTCGGTGCACGCGTGCACGCGTCAGTATGTAGATCTTTATTTCCTTACATAAAAGGCGGTAATTTGAAATATCAGAGACCTTAACTCGGAAAGGTTGAACCGTTGGAAAGCGTGAACTTAAGGCAGACCATAAAGATCCCCTGCCAGTGGAGAGACAACACTCCTGGTCTGCCTACGAGACTGCTGCAAGACAATTGTTTGGCAGTATGCCATATGTCCGTCCTACCTCCTAGAAGTACCAAAAAATTTAATATTTCAGGGGTACTCCGTCTTTTACTTTCCCGATTCTTCCATTCTTGGTATTTCGGCATGTTCCATCGATAATCGGACTCTCAACTTCCACTATACTTGTCTCTTCCCCCTTCTTTCCTCAGTCGTTGTCTCCACACGATCTGAGATCTCTTCTCAGCCATCTAGGTTTTTCGGTCCTACAGTTCCTCCGCTGCTCTAATGTTCCACAACACGAAACAAATTCAATTGGTGCCCACATTTTCCGAATTATGATGGTTGTCGACAATGTGGAATCCGTGAGTCGTGAGGTGGCGGCTCGACGTGGAGTTGAGAACCTGGTGGGTTTGTATGTCTGACAGCAGATAAACGATTTATTTTCTTCAACATATATCATATTTATCCAAGTCAGGAAGCTATTGAACATTTCTGATCGTTCTAATCATCCATCGAAGGATTTGTGCCTGTCCTCACATTCGCCCGAGGTGATCGCCTGTCCTTGTAACCCGCTGTTATGAATACGGTATCTGGCACATCAACCAGTCTGCATGGTGGCTGTTTCACCTGGCGTTCGTGGTAACAGAAATCCAAGATGATACGGGAAAAAAAGAATTACCTTGCTGATGGTGGTGACATTTTAAGAAGATGAATCTCCAAAGAAAAATGCATCCCTGTTCTCCAACTCTCACTGACATTCGTGCTATTAGCCCTCTTTGGCGCGTACCTCCAACATGTGCAACAACCAATCCACAACCGGTTCTGTCACTGGCTCCGTTGCCAATCTCCAATTGAGCTGCATAGTGGTTTCACAGAAAAAAGTGTGTGCTTATTGGTTCATATAGAAATTAACACGTTCCGTTCAGTGTGCTGTTCGCATGCGTGCTCAGCTATAATTCAAATTTTCTTTTCATGTTTTGGAGACCTATAACTGAAATACGTGTTGTAACTTAATTAGGGTCATTCCCTCGAGAAAGAATTATCCAATAAAGTGAGTGAGCTTGATTCTAGGTTAATTCATTTGACACTCAACAGTCCCGCTGGTACAACCCCTGTCTGTCCATCGCAATTCCAAAAATACAAGCAGTATGTATCCTCCGATAGCACGATGCACCCCAGTACAAAGGTCTCCGATACCTCCGTTTTTAACACACTGACTCAAGTCAGTCGATTCGCTACATCTTTATGGCATTTAACTGATCTCGGACTCAGGAATTAGACCTCTCTTCCCGTTGCGTCAGCTTCTGGTGGTATTCTACAGCGCGTCCTCTGGCTCGAATGCTCCATCAGGCACATTACCAAGCAGCATTCCAGCGATCCACGCTACTTTTTTATCACCAGCAGATTCTACCTCAGCTGGGTCCTGGACCTGACAAGACCAGGGGAAGCTACATGACAGATGACGGTGGTCCGATGGAATTATCCTGCGTTACCGATGGCAGCGGAGAAACGATTGTTCGATTTGCGATCGAACCGTTGGCCGCCCCAGACGCAAGCAGGAGATTCCAATCTCATCGCAAGGAATACGTCGCTCAACTTCTTGCACTCCCCATTATATCTCCCGGTTCAGATATGGAATGGTTCAACATTTTCTCTGAGGCGTTAACACTGGAGGACGGGAAAGCGCCCCCGCTAAACCCCGGCGCAACTGGTACCTCTGAATTTTTTATAGGTACGCAACGATATTTCTGTGTCTGTTATTAGCTCATTGACTCATTAATTGTGACCCAGGCTTTGACTGCAAAATGCGTGGACTCGTTGTGAAAGCTTATTTTATTCCCGACTTGCGTTCCATCTCTTCCGGGCAGTCGAAGGAGCGCATGATCGGAGACGTCCTCAACCGCGTCGGCCTTGAGAAACCTTGGTCCATGTTGACCGATTTCTTCTCCACACTTGCTACACAACCCGACCTCTTCCTTGTTGCGGTGAATGCGACAGAGTCTACACCTATCCCGCCCTTGCTAAATTATTCTCCTTCCAAACTGTTTTATAGATCGATTGTGCTCCAAGCCAGACCAACAGGGTCAAGATCTACGTGCGGCTTCAACAAGTGACTTACGCCAACCTTGAGAACTTCATGACTCTCGGGGGAACTCTCGACTCATTTACGGCCCTGACAGTGGGACTTCAAACCCTTCGTCGAGCTTGGCAGTTTCTATTTTCCCTCGACCCTATCTCACAAGCAAACGAGGTGCCTCAATCCCATAACCCCGAACACTTTGCCTCTGGGTTGTCGATATACTACGAGTTGAAACTTGGTCATTCGATGCCGTATCCCAAAGTCTACTTTCCTGTTCGCCACTACGCGGCCAATGACGCACAAATTGCCTTGAAAGTTGCGTCTCTGCATCGAGAGTTAGGCAACCTTCCGATCGCCGACAGCTACGTAGAAAATATTGAAAAAGCCTTGTCTGTTTCTTAACTTTTGAAAATCTCATTCCTCACGCTGATGATCGCAAACGCAGTTCTCATCGTGCACTCTCGTCACGATCTGGAATTCACACCTACGTCTCTTGCGCTGTTAAAGCGACGACGGTCGAAATCAGCTCCTACTTCAGTCCTGAAGCCTATGCACCCGAGAGAGGCTTGTCGTCGTCCGGTATGTCATTAGATGACCGCTCCGTTATCCTTCAAGATATTTTACCTATCGTAGATCCAGTCCTGCAAGGGGTCTCCTTTGGTGAAAATGACATCTCCCCTGCGGATGCCGCTGCATCAGCGTGGGTTCAGAGATTCGCGACTGTTATGCAAGATCCCTCTCTCCCACTGGAAGCCGTGTTCATTGCAGACTCCTTCTGGCGTGATCTGGTTGCTTTATCATCAAACTTCCGTACACTAGGAGGCATTGACAAAATCAGGAGTTTCCTGTCCTCGAACATTCCTAAGAATCGTCCCTTCAACTTTCATTTTGTGCCCGATGCTCGAATCCAACGGATCACGCCCTCATTGCACATTTTGCAAGGTCGCATCACATTCGAAACAAGAGTCGGTTACTGCTCCGGAGTATTTACTTTGGTTCGTCGAAACGAAGGTGAAGCGTGGAATGGGTGGACCATGGTTGCAACGATCGAAAAGTTGAAGGGTTTCGGCGACACATTCGAAGATCCCAATATTATTAGACCACCTCCGAGCTCTATTCATCAGTTCGACCTATCGCAATCATCAAATATGGACGTCATCATCATCGGAGGTGGTCAAGCAGGATTAGCAACGGCAGCAAGACTGACAAGGCTAGGCTTGCGAACGTTGATTGTGGAGCGCGATAGCCGCATCGGCAACAGCTGGCGATCGCGGTACAAGACCCTCAAATGCAATACGCCTAAGAGCTTTAGTGAGTGCATCGTGTCCCTTTCACATTGGCACGGAACGCTAAGGGCAGCTACTCTCACGTCAAGGCCACATGCCTATTACTCCCTTTCCATCAGATTGGCCTATGTTTCCTCAAGGCAACCAGGTGGCCGATTACCTCGAGCGATATCCTTATATGATAGGACTCAACGTCTCAACTTCAACTTCACTTCTGCATACAACATTCGAGAAAAACTCATGGAAAGTATGTCTTCAAAATGGCAGTGGTGAATGGGACATCAGAGCTCGCCACTTAGTCCTTGCGACTGGGGTTGATTTGCTTGGAAATATGCGAGCAAAGATGCCATCGTGGACAGGAATGGTACGTGAATTTTCACGATCCTGTTTACCGCACCACTCACCGTCTAATCACCATCAGTCAGACTTCCGAGGAACTATTCTTCACTCGACTGCTGTCAAAGATTGTTCTGCATTCGCGGGAAAGCAAGCCGTCGTCATCGGCAGCGGCTGCTCCGGTCATGATATCGCCCAGGCACTCTGGGAGGGTGGGGCTGCCAGTGTCACTTTGGTTCAACGCTCTGCTACTGCTGTCGTCTCGGAGAGCACTCTGCTCATGTGCTTCCCCGGTAACAGTTAATCCTATATCGTGAGTCATGTATGCTCACCCGCTTACTTACAGATCTATACACTGGGGAGAACGCACCCCCAATCGACATCGCTGATCGGCTTTTCCTTGCATTACCGAGTGGTGCTGGTAAAATCGTGCGACATGCCATCGCGCAGAAGATTGCACCAATGGACAAGTGCGTTCACTCTCTTGATGATATCGCGGGCATGTCCCAACTCCCGTTGTTAAGACACCTGCTAGATGGCTTAAAGTCTCGCGGGTTTCTGCTCCCGTGTGGCGAAGATACTTTCCTCGAGCGTCTGCTTGTCCGTCGAGGAGGATATTATATCAATCACGGGTGTTCTGAACTTATTATCGAGGGGAAAGTGAGCAACCATCAGTTTATGTATAATATGCCTGTCTGCAAACCTGAACAACGATTGGTCTAGCTTGCTGTTAAATCAGGCCAGGGAGTTGAATCACTCTCCTCCTCGAGTGTCCACTTTACCGATGGCACTTCAGTCAATGCAGACCTTATAATCTGTGCAACTGGGTGTGTGGTACCTCATGAGTACCGTATCGGGTCAATAGCTGATTTTGGCGCCGTAGTTTTGAATTGTCGCAGAATCCTGGTCAGATTCTAGGTGACGTAATTTCATCAAAATTGGCGAAAATTGCATCGTGGGATGATGAAGGCGAGGTGACTGGTGTGTGGAGGCCCTCCGGGCGTAAGTCACAGATACACTGCAGAAGTCGGGAGCGTGCCATTGACTGACTATGCTTTTTTTCAGAGGAACGCCTATGGTTCGCTGGGGGCGACTTGTTCACGTCTCGCTTCTACTCGCGCCTCCTGGCTTTGCAGATCAAAGGGATCGAGGCGGGTCTAATGAACAGTGGAGAAAGTTAAATAATCTATGTACGATCTAAGTTTCATTGATGAGTAAGGAACGCATGGTCAGACTTCCAGTGATGGAATTATAGAAGGGGCAGATGACTGGCAGGGTGGGTGGGGATGATCATGGGAGGTATGATGTACAAATGATATATCTTGGGTACTTCGTTGAATTCTGCCAGCACACAAACACTTTTCATTTTCACCTGGTCACAGGTATGTAAGCAAATAAGGTAATGCACCCAATGTTCTTTCACGTCGTGACGTCCACAACAAATGCCGCCGGCGGTGAGGGCGGCAAGGAAGTTAATGATCGGCAGCCGGGAGCCTTTGGACAACAAATACAAATACTTAGTCATAAACTCTTGGCTAATATCGCGCAAATGACTCTTGTATTCTCTCGTCCTTCCCCTCATCCAATCTAACCCCAGCCCTCGTCCTCCTCCTCAGCATCTCCTCCGCCATCGTTGTTTGCTCCCTCCTCGTGCACAGACAACCCGCCGATGATGCCATCCACAAGGACCGCAATGGTTCAGTATCTTCTAGCGGAGGCCGTAAAATCACAACTAATAACCGCCCATGTTCAGGCCGTGATTCCCAAAGGGCGGCGGGGGTGAATCGGGCGAAGAGAATCAACGGGGGAGCTGGAGCAGGAAAATTGATCACGCATTCGAACCTAAGGAGGAGCAAGAGTAGGATGGGATTATGGTAAGCCCCAGCATAACCACCCCATCCATGAGCTGATAAGAACACCCCCAAAAAAGCCGACCCTCCGCAACAAACTCCACGTCTCTTCCCCCCACGCCAAACTCGTTAGGGCTATTCAGCTCCCCCGCCAACGCGAAGCATGCCTGCCAAAATCGAAGCGTCCGCCTAGATTTGACAGATTTAGTGTCCGCCTAGCTGAAATTTTCCTGCCAAAATTGCCTTATCCAGGTGTCTGCTTCGAGATGGCTGGGGAGCCGACAGGCCCTTACTCAATATGTGGCAGCTCCGGCTCCACGTTGTGCTGCACACTTTCCGAGTGCGCTGAGACCTGTGAGGGCATGGCAATGAGGATTGCAGGGTTTGTCGGATCGGGAGTGGTCGTTGGGGTTGGGTGGGGGTATGGCAATGGAGGTGGAGGTGGAGGCAGATGGGATGAAGGGGCGAGGGGCCCGTCACCAGAGATAGCAGAGGGAGTTGAGGGTCGAGGCGCTTCGCTGCCAGTGTGTGCGGGTGGATGGTGGTCATAGTGCTGGTTCTGGAGCGGATGGGGGAAGTGAAGGTGGCGCTGTGGGAGCGTGATGGGAGGGAAGTTGTGGATGCAGAGGAGGGGAAGTGTAGTGGTGTGCACAGGTAAAGGGATGTGGAGGATGTATATTGTACACGTATCAAACGGGACGTAGACAATGGTTGACTATCATACAAGCCTGGTACTGCTGTTGTTTTAATAGTTTGTACCTTTTGCACAGAATGGAATTGTGATATGCCAAAGTTATGTGTCTGTCCAGCGCAAGCGGGGATTCCGACTTTCCTCAACGTGTACCCTAGCAAAAAGAGCGGGCCGCACAGTTGCTGTTTTATCATGAAGCAAAGCCAATCAGTTAATACACAAGATCCGACCTCGCAAACTGAGACTGATGCCATAACGTAAAATATTATGCATTGGCACAATATATTACCATAACCATTGGTCGATAAGTAGTACATTCAAACCGTTAAGCTTTCTAAAGGACCTCCAGGTCACCGCCGTTCGCACTCAGGGAAATAAATACCGAAAGAATCAAGCATCTGGCGAGCCTCTATCTCGCAGCTCAACCAGAAGCGGATACTTGAACAGCGTCGTGTGGATATTCCTCACTGAAGACAGGAACCTCCCCGGGTCGAACCCAGGCGCGAACTGCATGTCAAAATCCAGCAATATGCGAGCTAACATCAGGCGCAGGACCTGCATAGCGAGGGGCTTGCCCACGCAGCCGTAGCGTCCTAAGGAATGTATATAAGAGTTGAGTGAGGTGAGAGGAGGGGGGGAGACCTGCCGGATGAGAATGCCATATGCCCGACCTTCTGACCGTTGGGACTGAGTTCGGGATTGGTGCCTTGCCATCGTGACGGTCGAAATACCTGTGTGATTTTGGTACGGTGAGCACAACGAACTCTACCTGCGATAGATCGCATTCATCCATTCATACCATTGCGTCTGGACCCCTACGACCACAAAGCAGACACTCAGTGACACTCATTTATGGCTAGCTCGCAGGGGTAGTCACGCACCAATTGTCTTCGCTCACTTCCTGCGCATAGGCCGGGACGGATACGACCGTACCACCCGGGATCATCTGATCGTCGATGACGCTTCCCCCAAGAGGCACCACACGCGGCAGCCCAGAGAGCGGCGTTCCGAGGCGCAGGGATTCTTCGAGGACTTGGGTGAGGAGGGGCAGCGCCACTAGGGCTGCGTCGTCAATGTGGGCTGAGTCGGGAACCGCAGTTTGAATCTCGGAGCGGAGAAGGGAGAGGAGAGGGGGGTCGGAGAGGAGGTAGAAGAAGGCGAACGTGAGGACCATTGCCGCTGTATCGGCACCTGGAAGTGGGTCAAGGAAGGGGGAGGAAGGTGAGATGGAGGTTGTGAGAGAGAACTGGGACTTGCCTGCGTTGACGGCCACTAATAGATCGACGGTTAGATCTTGGTCGGATCTCCCGCTCTCGACTTGATCTTTTAACTAGCAGTTGGCCATGTCAAAATGGTAGAACTTAAATACGTATAGTAAAAGTCACGCACTATAATTGAAGCGATATCCCCTGATTGTTCCTTCTGCTTGCGTTCTTGCAGCAACATTGCAGTCATCTTGTACAGCCCGCGGAGTGGGGCCGTTATGGGCGTATACCAACATATGTCAAACAACCGCGGAAATTCGCCCAGGCTTTGCGAACCAAACCCACATTAGTTTGGTGCAGAGGTTGTCAAGTCCAGCTAGTAGATACTACACCTCCGTTAGAGAGATCGCAAGTTTTGACCCAAAGATGATCCCTTGGGGATCACCGTCTCGCATTAGTTCCAGCGGATTGCAAGTGCCGAGCGTTAACTCTCCCTGGTGGTCAAAAGCAGAAATTGTCAGTTGTATTCTAAATGTTCCCAGATCAAAACATGAGTAGGAACATACCATAAAGTCGTACGCCCAGTAATCCAGATACTTGGAAAGACAAACTGTCGAGTCTTCGCCTCGGCGCTTGCGCAGAAAATCCGAGAACTGCAAAGCACGCGTTTCTAGGGCTCCCCGATAACCTTGCAGCCTGAACGGTCGGGTTAATTAGCAATCTGCGTTGGATCACAATACCAGCAGCACAGCAGTAGACAACGCACGCACGCTTGCGGTGTGAGCAACTGTGTCCACAACCTCCTGCTCTGCATGTGATCTTTCAAGGATTGCTTGAAGAAAATTCCGCTGCCTGGCATACGGCCAGCTCTGTAGAAATCGCCCTTGTCCATGCATTTTGACGAACTGTAAATGGCCTGAATGGCGGTTCGCGAGTTGATGGAAAGAATATTCGGCCCTGCATATCGGTTAGGCCCGCATATTCTGTTGAAATAGGTACGGGCGTGAAAGGTCACCTGTTCGGACGAAGTCACCGTACCGTTTATGTAGCTCACGGATGGCAAAGGAGCGATGGCCGGAGGCAGTAAGCAGACCTAGCCGCAAAGTGCTCACTTTGTACAGAATGGGTCCTGGAAAGCGCGCCAGAGGGTGAAAGGGTGAAAGCCGATAGGCGACAGTAAGAAAGGCGATAGTAGTTATGTACGCTCCAATCGCGACGGAGGATGAATACAGTGCGCTAGAGAAAGAAGATTCTCGGGAACGAGACCACAGGATGTGCCAGACACACGCGATGATAAAGACTAGGAATGCTGAATCACCCCGAAGCATTATTTTGCGCAATATGGGCCATGAAACCTAGGGGGTGTCAAATCGTGTGCGTTGGAGACGAGGCAATTCTGACCATTGCAGCGACAGAGTGATCGAGAATCATGGTGGTATTTTCAAGAGCACCAGAGACCAACGGTCGAGGTGGATACTTGTTGTGGGCTCGGATTTCAGTTACCGTGACGGACGAGAGGTTTCTCGATAGAAGAGGGGGGTGGGGAATGTGATTGGTGTCTTGGAAGGGTCTTCGAGACACGAGTAGGTGAATATCAACTTGTAAATAATAGAAATAATAAATGTCTATCATACATTACAGTGATAAATGCCATCTGGATGGATTAAGGTCCGCACTCCTGGGCCCACACCACACTGCGCAGGATGAACCCTGGAACGTTCCAAACGAATTAGGGTACCTTAAGGCCTTTCTGATGGCTTTAGATGTCGAAACGAGTATTTGTTGAATTCTCATAGAGCTCGAGGGCATTGTCACGGTTAGGCGGAGTTCCGGCTTCCGACTCATCTCAGCCTGGGCCGTATTCAAGTTCAAACTTCACAGAACGGGCCTGGATCGTCAAGCCGAAGATATCTGTGACTCGGATGAACTGGTAACTGCTTGATGAGCAATTCAGCTTTACCACTTGGGAAATCCGCGGTCTTTTGTTGGAAATGAGCTTCAGTACCCGCGACAACTTCAAGTTGAAGTTTTGAACCTCCCGCATACCTGGATAATTGCTAACACCCACGTATGGGGCCTGGGCCGGGGTCTGTCGGTAGATCTAGTAAGTGGAGTGTATGTCCGGAGTGCTGAATATTCACTCCTATGTTTCTGTATGTGTTCGAATCAGCACCGATTCAAGTTGCTTATTCGAGCACAGTGCCAACGTTGTAACACATCATAGAAAGGCAGAAAGATCCAGCTGGATCTCGGAAGCTCGGAACTCCAAAGGCCACCTATAGTCCATCACATACAGCGTCTTACAGGCACGGATAAGAATCGCGGATTGACAAACCCTTCAGGACAACATACTAATTATTTCCCCATACTGGCGAGTTCCACTTGCTGGCATATTGGACGGTTTGTTTGATCGTGGTCACCTCATACAACCCTCTCTATTATCGCCCCCTCTCCTACCGGGGATATCCTACACTACTTAGAACTTAAGGTTAGGATTAATCGTATGAGCGCCAGATGGTGCTCCTACTGCTCCACAAGGGCTCATACTTTGTCCATATGGTCGAGCATGAACTTCCTGGAAACTATCTCGTCACAATGGGATGATTCACAATTGAGCCCTATAACCATTCAATTCTGACTGTCTTCGATTCAGCAAATTCAGCGAGTTTGCCTCTAGTCAAACAGCCAGCCAAAAATATCCAGTCATCTTTGAAAGGCTCTCTACAGGGAGAAATTTCCACGTCAACTAGATCAATATGTATGTATTGATCCAGTTGAAGTATTCTCTATCTCCTCTGACATCTCAACCAGTGCGAAGACTCCCTGAGGCATCATTCGAAAATGCTAGAAGTCGTGGTATACTTGTGGGCAACTTGTAGGGTCTGTGCCTGAGGCACCGAGGTAACCTCATCGAAGATGATTCATTCCCAAGTCCCATATCGGTCGAAGCTCCAATATTAAATCCTTCCTTTAACGTTACTCTATTAGATATCATTTGTGTAAATCAGTCACAAACGCGTCTTGTATCAACTTTGTATGCAATAATAGCGCCTAGTCACAGACCAAGCAATGCCACCTCCGCTCAATCTCAATCAGCTCGAGGAAGTCACAGCATTATGATGACAGACTAACCTGTAATTGTTCATCATGCTCCTCCGAATCATTGTGGTTACCTCCTTTTGAAACCTCAACGCCAGTGCAGGGTAGCCGTTGGCAAAATGATCCGCGATAGCGTGTAAATAGCCGTTTCATAGAAATACTATCCGCACACTCCGTGGATAGGCAGTGTAAAAGGAAGTTTTCGTTGTGGGACTTTAGCCTCGAAATTTGAGTTGCAATCACCAAGCAATCACCAAGCAATCACTCCACAAGCACACGCAATACACATTCGGGCGGACATGAGACAACTTGACATGTGGTTTATCTATCTAGTTGAAATAAATTTGTAAATTAGCGCTCACCACACCAGATGAAGAAATTTAGCATGACATAGCGGAGAAAATCGTCCCAAAACTCTCCTGATTGTCGAGGAGCTGCCGTTGGCTCCATAAGATACCACACGTGAGAGGCTTTCTTTTCTCTGAACAAAGCCTGAGCATTCTTAGCGAACGTGTGTGTGGTCATAGGGATCGGCGCGTGAGATATCCGATTTCGCGTGCATGACACTGCATGTCAGTGAGGTAAATTCGTACTCATTTGGCAAGATGGAACGTTATATCAATATATCTGCTCGGCCTCCCGGATGTCCGCAAGATGATTTGTGAATCAGGTGTGAACCTGGAATTTGGTATTTTTGAGGGATCGAGTCGGAATCGAGGTAACGTCGCCGTGGCCAATACTGTGATGCTTTGTACTACGTCTGCAGCAGTCAGACTATACAGGAAGTGATGGCAGTCGATCGCTATATTGTAGTTGGGTTGTGGGTTCGAACGGACGTGATTCTGTCCGAGTCGCGGAGCCTGACTCGGAGTGGTCTCTGGGATTCGAATTCGAAGTCAACGCAGGATGTTGTGAGCTTTGTCGAACTCAGGTCTCTTGTTATTGGCTATGTAGGTGCCCGTTCTGAAGTAGGACCTGATCTGATTCTCAGGGTTATTAAAATGTAACTAGTGATGTGCAGGCCTGGCCTGAAAGCCAAAGGGGTATGCAGGACAAAAGTCTCCTACACAGGGTCGAAAAATTCCAATAACCGACTTCCAGACCGCCTCCCCTTCCGGCTGTTCCCGGACATCCATAAAAGGCAATTTTCGAGCTGCAATGACCTCAGATACTATTTACTTTCCTCCCACCTGTATCCCTGGAGGAAAATAACATCCTATATTTGTCTGGAAAGCATATTTCCTTGTTGGAAATTTTGTGGAGACATTCCAAATAAGGTAATACAATCAAATAACTCGCAGAATTGTCATAAAAGTGGACTAAACATAGTAGAATGAAACTAAGAAGGCATTAAAACCTTGTACCAGTTGCAAAAGTGACCCAAAATTGCCCAAAAATGTCTAAAATACCTTGTGCCCCCACATTTTTTGTAAGCCTTCGTTGACCC
>Ga0210387_10001215_pt1 | contig 19292 bp, 19 predicted proteins | sample IncBWC7OmetaG_FD_160108 | JGI IMG/M metagenome (GOLD analysis project Ga0210387, IMG submission 160108) | Forest soil microbial communities from Barre Woods Harvard Forest LTER site, Petersham, Massachusetts, United States - Inc-BW-C-7-O ...
AGCAGATGGGTCAAAGTACCCCCGAGAACGCTCCCCCTCTTTTTGCGAAGATCGCCGAAGCGCTCCAGGTCGACTTTGACCGGACACAAGCCGTGAAAGACATCCGTGCTCCCACACTACTCATATTCGGCAGCGCCGATGGCGCCCGCGCTGGCCACCCCCAAGAGTTTCTCGGCTTGCTCCGCGATGGCCGCCTCGAGATCGTCCCCGGGGCGACTCACATGACAGTCTTCACGCCTGTCATTGTGCCAACGGTCACCGCATTCCTCGACGCGCCGTGAGAGCATTGATCCCCTGCGGAGGACGCGGCACGCGCATGCGAGCTATCGCTGGCGACGGACCCAAGGAGATGGTACCGGTCGCTGGCAAGCCCGCGATTGACTGGGTGCTCCGCGAGTGCACCGAGAGTGGCTTGGACGAAATCCTCGTGGTCTCGGCGCCCGGGAAAGATGCCCTGGTCGAGCATCTCGCGCGGCTGCCCGGTGTCCAGACTGTCATCCAGCGCCAACCTCGCGGCCTGGCCGACGCAATTCGCCTCGGCCGCGACTTCGCCGGAGCCGAGCCGCTAGCCGTCGCCCTCCCGGACAACATCTTCGTCGGCGCCCGCCCAGCGCTGGCGCAAGTTATCGATGGCTATCGGGCAGCGAAGACGAACATCGTCGCGATCGTCGAGATCAGCGCCCGCGAAGCAGCACGCCGAGGCGCCACGGGTATGCTAGATGGCACGCGGGACGGGGTCGTCTATCACATCGCGCACATACCGGACAAGGGCGCGAAGGCCGCGACGTTCGACACGCGCGGCGCCGCTGCGGCCTATACGGCGGTCGGCCGATTCGTATTCCTGCCGGACGCGCTCGCGGCGATCGACGCGGTCGAGCAAAAGATCCCGGCCGGTGCGGAGCTCGATGACATCCCGCTCATGCAATGGCTCCTAGCGCGCGGCGCGCTGGAAGGCCGCGTAATCGACGGCCAGTTCCTCGACGTCGGGTTGCCGAGTGGCTACGAAGAGGCCAACGCGCTGCTCGGCCGGTCGCATTAGGTGACAGCGCGCGCGACTGGGCGGCGACGACGCGAAAGAGGCCAGGGCCGCCTCTCAGTCACTGGTTACTGAGTGCTGATCGGCTTCTTTCCCTCGTTGCGCCGCACGATGCGAATGATCGGAGGCCTGTTGGTTATGGATACCTTGCGCTTCTTCGAGACCCGGTTCGGAGAAATAGAACCCGAGCCGAATTGGGCAACCGGTGCTTCACCCAACCAGTCAGTGACGCACGCATCGCTGGTGGGTTCCGAGAGGAGGGCGACCCCGAAGTTTCCGGGCCGAAAATCGACGGTGCATCCGGTGCCAAAATCAGCTGGCCCCACGCCGGCCACGATCGTAGAATCCGCTTCGGATTGACCCAGCCACCAGACGTCGGTGCCTCTCAACGTCGTCATTAACGTTGGGGCTTGGTTCGGCTGGCAGACCTTGCCTGACACACGTAGTCGGGGTAGAACAATGACAGCCGCTTGGATAGCAACCGACCATACCGAGGTCGCCAATGGTGACGAGATTGGAGACGCTCACGCACGGCAGCGCTGCTTGCGCTACACGGCTCCAGTGCGACGCTCGACTGGTAAGGGCGTGGGCAATCCCACTGATGGGTTTTCTTGTGTCGAGTTGCCCGGCGTCCGCGCAGCGCCCTTCGTTCGATTCACTGCCACCGGGCACATCGGTTGCGGTCCGCCCGCTGAGTGGCGACGATCAGATGCTTCGCGTCCTGTTCTTGGATGTCCCCGGATTCGCCACGGAGCGAGTGCGGCAAGTGATACGCGATCAGCCACAGTGGGAAGCATTTTGGAGTCGCGCGCGTGTCAGCTCAAACCGGAGAGTGGCGCCACCGGTCGACTTTGATCGCGATATTGTCATCGTTGCGGGAAACAGTCGGTCATTAGTCGGACCTGATATCGCGATCTTAGGCGCTGTCGCACGCGCCGATTCGCTTTACGTACTCGTCCGATCGAGAATCGGAGTCAGCCCCGGGTGTCACAACGACGCCTACGAGCACCCCATGGCCATCGCATTAGTTCCGAGAAGCAACGGACCCGTCGTATTTGTCGAGACGGAGCGCAACGAGTGGTGTGGTCATCCACCACCGTCGTGAGTGAGAGAGAATTACACGCGGCTGTGCTCGATCCGTGCCCCAGCGGCCGCATGGGTGATCCAGCCACCGCCGAATGTCGCGAGTGCCTGGGGGTTGCCGACAGCGATCGCGCAGCCGCCCCAGCCCGCGCCGGTGAGGCGAGCGCCGGTGATTCCATCGGTGTGGCGGGCGCGGTCGACGAATGCGTCGAGCTCTGGCGACGAGCACTCGTAGTCGACGCGGAGTGACTCGTGCGAGGCGAACAGCGCTTCGCCTGGGAGGGTGTTGCCCACGCGCAGGGCGTCGACGACGGTGCGGACGCGGGCCATCTCGGTCACGACGTGGCGGGCGCGGCGATCGAGAGGTGGGGGCAAGTGGGCCTCGCGCAAGAGATCGAGGTCGGCCGCGGCGAGGCTTGGTAGCGACGGACGGAGTGAGCGCAGGCGCGTGAGCGCGGCCTGGCACTCGGCGCGGCGGTCGTTGAACGCCGAGTCGGCCAGCGCACGGCGAACGCCCGTGTCGAAGATGAGAACGGCGTCGTCGAACGGCACGTGCTCGTATGCGCCGGTGTCGCAGCGGATATGCACCGCCTGGTGCCGGGCGCCTAGCGCCGAGGCTTGCTGGTCCATGATCCCTGAGGCCACACCGACGAACTCTCGCTCGGCGCGCGTGCCGAGTAGGGCAAGTCGTTGTGGTGGGATGTCATGGCCGAACAATCGCGCGAGAGCGAACGCGGTCGCGGTCTCGAGCGCCGCGGATGAGCTGAGGCCAGCCCCGACTGGGACATCGCTCACGACTGCGATCTGGAAGTCAGCAATCGCGTAGCCAGAATCTTGGAACGCGGCGGCCACGCCACCAACGTAGTCCCACCAGCGCCGCTCGGGCGCGAGATGCGCTACCGAGAACCGGCCGAGCAAGGGTTGCTGGGCCGAAACAGCCACACTCTCGTTAGCCGGTGCGATCGCCACCGTTGTGCGTTGGGCGATCGCAATCGGCAGCACGTCGCCACCATTGTAATCCGTGTGCTCGCCGATCAGGTTCACACGCCCCGGTGCCGAGGCCACCACCCGGGGCTCTGAGCGGAACTGCTGACGGAATAACTCGGCCGCCGTCACTCGGCCGTCAAAAGAATATGATGTTCAGCACAAGGGCGAAGACCAGAACAATCACGGCGAGCGTCAGCGGCCGCTGGATGAACGGCACGTGGTCTTCGGTGACTCTCGGTGTCATCGAGTACACGAGGCCCTTGAGCTCCTCCGGCGGCCGCGGCTTCGTGAGCAGGCTGACCACGATCGTCACGACGAAGCACGTCGTCCACGCCCAGATGGCGGTCCAGAACGTCTGCCCGAGCTCACTCGCATAGATGTGGTGCACACCGAAGTAGCCGCCTTTGATGCCGGGTGTCGCGCCAACCGGCAGCGTCATGCCGTGGTGAATGGCGGCAGCGAGCGTGCCCGATAAGAGGCCGGTGAACGCGCCATGTCCCGTCGTGCGCTTCCAGAACATGCCGAGGAAGAATGTCGCGAACAGTGGCGCGTTGACGAACGCGAACACGAGCTGCAGCAAGTCCATGATGTTGTTGAACGAAGCCGCGACGTACGCGGCGATCACGGACAGGCCAATGCCGGCGACGGTGAGCAAGCGGCCGAACCGGAGATAATGCTCGTCGCTCTCCCCCTTCCGTATGTAGGCTTGGTAGATGTCGTACGTGCCGACCGTGTTGAACGCCGTGACGTTCCCAGCCATGCCGGACATGAACGAGGCGAGCAATGCCGTGAGACCGAGGCCGAGCATGCCGGTTGGGAAGAACTTCACGAGCATCATCGGCGTGGCCAAATCGTAGTCGAGCACGGCGTGACCAGCGGCATCGATCGACTTGGGCGGGATGATCGCGAGACTGGCGGCGATCATTCCCGGCAAGATCACGAGAAACGGGAACAGCATCTTGGGAAACGCCGCGATCAACGGCGTCCGACGGGCCGCGGTCATCGACTCGGCCGCCAGCGCGCGTTGAACGACCAAGAAGTCGGTCGTCCAATACCCGAACGACAGCACGAACCCCAGCCCCATCGCGAGGCCGAACCATTCCACGCCTATCGGGTTCTCGGCCGCATTCCCCATGTACTTCCACGCGTGCGAGAACGCCCCGGCCGGGAGCCCGTGCGAGACCGACAGCTCGGCGAGTCGCGTCGAGAGACCGTGCCACCCGCCAGCGGCGAGATAGCCGATGATCGCCAACGGCAGGAATCCGAACACGATCAGCACCAACTGCATGACTTCGTTGTAGATCGCGCTCGTGAGACCGCCCAGCACGATGTAGCCGAGCACGACGATCGCGGAGACCCAGATGCTGAAGGAGAAGCTCCACCCGAGCAGCAGGTTGAACAGCTTCCCCATGGCGTAGAGGCTGATGCCGGATGAGAAGATGGTCATCACGGCGAACGTGATCGCGTTCAAGCCGCGAGTCTTTTCGTCGAATCGCAGTCGCAGATATTCCGGGACGGATCTCGCGCGGGAGCCGTAGTAGAACGGCATCATGAACAGCCCGACGAAGACCATCGCTGGGATCGCGCCGATCCAGTAGAAGTGGCTCGTCGCTATCCCGTACTTCGCGCCCGAGGCGCCCATCCCGATCACTTCCTGGGCGCCCAGGTTGGCCGAGATGAACGCGATGCCGGTGACCCAGGCAGGGAGGGAGCGACCCGAGAGAAAGAAGTCGCTGCTCGTCTTCGTCTGTCGCCGTAGGCCCCAACCCACGCCGAGGACGAAAATGAAGTACACGCCGATAATGGCGTAGTCGACGGCACCTAGATGGATGGTCGGCAGCACAGTGCTCACGAAATAGGCCCCCCGCGGTTGGGGGATAACTTACAACGGGAGGCCAGAGCCCGCGCTCGAGCTAGTTCTTTTTCTGAACAAACTGCCCCAGGTACTGGCCGTAGCCTTCGGCTTGCAGGCTATCGACCGGGACGAACCGAAGGGCCGCCGAATTCATGCAGTAGCGGAGCCCGGTGGGTGCTGGCCCGTCGTCGAACACGTGCCCCAGGTGGGAGTTCGCGTGCGCCGAGCGAACCTCGGTGCGATCCATCATCAAGGAGCGGTCGGTCTTGGTCTTGATGTTCGCCGGCTCGAGCGGCTTCGTGAAGCTCGGCCACCCGGTGCCGGACTCGAACTTGTCGAGCGACGAGAATAGGGGCTCGCCGGACACGATGTCGACATAGATGCCGGCCTGGTGATTGTTCCAGTACGGGTTGTCGAACGGCCGCTCGGTTTCCGCGTGCTGCGTGACCTCGTACTGAATGGGCGTGAGGCGCTTTTTCAGGTCGGCGTCGCTCGGCTTCTTGTACGCCGGCGGTTGCGATGACGCTTCGGCGAGCAGCGCCGCTACTGCGCGGTCGAGGCCCGGGAACTGGCCTATGTCGGGCAGCGAGGGAACTGTGGCTCCCATGGTAGCGGCAATGAGCAACGAATATGACAGCATGATGATCGATTCCTCCTTGCGGCCAGGTGGCAAGCACCGCTCCCGAAGATACCGGGAGTCAACCATAAGTAAGATAGGCGGTTGCCCGCCCTAGCATCGTTCGCGAAACATCCCGACCGCGCAATGGAACGGTCCGGCGAAACGCGTCTCGTCGCGTAGTTTCGTCGGCGTGCGGCGGGCGTTGCTTGAACGGCCAACCACACCGCCCCCGGCGGCACGAGCGTGCGTCAAATCAACGCGTGCCCACCACTTAGGCTGTCTCCATCATGTTTGATCGTATGGGCCGGGTGATTGCCTTCCGTATGAGCACTTCAATCGGAGGCCCAATTGTTCACCGCCCTGATCGTGCTCGTCTTCGCCGCCGGCGCACTCACCATCCTGAGCCCGTGCGTGCTCCCGGTTATTCCTCTCGTCTTCGCGCGCGCCGGCCGCTCCTTCTCGCGCGAGGTGCTGCCGATGCTCGTTGGACTCGCGCTCATGTTCGCGGTGACCGCATCGGTCGCGACGGCGGGCCTCTCGTGGCTCACCCGGGTAAGTGAAGTCGGACGCATCGCGAGTATCGCGCTCCTTGGCCTCCTCGGCGTCAGCCTCATCGTGCCGCGAGTCGCTGACACATTGGCGCGGCCGCTCGTGCGGCTCGGCGGCTGGATCGATGCACGCGGCGAATACGCGCCGACGCGTATCGGGCGCAACCTCGCGATCGGGGCGGCTATCGGGCTCCTGTGGGCACCGTGCGCCGGACCGATTCTCGGGCTCGTCATCAGCACCGCGGCGCTGCACGGCACCAGCATCGGCACCAGCGGGCTGTTGTTCACGTTTGCGCTCGGCGCCGCGACATCGCTCGCGATGGCCATGCTCGCCAGCCGGCGCCTGCTCTCACGGGTCAGGGCGTATCTGCCGGTCGAGCGGTGGCTTCGGCGCGGCGTCGGGGTCGCCGCGCTCGGCACGCTCTTTCTCATCGCGTCGGGACGCGACGCACAACTGTTCGCGCGCACCGGCCCGGTCGATACCGCGCGGATCGAGCAGCAACTCCTGACACACCTTCACGACGACGAAGGAATCTTTCCCGGGTTGGCGGGGTCGACTGGTTGGATCAATACGGCACCGCTCACCGCCGAATCACTGAAAGGGAAAGTCATCCTTGTCAATTTCTGGACGTTCGCGTGCTACAACTGCTTGAACGCGCTGCCACACATCGAAGCGATCGAGGCCAAGTATCGCGATCGGGGGCTCGTCGTGCTGGGCATCCACACGCCGGAGCTCGCGCACGAGCGCGTGGAGAGCAATGTCCGCGACGCCGTGCGACGCCTCGGGGTCGTGTATCCCGTCGTACTCGACGCCGACTATCGCATCTGGAATGCGTTCCACAACCAGTACTGGCCGTCCGTCTACATCATCGATGCGCAGGGCCACATTCGGTACCACCACTTCGGCGAGGGCGACTACGACGGAGAAGACCGGACGGTCGACGCGCTGCTGCGCGAAGCGGGGTCACGGTCATGAACCGCATCCTCGGATTCTGCATCGTGGCCGCCGCCCTCGCGCCGGCCACGACCAGCGCCCAGAGCGCCACGGGGGATCCATTCCACACGGTGGCCTTGGTCATTATTCGCGTCGACTTCGCCTCCACGCCCGCGGTCGACGGCGAGCGAGCACTTCTGGGCCCAACGGCACCGAACCCCCTGACACCGGCGGTCGAACCGACTTTCGCTGCCTGCCCCGTGGATGGCGAGCGGGCGCTCCTCAGCCGGTGCAGCACACGCCGATGACGCGTGCCGCTTCGTCACGACGCATCGCGTTTGCCGCGACCGGTGTTGCCGCCGTCGCGCTCGCCGGCTCGCGGCTCGCGACGTATACACCGGCGGTCGCCGCCTCCCTACATCGGGCGGGCCCGTGGGCGCCGGTCGCTTTCATTCTTGCCTATGCCATTGCGTGCGTCGCAGCCGTTCCCGCATCAGTGCTCACACTGGTCGCGGGGGCGCTGTTCGGCATCGTGCGCGGCACGCTCTACGTGCTGATCGCCGCCACGATCGGCGCCATCGGAGCGTTTCTGGTCGCGCGCTACGCGGCTCGGGGAGCGATCGAACGACGTCTCGCGCGTCACGCACGCTTGGTGGCGATCGACTACGCCGTGGAGCGAGAAGGGTTCAAGATCGCGACGCTCCTGCGCTTGTCGCCGCTCGTGCCGTTCTCGCTTCTGAACTATGCGCTCGGCCTCACGCCGATCCGCCTTCGCGATTACGCGCTGGCGATGATCGGGATCTTGCCGGGCACGTTGCTGTGCGTCTACTACGGACGCGTCGCCGGAGACATCGCCACGATCGCGATGGGCACGCAGCCGAGCCGGGGCGCGGTCGGGACGCTCGTGCTCGTAGCCGGTGGAATCGCGACCGCCGGCGTCGCGTACGTCGTCACGCGCGCGGCTCGGCGGGCGGTGCGTGGGCTCACCGATGGCCTGACGGTGTAGCGCGGGCTAGATGCCGCCGTACCACTCGTAGCCCTGGTCCGACCAGTACCCCCCGTTCCGCCGGGGAAGAAACACGATCTTCGTCAGGTACTTCGTGTTCTTGTAACCGAGCTTCACGGGAGAATAGACCCGAGCCGGTCCGCCGTGAGCCGGGCCGAGCCACTGGCCGTCCATCCCGTAGGCGATCAGCGTCTGCTGGTGCATAGCGCTCGGCAGATCCCACGACTCGTGGTATCCGTCGTCGAACGACTGAAAGTCGACATACTGCGCCTCAGGCACCGGCCGCACCAGCGCCGCCAGGTCGCGGAGCCTCACGCCGGTCCACGACGCAACCGCCGTCCAGCCCTCGACGCAGTAGTGGTTCACTCGCTGCGTGACCGATGGCATCCGACTCAGATCCTCCAAGGTCAGTGTTCGGGGCGCGGCCACCATCCCGCCGATCTCGAGGCGCCAGGGTCCCATCTTCGCCGGGTCCCACATTGGCACCGTGTTCGCGACGAAATACGCCGGAAACGCCGTCCCAGCGCTCTTCACGTTCCGTCCGACGGTGTCCATCGATCTGTGCCGGAACAGAAACCGCTCCACGCCCTCGTTCTCGCGCTCGGCCAGGTCGAGCGCGGGTTGCGCCCACCGCGGCCCATTGGAATTGCAACCAGCCAGCAACGCGGCGGCGGCAGAACCGAGGCCGAGCTCGAGAAAACGCCGTCGGTGGATCATGGCTGTTTTGGCGGCAGCAGGTGATAGAACGGTCGCGCGTCGCGCTTGTCGGGAGCGAACCGTTCGTCATACCGCCCCGTGATCATCGAGGGAACCGAGTAGGGATCGACCGCGAAGACCATGAAGACGTGCCCGACGGCGAGAATGACGAGCGCGGTCATCGCCATGAAGTGCCAGTAACGCGCCCAGATGTAGCCCCCGAACACCGCGGTCAGTGGCGAGAGCTCCACCGGCTTCCAGATGGCTAGACCGGTGAGCACGAGAACCACGCCGAGCCAAGGCATGGCGTAGTAAGCGCTTTTCTGAAGTGCGTTGTGCTTGCCTTGATGCGGATGGTCCCGGCGCAGGAAGAGATAGAACCGGATCATCTGGATCGTATCGCGGAGATCACCGCGGCGCGGGACCAGATCGCGCCACTCGCCGTGGAGGTAGATGAACGCCATGTATGAGAGCCCATCCAGGACCAGCACCCACATCATCGCAAAGTGCCAATGACGCGCACCGCCGAGCCAGCCGCCGAACGTAAGCCAGGCGGGGATCGGCTGGTGCTCGAACGGATAGCAGCAAAACGTCTCACCCCGGCGCGCAAACGCTGGGTATGCGTTGAAGATGCGAAGGCCGGAGCCGACCATGATCGTGATAGCCACGACCGCGATCCAGTGCGTCAGCCGCACGATCCAGTGGTGGCGGAGTACGGTGTGATTTGGCATGCCGGCCCTCAGGTGATGGCGGATCAGTTCCCGGCCGACATGGCCGAGTGCGGCAGGTCCGCGCTCGCCAAGCTCTTATTGGCGGACTTGGACCAGACGACGACGTGACTGAAGTGGCCGACGTCGGTCCCGGCGGGAATATCGAACGACTGCGCACCCTTGTTCTGCTTGAGCTCGCCGAGCCATACGGCATCGTCACTCAACCCGGTGGTCGTGCTCAAGACGACGAACGGGGCTTTCGACTTGCCGATCGTGAAATCGTCCGTGAGCGACAGGACCTGGTGGCCATTCATTGTCGCTACTGCGTACCCACCTGTGACGGACGCCTCACCTTTGACGAACGCGCCCGACTTCCCCATGGCACCATGGCCCATCGCATCTTTACCCATGGCCGAGTCGTGGCCCATGCCCTGTTGGGCAGCCAACGGGGTCGCGACCGCAATGCCCAAGACGAGCGCGGAGCAACTCATGAATCTCAACATCGAGAATTATCCTCCTGGTGTGTGTGGTCTTCAGGTGGCGCGTTACGCAAGGGCCGACCCCCGCCGGTCCGTCACTGTGCGCGGGCCGACAAGTCGAAGGCCGGGCGGCGTTTGGCGACGCGCCGTGACTGAGCCATCGGCGTCAGGTGGTCGCTCGGGAAACGGCTCCGTCTCCCGACGGAACCAGGCGAAGGAACCGCGGCATTCGAGTTAGGCCGCTCGGGCACCAGGCAACCCGCGCCCAGGCTCGGTGCGGCCCTTGCGCCTGAGCGCGGTGGAAGGTCACGTGAATGAGGAGAACAGACCCCTGTCGTTTCAACGTACGCTGCTGGTCTTGATCGGCCTTGCCGTGCTCGCGGGCACGGTGCCCGCGGGTCTGGTGCTCGACCGCTGGCTCGCTGGCGCGCTCGAGGCGCGCGCGCGGGCTGATCTCGCGGCTTCGCCGCGCATGCTCGCCGACCGCAACGCGGCGATCGGGGTGGCGATGGTGATGGAGGCCGAGGCGATCGCCAGTAACCCGGATCTCAGTCGCGCGCTTATGTCGGGTGATCGCAACGCCGCGCGAGAGGTCCTGGCCACGAGCCAGGCGACCGCCGGCGAGGGCGCCTTACTCGTCGGGCGCGACGGCTCCGCATGGGCGGGCATGTCTCCGACCGTGACGCTCGTGGATTCGACACGGCGAGGGATGAATGCACTGGCCGTCGTGGCGGACGGCCGCTCGCTACACGCGGTCGCCCTCGCGCCCGTGGTCGTGCGTGGGACGTGGGCCGGTGCAGCCGGCGTCTCCCGCCCATTCGACCGTGACATGGCCGAGACGCTTGCCGGTTTGACGCGCTCGGACGTTGTCCTCGTCGCGCCCGGTGGTGTCGTGGCCGGCGCGACAATGGGTGACACGCTCGCCGACGCGCTCGCGCTTCGCGCGGCGCGTGCCGACTCGGTGTCCGAGGTCCGCATCGGGAGCGGACGATTCTTGGTCGCCGCGGCGCCCCTGGCGCCCGGCGCGAAAGTGCTGTTCGTGAGGGACCTGGGGCGTGAGCTGGCGCTCGTGCCGCGTCTCCGGCGAGTCCTCGCGGCCAGCGGCGCGCTCGCACTCGCGGTGACGCTCCTGCTCGGCGCGGTGCTCGCGGGGCGTGTGACCGCTCCGGTCCGGACGTTAGCCGACGCGGCGGACCGGCTCGCGGACGGCGATTTCGACGCAACGGTCACGCCATCGGGCGCGTTGGAGGTGCGTCGGCTCGCGCTGGCGTTCGACGAGATGCGCCGCGCACTGGCGGCCCGACTCGGCGAGGTGCAGTCGGCGAACGTCGCGCTGGCTGATCGATCCGAGAAGCTGTCGATGTTACAAGCGCAACTTATGCAGCGCGACCGGCTCGCGGCGACCGGTCACTTGGTCGTCCAACTGGCGCACGAGATCCGGAATCCGGTTGCCAACGTGCGGAACTGCCTCGAGGTCATCCGCCGCCGCTCGGGCGACGATAACGACACGCGGCAGTTCGCGGATCTGGCGATCGAAGAGCTGATGCGCATGCATACGTTGGCCGAGAATCTGCTCGACCTGAATCGGCCGCGGGACGCGGCGGGGGCGGTGTGCGAGCCCGTGGCGGTCGTCCGCGAGGTCGAAGCGCTCTTGAAACTCGATGGCCTGGCCGCTGTCGACGTTCGTGCCGACACGCCAGCGGTGAAAGCCACCATCGGCCCCGACGCACTCAAGCAGGTCTTGTTGAATCTGGCGCGTAACGCGAGTGAGGCGACGACGGGTCACGCGACGCTCACCATCACCGTGGGCGCCGTGCGCGATGTGGTTCGAATCGACGTCGCGGATGATGGCCCCGGGATCCCGGACAATCTGCTGCCGAGAATCTTTGACCCGTTCTTCACCACCAAGACCGCCGTGCACGGTGTCGGACTTGGACTCTTTGTGGCCGAGGGGCTCGTGCGATCCGTGGGCGGTCGTTTAACGGCGCGGAATCGCGCACCGGAGCCCGGTGCACTGTTCCGGATCGAGATCCCGGCCGCCGCATGACGCATCGCATTCTCGTCGTCGACGATGACCGGGCGTTCCGGCTGTCGACCGCGGCGTTGCTCGAAGCCGACGGCTACGAGGTCGAGGCGGTCGGCGATGCCCCGTCAGCCGCCGCGGCGCTCAAGGCCGGGCGATTCGATCTCATGCTGCTCGACCTGCGCATGCCCGGCACCGATGGCATCACACTCGTCGAAGCCCTGCGCGTCTGGGGTGAGGGTGTCGCCGTGCTCATGATCAGTGGCTACGGTACCGTCGACGCGGCCGTTCGTGCGCTTCACGCGGGGGCCGACGACTTTCTCACCAAACCCGTGGAGCCCGACGTGCTGAGCACGAGGGTGCGTGAGCTGCTCGAGCGGCGACCGTCGGCCGCGGCCGTCACTCCGACCACGCACGGCCTCATTGGTCGATCGACCGCCATGCGCGAGGTCTTCACCGCGCTGCACCAGGTGGCGCCGACCGACGCGACGGTGTTGATCACGGGGGAAACGGGCACCGGAAAGGAGCTCGTCGCCGCGGCGGTGCACGAGTTCTCACCACGGCGCGGCAAGCCTTTTCTCGCCGTCAACTGTGGCGCCCTGGCGGCCGGTCTTCTGGAGAGCGAGCTGTTCGGGCATCTGCGCGGCGCATTCACGGGAGCCCTGCGCGATAAAACCGGGTTGTTCGAGGCCGCCGACGGCGGCACGATTTTCCTCGACGAGATCGGCGAGGTCCCGCCGCCCTTGCAGCTCCGGCTCCTCCGCGTGCTGCAGGAGCGCGAGGTCACGCGCGTCGGCGACGTTCGCGCGCGCAAAATCAACGTGCGAGTCGTGGCGGCGACCAACCGCGATCTCCGGGCGCTGGTGAAGGAGGGCGCGTTCCGAGAAGATCTGTTTTATCGGCTCCACGTTTTCCCGATTCGTGTCCCAGCGCTGCGAGACCGGGCGAGTGACATTCCGCTCCTCGTGACGACGAAACTGAGCGCGCCGAACGCCATTGCGCCGCTCGCCATGCGGCTGCTCCGCGAATATGCCTGGCCGGGCAACGTCCGCGAGTTGTTCGCCGCGGTCGAGAGCGCGTCGATCCGCGCCAGTGGTGCGCGCATCGACGCGCAGCATCTGCCCGAGGAAGTCCGTGCCGCTGGCGCCGAGGAGGCCGACGCCAAGACGCGGTACCGCGCGGTCGACGACGCTGCCGAGGAGCGGGAGGCGATCCGAGCGGCACTCGAACTGACGGAGGGTGCCGTCACTCGGGCCGCCGAGCTCCTCGGCATGGGTCGTACGACGCTGTGGCGGAAGATGCGCGCGTTGGGGCTCTCGTCCTAGAACGCGGCCAAGCCTTCCGTTCCGCCGACGTTGGTGGCGCCTGGCAGCGGCGTCAAGTGACCGTCACCGCCAATCTCGAACGCGCCGATCCCGAGCGCATTGGCCTCGACCGCGTACACGAAGCGATCGTCCTGGGTGACGTCGACATCGAGCGGCCCCGAGCCCGCCGGCAACGTGCCGATCGCCGTTTGATGCAACGTGCCGTTGGGATCGACGTGGAACGCCGTCATCGATGCACTGGCCGCGTTCGCCGTGACCGCAAAGCTCTCGTCGTGGCTCAGCCGAACCCAGCATGTCGCATTGCCGTTCGACGGCACCGATCCGTCATCGAGGCGGAAGGTCAAATCGAGGAGCCGATACGACGAGACGGCGTTCGGCCCAGCCTCGGACACGAGGATCAGACCGCTGAGCCGGACGTCGAAGCCGAATGGCGTCGCGCCATTCGATGCGACGGTCGTTGGCAAGCCGATGCGGCCGTCGTCATCGAGCGGGAAGAGGTCGAGACGGTTCGTGTTGCGCTCGCTGACGATCAGGACCCGGCCGTGGGCGCGAACGGTCGACGCACCAGCGGCACCGGCCGGGAGCGCCCGCTGGCCAATCGCGTTCACTGACCCATCGTCGTGGACGGCAAACGCGGCCACGGTGTTGTCGCCTTGATTGAGGACGTAGAGCCGCCCCTCATGCAGCGCGAGGCTCACTGGAGTCGATCCGCGAGAGTCGACGCGCTGGCGCCGAACGAGTCCACCGTCGCGTTGGACGTCGAACACCGTGATGTCGTTGGAGCCAGCGTTCACGACGTAGAGGTGGGTATGATCATCACTCACGATGACGGGGAACTGGGACCCGAGTGGGTCGGTTCCAGTGCCGAAGCCGAGTCCACCTGTGTTGAACGAGCCAATGCGGGTCAGTCGACCTGCTTCGTTCCTCGAGTAGGCGACGACGGCGTTGCCGCTGACGCCATTCGTCGAGGTATAGACGGCGCCGGCGATCCCGCCTCCGTCGCGATTGGCCAGTACGCGGGACTCGGTTGCGGTGGGTGCCGTCGCGGAGCGTGAGTCGGCGCAAGCAGCGAGCCCGACTGCGGCGGCGGTGAGAACGAGAAAACGATGCACTTGAGCTTCTCCAAGAGGGTGAAAGTCGGAGAGGCGCAGGGCAAGCCAGCGGCCCGGGCGTAAGCGACATGGCTGCAGCAGTTTGCCTCACGAGCGAGAACGTCCATGAAACGAAAGCGACGGCCACGAAACGTTCTGACGAAACGCGGTGTCCAACCGCTATGAAATATTCCCTGACCGTCCCGGTCGCTCTCGCGATCGCGAGCGCTCGTCTCTGGGCACAACACGACGATGCGAAGTGGGTCGATGAGTGCCGCGACCAGTCGCGCCACAATGATCACGCGCGGTACTGCGAAGTCCGGATCGATCATCTGGCGAGCGGTGGCGCGATCGATGTCGACGCCAGAGAGAACGGCGCGGTCGAGATCATGGGCGGGTCGACGAGCGACGTCGTCGTGCATGAGCTGGTCGAGGCCGAGGCGTCGACGGATGCAGAGGCCAAGGATATGGTCTCGCAGGTTCACGTGACAACGAGCGGCGGTCGGATCCATGCCGACGGGCCGCCGTATCAGGGGCACCGGAGGTCGTGGACCGTGAGCTACCGGATCGAGGTCCCGCACAAGGCCGACGTCACGGCCGAGTCGACGAACGGGCCGGTCGAGGCGAGCAACGTCGCCGGGCAGCTCGATTTGCGGAGCGAGAACGGGCCGATCTCGCTCTATGCGGTCGGCGGCAACGTCCGTGCTCGCACGGAGAATGGGCCGGTCGAGGTGACCCTCACCGGTTCAAAGTGGGATGGATCGGGTCTCGACGCCGAGACCGAGAATGGGCCGGTGGAGCTGACGTTACCGGCGAGCTACGCCGCGCACCTCGAAACGGGTACCGTGAACGGGCCGATGTCGATCGGGTTCCCGATCACGGTCTCGGGGCGCTTCGATATGAAGCGACTGTCGACCGACGTGAACGGCGGCGGCCCAACGGTTCGCGTCGTCACGACTAACGGACCTGTCACGGTCGGTCACTAAGCGGCGCCCAGGTGGATATCAGAGGGGCCCGGGGACACCTTCCCGCTACCCTCTTATCTAAGCGGCGCCCAGGTGGATATCAGAGGGGCCCGGGGACACCTCCCCGCTACCCTCTTATCTAAGCGGCGCCCAGGTGGATATCCCGGGCGTGAGAGCTGAGTGACGGCCGCAGACAGGCGCGCGCGCGGTGCAAGCGCGAGCGCACTGTCCCAATCGGCACGCGCAAAGCCACGGCCGCTTCGGTGTACGACGCCCCCTGGATGTCGACGAGCTCGAACACGGTACGCAGGATTGGAGAGAGTCGACTCGCGGCATCGTGAATGGCGGGAGCGACGTCGGGGGCCGTCGAGGGCGTTTCGACGGGATCGTTGTCGTCGACGAGCCGCACGATGCGCCGCCCGCGCTGCCACTGCCGCCTGAACAAGTTGAGGCAGATCGCGAACAGCCAGCGCCCACACGGCGAATCCGGGCGGTACGTGTGCCAGGAGCGCAGGGCCCGCCAGTAGGTCTCCTGCACGAGATCCGCCGACTCATCCGCGTCGCCGGTGAGCCGCAGCGCGAATCGCCTGACATCCGCCAGATGCGGGATGGCGATTTCCTCAAAAGAGTTGTCCGTTCGCATGGAAACCAGTCTATTGGCGCTCGACGCAACGGAATATCACCGGCAGGGATACTCTTATAACTCCCCGTTCGAGTTATTGATGAGCCGGGAAACCGCCCGTTTACTTCTGGCATGCCGATTCGCGTTCTGACCGCCGACGACCATCCCGTCGTCCGCACCGGCATTGCGGCATTGATCGCGAACGAGCCGGATATGACGGTGGTCGCCGAGGCCACCGACGGCGCGAACGCGATTGAACTGTATGAGGCCCATCGACCCGACGTCGTGCTCATGGACCTGCGGATGCCGAAGATCGATGGCGTGTCGGCGATTCGCGCGATTGTCGCGTCGAATCCGGACGCGCGTGTGGTCGCGCTCACGAGCTACGAGGGCGATGCCGACATCTATCGCGCGCTCGACGCCGGCGCCTGCGCCTATCTCATCAAGGACATGCTAGGCGAAGAGATGATCGGCGCGATTCGCCAGGCGGCCGATGGCAAGCGCGTGATTCCGCCCTCGGTCGCCAGCAAGCTGGCCGAGTTCACGCCACGGATCGATCTCACCGCGCGCGAGGTCGAGGTGCTGCGACTCGCGGCGCGCGGTCTCCGCAATCGCGACATCGCGCGGGTGATCGGTCGCACCGAGGAAACGGTCAAAGTGCATCTCAAGCACGTGATGGCCAAACTCGGCGTGAGCGACCGCACGGAAGCCGTTACGGTCGCTCTCCAGCGCGGGATCATACACCTCGACGACTGATTTCGAGCACAACCTCTGTGCCGCTCTCGGGAGTGCTGCGGAAATGGAGTCTCCCGCCGATCTCGTCAGCGCGCTCGTGCATGCCAACGATGCCCCAGTGTCCCTCCCGGGCCCCCGTGACGTCGAACCCGTGGCCATCATCGGCTAACGTGATCCGCACCAGGCGCCGCTCGTACGCCACGGTCAACCAGATCGACGTCGCGGTGGCGTGCTTGACCGCGTTCGTGAGGCCTTCCTCCATGATGCGGACGGCGACGGGGATCACTGCAGGCGACAGCGCACGCGGCCGACCCGTGACGGTCATGCGATAGGCGAGCGACGTCCCGGCCAGGTGGCGGCGCGCGGCATCCTCCAGCGCACCAATGATGTCGTCGGCGATCGACGGCGACCGCAAGTCCCAGATCGCGCGCCGGGCCTCGTGGCTCGTGCGATCGGCGAGCTCCACGATGCGGTGCAACGTGTCGGCCGGCGTCACGTGCGGCAGCATGGCGCGCAGCTGGAGCGCGATCCCGGTGACGCCCTGAAGCAGACTGTCGTGGATCTCGCGCGCGACGCGCGCCCGCTCGTCGAGCATGGCCGCAAACCGAGCGGTGAGCGCGCGCTCGCGCGCACGACGCAGAGCACGCGCGGCGCGCTTGCGGTCCGTGACGTCCATGACGACGCCCACGAGCTCCTCGACCTCGCCGGCCGCATTCAGAATGGGCCGGCCAACGCTCTGCGCGTAGCGGACGGATCCATCGGGGCGCACGATCCGATACGTGATGTCGAGACCCGTGCGCTCGTCGATGGCGCGGTCGAGCGTCTGCATGACGCGCGCGCGGTCGCTCGGGTGCACGAATCTCTCGAAGACGTCTCGCGTGACGACCGTGCCGGGGTCGATGCCGAAAATGCGGAAACTCTCGCGCGACCACTGGCGGACGCCCGACGGCACCTTGAGGGCCCAGCTTCCGGTCTGGCTCAAGCGTTGCGCCTCGGCCAGATACGTCTCATTCCGCCGCAGCTGCTCGTTTTGCCGTTCGATGTCGGTCAGGTCGCGGCCAATCACCGCGAGCGCCACCGGCCGGTCGAGCGCGGTGATCGTGAAGATGTGCTGCAGCACCGGCACGACCGCGCCCGTTCGCGTGTGACGCAGGTGCGCGTCGCCCGACCAGTAGCCGTGCTCCAACACCGCGGGGATCACGTCTTCGACCAGAAGCGTTCGCATGGGGCTCGCGCGGACATCGGCATCGCCATCGAGACCGACGAGCCGTTGCCCGGCGGGGTTGATGAACATCCAAGCGCCGGCCAGCGACGCAATTCCCACGAAATCCGAGCTATTCTGAACCAGCGACGCCAACGACTCGCGGTCTTGCTCCACGCGCCGGCGGAACGTGAACTGGCCGATCTGCTCGCCGAGCACGGACAGGGTTTCGGTCTGGCGTGCGTCGAACGGGAGTGGGTTCGCTCCGCTCGCCCGGCTCATGAGCACGAGCACGCCGAGCGTCTCGCGACCGGCGCGGAGGGGCACGGCGGCGGCGGTCGCCAGGCCGGCGAGCTGCGCGGCGGACGCCATGGGTGACGGCAATGCGTTGTCGGCCACCAGATCGCGCGCCACCGCGATCGCGCTTTCGTTCCATACGCGGCCGATGAGTCCCTCCTCGCGACCGACAAGCGTGCCTCGGCTCACTGCATCGAGCGCGTCCGCGCCATGGAGCGAGTCGTCGTGCCACACCGCGCGGCATTTCACCTTCAACCCATCGCGATCGGCGGTGAAGAGCGCGGCCCACTCCCAGCCGGTGATTCGGCCGATCGCCGCCAGCAGTCTGGGTGCGGCCTCGGTCCATGTCGTGGACTGGGAGATGATGCGAGCGATCGCGTACTGACCGGCCAACTGCTTCTCGCTGCGCCGTCGCTCGGTCAACTCATCACGGGCCCAGCCGACGATGACCACCGATACGAGAAGGAGCACGGCGTGTGGCGCGGCGTCGCGCACCGTATAATCGCCCATGGCGTAGTCGACGACACCGATGCCGAGGAGGGCCGCGACGACACCCGGCCCCAGGCCACCGAGCCAGGTGGTGAGCACAACGGCGGCCAGGCACAATGCGAGCGCATCGTCGTGACGCTGGCCAAGCAGCGACACAGCGAGAGCGGCCGCAAGTGACACGACCGCGAGCGCGTAACGCGCAACCGCGGACCGCATCGGGCCACGAATGTAGCCCCAGGGCTTATGTCAAATCAATTTCTTAGCCGGAGCCCTATGGCGTTGGCCACCCGGTTGGACTGGCCAACCACGTCCGCGACCGTCGCCGCGTCGTCAGGCAGGTTGCGTCTCTGGAGCGCCTCGGCGAGGGCGTAACCACGCCAGACGTACATGGCCGGCATCTGGATCGAGGCCTGGTCGTTCCATCCTGGGTGCTTCAGGATACTCGCCGGGCCCTGCTGCTCATGCCACAGAGCGTCCGACCGGCTCGTGTCCATCCAGCCATCGCCCGGGACCATCACCGTATCGCGCGTCGCGACCACGGGAGCGTCGACGACTTTTCTCGCCAGACCCTGGGTCAGCAGATGGTTCTCG
>Ga0210387_10001218_pt1 | contig 19264 bp, 14 predicted proteins | sample IncBWC7OmetaG_FD_160108 | JGI IMG/M metagenome (GOLD analysis project Ga0210387, IMG submission 160108) | Forest soil microbial communities from Barre Woods Harvard Forest LTER site, Petersham, Massachusetts, United States - Inc-BW-C-7-O ...
TAAAGCCGAATCCAAAACCGCCGCCCCAGCCCCAGAACGAGACATAAGCCGGCGCCCAGAATGGACGATAGAAGCCGCCCACTGGTCCCGGCCACCACGCCCAGCGCCCACCATAGGAGAACCAGCGACCGTAGTGATACGGTGCCCATCCCCAAGGCTCATAGCCAACCCAAGTCCAGCCGTAATAGGGCTCATACACCCAGTTGCCGTCGCGATAGGGAGCCCAGTCCGCGGGCTCGTTCGGTTCCCAAACGTCGCCGTAGTCAGGCACGTTCTGCCAGGTACCGTTAGCGTCGAGGTCTTCCGCGCCCGTGTAGTAGCGGTTGGTGTGGCGCCAGGCTTGCGCGTTGCGGATCATGTGATCGCGGTCGCTGTTCCAGCGGTCCCAGTCATCACGGTCGGGAGCCTGCGAAATCTTGTACTGTGCGGAGTTGCTGTCGCCACGGACGGTGGCCATTTCTCCGGCCTGAACTTCAGTGCTGCCCTGCGGAGTCGCAATCTGCGCCTCGCCCTGGCGCACGATCACGATGGTGTCTCCATCCGGCCGCACTTCAATGCGAAACACGCCATCATGATGCGCAGGATGCACCGAAACGTTCGGCGTATCGATCTCGGGTTCGGCTTCGCTATCTTTCGAAACCGTGTAGTTCAAGAGGCCCTGACCCAACTGAATCTGAATATCTTTCTGGGTAAGGTTCACCAGATTCGCCTTGGAGTTCGCACCCAGACGAAGAATGTTGGCAAAGTCGAGTTGCAGTTCGGCGCGTGCGCTGTCGCCGGTCGAAACTTTGTCGCCGGTCATGACTGGCTGGTTCTTCACCGCCGCCGACCAGTCGCCGGAGTCCCCGCGCTGGGTCGAAACGTCGCCGTGCATCAGGCTGATACGCGCCACGCCTTGGTCCGTCTTCGCCGGACCCTCGCCTTCCGGTCCGCCGGGCTGCGCCTCGGTCGGATGCGCCTGCTGTCCGTTTTGATCCGGACCTTGCATCTGGCCCATCTCCATGGGAGCGCTCGGCTGCTCCGAAGGTCCGGGACCTTCTTCTGTAGTCTGCGCGAACGCGCCGATCGAAAGCGTGGATAGCGCCAGAGTTAAAACCGCCGAACCTGTCAGAAACCTGCTCTTCATAACCCACCTCATCGAACTGGACCTAACCGTATAAAACCTGATTTCGACGAATCTCTCTGCAGAGGTGCGCGGCAAGTACCATGCCAAACTCGGAACAGGAGCGGCAGGATAAGCTGTTTGTTTTCAGTGAGAAGGGACTAACCCAGAACACACAAAAAGATCGAATTCGAACAAGTTGGCCGACTTCGGCCAGGAGCGGTGGTTTTCAGCCAGGGACTCTTCAACCTTCCTTCTCCCCCTCGTCGGCGATCCCGATCTTGGACAGACGATATCGCAGCGCGTTTCGCGACAGGCCTAGCAGGCGCGCCGCCTGGCTTTTGTTGCCATTCGCCCGGCGCAACGCCTCCTGCACCATCTCGTCTTCCCATTGCTCGAGCGTCATACCGTCGGGAAGGAATCCGTGTCCGTCGCTCGTCGCCTTCGCCGGCCGCACATCCAAGTGGATGTCCTCTGGCTCAAGCACACTTCCTTTGGCCAGCGCGCAGGCCCGCTCGACAATGTTCTGCAACTCGCGGACGTTGCCGGGCCAGTGATAGTTCACCAGAACCTGCATCGCCGCCGGCGCAATGCCTTCCACCGGCTTGCCGGATTCTCCGGTGAAGCGCGAGACGAACAGATTCACCAAGTCAGGAATGTCTTCCTTGCGCTCGCGCAACGGCGCGATGTCGATGGGGACGACGTTCAGGCGATAGTACAGATCTTCTCGAAATGTGCCTTGCTCGAGCGCGGCTCGCAGATCGCGATTGGTGGCGGCAATCAGGCGCACGTCGACCTTTATTGTGCGGGTACCGCCGAGGCGCTCGAACTCGCGCTCCTGCAAGACGCGGAGCAATTTCACTTGCGTCAGCGGAGGTACGTCCCCGATCTCGTCGAGAAACAATGTTCCCTTATCCGCCAGTTCGAACTTGCCCGGCTTGCTGGCGACGGCTCCGGTGAAGGCGCCCTTTTCGAAGCCGAACAGTTCGCTTTCCAGTAGATTTTCCGGAATGGCCGTGCTGTTGATTTTCAGAAATGGCCCCGACGCCCGGCGTGATTTCTCGTGAATCGCACGCGCGATTAAATCTTTGCCGACGCCGCTCTCGCCGCCGAGAAGTACGGTCGCATTTGTTGGGGCAACTCGTTCCACAGTCGCGAGCACTTCCTGCATCTTCGGACTGCGGGCGACGATATTCGGATGCGCATATCGTTTCCCCAATGCTTCGCGTAAAGACCGGTTCTCTTCGCGCAAGTTGCGAACATCCAGTTCCTTGTGGATGACCATGCGCATTTCAGTCAGCGAAAACGGTTTCAACACGTAGTCGCTGGCCCCGGCCTTCATGGCGTCGACCGCAGTTTCAACGCTGCCGAATGCGGTCATTACCACCACCGGCATCGCAGCGTTCTGTCGTTTGATGGCCTGCAGAAACTCCTGCCCGTTCATGCCGGGCAGTTTCAAATCAGTAAGAACGAGATCGATAGGATTTTCGCGCAGGAGTTTCAGCCCGGTCTCGGCGTCTCCGGCCGAGAACGTGGTAAAGCCGTCCTCGCCGAGATTCAACTCGAGCAGGCGGCGCATCTTGGCCTCATCCTCGACGATCAGAATTGCGGGCATGTATGCGTCTTCCTCGATTGGCTGAAGGTCACGAGATCACCAGGTGGGCAGGAGTTCCCGCCAGATTAAGCTCGGTGGCGGCAGGAAAAAACATTACAAAAGTTGTACCGGTGTCGGTGCGCCCTCCCGCGGCATCGCCGCTTTCAATGCGGATGGTAGCGTGATGTCCGTCCATGATCTTCGACACAATAGAGAGTCCCAGCCCGACTCCGGTTTTCTTCGTAGTTACGAACGGATTGAAAATCTGTTCGCGCAACTCGGCAGGAATGCCGGGGCCGGTGTCTTCGATCCGCACTTCCACCCCATCGATCATGCCTCCGCCGGAATTGTTGTCGTGCCGCGCCACCGTATTCTTCCGAACCGTTAGCCGCAGCACACCACCGTTGGTTCCCATGGCATCGTATGCATTCTGCACCAGGTTGACGAAAGCCTGCTCGCACAGGCTCTCATCGATCGGCACGAGCGGCAAACCGGCTTCGTAACGCTTCTCCACCCGCACTGGCACGTCCTTGCTCAACTTTGCGACGTCGTTCAGAGCGCGGTCCAACACGACGGTGATGTCCTGTGCCGTAAGATCAGCGCGTAATGGCCGCGCGAAATCGAGGAAGCGGGTGACCAGCGCGCTCAGGCGGTTGGTTTCGCTCGAAATATATCCTGCCAGTTCGGCGGCGAGCGGATTCGAATCTCCCAGCTTCTGGGTCAGCATTTCCGCCGAGCCCTTGATCACTCCGAGAGGATTGCGAATCTCGTGCGCCAGACCCGCCGACATCTGGCCCAGGGCAGCCAGGCGTTCGGAGCGTCGTGCCTCCGCCTGCGCCAGCTCCAGACGGCGGTTGGTCTCGGCAAGAGTCTGGGCCAATTCCTGATAGCGCTGCGTCTGCCTCCTACTCTCGATCACGTAGCGGTTCACGACCATGGCGGGCAGAAAAAAGAAGAGCACGCGGATCGCGAGCATGAAATAACTCTCGGACGTGATCTCGTAATCCGCCAGCGCCGCATTCAGCGTGGGGCTGAGATAGGAACAGTAAGCGGCCGACGCCAGCGACGTCCAGAACAGCGTTGCCCAGGGGCCAAAATATTCCGCCGCCGTGACCACCGGCAAAAAATAAATCGGCCAGTAACTGCTGTTGATGCTCAGCTCCCCGGTGTGGTCGATCAGCAGCGTCGCCAACGCAATTTTCAGCAGGACTAGGTAGGCTGGACCGCGGCGGGGCACGTGCGCAATCAGCCAGCCCTCGCCCAACTGAACCACTCCGAAGGCCAGCAGGATGAGCTGTTTGTGAATCTCCTGCACCGGCGGCAGCAGCGCCAGTCCAGCCAGAAACACCAGCCAGAGGACATCCATCCAGTTGATGGTGTGACGCTTTGATTCGGTCATTTCAGTGCCGCTCGAACTACGTTGTCATCTCGCACTATCTTGTCATCCTGAGCGAACCGAAGGACCTATGTAGTCGCCGGCAGCGTCGATGCCGCCGGCGAGTGCATAGGTCCTTCGCTTCGCTCAGGATGACAAGATGTTTTCCCCTTGCAACCAACTCCCGCGATCAATCCCCACAAAAGAGTACGCCGGGAGAGATCGTGCCCCCCCGGCGTCGCCGTTATTGATTTTCCGGTCCGCACGCGCATCTCATGCGAACCCTATCACACCGCAACCAGGCGGTCAGCGTCAACGTTACTTCTTCGGCTTCTCCTGCTTCGGCGGCTCCGGAGCCCGCGCCGCCGGCTTGGGCGCCGCTGCCGGCGGAGGAGAAGCTGGCCGCTGCTGCTGCCACTGGTGGAACTTCTCTTCCTGTTGCTGCTCCTGCTGCGGGTTGCGCTCCTGCACCGGAGGCGCTTGCCGCACCAGCGGATGCTGCTCCGGCGTTACCGGTCGCGCATCGTCGCGTTGAGGCGGATTAGCGATGGGCCGCTGCATGTGGTTCTGAAGCGGCTGCGTGTTCCGGTTCTGCGGAGTTTGAGCATCCCGATTCTCAGGCTGCGTGCTTCCCTGCTGCTCGTACACCCGTGGCTGCGCCTGCGGAAGCGGCCTCACTTGAGGGTTTCCGCCGTTGGGCTGACCAAATGGCTTGAAGCCATCCTGCGTCGGCTGCGGCCGGCCACCATGACTCACCTGACCGGGCTGTGCCGGTCCCGCTGGACGAACCAATACTTGATCATTCAAGTGCCCGCCCGCTTGCGCCTGTCTTTCATCGATCGGACGCGGCGGAGGCGGTGGCGTTCGAACCGCGACTACAGGACGGCTGATAACGGCCGCCGGCGGCCTCACCGTCACCGGACGTCCTGCACCGATCACGCTGGCCCGGATCGGCTCAGCGCGTACCATGTGCGAGATCGGCGCGCTCGCGATTTCGCGGGGATCGACATGCATTACATTGCCCGCCACGGGACGTGCGTTTACAAATGTGTCACGCGACACCACCGTCACGCCGTTGTTCACTCGCTGATTCACATACGTAATATTGTTGACCGTGGTATTCCGGTTGACGTAAACGTTGGTGACCCGGGCGATATTCACCGTCGTGTTGGTGATGTTCACGTTGTTCACGTAAGCGCGGCTTACACGGTATCCCGGCAAGTAGACTTCGCCCGGAGCCAGCGGGAACCATCCCACGCCAACGCCCGCCGAGAAGTGAAATCCCGGCCCGCCGCCCACGAACGCCACCAGAGCGGGAGCCCACACTGGCCGAACGACCACCGGTCCCGGCACCCAGAACCAGCCACCATTCACGGATGCCCAGCGTCCATAATGGAAGGGCGCGAATCCCCAGGGCTCGTCTTCGACCCAGGTCCAGCCCCAGCGTCCGACAAAAACCCAGTGGCCGTAGCGATACGGAGCCCAGCCCGCGACGACGGCGCGCGGCCGCCAGCACTCACCGTAGCCGGCGACATAGCTCCAGTCGCCGTTTTCGTCGAGATCTTCGTAGCCCGTCATTTCGCGCGAGACATAGTTCGCGGAATCGGAATTGTCTTCGCGATCGTCGCGGCTGAAAGCCCAGCTGTCGAAATCGTCGCGGCTGGGAATCTGCCCCAGGTCGTAGTCGAGATGATCGCTGCCGGTGAAGGTAGCTGACTGATTGGCGAGGACGGTATAAGTGAAACCGCCGCCGGTAACACGACCGCGGCCATGCCAGACGGTCGCGATGGTCTGGCTGCCGTCGGCACTTACATCCACGCGGTACTCGCCGGGTTGCAGCACACTGAAGGCGATGTTCGGCGTATCAATTTCATAGGTGTCATCGTCGTCGACATGGCGCACGCGCACGATCAGCGACCCTTGCGCCAGACGAATCTGGGTGGTGCGGTCATCGAGGGCGAGCAGCGTGATGCCGGTCTTCTCGCCCATACGAATGGCGGCGGAGCCGACGTGAACTTCGGCGCGCGAGTCTTCGTCGGTCCACAGGTCGTCGCCCGTCACGATAGGCCGGTTGGGCACAGCCGTGACCCAGTCATCCTCGCCTGCCGGACGGAAGGAAACTGAACCCTTGGAGAAATCCAGCCGCGCCACGCGGGCGGGAGGATCCTGACTCTGGTCCTGATCCTGGTCCTGGTCTTGATCTTGATTTTGGTCTTGATTTTGAGCCTGATTCTGAACATCATCCTGCGCTCTCGCGATAGTCGAAGCCCGCAGAACAAACGCCAGACTTGCCGCCAGTAAAATCCAATTCCACAACTTGAGTGTTTTCATATCATCGCCCCGACGGAATAGAGATCCGTATCCCCTGATCTTACTCACATCCCTCTAAACCCAATAGAGACGCTTTAGTTTCCCAACCCGGCAAGTGCTTCGAGAAGGCGGACTTGGGAAGAGGCTTTTTCGGGAGCGAATCTGACGACTGGAATTACACAGGACTCACTATCGTTACATTGCCCTCATTGCCGAAACGACTCGCGAAACAGTACAGTTCATTCTGAGCCGGCGCCTGGATTCGATGGAGCGGCAAGAACCCCGAAAGACGCAATGAGCCTCGCCACGCTGAACGACATTTTCTTCGCTGCGCTGGAGCGCAATCTTGACGAGATCATGCTTTATCCCGACGGCGGCAAGTGGCAACCGGTCTCGGCTCGACAATTTGGCCACGGCGTAGCGCGGACCGCCCGCACCTTGCGTGCCTGGGGAATTCGACCGGGCGACCGAATCTCCATCCTGGCTGAGAACCGGCCGGAGTGGCCCATCTCCGACGTTGCCAGCCTGTTGCTGGGCGCGGTGACCGTGCCGCTCTACACCACCCTGACCCCGGAGCAGACTGCTTTCCTGCTGAACGATTCCGGCTGCCGCATCATCTTCGTGTCATCGGATCAGTTGCTGCGTAAGGTCCTGTCGATTCTTCCTCAGACCAAGCTCGAGAAGATCGTCGTGATGGACTCGGTGCAACTCACCGGCGATCTCGCGACGTTCGCGGACAAATGTGTGACCATGCACCAGATTACGTCGCAGGGCGCGGAAGATCTGGGCACGGAGATCGAAAGGCAGGCGCGGTCGGTTGACCCCGACGACCTGGCCACGATTGTCTACACTTCGGGCACAACCGGCGCATCGAAGGGCGCGATGTTGACCCACGGCAACCTCACGTCAAACATTTTGTGCTCGCTGCTGGGATTCAAATTGGAGCCGGGCGAGATCAGCATCTCGTTTCTGCCACTCTGCCACATCACCGCGCGTCATGTTGATTTCGCCATGCTCTACCACGGAGTAACCTTGGCCTATTGTCCGTTCATGGACCGGTTGCCTACCAGCCTGCTGGAGGTGCGGCCGACCATCTTCGTCGCCGTGCCGCGAGTCTACGAAAAAATCTATGCCCAAGCGGAACAGAAATCCAAAGGCTTGCCCAAGCGCGCCATTTTCGAATGGGCGCTGTCCGTGGGCAGAAGCCATGTGGCGGAGATTCTTGCCGGACAGACTCCGACTTCGCGCAGTTGGAAGCTGGCCAACAAACTTGTCTTCTCGATAATTCGCCAGGGCATGGGGGGGCGGGTCGCGACCTTTATTTCAGGAGGTGCGCCGCTGGGCCGTGAGCTGGCCGAGTGGTATGCGACCGTCGGCATTCGAATTCACGAGGGTTACGGGCTCACCGAAACCTCGCCCGTAATCGCGCTGAATACTCCCGGCAACCATCGGATTGGAACCGTGGGCAAGATCATGCCGAATCTCGAGGTGCGCATTGCCGAGGACGGGGAAATCCTGGTGCGCGGTCCCTCGATTTTCGAAGGCTACTGGAACCGCCCGGAAGAAACGCAGGCCGCATTTATCGATGGCCGAGTCGAGGGTGGCCGCGTCGTCGACGGTTGGTTCAAGACTGGCGACATCGGCAAGATCGATGCCGACGGCTTTCTTTCCGTTACCGACCGCAAGAAAGATCTGATCAAGACTTCCGGCGGAAAGTTCATTGCGCCGCAGCCGATCGAGAATTCGCTCAAGCTGAACCCTATGGTGGGAGTGGCGGCCATCCTCGGTGACAAGCGCAAGTTCGCCTCGGTGCTCATCTCCCCCAACTTTGCCGCTCTGGAAGAGTGGGCGCGCACCAACGAAATTCCATTCGCCTCGAGGGCCGAACTCATTGCCAATCCAAAGGTTCAAGCTCAATACGAAGGAATCGTCGAAGCGATCAACCAGAATCTGGCGCGCTTCGAGAAACTGAAGCGGGTAATAGTGGTCGTAGACGAATTCTCTCCCGAGAGCGGCATCATGACCCCGACGCTGAAACTGCGCCGCCGAGTGGTCGAAGAGCGGTACCGCAAGCAAATCGATGAACTGTATGCCTTGGCGGAAACGACGCCCGTGCCATAGCTCGCTTCTTGTTCGTGAGGTGAGTAATGAAATCGTCTCTGAAAGCTCTGTTACGAGGACTAGGTTGGGTTTTCATGATGATTGGTGGACTCGCGTTCTGGTTCGCGGGACGGCTCATCAGCGAACTTGCCAAGATAGATCGAATCCTCGGCGAAATGTTGGGGCTCGGTCTGGCGGGCGGGTGTTTGGCGATCGGGTTCATTTTGAAGAGCGCAGGTGAGTCTGACGAAATTCAAGAAGGCCAGAATTCTTCGTGAGAAGATCCGCCCATTCGAAAATGACCCAATGCCATGGCATGACTGGCACCCACGTCCTCGCACAACTTACAATATCCTCATGTCGGACCCACTCATCATTGCCGGACGCACCTTCCGCTCCCGCCTGATCGTCGGCACGGGGAAGTACAAATCCTTTCAGGAAACGGCGCGGGCCCTCGAAGCCAGCGGCGCTGAAATGGTCACGGTCGCGGTGCGCCGCGTGAATCTCGATCGCAGCAAGGAGTCGCTGCTCGACTACATCGACGCCAAGAAATATTTCCTGCTGCCCAACACCGCTGGATGTTATACCGCCGACGAAGCCATCCGCGCCGCCCGCCTGGGCCGCGAAGTTGGGTTGTCGGATTGGGTGAAACTCGAGGTCATCGGCGACCAGGCTACGCTCTATCCCGACGTGCAGGCCACGCTTGAAGCTACGCGCGTGCTGGTGAAAGAAGGATTCACCGTCCTGCCCTACACCTCCGACGACATCGTTTTTGCCAAGCGTCTGATCGATGCCGGAGCAGCGACGATCATGCCGCTGGGCGCGCCCATCGGCAGCGGCATGGGCATTCAGAACGAAGCCCACATCCGGATTCTGCGCGAAATGATCAGCGGCGTACCATTGATCGTCGACGCCGGAGTCGGCACCGCATCCGACGCCGCGATTGCCATGGAACTCGGCGCGGACGCCGTGCTGATGAACACCGGTATCGCCGCCGCGCAGGATCCCGTGCTCATGGCCGAAGCCATGCACCATGCCGTGATCGCCGGACGCCAGGCCTATCTCTCCGGCCGCATGCCGCGAAAACTCTACGCCACGGCCAGTTCCCCGCTGGAAGGCGTGGTGAAATAGATTAAGTAATTGGGGAATCTTAGAAATTGAGTAATTGAAAACCTCAAGCTGACTGGGCTTTAAATTGCTCAATTACTAAATTCTTCAATTTCTCAATCGCAAGAAAAAGGGCGGCCATCCCGGCCGCCCTCACCACAAAAGTTCCGCTCACTTCACAGCATCTTTATGCTTTCCACCTTGACGGAGTCCTTGCCCATCGTGCCAGTAACGGCGACGTGGTGTCCTTCGTGTCCCTTGAGCGCGTCAGGGTTCTCGACCATCAGGACTTTCGAGTCCTTATCGGTGACGATCACCATCTTCGCTCCGGCGGCCAGGCATTTCTTGGTGCATGCCTCGCCCGCGGCATTTGCGCCCTTGGCGCCGCACTTGTCATCGACCACCCACCCGTTGACGGTTCCGCTCTTTCCCATGTCATCGAACGCAAAGGCTGACAGGGCAAGCACGAAGGTTACCGCAAGCAAAAGCACCAGCACTTTTCTCATGGCGGTTTTTCTCCTTTTCAAATTCAAATTGCTGCCCCACACCGCAGAATTCAAAGCGCGTTGAGCACAGAGTCCCAAGCAAGGACCAAGCGGTCTCCGTTCGATCGTGGAATGAGGCACCGGAAATATAACACAGGCGGGAGCGTGGATTGTCAGCGCCCGGCAAGATTCATACTCAGAGGTTGCACGCTCAGGAGTTGCACGCCGCGAAGTTGTAAAGGCTATTTTTTCGCAGTGTGATTGGCGGTCGGCGCAGGCTTTGCCGGGACGGGCGCGACGTAAACGTATTCTCCCGCCTTGGCATAGCCGAGTTGCTCGCGCGCTTCTTTCTCAATGGATTTCTGGTCGCTCTTCAAGCCCTGGATTTGCCGCAGGTAGCGATCGTTTTCCTGTTGCATCTGGACATTCTGGCTCTTGAGCGCTTCATATTCCGCGCGCTTCTGTTTGTAGACGACCATGCCATTCGCCCCAAACATTACGTGCACAAATAGCGACGCTGTCAGCACGGTCACCGCAATCGTCGCGATTCGTCGCCGCAGCCCGTAGATACCCATGGCCAGCGGGCGAGCGCGTTCGATCCAAGACGCAGCGAATGCCTCCGCCTGCGGAGCGCGATCGACCATGGCCCGCAGACCGTCCTCTGCCCGGGGAAACTTCGCGATTTCGGCCAGCCGTTTCATCGAATCGTTCACTCGAAAATCCAGTGCTTCGCCGCCGTGCTCAACTTTTCCGCGCCCTTCTCGCTGCGCGCTTCGGTGTACACACGCACCACCGGCTCGGTTCCCGACAGCCGGTAGCACACCCACGATCCGTCGCTGAAGACCAGCTTCAATCCGTCGGTGCGGACGACCTGGCTTACCGGGCGGCTGCAGAATTCTTTCGGATCAGACCTTAACTTATCAGTGAACTTCTCCTTTACCTCAGGGGTCAAGCGGAAGTTCTCCCGCTGAGGAAAATAGGAACCTACTTGGTTACATATGGCGCTCAATTGTTCGCCCAGCGACTTGCCTCGCCGCGCCACCGCCTCGCAACACAGCAAGCCGGCAAGCACGCCGTCTTTTTCCGGCACATGATGTCGAATCGACAAACCCGCGCTTTCTTCTCCCCCGATGGCAATCTTGTCCTGCATGATGAGTTCTCCGATGTATTTGAAGCCCACCGGAGTCTCGTGCAGTTCCACCCCGTGCTTCTCGGCCAGCGCATTGATCAGGTTCGTGGTCGCGACCGACTTGGCCACACCGTTTTTCCACCCGCGGCTTTCGACCAGATAGTCGAACAGTATGGCGATCACGTAGTTCGGCTGCAGGAATGTGCCGTCGGCGTCGACAATGCCGAAGCGGTCGGCATCACCGTCAGTCGCAATGCCGATCTGAGCGCCGGTTTCGCGCATCTTTTTTCGCAGGTCTTCGAGCAGATGATCGTCCGGTTCCGGCGCGTGTCCGCCAAACAACACGTCGCGGAAGTCATGCACGGTCGCGACTTGCAGGCCCGCACTGCGCAAAAGGTCATTCGAGTATCCGCGGGCCGAACCCCACATGGGATCAAACGCAACCCGCAGGCCCGCCTTGCGAATCACGTCCAGGTCGATGATCTCTCCCAGGCGTTTCAAATACGTCGGTTTAGGATCGAGAGCTTCTTGCGCCGGACCGGCAGACGCAGGCGCGGACGCCGCGGCATCTCCAGCAAGAATCTCGGCTTCGATTTTTCTGGTCACTTCGGGCAGCGCCGGACAACCGTCGGGCGTTGAAAACTTGATGCCGTTGTACTCCGGAGGATTGTGCGAGGCGGTGAAGTTGATGACACCGTCGGCCTGGTTCTGAATCACCGCATGGGCAAACGCCGGAGTGGGCGCGGCCTCGGCAACCATCAACGGCGTGATTCCGTGCCCTGCCAGAATTTCCGCCGCCATCGCGCAGAACGTCTCCCCAAGGAATCGCGGATCGCGGCCTACAATCACCCGCGCCTTTTGCGGCTTCTGGGAAGCCACGTAGCGCGCGATTCCGACCACGGCTCGCCGCACGTTTTCAAAGGTGAATTCCTCGGCCGTCACCGCCCGCCAGCCGGATGTGCCAAACTTGATTTGCGTCACCATGATCGACCCCGTTCCACCGCAGCAAAGATGGTACGCTCTCTCGGAGCAAGCCGAAACCGACGCCCGAAGGCTGAGAGCGAACGGCTGATTCTATATGACCGACAAACGAATCGTCCTCTCCACCGCCGGCTCGGAAGACGAAGCCCGCAAAATCGCGCGGCACCTGGTCGAGCGCCAACTCGCGGCCTGCGTGAATATCGTCCCACAGATTGAATCCATTTATCGCTGGCAGGGAAAAGTCGAGTCGAGCCGGGAATGGCTGCTGCTGATCAAGACGACGGCGACGCGTTTTGAAGCCGTGCGCGACACCATCCGCGAGTTGCACTCCTATGATCTGCCCGAGTGCATCGCAGTGGCGATAGAAGATGGCAGCCCTGAATACCTGCGCTGGCTCGCCGCCTCAGTGGAGTCGTAGCTGACTCACCATCCCCGCTCGTGGAGTCCCGGACGCCCCGTCCGGGGAGTAGTGCACGAGGGCGTCCGCCCCTCCATTAGATCTCGTTCAGCGCCGAATCCAGATCGTCGAGAATGTCATCGACATCTTCGATTCCTACGGAAATCCGCACCATGCCGTCGGTGATGCCGATTGCCTTGCGGCCCTTCTCGCCCAGCCCTGCATGAGTCATGGTCGCAGGATGCGAGATGAGCGTTTCGACCCCGCCCAGCGATTCGGCGAGCGAACACACGCGCACCTTCTTCAGCATCTTGTTCGCGTTCTTCAGCGATCCGGTCTCAAACGTGATCATCGATCCGAAGCCGCTCATCTGCCGCTTGGCCAGCGCGTGCTGAGGATGATCGGCCAACCCTGGATAAAAAACAGCTCTTACTTTTTTGTGTTTCGACAGGAAATCCGCGACGATCCGGCCACTGCGGTCATGAATTTCCATACGCGCGGCCAGGGTCTTCACGCCGCGCAACACCAGCCAGCATTCAAACGGGGACAGAATTGCTCCGACGGCCTTTTGCAGGAACGCGAGTTTGTCGGCGTCCTCCTGATGCGCGCAGACAACGACTCCGCCCAGGCCATCGCTGTGCCCGTTGAGAAATTTTGTAGTCGAGTGGACGACCATGTCCGCGCCCAGCGCCAGCGGTTGCTGAAAATATGGCGACATGAACGTGTTGTCCACCACCAGCGAGACTTTCTTGCGCCGGCAGATCGCACTGATGGCCGAAAGATCGCTTAACCGCATCAGCGGATTAGTTGGCGTCTCGACGTAGACCATCCGCGTATTCTTCCGCAGAGCGCGCTCGACGTTCTCGGCGTCGGAGCTGTCGACGTAGGAAAATTCCAGCCCAAAGCCCGCCATCACCTGATTGAACAGACGGGGCGTTCCGCCGTAAAGATCGTTACCGCACACCACGTGATCGCCCGACTTCAGCATGTTCACGATGGCGCTGATCGCGGCCATACCACTGGCAAATACCGGAGCCGCCACTCCACCTTCGAGCGCGGCGAGATTTTCTTCCAGCCGCGTCCGCGTTGGGTTCGACACACGCGAATATTCGTAGCCCTTGTTCTCCCCAATTCCCTGCTGCACGTAGGTCGACGTGGGATAGATCGGCACCGTGACCGCACCGGTCAGCGGATCAGGATCCTGCCCCCTGTGAATCGCGCGCGTGGCAAATCCAAACTGCTTCTCTTTTTTCATTTTCTGGTTTTATCCGTGTGATCCGTTAAAATCCGCGGCGCGTCTTTCTTACACGCCGCCCTCAAAAATTTTCTTCGACAAATACCGTTCCGCCGAGTCTGGAACAATTGTCACGACACGCTTCCCAGCCCCTAGTCGCTTCGCCACTTTCAGCGCCGCAAACACGGCCGCTCCGCCACTCGACCCGGCCAACACGCCTTCCCGCGCCGCCAGCGACTTCACCGTGTCAAACGCCTCCACATCGGTGACCATCAGAACTTCATCGCACACCAGCGGGTCAAAAGTTTTGGGGATGAAACTCGATCCGATTCCCTCCACCTTGTGCGGCCCCAGCGGACCACCGCCCAGTATCGACCCCTGGGTCTCCACCGCAAACGCCAGCGCCGCCGGAGACTTCTCTTTCAAATAGCGAGCCACTCCAGAAAACGTTCCGCAGGTGCCGCAGCCGATCACGACGGCATCGACTTTCCCATCCATCTGTTCGAAGATTTCATGAGCAGTCGTTTCGTAGTGATATTCAGGATTGGCCAGATTCTCGAACTGTCCCGCCATGAATGCGCCGGGAGTGCTCGCAACCAGTTCCTTTGCCTGTCGAATCGCGCCCTGCATGCCCTCAGCGTCAGGAGTACGCACCACCTCCGCGCCGAGGGCGCGCATGATGATTACTTTCTCCTCGGAGAATTTCTCTGGCACGAACAAGCTGACCTTGTAGCCGCGGTTAACTCCGATCAGAGCGAGTCCGATGCCGGTGTTTCCGGCCGTCGCCTCCACAATCGTGCCCCCGGGCGCAAGCTTGCCTTCTTGCTCCGCACGACGAATAATGCCGATCGCCGCCCGGTCTTTCACACTGCCGCCCGGATTCAGATATTCCAGTTTGGCGAAGACGTCTGCCGAACCGGCCGGAACCAGCCGCTTCAACCGCAACATGGGAGTTTCGCCAACCAGTTGGGTTATGTCGTCGGCGACGCGCAGGCGGGACATCTCAGAATTTTTCGAGCGCACCTTACAGGTTACGGGCAGCGTGCTGAATCGTCAATTACCAATAGGCCATCCCGGGTCGGGTCAGCCGCGGCTATAATTACCCGCCACCGACATACGACACAAAGCTGAGAAAGGTAACCGCATGCGTCGTTTCGCCGCCGTGCTCCTGATCTTCAACCTTGTCGTCCCATCGCTCGCTCTGGGCGCCGACGAAGCACCGCTGGTTGGTTACTCACCACGGTCGAGCCAGACCGAGCGTGACTGGGAGATGAAATTCCGCGCCATTCCTGATCCCGCCAACCTCCGGGAATATATGCGGCGACTCAGCGCCCGGCCGCACCACGTCGGGTCTTCTTACGACAAGGAGAATGCCGAGTGGATTCTTGCCCGCTTTAAAGAGTGGGGACTCGACGCTCACATCGAAACGTTCGACGTGCTCTTTCCCACGCCGAAAATCCGCGTGCTGGAAATGATCGAGCCCACCAAGTTCACGGCAAAACTCGAAGAACCGGCGATCGCGATTGACCCCACATCGAATCAAAAGTCGGAGCAACTTCCCACCTACAACGCCTATTCCATCGACGGCGACGTAACCGCTCCTCTGGTCTTCGTGAACTACGGCCTGCCGGAGGACTACGAGAAACTCGACCGCCTCGGCATCTCGGTGAAGGGCGCGATCGTGATCGCCAAGTATCTGCACTCCTGGCGTGGAATCAAACCAAAAGTTGCGGCCGAACACGGCGCCATCGGCTGCCTCATCTATTCCGAACCGCAGGATGATGGCTACACTCGCGACAACGTTTTTCCCCAAGGCCCCATGCGTCCCGCCGACGGCGTGCAGCGCGGCAGTGTCATGGATTTTGCTGCAGCCAATCCCGGCGACCCGCTCACTCCCGGTTATGTCGCCTCGCCGGAGCACCCGCGCCTCGCTATCAAAGACGCCAAGAGCATCACGAAAATTCCTGTCCTGCCGATTTCCTATGGCGATGCGCAGCCACTGCTGGCGGCGCTCAAGGGTCCAATGGCGCCCGAAGGCTGGAGCGGCAGCCTGCCGATTTCATACCACGTGGGACCGGGGCCGGCGAAAGTTCATCTCAAAGTCGCGTTCAACTGGGACCTCAAGCCGGTCAACGACGTAATTGCCAAAATTCCCGGCAGCGTCGCGCCTGATGAATGGATCATCCGCGGCAATCATCATGATGCATGGGTCAACGGCGCCGAAGATCCAATCTCCGGCCAGGCTCCGCTCCTCGAAGAAGCCCGCGCCATGGGGCTTCTGCTGAAGCAGGGATGGAAGCCGCGCCGCACCATCATCTATGCCGCATGGGACGGTGAGGAGCCCATGCTCCTGGGCTCAACCGAGTGGGCTGAGGCGCACGCCGACGAATTGCGCCAGCACGCCGCCGTCTACATCAACACTGACGGCAACGACCGCGGCCCACTCGCCATGGGCGGCTCGCACACGCTGGAGCAGTTCGTCAACGGCGTCGCCCGCGACATCGACGATCCCGAAGCAAAGATGAGCGTCTGGCAGCGCCTGCAACTCTCGAGAATTGCGGAAGCCAAGTCCGCCGATGAAAGAAAAGAACTGCGCCAGCGGGCTGATCTGCGCATCAACGCCCTCGGGTCCGGCACCGACTTTACTGCGTTCCTCGATCATCTCGGCATCGCCACGATCGATCTGGCATTTGAAGGCGAGGACGACGGCGGCATCTATCACTCCGTCTACGACGACTTCTACTGGTACACGCATTTCTCCGACTACGATTTCATCTACGGCCGCGCCCTGTCGCAGACCGTCGGAACCTCGGTCATGCGACTGGCCGACGCCGAAGTCCTACCCTTCGACTTCGTCGACTTCGCCGACACGGTTCAGAAATACACCAAGGATCTGGAAAAACTTCTCGCCGACAAGCAGGAGGAGATCACCGAACGCAATCAGGAACTCGAAGATGGAGTATTCAAAGCGACCTTTGACCCGCGGCGTCCCACGGTAGCGCCGTCCAAAGAAGATGTGCCGCCTCACCTGAACTTTGCTCCGATGCAGAACGCTGCGGAATCGCTGGCCCGCAGCGCCGAACACTACCGGCAGGCCTGGTCGCACAAGCAGGCCGCATTGAGTGAGGTTCAGCTCGAGACCCTGCACGCATTGAACCAGCAGTTGATTGAGAGTGAACGCAAACTCACCAACGACGACGGGCTCCCGCGCCGCCCCTGGTACAAACACATGCTCTATGCTCCCGGCGTCTACAGCGGATACGACGTGAAGACCGTGCCCAGCGTGCGGGAAGGGATTGAGCAGAAAAGATACGCCGAGGCCGAGCAGGAAATCGTGCGCGTCGCCAAAGCCCTGCAGAACGAATCGGTCCTCATCGACTCCGCCGCACAATTGTTAGAGAAACAGTAATCCGGGTGTCCCATTTCTCGCGTCCTTTGCGAGAAGTGGGGCTTCCGAAGCGACTAACTCACTTCATTACAGCGGCAGCGCGAGACTTGAATCGTCCACGAATATCGCGCTGGCAAACGTTTAGGGCACAAATGAGTTGATCGGCACATTCTGGTTAGGTTTGAAGGGCGCGCCATAGGATTTTTGACTCGCAGTGGAGATCTGTTGAGCAGTTAACATTTCCTTCAGCACTGGAATCAGGTAGTCCCCGCGACTGTCGCCAGCCTTCGACGCGGCAGAAATCAACCCGTACGCCGTCTCAGGATCCTTCTTCAAGCCAAGCCCGTTGGCATACATGTAGCCGAGTTTAATCTGGGCGCCAGTCGACCCCTGGATGGCCGCTTTCTGGAAGAAGCGGAAAGCCTCCGCGTTATTCTGAGGAACACCTTCCCCCTTGAGATACATATCTGCAAGATTATTTTCCCCCATGGCATTCCCAGCGCCGGCGGCTTTGCGATACCAGGCCACAGCAGAGGCCGCGCTGTGCGGGCAACCGAGTCCCTGATCGTACAAGTAGCCGAGATTGCTCTCGGAGTCGGCATCGTTCGCTTCTGCCCCTTTCTGAAACCAGCGAAACGCCTCGGCGTAATCCTGGCGGACTCCCTGTCCATTAAGAAACAAGACTCCGAGATTGTAGTAAGCACGCGGGAACCCTTGATCGGCTGCGGCATGCAACCAGCGGAGCGCCGCTCCGTAGTTCGTGGCGGTTCCCCAGCCGTTCACGTACATCACCGCCAAGTTGACTTGGGCCGCTGCATATCCCCGTTCGGCCGCTCGCTCAAACCACTTGAGGGCTTCGTTTCCACTATATTCAGGTCCGATCACCAACATGGAAGCCATTCCGAGCTGGTTTTGTTCAAAAGCGTGCCCGGCCAAAGCCATCTCTTGCACGATCTTCGAACTGCAGACGGGCTGTTTGCTGCTGATGCCATGCGAGAGGACCGCCAAGGTGCACTGCCCTTGTCCGGGTTCCTGGGCTAGAAGCTGCCCGCCCCAAGACAGCAATAGAACCATGACCGCCAGAACCGCGAATCTGTTTGTCGTTCGAGTCGTCATACAACCTCCATTTCAGGCCGAGATTGAAACCGGCGAGAATGTGAGATCGAATGTGCCGCTTAGCGTTCGCTACCTCAATGCCCGCGGGATACTTTCTGCGGAGCGCAGAGGTCATCGGGGCAAGTGCATGGTATGAAAGAGGTTACCGGCATGATGACAAAGGCGGCAGCAACTCAATGAGGTAAGTCAATCGGCGCTTGCGACCTTTCACTGTGGCCCAGGCACCAAGCCGTCGTTGCTCACCCTAGGCAAGCGTGGAGCGTCTATATTGTTTGGGAAGCGGGGAACCTCTGTCTTGCCTGACTCGTAGCAACAGATAGAGCCGCATGCCTTGGGGAGTGGTTCGCTTGGGCCCGAGGGGCAGTGACCACCGAAGGTCGAGGGAGTTCTGGAGATGACACCGAATAACCAGCCGCGCTGCATTCGCTTCGGGCCTTACGAAGCTGATTTTCACACCCAGGAACTCCGAAAACACGGAACCAAGCTCAGACTTTCGGGCCAGCCTCTTCAGATCCTAGAAATGCTGCTGGCGCGTCCGGGAGAGCTGGTCACTCGTCCGGAACTTCAGAAGCAACTTTGGATCGACACTGCCTACGTAGACTCCAATCATGGGCTGAACGCGGCGGTGAATAAACTGCGGGACGCGCTGAGTGATTCGGCCGAGGAGCCGAAATACATTGAGACGCTTCCGCGGCGAGGGTACAGGTTTATCGGGACGATTCAGCCTGAACCATCCCAACCGCTGCAACTGGCCGTGACCCCGGTTACGGCTGCCGTTTCGATTCCGATTCCGTCACCTCTCAAGCAGGCAGAGAATCGGACCGCGCCAGACTCAGGCCGGGCTCAAGCCATTGCAGTTGCTTTGCCTGCGGTTGTTGCGCGGCGAAGCCGGGCTGGTCGCTTGCTGCTCCTGTCGAGCGCGGCGATGCTCCTTGCTGGAGCGCCA
>Ga0210387_10001219_pt1 | contig 19251 bp, 16 predicted proteins | sample IncBWC7OmetaG_FD_160108 | JGI IMG/M metagenome (GOLD analysis project Ga0210387, IMG submission 160108) | Forest soil microbial communities from Barre Woods Harvard Forest LTER site, Petersham, Massachusetts, United States - Inc-BW-C-7-O ...
TCCAGTTTGGAGTCAGGCTCTGCCGCGGAATTGGATGATCCTTCGGCGATCACGTTTTGAGGGCCGGCCCGCGGGCAACTCTTCGAACTGTTTCATGGCTTTACGCCCTGCTGCTACCTTCATACGCAACTCCTTGCTCGCCTCCGTCTCACGGTAGAGGGTTTGCGCAACGGAAGCTGGGCCGCGCACCTCGCTGAGAAGCAGCACTTCCACCTGGAAGTCGCCGCCGCCGTTGGTCACGCGCAACATGTCTCCAATGTGGACGTCGCGAGCCGGCTTCGCGGGCTGGCCATTGGATTGAATCCTGCCGAGTTCACAGGCCTTGGCGGCCAAGGATCGCGTCTTGAAGAATCTGGCGGCCCAAAGCCACTTATCCATGCGCACGGAGGTCATACTCTATTTTCCCCTGTTCGACTAGTTGCAGGCGGAAGGGGTTCGGGTTCCGGTTTCTCCCCGCGATAGACCCGGGAGATGCCTCGGACGATGCGGCGAAATGGTAGTACCCCTTTTTGGTCTGCGAAGAAAATCTCGCCGATGCGGTGGCTGCGGTAGTACCAGCGCTTTATCAGGGCAAGATGCTCCATGGTTTCGAGAGCGGCCTTTGTGGCGGGCTGGGAGGTGGCCAAGGCTTCCTGGATCCGCGATTCGATTGACTGGGACTTGGTATGTTCCAATGATTGGATAGGGAAAACCAGCGGACCATCAATGCAGCCGGAGTGGATGCGAAAGAAGTCGACGGATTGCGGCGTCGCGCTCGGTTGGACCATCAGGGCGGAAAGATGATCGATGCGGCGAACGATTTCCGGAAGCTGGCTGAGTGTAGGCTGTAGTTTCTCCAGATGGGCGTGGTAGGCGGCGGCGGTTTCAAAATCCAAACTGGTCGAGGCGGCCTCGCGCTGCATAGAAATTTCGTGCAACAGGGACGTGCCGCCGGAGTCGAAGTAGGACTGCACGTGGGAAACCTCGGCACGGTATTCGTCGTCAGTGCAGCCTTTGAAGCAGGGAGCAAGGCACATCTTCATTTCGGAGTAAATGCAGCCGGGAAATGCGGGGTCGGGGTTGAGGTCGTCAACACAGCGGCGCATCTTGAAGAAGTCGAGCGAATCGTTAGCGTACTTCTCGGCGGCCGCGCGGGAGGGAAATGGCCCGTAGTAGATGGATTTCCCTTGCCGCCGGCCAAGCCGAGTAGTGACCGAGGCGCGCGGATACTGGTTTTCCATGTGCAGCTTGACCAGGGGAGCGAAGCGCAAGCGCAGTCGATCGGCATAAGTCTTGGGAAGCGAAGTTCGTAGCAGTCGATAGAGCAAGAAGCCAGATTCGAAGTCGGAACCGGTGGCGATGAATTCAATGTGACGGACAAGGTCGCGCAGGTTGAGTCGCTTGCTGTGTTCCGTAGCCGGACCTAAAAGGCGTTGCAGGCGCCGCCGAAAGTTGGCAGTCTTGGTGACGTAAGGCTCTGCGTTGGGATCGTCACCGCGCAAGAGAAAGACGGCGGGGGCAGCCGGGACGGAAACAAATATCTCGGCATCGCGGGCTGGGACGAAGTCGAGGCGGGTGAGCACGAGGTTATTGTAGTGGCAAAGCTATTCACCACGGAGACACAGAGGAAAGCCGAACGGCCCTAACCACGAAGGACACTAAGGCACGCAAAGCAAAACCTAGCGGAAGCTGGCGCTGCGGAACTTCTGGCGGAAGTCTTCGCCGTCCATCTTTACGATGCGGCACATCTCGTGCAAGCGGGAGCGCATGCGCTCGGTGACGCGGTCCCCGAGAGTCTCGGCGCGCGCCGCAGCCCTGGCAGGCGACAGAGAGCGGACAACTCCGGCGGCAGGCTCGTCGTCGAAGTTGGTGGTTACTACCGTGGTGCGATTGTCATTGAAGCGAGAGTTGAGGATCAGGCTAACCGTGTCCCAAACCCATTCCGTAGGTTTCATGACACCGAGTTCATCGAGCACCAGAACATCAGCTTCAAAAACCGGGCGAAGCAATTCCAATTCTGTGACCTGAACTGAATCGTTGTAAGAATTCTGGATTTGTTTCAGCAGTTCGCGATAGTCGACGAAGAGACACGGAATGCCTTTCTTCAGAATCAGGGCCTTGGCCACGCCAACCGCCAGATGAGTCTTCCCCACGCCAAGGCTTCCAACAAACATCAGGCCCGTCTTTTCAAGAGGATATTCCTCGACGAACTTGGTGGCAGCCAGCAACGCAGGTCCGAGCGAAGGATGAAAATGAGTGTCGAATTCCGACAGCTCGCAATGCTCATACCGCTTGGGAATGCGGGCGGCGGCGAGCAGGGTCTGGGAACGCTCCTGCAAGCGGCAATCGCAGCGAGTGACACGACGGTCGGTCCCGTTAGTGACCGGCCGCCAGCCGGTACCTTCACACTTGGGGCAAACTTCCGCCGCGACTTTCATAGTATTGACTTTGCCCCTTCGGGCAGGTTCTTCGCAAGTGTAAAAGGCAGTGCGCCTGTGTAGATGTTGTGGAGGGCGGAGGAAAAGAAGGAGTCACCTGGCTTTGCGGGGCGCATGAGAGCCGAAGGGTACCTCGGCCGCGGCGTCCTTGACCATTTGCAGGAAGACACGGGCTTCGGGGCGGAGGGGACGGCGGCGAGGATGAATCACGTCGAGGCTGCGCTGCAGGGGTTCGGCGTCGAGAAGTTTGACGGTGGTGAGTCGGTGCCGGCGGATTTCGCGTCCGACGGCAAGCTGTGGCAGGAATGACAGGCCGAGGCCGCGTTCTACCATGCGTTTCGCAGTCTCGATGGAATCAACTTCGAGGGCGACGTTGGGAACCAGGCCGGCGCGGCGGAACAGGCTGTGAGTCAGGGTCCAGTCGCTGGAACCATGATCGTAAAATATCAGCGGCCAACTCGCGACTTTTTCAAGTGTGGCCCGCTGGGTATGAGCTGGACCGCGACGAGGATGAGCGATCAATAGCAGTGGATCTTCGCGCAAGCTGATGGTTTCAACTTCGGGATGCTGCAAAGAGCGGGCCAGGCCGATTTCGGCTTCTTCGTTGAGCACCATTTCCAGGACTTCTTTCGAATGTCCGGGACGGATGCTGATGATGACGGTCGGGTGCGTCTGCTGAAAACGCTTCAGGACGTCGGGCAAGAAGTAAACAGAGATCGACAACGCAGCGGCGATTTGCAATGGAGTGCCGCTGGCAGGCTGGTTAGCATGCACTGCCTGGCGAGCGAGAGAAGCGGTGCGGAGAAGCTGCTCGGCATGAGGGCGAAAGGTGCGGCCAGCGTCGGAGACGACCAGGCCGCCGCGAGACCGGGTAAAAAGACTCACTCCTAAAGACTCCTCCAATGCCTTGATGCGGGCGCTGACGGCGGGCTGACTGATGTGCAGAGCCTCGGCGGCGCGGTGGAAACCGCCAAAGGTGGCGACGGCCATAAAAGTCTCTACTTGAGAGAGTTCCATGAGTTCTTTCCTGTAGAGACGGCACGCCGCCCCTGTACGATCCTCTACTAAAAACATTGTATTATCACATGGAATCTAACTGATAATAAATGGTTATCATAACGATAGAAAGCTTCCGTTTGACCCGGCGCGTCTAGTGCACGAAACTCGTGACTGCTGGAACGCGCCCCGGACTTGCTGGCAAGTCACGCCAGCGGAAGGAAGTGACAAAAAATGGCAACTAACGGAAGAGCAGTACCACTGCAGAACGATTGGAATACGAATCCCCGTTGGTCGGGAATCACCCGGCCCTACACCCAACAGGATGTGGAACGGCTGCGCGGCTCCATCCATGTAGAGCACACGCTGGCCCGGTTGGGGGCGGAGCGGCTATGGAACCTGTTGCAGGGTGAATCCCACGTACCGGCTCTAGGTGCGATGACCGGAAACCAGGCGGTCCAGCAGGTGCAGGCCGGACTGCAGGCGATCTACGTGAGCGGCTGGCAAGTGGCCGCGGACGCCAACGATGCCGGCCAGATGTATCCCGACCAGAGTTTGTATCCAGCGGACAGCGTGCCCAACCTTTGCCGCCGTATCAACCAGGCGCTGACGCGCGCCGACCAGGTGCATCACGCTGAAGGGCAGAACGGAACTTACTGGTTTGCTCCGCTCGTGGCGGATGCGGAAGCCGGTTTTGGCGGCAACTTGAACGCATTTGAATTGATGAAAGCGATGATCGAGGGCGGCGCGGCTTGTGTGCATTTTGAAGACCAGCTTTCTTCCGCCAAGAAGTGCGGCCACTTGGGCGGCAAGGTGCTGGTTCCGACCGTGGAAGCCATTCAGAAGTTGGTGGCGGCACGTCTGGCAGCCGATGTAATGGGCGTGCCGACGCTGATCATGGCGCGCACCGACGCTGACAGCGCCCATTTGCTGACCAGCGATATTGATCCGCGAGATCGGGAATTTCTGACCGGGGAGCGGACGCCGGAGGGCTTCTTCGGTGTCCGCGCCGGGCTGGAACCGGCCATTGCCAGAGCCATCGCCTACGCCCCGTATGTAGATTTGATCTGGTGTGAGACTTCGCATCCAGATCTCGAAGAAGCACGGCAGTTTGCCGAGGGAGTTCATGCCAAGTTCCCGGGCAAGATGCTGGCTTACAACTGCTCGCCGTCATTCAACTGGAAGAAGAAGCTGGATGACGCGACCATTGCCAAGTTCCAGAAGGAACTGGCGGCCATGGGTTACAAATTCCAGTTCATTACGCTGGCCGGTTTCCATGCTTTGAACCTGAGCATGTTTGAGCTGGCGCGGACGTACAAACAGTCGGGCATGAGCGCGTATTCGCGGCTGCAGGAGCAAGAATTTAGCAGCGAGTCTCAACATGGTTACGAGGCGGCAAAACACCAGCGCTTTGTCGGAACCGGCTACTTCGATACGGTCACGCAGGTGATCGCTGGTGGGGCGTCGTCGGTGACGGCGCTGGCGGGATCCACGGAAGCCGAGCAGTTTGGGGGAGTGAAACGGGAGCAAAATCCCAAGCAAGGTTGCCAGCCCGTCGGGGCAGAACGCCTGCCAGTCGTGGCATTCACGCTGGGGTCGGAGGAGATGTTGCAACCCTCCGGCGACTAATGCTGCCGAAGGGCTTTCGCTGCGAAGAGCCGTTTTCCGCTGCTAACCGGCGCGGAGAATGGCTTTGTTTCTTGGCCTCCAATGAAGGACCGTGGTCCCGGGGGAGCTTCGGCGTTGGCTCAAAGAACCCATCCGGCGCGGATTTCCAAGATTTCCACAGTTGACTTTCTTCTCTATGGGGAGCTAAATAATGCCGCTGGGTTTCTAAACTCAGGGAGTGCTTCCCTCCCCGCGCTTTTTGAGGACAAAGGGACCCGCCAGGAGAGACGATGAATAAAGCCGATCTCATTGACCGCATCGCAGCTGGCGCTGGTATCAGTAAAGCGCAAGCCGGTACCACAATTGACACCGCTGTGGAGAGCATTACTGGTGCATTGAAGAAAGGTGATCGGGTAGCGTTGATTGGATTTGGCACCTTCTCGGTATCCCAGAGAAAGGCCCGCAACGGACGTAATCCTCAGACGGGCGCCACCATCAAAATTGCTGCCCGAAAGGTCGCGAAGTTTACTCCGGGAGCTGAACTGAGAAAGACTGTAAACCGAACGAAGTAAGGGCCAGATTCTACATCGAATACGGCAGGGAGTCGGCCCTGCCGTTTTTCATTTCGGCGGGTCATCCTCAGATCAGCGAACCCAACGCTGATCCTTGGACCGCGCCCCGCGCCATTGGTTTGCTGAATCCTAGGGGCATCCTTTAGAATCAAATGGTTTCGGTAGAGGTGCAAAGGACCATGAAAACAGCCATACATCCCGCTTACAACGAAATCCGCGTCATGTGCGCATGCGGTAACAGTTTTGCCACGCGCTCGACTCATCGCGGCGACATCCACGTAGAAATCTGCTCAAGTTGTCACCCGTTCTTTACCGGCAAGCAGAAGCTGCTGGACACCGCCGGCCGCGTGGAGCGCTTCCGCCGCAAGTACGCCAAGGTGGAAACGGCCAAGAAGTAACTTTTCGCCGCAGATTTACGCTGATCAACGCTGATTTGAAGAGCCTCCTTTCGGAGGCTCTTTTCCTTTGTGGCTCCGGTAGAATTGATAAGTGCGCAAGTTCTGGGACGATTCGGGGAATGTAGGCGCGGGGGTCCTCGCCCGTGCGGCGGTGCCCGTCCCTTCGTTGCTACGAATCGGTAATGTCGAGATTCGTCCGGCTACCGTGCTGGCCCCGATGGCTGGTGTGACTGATACCGTCTTTCGCCGGTTTATTCGCAACCTGGGCGGATGCGGGCTGATCATGACCGAGTTCACCTCGGCCGACGGCGTGCTCCGAGCCAAAGACCAGAAGGCCAAGCGCTACCTGCATTTCTACGAGGACGAGCATCCTATTTCGGCGCAGCTTTTCGGCAGCGATCCCAAGGTGATGGCGGATGCGGCGCGGATCGTGGAAGGCCTCGGCTTCGACGTCGTGGATTTGAACCTGGGATGTCCGGCGAAAAAGGTGGTGAAGTGCAATGGCGGCTCCGGACTGCTGCGGGATTTGCCGGCGATTGGGCGAATCTTTGAAGCGGTGCGCGGGGCAGTGACCATCCCCTTTACCGTCAAGTTCCGCGCGGGATGGAATGATGAAGAGATTGTTTGCGTTGAGTTGGCCAAGTTGGCTGAAGAGTGTGGCCTTCGTGCGGTGGCGCTGCACGCTCGCACTCGCGAACAGGGATATAGCGGCCAAGCACGCTGGGACTGGATTGCCGCGGTGAAGGCGGCGGTGAAGATTCCGGTGATTGGGAATGGGGATATCCGCACGCCGGAAGATGCCTGCGCAATGGTGGGGCAGACGGGATGCGATGCGGTGATGATCGGGCGGACAGCGCCGTCGAATCCGTGGATCTTTCGGCAGATTGAACAGTATTGTGCGACTGGACAATACGACGAGCCGAGCGAGGGCGATCGCTATCAGATGATTCGAACTTACTTCAGCATGTTGATCGAGGAAGAACTGCCGGATGCAGTCGGCAAGATGAAGCAGTTTGCCTCGTGGTTCACGCACGGCGTGCCGGGCGGAGCCGGGCTGCGCAAGGCGATCTATGAATCGAAGAGCGCGGTGGAGATATTGGGTAGGGTGGAGGAGTTCTTTGAGGGGCGGTTGCAGTTGGTCGGCGCACTCGCGCCGCAAGCCTAGGAATCCCGCCGCTTCGCTGGCCGTCGGTGTTGTGTCCCTTACGGGACAGGTGTACCGCTGCTCACGCACGTGGCGGCGCTGCCGTCCGCAGAAGCGCGGATGGCGCCGGATTGATCGGCGCAAAATGCGCGACGACCGTAACTTTCTCCGGTGGGCGCGGCGGTAAGACGGAAACCTGCGGCGGTGCACTGCGATAGCGAAAAGGTGTACCCGTGGTACCTGCCGCTGGCCAGTCCGCTATTGATGAGCATGGCTTGGTGCTCGCTCGCCTGGGCGGCGCCGAAGCCATCGAGATCGGAAAGTGTACAGGTGTATCCGACGGCGGGATAGGTTGCCGAGTAAGTGGCCTCGGCTCCGAGAATCATGCGCACGGCCGTGAGAATGCTGGCATCGCTCCCGGGGGTTCGCATGGGAGTCTGCGCTTGGGTCTGCAGTTGCATCTGCGGGGTGGCACCGACTGTGCGTGCCTTCATCCCATCTGAAATCACCTTCAAGAGATCGGGATCGGCGAGGGGCAGGGTGATGGTGACGGCAATCTCATTCAATGTCCAGAGGCCGGATTCCATTTTCATGGAAAATACGACGCGAGGCATGAAGGGAGTTCTTTGCGCCTGGTTCTCTTTGTAGGTGTGAAACGATAGTTCGATGTCGTCCTGCTCGCCTTGCAGGGCGTCGTTCTCGACGACGACCTCCACTTTTTGGCTAGTCTTGGGATCCTCGAATGCCAGCATGACCGATCCAGTCTCAAATGTTTGAAAGCTCTTGCCTCCTTGCGTTTGAAGCTGTCCGGCGAGGAGGGAATACTGTTGCAGAGTGGCCAGAGCGCCTGATTTTTCCAAGGTAGCGCGGGTGGCAGCAGGTAAATGCTTGAGAAAGGTCCCTGGCTCTTTGCTGAAAAACATCTCGATGAGAGCTTGCCGCGCAGTCTGCGGCGCTTCCTGAGGAGTGTCTTTGGCCCACAGGACCGGGCTACAGAAAAGCAAAGAGAATGCGGCGACTACGAACTTTCGCATAAGAAGGCTCCCACAACCATGATGATCTTGGCACCATGGCGGGGAAGACTCCAGTTACCGAGGTAAGAAGGGGCGGAGCGGGTGCCGTAGGGCGCGCCGTTGCTGCCGGCCGCGAGGCCTCCGATGGGATAATTTTTCCGCAGGCAGCGACGGCGGTTAGCCGCGACTCCTCACCGTGTCGGCGCCTCCGGCACAGCCGCGCCGTCAGCGCGGGGGTCAGATGCTCCGTAGTTTACCTTGGTTTTCGAGTCATGCAGGACGGCCTGGCCGCGACCCATTGCGGTGGAGTATTCGTGCCGCACATCGAGTTGATGTCCCATGGCCGTGAGTTTTTGCCTCGCTTCTGGCGGCACACGCGACTCGATCACGATGTTGCATCCGCGCTCTGAACTCACCGTGAAACGGGCTTTCTCCAGCGCCTCCTGAATGTTCATGCCATAGTCGACGACGTTCGAAACGAATTGCGCGTGGGCCAGCGGTTGGTTGGCTCCTCCCATGATGCCGAAGCCGATATGCTGATCGCCATGCTCCATGAAAGCCGGAATGATGGTGTGGAACGGCCGCTTGCGCGGAGCGAGAGCATTGGGAGAAGCAGGGTCGAGCGAGAACAGCGCGCCGCGATCCTGCATTACGAATCCCATGCCGTGCACCACGATGCCCGATCCGAAAGCTTCATAATTGCTTTGAATCAACGAGACGATGTTGCCTTCGCGATCCACCACCGAAAGGTAAGTCGTGTCACTGGTGGGCGGCGCGCCGGCCGCAACCTCGCAGTTCGCTTTGCCAGGATCAATCTGTAGGGCGCGCTGGCGGGCATATTCCTTCGACAGCATCCCCTTGACCGGAACCTTCGCAAATCTTGGGTCGGCGTTGTAACGCCCCAGGTCGGCATAAGCCAGCTTCATGGCTTCGATCTTCTTATGCAGTTCCGCCACGCTGAGCGGCCCATCGGGCGATGCCGGAGAAGTCTCCATAATGTTCAGCATTTCGAGCGCCGCCATGCCTTGTCCGTTGGGAGGAAGTTCGTAGATGGTCCAGTTGCGATAGGTGGTCGAAATCGGCTCGACCCATTCCGACGAAAACTCGGCGAGATCGTCCGCTGCCATGGTACCGCCCAAGCTCTGCGATGTGCTCAGGATGGCACGCGCAATTTCGCCTTTGTAAAATGCAGCCGCTCCATTCTGCGCGACCAGTTGCAAGGCTCTCGCGAGATCGTGGTTCTGGAAGACTTGTCCCACCGCCGGAGGCTTGCCATTAGGCAAATAGACCCGGCGGCCTTCCGGATCCTTCGCGATCCAAGCGACCGAGTCACTCCAATAAGACGCAATGATTTCAGGAACTGGATAGCCATCCTCGGCATAGAAAATCGCGGATTCGAAAAGATCCTTCCACGCCATCCGGCCAAAGCGTTGGTGCAGCGCGTGCCATCCCGCCACCGCGCCGGGGACGGTAACGGAGTCAATGCCGCCAAGCGGCATGGCGGTCGCATCTTTCGCCTTCACATGTGCGACGGTCAGGCCGCGAGGCGCCCATCCGCTGGCGTTAAGGCCGTGGAGCTTGCCGGTTTTTGCCTCCCAATAAATGGCAAACAAGTCGCCACCCATTCCGTTCATCATGGGTTCAGTCACGCCGAGCACGGCGTTCGCGGCGATGGCTGCATCTACAGCAGAACCTCCCCGCTCGAGGATTTGCGAACCGGCGACTGAGGCTTGTACATGGCTGGTGGCAACGATGCCGTAGCGTGTGATGACCATGGAGCGTGCAGTGGACCGGTCTTGGGCAGACATGGAGGATGAAAGGAGCAGAGCGATTGCAATCCGAATCGAAAGGTTCATGCTACACCTGTGAGGAGGTATTGTAAGGCGCATCGCCGCGTGAATTGGTAGGAATCGCTGATGCACCAGAGATTCTGGGCGGGTCGACGAGTTCCTTGAAACGCGGTTGCAACTGGTTGCTGCGGGGGCGCCCACTCCGGAGACATAGTGGCGGTCTTCGCTTGTAGCTGTTATTCATCAGGATGGTGATGTAGCATTTGACAGTTTGTGGAGTCAATGATGCCTGCAGTTGTCGTCTCGATACTTTTCGCGGTTTCTGTGACCTACCTCCGGTACGTGAAAACTGTAGGTTTGGAACCAATCTCGCCTGGTCTGCGGAAATTTGGTGTTCCCGCCTCGAAGTACGTTAGAGCTACGTTTATTGGGACCTACGGCTCAGTTGCGATTGCGGTCATGGTCATTTCTCCATTGTTACTCTATTCGCGGCTGGCGCAAGGACGTCCCGGGGAGGGTTTGTTTTCGGTTCTGGTGGACAGACCGTATTTTCCGCTTCAAACGGCGGTCGCCTTCATTTTGGGGCACTTCGCGAGCGAGTGGCTCAAGGAGGGGCGGCCAGCTTACGTGTGGGTTTGGCCGGTGGCACAGGTGAGCATTGTCGTGGCCTTGTTCCACCAATTCGTCCCAGCGCAGACCTACTGGGCCGAAGTATGGCGCACGTATTTCAACTGGGACTGCGGATGCTCAGCAACGCTGCTGCAATGGACTGTTATGGTGCCGCTGTACCCGTCGATCGCTTACTCTGCCGCTGCGTTTCTTCGTAGCAGAATCCGGTCGCGCCGGGGAGCTGTCCCACTAACGGTTCAATGATTCGGCTCAGTGCGCCTTCGCACGATTAGTTAGAGCGACTTGATCTACTACACGGCTATCGCCACCATCTTTTCCTTCTCATCTTTCTCCACATAAGCCCAGGGCATATTCGGATCGTGGGTAAAAAGCGTCAGCCATTTCTCGGGAATTGCCCGGGCGTAATAGCGCTTCTTGTTGACGATGGTTTCAAGTGGAAACAGATCGAAAGACATACTCCAGGTGAGGTCGAGGTGCCAGGTGGTGGGAATCAGGTCGGAAATATAGCAAGCAGTTTTTCCCCCGCTGTGGAGCACTACCGCCTGCATGTGGCGCGTGTGGCCGGGAAAAACGGCGACAGAGATGCCGGGAACGATCTCCTGATCGCCCTTCAGTAGCCGCATCTGGCCGCTGGCGACGAGTGGATCGTAGTTTGCGCTGATGTAGCTGATGGCATCGCGCTCGCTGGGTTTCTGTGCGTATTGCCATTCGCCTTCCGGAGCGTAGTATTTCGCGCGAGGGAACGTCGGCACAACACTCGATCCGCGCAGCACGGTGTTCCATCCGCAATGGTCGAAGTGCAAGTGAGTGTTGATCACGATGTCGATGTCTTCGTCCGCGATGCCGACGGCGGCGAGATTTTCGAGGAGTTTGGCGGGCTGGCCGTAAATCTTGACCATCTTCTCGGTCAGCTTGTTGCCAATGCCGGTTTCGATCAGGATTGTTTTGTCGCCGGTGCGCACCACCACGGAATTCAAACCCGCAGGAACCAGGTTGCGCTCGTCGGAAGTGACCTTTCTTTGCCATAAGGATTTGGGGACGACGCCGAAGAATGCGCCGCCGTCTAGGCTGTACGTGCCGTCGGATACCGCAGTGAGTTCGAAGTTGCCGAGGGTGAGGCGGTGCATGGTTTAGTGTGCCATATTCACTTCAGCTCGCGGAGGAAGTGATTTTCGATCAGATGAAATAAGTGCGTCTGATCGGTGGCTCCGGCGACGCTGTGCGTCTTGTTGGGATAAGCCATGAAGCGGAACTGCTTTCCAGCTTCGACCAGCGCTTCGACCATTTGAATGCTGTTCTGGAAATGGACATTGTCGTCGCTGGTCCCGTGTAAGAGCAGCAAAGATCCGTGCAGCTTGTCGGCGACTTTGGCAAGATCGAGGTCGGCATAGCTGGTGGTGGTTCTGTCGGAGGGCAGGCCGTTGTTGCGTTCGGTGTAGATGGAATCGTAGTTGCGCCAACTGGTAACAGGAGACACCGCAGCGCCAGCTTTGAAGACATCGCTGTGTGTCATAGCGTAGAGGGTCATTGAACCGCCGTTACTCCATCCCCAGATGCCGACGCGGGTGCGGTCGAGCTGAGGGTATTGGGCGAAGAGCTGGTCGAGGGCGGCGAGCTGGTCTTGCAATTCAATGGCGCCAAACTGATGGCGTATGGCAGTCTGAAACTTACGATTGCGCGCAGGCGTGCCACGATTGTCCACAGTGAAAATGGCGAACCCTTCGCGGGCGAGGATTTGATGGAAGAGTCCGGATGAGCCGGACCAGTCCTGAATCCAACTGTTTGTAACCAGCTGGGCCGCCGGGCCGCCGTAAATGTTCACGATCAGGGGAATCTTGACGGTGGCGTTACTGCCCGGTGGAAGCAGCAATTCGCCGTAAAGGGTAGTTCCGTCGTTGGCCCTGAAGTCGAGAAACTTGGGCGGAGTGAGGCCGTAGGCATCAATGTTGCGTGAAGCCCAAACCTGGTTACACGCGCCGGCAGAGTCGCACGCGGAAAGACGCGGCGGAGTCATGAGAGCGGAGAATGTGTCGAAGTAGTGCTTGCCGTCATCGGCAAAAGTGACCGCGTGAGTGCCGTCTTCACGCGAAACACGCTGCAATCCTGAGCCATCAATCTTCACCGAGTAAAGCTGACGCAGGCGCGGATCATCCTTGTTGCAGTTGAAATAGATAAGGCCTGCGCTCTCGTCGAGACCCTCAACGCCAAGCATTTCGAAATCCCCCTGAGTAAGCTGCCGTTCCAGCCGGGCGTCGGAGATCAGCGGCTTCTCTTTGTCGAAGCTGTACAAGTAGAGCTGCGTGGTGCCGTCACGCCAGCTCGACCACAAGAAACGGTCTCCTGATTTCAGAACTTTGAAATCGTCATTGACGTAAACCCATGCGTCGGGCGCGGTTTCGGTCAACACCTTGCGCGAATGGCCGGAACGAGCGTCCACAAAGTAGAGGTCGAGCGTATCCTGAGCGCGGTTAAGAACCTCGGCCCAAAGTAGGCCATCGCGAACCCAGCCAAAACGAGGAATGTAGATGTCGGAATCGTTGGTTAGTGAAATCCATCTCGGCTTGCCGCCGGAGGAACTGACAACGCCGAGTCGCACGCTTGGATTGGGATCACCAGCCTGCGGATATTTCTCCATGTCCACGGTCGGATGCGTTGGCATCCAGTTCACGATGGGGTAAGCGGGCACTTTGGATTCATCCATCTGTAGGAATACGATGTCGCGGCTGTCGGGCGACCAGAAATAGTTGCTGCGGACCGACAGTTCTTCCGCATAGACCCAGTCGACTTCCCCGTTCAGCAGGCTTTCGTCTTTCTCTTCTTTCTCGCTGCTTCGAGTCAGTGGCATCTCGGCATCGTTGGCAAGATCTTTCGAGACTGAGCGCACATAGAGATTGTGCTTCCGGAGGTAAGCGAGCTTGTTGCCATTGGGTGAGAACTTGGAGTCGCGGGCGGGGTCGGGAGAGGAGCTAACCAGGACCGCAGTGCCGCTTTCGATGGTGTAGAGCCAGAGTTGGCCGAGAGCGTTGAACAGCAGATGCTTGGAATCAGGCGTCCACTGGTAGGGTTCGACGTGGTAGCGGGTAATCTGCTCGCGTTCACGATCATCTTTTAGCCGGCTGAGAGGAGGGGACAGTTTGGCCAGCTTGACTTCACCGACCAGGAGGTTCTTTTGGTCGGTAGCAACATTCTGCATCCATAGTTCGCCGTGTTCGCCGGAGTCGTCGCGCTGGATGAAGGACAGAGTGGCGCCGTCCGGAGTCCATTGAATGGATTCAGGCCCCCGGCCGGTGATCCCACCCTCGTCGAATGCGCTCTCGATGGTAAGGGGCTTTTGCGGGGGAGCAGCGGACTGGGCAGTAGCAATAGGAACCAGCAGCGAGATAGAGAGCGTCCAGAGGAAAAAGTGTTTCACAAACAATCTCCCAAAGAGCAATATGGCCGGACGAGAAGTGTACAACGGCAGGGTGGTTGACTTGAAACCGGGTTCTCAGATCTCAGTTTCCAGTTCTCAGATGGCAAGGCAGGCGGGCCAAGCGTGCTAAAATCATATGAGCCCTACTCTCAGAGATGCTTCCAGAAATACAAAACCTGATCGAGTTGCAGCGCGCTGACCGGGAGATTCTCCGTCTGAAAGAGGAGATTGCCGCCCTTCCCAAACGGGTGGCTGCGATTGAGGAGAGGCTGGCGGGTACCAAGGCGGGGCTGGAGAAGGCCAAAACTGCCGTGAAGGCAGATGAAGCTGCGCGACGCACATTCGAGAGCGCCATCCAGGACCGCCAGCAGAAGATATCCAAATATCGCGACCAGTCGCTCGAAGTAAAGACCAATGACCAGTATAAGGCGCTGATGCACGAGATCCAGTTTGCCGAACAGGACATTCGCGCCAACGAAGACAAGATCCTGGAACTGATGGTCAACGCCGAGGCCCGGGAGAAAGCGGTGAAGGCGGCTGAAGCGGAATTAAGAGCCGAGACCGCCGAGATTGAAAAAGAGAAGATTCAGGCCCGGGAACGTACCGCCGAAGATGAAAAGCAGATGGCGGAATGGAACGCCAAACGGGAGAGCGCGCGGGGCGGAGTGGACGCAGACGTGTTGCGCCAGTATGAACGGGTGGCGAAATACCGCGGCACCGGCATTTCTGAAGTAAGAGACCAAAAATGTATGGCCTGCCAGGTGATGCTGCGACCGCAAACTTACAACGAAGTGCGGTCTGACAAGCAGGTCAGCTGCGAATCCTGCCAGCGAATTCTGTATTACGATCCCAGCCACGATCACCCTGCAATCGAGACCAGAAAACGCCGGGCGCATCCCAAGATTGAAGCCAGCCAGGCTTGGTATTACAGGGCAATGCATGCAGAAGAGGGCGAAGTATTCGTGGTGTTCGTCAATCACGGCGCCGAATCGAGCCGCCGAATCTACGACGCGGCCAGCGGACGCAAGATCGGAGAGACGTTGCTCCGGGAGGGAGCGTATCGATTGGCATTTCCCGAGGAGTTAGGGGACACGATCCGCCTGAATGGACATTGGCCGGAGCCCGAGATCGATGAGTGGGGCGTCGAGTTGCCCACGGCGACGCTGGATGCGCTGCATCGGGACTTGAATCTGGCGCGGGTAGAAGCGGCGACTCCCTCGAAGCATTCGAAAGCCGAAGCAATTACGGCCGAACATCCAGTGTCAAGCTGACCCACCTTTGTAGTTTCTGTCGTTTAGTATCTGTTCATGCCATCCCCGGTCTCGAAGTCCATCGAAGCGTCGGCATTTCCCAAAATCAAGATTTCTGCCCGCGGCGCCACGCGGATCAAAGATGGCCACGTCTGGGTCTATCGTTCGGATGTCGCCGCGGCTGACAGCGTCGCACCTGGGTCAGTGGTGCAGGTTCTTGACGAACGCGGAAAGTTCCTGGGTACCGCTTTTTACAGCAGCGCATCGCAGATCGCAATCCGGCTGATTTCCCGTGAAGCAATTAAGGACTTGAACGGGCTGTTGCGCGATCGGATCCGTTCGGCCATCGCGTATCGCGAACGGTTTGTCAGGGACACTGACGCCTACCGCGTGGTGTTCAGCGAAGCCGACTTCCTGCCGGGACTGATTGTCGATCGCTACAACGATTTGCTGTCGTTTCAGGTGCTGACGCAGGCGACGGACGGGGAGCTAGTTCGGAAAGCTGTTCTCGCGGAACTGACTGATCAGATGCATCCTGCTGCGATCGCCGAAAAGGTGGAACCCAAGATTCGGGAGCTGGAGCAGTTGCCGGCGCGCAGCTCCGGGCTGGTGCAGGGGGACAAAGGCAATACGATCTTTTCCATGAATGGCGTTCGGTTTCACTACGACGTCAAGGAAGGACAGAAAACCGGGGCATTTCTGGATCAGCGGGAGAATTATGCAGCGGCGGCACACTACGCGCGGGGTGAGGCGCTGGATGCTTTCTGCTACCACGGCGGATTCGCCCTGCATCTGGCGAAGCAGTGTTCAAAGGTCACAGGTTTGGACAGTTCCCGGCCTGCGCTCGAGGTCGCCGACCGTAACGCTGTGCTTAATGGCAGGGAGATTGAGTGGATCGAGGGCAATGCATTCGATGTATTGCGAGACTATGCCAAGAGTGGGCAACGGTATGACGCCGTGGTGCTTGACCCTCCGGCCTTCGCCAAGAGCAAGCGTGACCTGGATACGGCGGTGCGGGGATACAAGGAACTGAATCTGCGGGCGCTGAAGATGCTGCGGCCGGGAGGGATTCTGGTGACCTGCTCCTGCTCCTACCATGTTGGCGCGGTGGAGTTCCTGGCAGTGGTGGCGGAGGCGGCCCGCGACGCCCGACGGGAGTTGCGGATTCTGGAGAGCCGTATGCAAGCCAAGGATCATCCGATATTGGCTAACGTCCCGGAAACCGGATACTTGAAGTGCCTGATTCTATTCGTAAGCGATTGATATTAATAGCTAATATTGCATTGATAATACTACGCTCATGTTTTATGATTCGTTTGTGCTAATAGCAGCATCCAACCCCTTGGAAGTGGCAATTCGACAATTCCTAGGAGGAATCGAGCAATGACCGTAATTACCCGTTGGGAACCATTTCGTGGGTTCAGCACTCTTCAGGGCCGGCTGAACCGGCTGTTTCAGCAATCGGTGAGCGAGGGCCGCAACGAATCCTTGACCACCAGCAGTTTCGCGCCGGCAGTCGATGTGTACGAAGACGATCATCAGGTGACATTGAAGATCGAAGTACCGGGAATCGATGAGAAGGACATAGATGTCCGCCTCGAAAACAACACGCTCACCGTACATGGCGAGCGCAAGCTCGAAAAAGAAGAGAAGGAAGAGAACTACCGCCGCGTGGAGCGGCAGTATGGCAGCTTCACTCGGTCTTTCACTCTGCCTACCACGGTGGACGCAGAAGGCGTGACCGCACAGTACGACAAGGGCGTTCTGAAGGTCAAGCTGGCCAAGAAAGCCGAAGCCAAGCCGAAGCAGATCAAGATCAGCGTCGGCAGCGAGAAGACTTTGGATAGCAAAGCCGTGGCAGCGTAAGGTTCTCGGACAATGCAGTTTTGACGGGAGGCGCAGGCAGCCTCCCGTTTGTTTTAGCATGGAGCAGCAGCAAGCAGCACTCAGCATTTAGTATTTAGCCCGCAGCGCCGATGCCGGCAAGTACCAGTCGTTGGCTAAATGCTAAGTGCAAATGCTAATGCTAAGTGCTGAATGCTGAATGCTCGCACCAGGAGTTCACTATGGCAATTCGTTGGGACAAATTTACGGTAAAGGCTCAGGAAGCGGTGCAGAGGGCGAATGAACTGGCCTCGGAGCACGGGAATGCGGAAGTGTTGCCACTGCACTTGCTGGCGGCGTTGATTGAAGACAAGGACGGTATTGTGCCGCCGGTTCTGGAGAAGATCGGCATTGGCCCGCAGGCGGTGCTGAGCGATCTTTATGGAGAGATTGACCGCCTGCCCAAAGTTTCCGGCGAGAGCGCTCAGGCAACGCTCTCCCCAGCCGTCAATCAGTTGCTGGAACGGGCTTTCAAAGAAGCTGCCAATTTCAAAGACGAATATGTCTCGACTGAGCACTTGCTGCTGGCGGCTACCCAAACCAAGCGTAGTGCGGCGCATGAGATTCTCGCCCGCCATGGCGCAACCTACGACGCTATTCTGAAGGCACTGACCGCAGTCCGCGGCTCGCAGAAGGTCACCGACCAGAATCCGGAAGCCAAGTATCAGGCCCTGGAGCGCTATGCCCGTGATCTGACGGAGCAGGCCCGGCGCGGCAAGCTCGATCCAGTGATCGGTCGGGACGAAGAAATCCGCCGGGTTGTGCAAGTGCTTTCCCGCCGGACTAAGAATAATCCTGTGCTCATCGGAGAGCCGGGCGTGGGTAAGACTGCGATTGTCGAGGGTCTGGCGCAACGGATTATTTCCGGCGATGTGCCCGAAGGACTCAAGAACAAGCGCGTGGTTGCTCTCGACTTGGGAGCCATGTTGGCCGGAGCGAAGTATCGCGGCGAATTTGAAGACCGGCTGAAGGCGGTTCTCAAGGAGATCGAAGACTCAGCGGGGCAGGTGATCCTGTTCATCGATGAACTGCACACGCTCGTCGGCGCGGGCGCGGCCGAGGGGGCAATCGACGCTTCCAACATGCTGAAGCCGGCACTGGCCCGCGGGGAGCTGCGCGCCATCGGAGCCACCACGCTGAACGAATATCGCAAGTACATCGAGAAAGATGCGGCATTGGAGCGCCGTTTCCAGATTGTGTTCGTGGGTGAACCCAATGTTGAGGATACGATCGCGATCCTGCGTGGGTTGAAGGAGCGGTACGAGGTCCACCACGGGGTGAGAATCAAGGACTCAGCGATCGTGGCCGCGGCAACTTTGTCGCACCGTTATATTTCGGACCGCTTTCTGCCGGACAAGGCCATCGACCTGATGGACGAAGCGGCGGCTTCATTGCGCATCCAGATTGATTCCCTGCCCACTGAGATTGACCAACTGGAGCGCCGGGCCACCCAGCTCGAGATCGAGCGGCAGGCGTTGAAGAAGGAAGACGATCCGAACTCTAAGGATCGGCTGAAGGCTATCGACAAAGAGCTGGCGGAGATTCGAGAGAAGGCGACCGCGCTCAAGGCAAACTGGAAAAAAGAAAAAGACCTGATCGCTCGCTCCCGGACACTGAAGGAAAAGATTGAGCAGTTGAAGATCGAGGAACAGGCGGAAGAGCGCAAGGGGAATTTGCAGCGGGTTGCGGAAATTCGCTATGGATTGCTGCGGCAGGCGGAAGAGGATCTTGCGAAGGTCACGCAAATCGAGAGCAAGGGCAAAGCGCGAATGCTCAAGGAGGAAGTGGACGAAGAGGACATCGCCCGCATTGTATCGAAGTGGACCGGCATTCCGGTGTCGAAGATGCTGGAGGGCGAGGTCAAGAAGCTGGTCAGCATGGAAGACCGGCTGCGGCAGCGAGTGGTGGGGCAAGATGCAGCTCTCGAGCGGGTGGCGAATGCCATCCGGCGGTCGCGTGCGGGGTTGAGCGACCCCAAGCGCCCGATTGGCTCCTTCATATTCTTAGGCCCGACGGGCGTGGGCAAGACCGAGTTGGCGCGGGCGCTGGCGGAATTCTTGTTCGACGATGAACATTCATTGATACGCATCGACATGTCCGAGTACATGGAAAAGCACGCGGTCTCAAGATTGATCGG